>ENA-OFCD01000488-OFCD01000488.1-metagenomes-genome-assembly--contig:-NODE-488-length-25115-cov-22.559298_pt1 | contig 25115 bp, 21 predicted proteins | sample MGYA00153392_OFCD01 | MGnify analysis MGYA00153392
CTATTGGCCTAAAATTTGTCTAGTCTTAAGATTCATATAATCCTAAGATGTTCCTAGAATCGGGCGTTTTGCGATTTATGTCTCAGCTTCCCTTAGATTCTTCGTTTGAGTCGCAGACGGGTTCGGTGCCGGAGTTGCCCGATCGCCTTGTCAAACATGCGGTGAAGTATACGGACCATCGATCGGTGGTGCGGGATGACCTCACGCCCATGATGCGCCACTATGCGGATACGAAGGACCAGTATCCACACGCGCTGTTGTTTTATCGGGTGGGCGATTTTTTTGAGACGTTCTTTCAAGATGCGGTAACAATAGCGCGCGAATTAGAATTGGTTCTGACGAGTAAAGAGGGCGGAAAGGCGATCGGGCGGGTGCCGCTAGCGGGGATTCCTCATCATTCGGTCGATCGCTACTGCGCGCAGTTAGTGGCGAAAGGATTTGCAGTGGCGCTGTGCGATCAGGTGGAAGATCCGGCGGTGGCCGTGGGATTGGTGCGGCGAGAAGTGACGCGGGTGATTACGCCGGGGACGGTGTTGGAGGAAGGAATGCTTCCGGTGCGAAAGAATAATTTTTTGGCGGCTGTGGTGATTGCGAATTCGCACTGGGGGATTGCTTATGCGGATATCTCAACCGGGGAATTTTACACGGCGCAGCATGTGGGCTTGGACCAGTTAAGCCATGAGTTGCAGCGATTGCAACCAGCCGAGGTGTTGTATCCGACGAATGCGCCCGATTTGGCCCGGTTGTTGCGTCCTGGAGACAGGTCGGATCAGTTGCCGAGCTGTTTGCCAACGCAGTTTTGCTATACGTTGCGGGCGCAGAGCGGGTTTGTACAGGCGGAGGCTCGCAATCGGATTTTGAATCGGTTTGGGGTACGATCGTTGGAGGGATTTGGGTGCGCAGATTTGCCGTTGGCGGTGCGGGCGGCGGGGGGGTTGTTGGAGTATTTGGAAAGTACGTCGGAGCGATCGTGGCAGGATTCGGTAGGCAAGCAAGTGCCATTGCAGATGCTTTCAACGTATACACTGTCGGAGTTTTTAGTGTTGGACGGATCGACGCGGCGGAATTTGGAAATTACGCAAACGCAGCGCGATGGATCGTTCCATGGATCGTTGCTCTGGGCGATCGATCGCACCATCACACCGATGGGTTCAAGGGCATTGCGTCGTTGGTTGCAGCAGCCGTTGCTCGATACGATCGCCATCTCTGCTCGTCAGCAAACCATTCGTGAACTCGTTGATGATGGAATCTTGCGTGAGGAGATTCAGAAGTTACTCCGGCAAATCTATGACCTAGAGCGTTTGGCTGGCCGTGCAGGCTCTGGAACCGCGAGTCCACGGGATTTGGTTGCGCTTGCTGATTCCTTAGAGAAGCTTCCCGTTTTGGCGGCGTTTGTTCAGGATGCAGTGTCACCTTATTTACGAGTCTTGCAATCCGTGCCTGTTGTGCTCACTGAAGCGGCGGCAGATGTTCGATCGGTTTTGGTTGAGAAACCGCCGCTTTCGTTGTCCGATGGGGGGCTGATTCGATCGGGAATTAATGTCACGCTCGACGATCGGCGGCGGCAGGTAGAGGACGATCAGCAATGGCTAACTAATCTAGAAATCAGCGAACGACTCCGAACGGGAATTGCAACGCTAAAAGTAGGCTACAGCAAAAACTTTGGTTATTTCCTAAGTGTCACTCGCAGCAAAGTCGCGCAAGTTCCTGATAACTACACGCGAAAACAAACCCTCACTAACGAGGAACGCTACATCACTCCCGAACTCAAAGATTGCGAACATCGACTGCTCACGGCAAAGGAAGAATTAGGACGCATTGAGTATGAGATTTTTGCAGATCTGCGATCGCAGATTGGATTGCGTTCTGAAGAGATTCGATCGGCGGCAAAAGCCGTAGCAGCGGCAGATGTGTTGGCCGGACTAGCTGAAGTGGCTGTGTATCAGGGCTATGTCTGCCCTAAGATGACGCTGGGACGCGAGGTCGATATTCAAGACGGACGACATCCAGTGGTGGAGCAGTCGATTCCGGCAGGGTTCTTTGTCCCTAATTCATCCAAGCTCGGAGAGTCTGCCCCAGATTTAGTCATTCTAACCGGACCCAATGCCTCAGGGAAATCGTGCTATCTCAGACAAACAGGGTTGATTCAGCTATTAGCTCAGGTGGGAAGTTTTGTCCCTGCGCGATCGGCCAAACTAGGAATCTGCGATCGAATTTTCACGCGGGTTGGTGCGGTAGATGACTTAGCAACCGGGCAATCTACCTTCATGGTGGAGATGAACGAAACGGCGAATATTCTTAATCACGCAACCGATAAATCATTAGTCTTACTCGACGAAATTGGAAGAGGAACAGCAACCTTTGATGGACTATCCATTGCTTGGGCGGTGGCGGAATACTTAGCAACGGACTTGCGATCGAGAACCATTTTTGCAACGCACTATCATGAACTGAACGAACTCGCATCGATTCTAAAAAACGTCGCAAACTATCAGGTGATGGTGAAAGAATTGCCTGATAAAATTGTGTTTTTACATCGGGTACAGCCGGGAGGAGCCGATCGATCCTATGGCATTGAAGCGGGTAGGTTAGCGGGGTTGCCAACTTCGGTGATTGTGCGTGCAAAGCAAGTAATGACTCAAATTGAGAAGCATAGTAAGATTGCGGTAGGATTGCGGAAGGGCAATCAGTAATCGATCGTTGCCTGCCAAGTGCGATCGCGCTCACCAAATCACCCACATCAAAGTAGCGATCGTTCCCAGTAGCGGGGTCAAACTGGTGGACTCGGTGATTATAAACATCGACCCAAAAAAGCTGTTGATGAGCAGCATCCCATACCGGACACTCTCCCAAACAAGCGCGGGCTGTGAGTACATTTTGAACTGACGACTGATTCATGAAACTGTTACCTATGCGAACAAGTAACTCAACTCAGATCTTGCACCAGCCTCAATAGACCTCCTGCACGAATCTGGAAACGCCCACCCTGAATTAAAATTCGGGCTAATAGCTAAAGTCCTCTAAAAAGGACTGGGAAGGCATTTCAACCTATTTCAATGGGTTTAAGCTATGAGCCAGGAACTTCAGTCCCTGGCGGTTGTTGCGAGTGCAAGATCTAACTCAAACCTAATACTTTGTCGGTTCTCCAGGCGTGACCGTATTCATCACTATTTCTGGAGTAAAGTAGCCCAAAGCTTGGATGATCCGAGCAACGCAGCCAGTCCATCCAGTTTGGTGACTGGCACCAATTCCTGCCCCGCTATCTCCGTTGAAATATTCGTAGAACAAAATCAGATCGCGCCAGTGCGGGTCGGTCTGAAACTTCTCGGCACCTCCATAGACTGGGCGGCGACCCGATTCATCCTTGAGGAAAATGCTCACAATCCGTTCGCTGATTTGTTGGGTGACAGCAAACAGCGATAGATGTTCACCAGACCCAGTGGGATATTCAATCGTGAAGGCATCGCCGTAGTAGCTATAGAGTTGCAGCAGCGATCGAATCAACAATAAGTTGACAGGCATCCAGATAGGGCCGCGCCAATTAGAATTGCCGCCAAACATCCCTGAAGTCGAGTCACCGGGAACATATCCGACTTTAAACTCCTGCCCTTCGTGATGGTAGTAGTAGGGGTTTTCTAAATGATGGCGAGAAAGGGAGCGAATCCCATAATCGCTGAGGAACTCGGATTCATCTAGCATTCTGGAGAGAACGCGGCGCAATTTATCTTCGTTCAAGATAGATAACATCAGCCGATTTCGCTCACCCGGTTTAATGGGTAGATGGGTGTTTTGAGTTAACTCAGGATGACGCATAATGAACAACTGTGCCCGTTCTTTGAGGCGCGGCAGCTTTTCAAAAGCTTCACGAGGGAAGACGGCAACTGCCATCAGTGACAACAAACCGACCAACGATCGCACCTTTAAGCGGGTAGAGTTGCCATTGGGCAAGCGCAGCACATCGTAGAAGAAGCCATCTTCTTCGTCCCATAGTTCGTCCTGGTGGTCACCAATCCGATCCATGGCTCCCGCAATCCACATCGTGTGTTCAAAAAACTTAATCGCCAGGTCTTCGTAGATAGGATCGTGGAGTGCCAGCTCGATGGCAATCTGAAACATCCGCTGACTAAAGAACGCCATCCAGGCAGTGCCGTCTGCTTGTTCCAGATGCCCCCCCGTCGGTAAAGCCGAACTGCGATCGAACACACTAATGTTATCCAATCCCAAAAATCCACCCTGGAACAAATTGTTGCCACCTTCATCCTTGCGGTTGATCCACCAGGTGAAGTTGATCAGCAGTTTGGAGAAAGCGTATTTGAGGAATTCAGTATCTCCTACGCCGTTGTTCCGTTCGCGATCGCGGGTGTATATCTCCCAGGCAGCAAACGCATGGACGGGCGGATTCACGTCGCCAAAGTTCCATTCATAGGCAGGAATTTGACCGTTGGGATGCAGATAATCTTCCCGCAGCATCAGCAGCAGTTGATCTTTGGCAAAGTCGGGATCAATAAGACTAATCGGAATCACATGGAACGCCAGATCCCATGCCGCATACCAAGGATATTCCCATTTATCTGGCATAGAAACGATATCGTCGTTGTACATATGAAACCAATCGCTGTTCCGCACATCCTTCCGATCGCCTGGAGATGACCAGGGAGTGACGTTGCGCTCTCGCAGCCATTGATCTACGTCATAGTAGAAGTATTGTTTCGTCCACATCATCCCGGCTAGGGCTTGCCGCATCACGTTGGCGCGATCGTGATCTGCCTGAACTGCTGGCGGAATCACCGTCGCATAAAACTCATCTGCTTCCTGAAGACGAGCCGCAAACTGTTGGTCAAAATAAGCACTAAACGGATCACCGATCTGATCTGGAGCCTGTTTTGAAAGGCGCAATCGGATCACCTTTGTCTCTCCAGCCCCGATTGTGATGTCGTAGTGGGGCGAAACTTTGGTGCCGACATCGCTGGGATTAACGGCATCCTGCTGTCCATGCACGATCGCGTTGTTGATGCCATCTTTGACAAAGGGACTGGCATTCAGCGTCCCAGACAGCCGCTGATGGTTCGTTTCATTTTCTGTGAACAGCAGCGGAGCCACGCCATCGTAGTAGAAATAATAATCGCTGATGTATTGATTCAGCAAAGTGTCGTTAATGTGAGCATGGACAACACTGTTGCCAGTTCCTTCAATCTTCGTGAGTGCGGGCTTGGCTCCCCCTACCGACCAAGACCAGGTGTTACGAAACCACAAGGTTGGCAATATATGAATCGGAGCCGCTTCGGGGCCCCGGTTGGCAATGCTGATTTGAATCAAAACATCTTCGGCATCTGCTTTGGCATATTCCACAAACACGTCGAAATAGCGATCGTCGTCAAAGATGCCTGTATCTAGCAGCTCATATTCCAGTTCATCACGATTGCGATTGCGGTTGGTTTCAACCAAATCATTATAAGGAAACTCGGCTTGGGGATATTTGTAGAGATACTTCATATACGAGTGAGTCGGCGTGCTGTCGAGGTAAAAGTAGTACTCTTTTACATCTTCGCCGTGATTGCCTTCGCTGTTGGTCAACCCAAACAGCCGCTCTTTAATAATCGGGTCTTTGCCATTCCACAGCGCTACCGCAAAGCAGAGCAGGTTGTGGTTGTCGGTGATTCCGCCCAGTCCATCTTCGCCCCAGCGATAGGCGCGCGATCGGGCGTGGTCGTGCGGGAAATAATTCCAAGCATTCCCATCTGAGCTGTAGTCTTCGCGCACCGTTCCCCACTGGCGTTCGCTGATATACGGTCCCCATTTATACCAATCGACTTCGCCGATGCGGGTTTGTTTAAGCCGTTGCTCTTCTGCGCTCATAGATGTTTCCTGAATATCTGACGTTTGTTGAGGATTCAATCTGAGTAATGCTGCATTGTATCCTAGGCTGGCCAAGATTCTCGGAAGTCGGCGTAGAGCGTCAGTCCGCCATCAATAGACAGAGTTTGTCCAGTAATATAGGCAGCTTCATCTGATGCCAGAAAAGCAACCGCCGCCGCCATTTCATCAGAAGTTCCGGTTCGCCCCATCGGGATATGGCTTTCAACGATCGCTTTCTTTTCTAAATCGGCTGTCCAGCTTTCGTTGATCGGGGTTACGGTGGCTCCGGGCGCGATTGCGCACACAGATAAGCGCCTCGCAGATTGACAGCGATGACTTGATCAAACTGATTAGTTGGAACGTCGTGCGAGACACCTTCCGTTTGAATTGATCCTCGCGATCGACCTGCTCAACGGCAAATGTGTGCGCCTTTATCAGGGCGACTATGATCAAGCAGAAGTTTTTAACGAAGATCCGGTTGCAATGGCGCAACAGTGGGTTAACCAAGGTGCAACCCGACTGCATCTTGTCGATTTAGACGGCGCTAAAGCTGGATATCCTGTGAATTTAGAGGTCATTTCAGCGAGTCTTTCTTTTCAAAAGGTGCAACAATCTCAAAAGCTGGACAGGCGACTGAATTTTAACGATCTATGGTGAAGGTGAAATGTGACCCAAAACAAACGCGAATAGCAGAGTTTCACAAACCGCATGAACCAAACCCAGTTCAAAGCAGATTATCTCAACAACATTCCTTGCAAAACTCTATGATCAAACCTTGCAGAACTCTATGATCAAACCTCTATCATTGTCTGTTCTCAGCTTTTTAGTGATTGGGCTAACTGCTTGTTCCCAATCGTTTGATGCTGGAAACCCACAGCCGAGCGCGATCGTTACGGCTTCGACGACTCCAATAAAAAGTCCGCAGTCACCAGCACCCGTTGCCGTCTCTCCTACAAGACCAACTGGCCCCAGTCTGAGTCAACTCTTTAGTCGAGTTTGGCGAGTCACGAAAGCGCCCTCTCAGCCTCCATCGGGCAGCATTTATGTCTTTCTGCCCAACGGAACGCTGCTGCAAACTTCTTGTGTCGAAACCTATCGTGTCGCCGCTTGGACAGTTGATAAATCAGCGCCTCGCGTTTTGCGTGTTGTGGAAGATGGACAACTAGCTTACACTGCGACAATCGCTCAATTAACCGATACCACGCTGCAACTTCAGAAAAATCTGGTTCGCAGCAACGAAAAACAAGCGGTGACGCTAACGGCAGTTCAACAAGAGTTTGTCTGCCCTGATTTACGTAAATAACCCGCCATCAAACCTTACTAGGAAAAAACAATGAAGACTAAAAATTGGGCGATCGCGCTTTGCTCTGCCACGATCGCAGTGGCTCTGTCAATCTCCACCGCATCAGCCGAAACTGTAGAAGTCATAATTAATCAACTTAGGGTGCGCTCAGGCCCTGGTCTGGAATACAGTGTCATCACTGCGTTCGATAAAGGCGTTCGTGTCAACAGAATCAAGCAACAAGGCAACTGGGCATATATTGCGGCTGGACGGGTCGAAGGCTGGGTCTATGCTCCCTACATTAAGATTGTTGGCTCTGTCCCTGGCCCTGGCACCGGAGGAGGTTCAGGCGGCGGCAATATCGGAACAGGACCAGCTCCTTCGCGCTATCAATCGATTGGAACCATCAGCAACGCGCGGTATAGTGGCTCTGGCAGCGCAAACGCGCAAATTGTTGCACCCAATCGAGTTGTCGTCAATGTGGTATCAGACAACCGCGTTGACCCCTTTTCAGTCACCTACTACGCTGAGATTATAGGTCGCTCTAACGGAAAAATCACAGCGAATGTAACCGCGTTTGCGTCTACGCTGACGAAAAATCAACCCATCCCGAAGAATGGGAGATGCGAGATTGTAGTCAGCCCTGATAGCAACGTCCTGCGATCTTTAGACTGCCAAGCTAATAGTGGACTTGATTACGGTAAAACAACCTTCAGAGGACGCTAAGCCATGCAATCCGATCCTCAAACGGTGCCGACAAAATCTACTGCAACCATTCGCGCTTACGCAGCGATCGCTGGGACGATCGTGTGGTTAGTATTGATTCTACAGTTTTATTTGATGACAACGGTCGCGATCGACAAAGGTGTAGGAGTATGGGTGAGCACGGCTAGATTCTTTAGCTACTTCACTATTCTAACAAACACTTTGGTGGCATTAGCCTACACGGTGCCTTTAATTCTGCCGAGAAGCCGCTGGGGTCAGTTCTTTTCTAGCGCAAACGTCAGAACCGCGATCGCCGTTTATATTGCGCTTGTTAACCTCATCTACTCGATTGCGCTCAGGAACGTTTGGAACCCGCAGGGTTGGCAACTGGTAGCGGATAGAGTTCTACACGACGTTAATCCAATCCTGTATATTGTGTTTTGGTTCCTGTTCGTTCCGAAGTCAACTGTGCAATGGCGAAATCTACCTGCTTGGCTGATTTATCCACTTGTGTATATAGTCTTTATACTAGTCCAAGGCGCAATCTTTAACTGGTATCCCTACCCGTTTTTAGAAGTGGGTAAATTCGGCTACCCGCAGGTGTTGTTAACTACAGTGATTCTGGCTGCCGGGGTTTGTGTGGCTAGTGCAGTCTTTATTGGCATTGCCCGTCTGACACAGCGCAATCGTCGGTCTAGAGAAACTGGGAGTTAAGTACACTGCGATTCTTGAGAGGTCAGATTTGAGACATTGCAAAACGTCGGGATAATTTGGGTATGGGCAATCCACTCGTGGTTGCCCTCTGTCAAGTTCAAAAAACATTGCTGCACTGCCCCAACTTCACGGGTGATTACCCCTCCCTCTACCAAAATGTATAGGTTGCAGGTGTTGAACAAGCCATCTCCAGACTGCTCAATGTTATAGGCACCCAGTAACGTAGTTTGACGGTTGTAGGCAAAAATCTGCCAGCGCTTTTGCTCTGGAATCTGCGTCGGCAACAACAGAACTGTAAAACATCCGGCGTTGCTGAATCCAAATATGAACCACCAGATCAGCCCTCTCCCTAGGGAGAGGAACCAGAGGCGCGGTTTCCGACCCGCTTTGCGAGGAGGGCAAAGGCTAAAACGTAGCCCGAACATTATCGGTTTTATTCAATTCGCAATTCTTAGGGCTTTCGCCCACTGCGATTAAATCCCATACTAATTACCAGACTCTATGCTCTTACGGCGTGATTGCTACCTAATTTTGTCCGAACTATTGTTGACTGAGAAGTTGGTGAAATCAACAGTGACTTCTTTAGGAGTTGCCCACGATTGATCGCTGCCGCCAAAAAATGTTGAGAAGAAAATGCCCTCAATTTTTAGCTTTTCAGTTGTCCGAAACTGAAGGTTGCTTTGATCCAACACTTTCTTTCCGTCTAGCCAAACTTGAACGCGACCGTTTTTCTGATCAGGATTGTTCAGGTCAACCTGTTGTTCTAGATGGTGCCAAGTACCGGGTGTAAAGTACCAGTTGCCCCGTCCGATCGAGGTTCCATAATGAGAGCTGGTCGGTAAATAAGCATAAACCTCACCTTTACCGTCTCTCCGCCACATGAAGCGGGTAGAAAAGCCATTCGTGCCGTCGGGGTCATTTCCACCGCTGGTTTGAGTTCCGCCAAACAACCCTGGCAACTTTCCACCTTTAACAAAGTCAAAATCTTGAGAGAAGCGGACATAGTAGCTTAATAGCAGAGAGTCTTGGGGTGCTAAATTTAGATCTGCGTAAAATTGAACCCCGCCCAAAGGTGCGCCCGTCTTACGGTTAACTGCGGGACTAGCAGACCCTGCTGGATAGCGAACTCTCAACACTTGTGAGAATTCAGGGTCAGCAGTAATGGTTGCATTTTGCCAACCCCAATCACCTTGACTGCGAATGTGCCACTGAGATCGCCAGTTAGACCTGGAGAAATCTCCTGCCCACAGACGTTTTCTAGCAGAACGATCGCTTGCGTCGGATACTTTACCAGACTCAGAACGAGGGGATGGATCAAAGTTTTCAACGGCTACTGTTGAATTTGGTTGACTACAGCCGCTCATAATCACGGCGAAACTTAGTAACACAAACAGCCACAGAGAAGCCTGAGCAATTATAGATTTCACGGCTTATGCAAAGGGATAGATTTGCTGAAAGAGTTGGAGCAGAGTTAGCGATACGAGACCCTCGCCGTAACATCAGTTCGACAGAAGCCGCTGACAACGCAGCGAAAAAACTCGTCGAACTGACGTTAAATAGATTTACTACTTAACAATGTCTGCTCTGCTATTTAATTGAACATTGGCTGCATGATTCATGCCAATTTTGCTTTGATCGAAGTCATCTTCTGCCGTAACGTATTGCATCGTCACATCCCGCGATCGCTTAAGCATTGCAGGATAGCGAATGCCTTGTTCTAAGTGAATGTTGCTGACGGTTACTTGAGCAACATTGTCTAACACTAATCCATTGATTGTCTGGTTAGCGATGCCTGGGGTAGAGGGGCTGTAGCGCAACGTAAAGCCGCTAACTTGCACATCTTGAACGGGTTTTTGTGCAGTCTTTGGTGCCGATGCAGTCAGGACTGTCTGACCTACCCTTGACCCAGAAACCATCAGAATGGCGGTGTCAGCCGTTGGATTAAACTGAGCTTGTAGAATGGTTCTACCTACACCCTGTCCTTTAATTCGGATATGGCTGCGATCGATGCTGATCGGTTTGAATAAGTCAATCTCACCAATTGGCAGATTAATTTGAATGGCTTCACTTAGAGGCTGTCGATCAATTAACGCCTGTAGAGCCACTGAATCATCTTTGCCATCGCTGGGCACAATTCCCTGGTCGATTGCTTCGATCGAGTTCACGATCAGTTGTTGAGCCGCAGTCTGCTTCAGGTTTAATCCCTCTAAGTCCCACAGTGGGTTGAGTGTCCCGTTCAGCCACAAGAGGAACACTGCAAAACTCAAAACTTGGCTAGCCAGCAGAAAGCGAGAAATGCCAAGCTTTGCTAGTCGTCTTTTGCCAGTGCCTTCAGCAGAAATACTTTGGTTTCCCCGGTTTGCCCAGTTCTGTTTTGCCAAGTTCATCTGAGTCCAAATTTTGACCAACGATGAAGTCCACTGAGTCACTAGCAAAATCGGTAAATGAATCGGTTTTGGATCAGAGGGTCTACCCTGAAAAATTAGCAGCAGCATGAATGAGCGGCTAAACAGAATCCACGAAGCAATGATGCTAGCAGCGATGAAACGTCCTTGAAGTAGGGAAAGGAGTAGGCAGCCTGGGCTGATTAGAGATGTCCAAATACTAATGCGTTGATCCAGCAACCCATACCAGAGATAGAAACCCGTTACTTTAGGTCCTAGGGCGAGCGCTCGGCTGTTGTTGCGGAGCATATTGCCATACCAGCGTCGCATATTGTCATAGGCGCGATCGACCACAGAACCCGATAGAGTCTCGATCGAGTAAACCAGCGCGTCTGGAATGTAGAGCATATCGTAACCACGACATAGCATCCAAAACCAGGTACTTTTGTCATCGCCAGAGAGAAACTTAAATTGCCCCCACAACCAATCATCCAGGCGATCGTTCTCTAGCTGGTTAGCAAAGGAGGGATGAAGCGCTGCCTCTGACTGGAACAGTGAAAATCGCCCTGTCAAACAGATTACCTTTCGAGAAAGGGAATCTGAACACATTTGCTGATGTCGTAGTGCAAACCGCATATGAAACCACTCAGAAAATAGGTAAGATCCCTGCACAACGGGCAGTTCATCAGTCGTTAGCGCTCCCAAGCGAGGAAACAAACGAAAGAACGGTAAACACTGACGCAGTGTCCCAGGACTCAGTTCTGAATCACCATCCATCAAGGCAATAATGGTATCCGAGGGCAGATTGTGCCGAGCCAACTCTTGTAATCCATCCGCCATTGCTTTGCGTTTACCCTCTTGTTGCACCATCTGAATGAGATGGATAGAGCGTAACTCCGGGTCTTCAGACTCTAACACTTGACGAATATAAGCATTCTCTTGTTCGCTACTGCTGCTAATTAGCAGCGTGATCGGTTGCGTCAGCGTTTTGGCTTCTTGAGCGATCGCTCGAAACACTCGCTCCGTAATCCAAGTCTTCTCGTGATAGGTTGGAACGAGTAAACAAACGGGAGGAAGTTGCTCGACAGCCAAGGCATTTGCTCGGAGCCGCCAGCGTGGAAAAGTCCAACTTAAGTAGATTCGGGAGCGAATACCTCGCAACAAAAAAAGGCTCCAGCGCCAAGTGCCCACAGCTCCTAAGCTAACTAGTGCAAATATATCCCAAATGGCGATCTGCTTTGAATTGTGAGATAAATACAGCGATACAAATCCGACAACAGTCATTGTCAGACACGCCAACCAATTAAGACGAGAACTTAGCATTTTTTGAGGGGGAGAAGCGGTTGCCGTAGACATAGAACCTCACGTCTCGAAATTAAAAAACACAACATTACTGGCTCAAACTCATACGATCGTTCATACCTGCACACGAAGATAGGCATCAACGAAACCCTAAGGATTCTGGATTAAATAACGGGGGACAACCGTCTCGGCTGTTTAAGTCAAGCAAGATGCCTGACCGATGAAGTTCTCGGAGTTATTTAATTCACGATCCTAACAAACGGGTGCCTAAGGTCAATGTTGCAGACTGACCTGCTCCACAAAATCGATGCGCTTGTGTCTGCTGCGCTGAAGGCGGAATTTTAACCGTGACTCGCGCCAGAGGTTGATTTAAAAGGTCAGCAGGAACCGCTGGAGTAATTGCTTGTAATTGTCGTTTGATGGTTTCAATGTTGCTAACAGCTTCAATCAGATCAACTTCTCCAACTAAGGTATTTGGGTCACCCACTAGTTGAACCCGCGCTGGTTGCTGGCGATCGATTCGGTTTGCCTGATCTACGCTAACTAGCGTCTCGACCCAAAGATTGTCGCAATCCAGCAGAGTCAACAGATTACTTGAACGGCTGACCTGTTCACCTTGATCCTGCTCGGTGCGATAAATCACTCCAGCCACAGGAGCCTTAATGGCAATATCCTTACGGGAGGTGTAAGCTGCTTGAGCCTGAGCAAGAAGTTGCTTCTTACTAGCCAGTTGAGCTGTTAACGTTTTAACCAGTGTTGCTTGAGCTTGAATGGTTTGGGTTAAGCTGGCTCGCTGATTCAACAAACCATCTTCTGCTTTAAGTGCAGTCCCCTCTTTAAATACTTTTTGAGACGTTTTAGCAGAGTCCGAAATAGCGATCGCCTGAGCGACCTCAGCTTCAGTTGACTTCCAAACGGCTTCTAATTGGTCAACCTTTTGTTTAGAGATAGCGCCTTCTGTCATTAATTGACGGTAACGTTGATAATCCAGATTGGCAGAGTGGGCTTTAGCACTTGCTTCATCGACCGCTGCCTGGTAACGACGAGTATTGTTGCCCGCCATCTCAACATTGACCCCCTGAATCAATTTGTCTTGAGTCTCTAGATTTTCTAATTGCTGTTGCAATAGGGCTAGAGATTGCTGGTTAGCAGCCAACTGTGTGGCGGCAGAATTAGTCTCGCCTTGAAGCTGTAAAACGCTCTGCTCTTCTTGAAGAGTTGGAGCAATACGAGCCAGCACTTGCCCTGATTTAACAACCACTCCTGGCTGCGCGTAGAATGCTTTGATGGTGCCATCAATCGGCGACTGCAATCGCACAGTACGTCCGTTAATGATGCCATTATTAATAGTCAAATGAGTTAGGCGGTAGCTAATCGAGGTTAGCCCAAACGCCACAGCGGTAGCTCCCAAAGACATTAGAGCGATCGTGAAAAATAAACGCTGCCATCGAGACTGTTTTGGGTCAGCATCAAGAGGCAGACCGATCACTTTGTCGGCATGAGATTGCTTTGCAGGAATTTCTAACATTCGTGATGTTCTCTGAGTCAATGAGTATCTTGAAATACAGACTTATATCAGAAGAAAAGCTGAAGTAATTTGAGTAAGATTGCTGTTGATTTAAATGGTTGAGACAAGTTTATGCGTAAAAATAACTTAATATGTAAAGCGTTTATCAACCTTCTATGAAGTAGGAATAAACATTTAACAATAGCCCGGACGTTTTTTTGAAAGGTTCCACAAGGTCTTCAGGGTATGCAGTTGAATTAGGATTTGACCCTCGAAATTTGAGCAAATTTTGTCTGGGGCATTGATGAAGGGCGATCGCCTTCTAATCAAGGTTGTGGGGTCTGAATAGCAGTCGATGCTGTTGGCTGAATGTGCTGCATGGACTGTTTGTTCAAGGACTGGATTAAGCGATCGGATGTGGACTGATGTAAGCTGAATGCTTCTGATCATGGGTAGGGCGAACGCACACGTTTCTTTACAATTTGCGGGAGAGAGTAGGCACTTGAGACAAAATCTTAGTTAAATACTGATCATCCCAACCTGCTTTGAGTCGTTTAGCGCGCGTGCCGCCTTTAGCAGACTTCTCTTGCGATAATAAATTCACGGCTAGATGACGAATGACCGCTAAGTTTTCTGCACAATAGCCCTGAGTTGCACGAGATTGGTCTTCCCGGAACCCGACATCCAAAATCCAATGCAGTTGATTCTCAATCCCCCAGTGACCCCATACCACAGCCGCAAACTGTACCGCATCCTAAGATTTAGATTGAATTTGAACAGAACTTAGTGTCAATTCTGTCATTTTCCCCAACTGAACATCATTGCTCAATAAATTTGAATCAAGAACGATTGCCATTGCACAAACGATTGCATCCGGTAATTTGAGACGATATTTCCGACGAATCTCAATAGTTAACTTTTTCACCTCATCGCCCAACCCCACGATCGTCACCTGCGATAGAAACTCACAAATTCTGGATTTCTCTTCTTAGCCGATCGCCGAGAAAGACAGCATCTCAATTTCACTAATAACAGACAAATAGAACTGTCCAACGGGCAAAGAGTTTACCAATCGTCCACTGAGAAGGTAGAGCGCAACATTGGTATCCAAGACGTAGCGATCGTTCATCAGGCCCACTCATTTCGCATTTGAAGTTGCATTTCTAACGCATCACCTTCAAATTGAATTACACCGCTAAAATCATTGATATCAACAATCTTAGCAACAAGAACGCTGGTCCCCCCATTTCGATTGATTACAGGTAAGCTTGTTTGCGTTCTGTCGATGACTGAATCATCTTTCTGGCCTAAAAGGTTCATCCCAGCAAAAATTGCATCGATCGCATTCTCGAACTTGCCACTCTCAATCTGACGTTTTACCAACGTTTCCAGCTCAGGTGGTAAAAAATTATCATTAGAAATATCTCCAATCTTTGTGGCCATAAGATTACGCATAATCTAACTCATAGGCAAGTCGATCGAATGTATATTATTGGCTGCTCGTCAGTGACTCTAACCTTCACGCCGATCGCTTACGGGAAATAATCCTGCAACGCTCGAACCGATAAGGGCTTCGTTTGGATAGAGGCGATCGCGGCGGCTGTTGCTTTAGCTCCGGCTATTGTGGTGACGATCGGGATTTTGTACATTAGGGCAGAACGGCGGATGCTTTTGCCATCGGATTGGGCATTTTCTTCGCTGGAGGGCGTGTTGATGATGAGCTGGATTTGGCCGTTTTTGATCGCATCCAAGACGTGGGGTCGGCCTTCGTGGAGCTTGAACACCAGATCAACATCCAGGCCATGGTCTTGGAGGACTTTGCGGGTGCCTTGAGTGGCCATGATGGTGAACCCTAGGGCGATGAACTCGCGGATGACGGGGACCACTAGCGTTTTGTCGCGATCGTTGGTGGAGACGAAGACCGTTCCGCTCTGGGGGAGGCGCTGGCTAGCTCCGATTTCGGCTTTGGCATAAGCCGCTCCAAAGGTGGTGTCGATGCCCATAACCTCGCCCGTCGATCGCATTTCTGGGCCGAGGATCATGTCGGTGCCGGGGAACTTGTCGAAGGGGAGGACCGCCTCTTTGACGGAGATGTGGGTGGGGATGATTTCGGTGGTGAAGTTGAGTTCGGCGAGGGATTTGCCCGACATGACGCGGGAGGCGATTTTCGCGAGGGGATAACCGATCGCTTTAGACACAAAGGGCACCGTGCGTGAGGCTCGGGGATTGGCTTCTAGGATATAGACCTGATCGCCCTGAACGGCAAACTGGATATTCATTAAGCCCACGACTTTGAGCGCTTTGGCGAGTTCAACGGTCCAAGTGCGGATTTGGGCGAGGACAGGTTCAGTGAGCGAAATCGTGGGAATCGAGCAGGCTGAGTCGCCGGAGTGGATGCCCGCTTGTTCGATGTGTTCCATGATGCCGCCGATGACGACTTGGCCCGTGGTGTCCGCGATCGCATCCACATCCACTTCGATCGCGTTTTCTAAGAATTTGTCTATGAGAATCGGGTGCTCGGGTTCGATTTGGACCGCGTAGGTCATGTAGCGTTCGAGTTCTGCGTCGGAGTAGACGATTTCCATAGCTCGGCCTCCCAGGACGTAACTCGGGCGGACGACAACGGGATACGTGACCCGTCGGGCAACCGATCGTGCTTCGGAGTAGTTGCGAGCGATGCCGTTGGGGGGCTGCTTGATGCCCAAATCGGTAAGGATTTTCTCGAAGCGTTCGCGGTCTTCGGCGGCGTCAATAGAGTCGGGTGAGGTGCCCCAGATTTTCGTCTGGACGGGGCAGTCGGGGCTGGAAAGATACTTTTGCAGCGGCAGTGCAAGTTTAAGCGGCGTTTGGCCCCCGAACTGGACGATGATGCCTTCAGGGTTTTCTGCTTCGAGAATGTTCAGCACATCTTCTTGAGTCAGCGGCTCGAAGTAAAGGCGATCGCTGGTGTCGTAGTCGGTAGAGACGGTTTCGGGGTTGGAATTGACCATGATGGTCTCGTAGCCGTCGGCCTGAAGCGCGAAGGAGGCATGGCAGCAGCAGTAGTCAAACTCAATGCCTTGACCGATTCGGTTGGGACCGCCGCCGAGGATGATGACTTTGGGTTTGCTGGAGGGTAGGACTTCGGTTTCGTCTTCGTAGGTGGAATAGTAGTACGGCGTCAAGGCTTCAAACTCGGCGGCGCAGGTATCGACGGTTTTGTACGCGGGAATGACGCCTAGGGACTTACGATAGGTGCGGACTTGGGTTTCTTGGGTTTTCGTCGCAAACGCAATCTGCCGATCGCTGAAGCCTTGGCGTTTGATCGCATACATCTGGTCCCGAGTCAGAGATGAAAGCGCCGTGCGTTTGAGATATTTTTCAGTGACGAGTAAGTCTTCAAGCTTGTCGAGGAACCACAGATCGATCGCCGTGAGTTCGTAAATTTCTTCCACACTCATGCCCATTACCATGGCTTGGTGAATGGTAAAAACCCGATCGGGATTGGGCGTTCTTAAGTTCGCGCTGATCTGCGGCAAACTCGGCAACATCTCTTCTTTATCGCAGCCCCAGCCCGCACGACCAATTTCCAACGATCGCAACGCTTTTTGGAACGACTCTTGGAAGGTGCGACCGATCGCCATGGCTTCCCCGACGGACTTCATTTGCGTCGTGAGCGTCGCTTGGGAACCGGGAAATTTCTCAAAGGCAAACCGAGGGATTTTTGTGACAACATAATCTATGGTCGGTTCAAAACTCGCGGGAGTCTTGTGCGTGATGTCGTTAGGGATTTCGTCGAGGGTGTAGCCAACGGCCAGCTTGGCGGCGATTTTGGCGATCGGGTAGCCTGTGGCTTTGGACGCAAGAGCCGACGACCGGGACACCCGTGGATTCATCTCAATGACGACCACTTCGCCCGTGTCAGGATTGACGGAGAACTGGATGTTTGATCCGCCTGTTTCGACGCCGATTTCGCGAATGATTTTGATCGACGCATCCCGAAGGCGTTGATATTCTTTATCCGTAAGGGTTTGCGCCGGGGCCACCGTAATGGAGTCGCCCGTGTGAATGCCCATGGGATCGAAGTTCTCAATGGTGCAAATAATTACGACGTTATCCGCCAAGTCCCGCATGACTTCGAGTTCATACTCCTTCCAGCCGATCAGCGACTTTTCCACCAGAATCTGCGACGTGGGGCTAGCGTCGAGTCCCGTCTGGGCGATCGCTTCAAATTCTTCTTGGTTGTAGGCAATTCCGCCACCGGATCCGCCCATGGTGAAGCCGGGTCGAATAATCAGCGGGAACGACCCGATCTCGCGGCTCACGACTCGGGCTTCGTCGATCGTATTCGCTAAGCCCGACGGACAAACGCCCACGCCGATGCGCTCCATGGCTTCTTTGAACAATTTGCGATCTTCTGCCATTTCAATAGCAGGCAACTTCGCGCCGATCAGTTCCACGTTATAACGATCGAGCGTGCCGTTTTTCGCTAAGGCCACGGCCAGATTTAGCGCCGTCTGGCCGCCCATAGTAGGAAGCAATGCATCGGGGCGTTCTTGAGCGATGATTTGCTCGACGAGTTCGGGGGTAAGCGGCTCAATATAGGTCCGATCGGCGGTTTCAGGGTCCGTCATGATGGTGGCGGGGTTGGAGTTCACCAGCACCACTTCGTAGCCTTCATCGCGCAGTGCTTTACAGGCTTGCGTCCCAGAATAGTCAAACTCGCAGGCTTGTCCGATGACGATCGGACCGGAGCCAATCAGTAGGATCTTCTTAAGGTCGTTACGGCGCGGCATGGCAGTCTTACAAGTTGAAGGGTCACAAAATCACATTTATTGTACGGGGTTTGGTCTTACCTTAAAAATAATGATCGGATTTAGACGCCTTCATCGCTATTTACCCGAGAACGTCGTGGTCTTCACATCTCCTGCACTTCCCATCACTTTGCCCGGTTTTTGGTTTTGGGAAACGGTAACGGCTCCGGCATTCCCCGACGTCACTTCAATTTCTTTCTGAGCCGACCAGTTTTGGCTGCTGCCCTTTGCCATCGTGCCTTCAAACACCACTTTCCCGTCGGACTTTACTTCCACCCAACTCTCGTCGCTCAGGTTCAGAATAACGTTGACCGGGCCAGTGGTGAGGTTCGCCGTTGGACTAGGCGTTACGACAGGGCTAGGTGACGGGCTAGGAGTAGCGATCGCACTCGGTTCAACACGAGGAGACTCACTCGGCACCGCGATCGCACTGGGCTTGATAGATGCCTTGGGTTTTGGGCTGGTAGACGGGCTAGGTGCCGTAGTAACGGGCTGCGGACGGTTGGTGATCAGGGCGATCGCACCTACGATAACCCCAAAGCCCACCAACCCAGCCAGCGCCGGGATCAACCAAGCGGGACGATCGAAGGGTTCTTGGGGCGTACTGCGATCGTCTGGTGGCGCGATTTTTGAAAAGATTGATTTGTGGGGGCGCTCAGCGGTGGGTTCATCAAGAGAAACGCGCTTGTTGATGGGTGGAACAAGCGCACGGGCCGCAGGTTCTTTAACAATGTTGACGGCGATCGGCGTTTGATCGAGGGGAATTTCTTTGGCGAGGGCGTCACCATCAAGTCCCACCAGCTTGGCATAGCGCTTGATGAAACCCTGGACAAAGATGGGTTCTGGGAGCTTAAAGGTCTCAGCCGCTTCGAGAGCCTTGAGGATTCGGATAGGGATGAAGGTCTTGGTGGCCACCTCTTCAATCGGCATTCCTTGGGCCTCGCGAGCCGCAACTAACTGTCGCGCAATTTCTTTAAGCTTGTCTTCTGCTGAAGTATTCACCGTTTCACTCTCCTAAAGCCACGCAACACACCATAAGGTCAATCTATCCCATAGACAAGCCCAACGAGACCCTCTAGATCCAAGAGACGCCGATCGCCCAACCCGAACCCTAGAAATCTTAAATCAAATCTTCCCCAACATGTTAATTTAGTTTTAATGCACATTTAGGTCAAATTTCGTCAACTCTTCAGCCATTCAGCCACCAGCTCGGGACTCCGTTTAGCTGCAAAGACTTTGATGGCGTGGTAGCCGACTTTTTCGCGGAGACGGTAAATTTGCTTGATCGGCAGGTTCATATCTAGGGCGATCGCTTCTTGAGTTTTGCCTTGAAGGTAGAGCTGGAGCCACCGAACGGCGTCGCTGCCGACTTTATCGGTGAGGTAGAGGGCGAGGTTTTCGACGACAGCGGTACGGGCTTCTTGTTGCTCTTCGTGAGCTTGGTTGGCTTCGTGATAGGCTACGGCACTGGTGTCAAGCAGGCTGACGGTGCCCTCGGACTCGTCCCCCGAACCGATTTCTTCAGAGACTAGACGAATAAAGTCAGCGGTGGGAACCTGGGTCATACCCGCACGCTGGGACCGCCGCAAATAATTGACAAAGCGATACATCAGCAGCGGCTGGTTCCGAATCGGACGCAGGCAATACTCTTCGGTCGTCGCCAGCATTAGAGCGTTGCGCAACCGTCGATCGCCTGTGCATTGGCCGATCCAGGCGGTTTGCTGCTGGAGATAGGAATCTTGCTGCATGAGTTCCTGGATCACCTCTTGCAGAACATCTACCACCGATCGGGCGCGATCGCGGGACAGGGCAATCCAAGTTTTGATTTTGCTACGGATTAAGAACAATCCACTGAGGCGCTGGATTAAGTTCCGGTAGGCGCGTTCGGGCGGGATATTTAAATAGCGATCGACCAGAATGCGAAAGCGGTAATCCATGGCGTTTTGGGCGATTTTGAGCTGGCCTTGTTCGAGTTCATCTAGGCGATCGGCCTTGTCTCCGATCAGCCACTGCAAAATTGCACTGTGGTGCGACACCGCTTGAGGCAACGTTTCGGTAAGCCGCGATCGCCAGGTTTCCATCACCTGTTGAGAGGCTGCAAAAGAAGAGGACGCTGCGGTTTGGGAGAATGGGGCGATCGTCATGATGCAAGTCCTGCGTGTTCCAATCGAATGGCGATCGCCTCTAGCCGTTCCAGGGTCTTGGTGTGAAGCGTGGTCAGGGTTTGGACCTCTTCACTGAGGGCAAAAATCTGATAGCCCTGCTGCTGGACCTGCTGCGTTAGCTCATTGAGGCGTTCTGCCACGCAGTCTACGGTATCCGTACTGGCCAAAACCGCATCGCCAATTTGCAGGACCACCGATTCTAGAGTGGGCTTCTGAGGGGCGGGGTTATAGAGGTTTGGGGAGCTATCGGCGGGTGGAGTTGCAGAAAAAGTGGCTTTGATCATAGGACTAGCAGATGACGAGGGCAACAGGTTGAAGAAAACCTTAGCTCAATGAGAGATTAGGCCATTCCGGTAATCTCTCATTGATGTAAAACTTGCTTCAATCTTAGAGGGTTTTAGAACCGCAAGGCTTAATCTTATGCGCTTCTGTAGGTTCAGCTCAAATCATGGGTTTTAAAGCGGTTCCCTACATGGGCGCACAACTTTAGTCGCCACCCGCCCTGAATTTAGAATTGCTGCTTTTAAATTGTGCGTGCGTTGAGTCTCGGGTCTAAGCTTTGCCCCCGTGACGCTTTAAATGCCATGTCCAGGCATGGGTCAAGATAGCCGTGAGGTCCGCGTACTGAGGATCCCAGCCGAGGATTTGTCTGGCCCGATCGCCGCTGCCCACCAGAGCGGGTGGATCGCCTGCGCGCCGAGGTTTTTCCTCAGCTTTAATCTCCCGTCCGGTGACGATACGTGCGGTCTCGATGACTTCTTTGACAGAGAAGCCGTTGCCGTTGCCTAAGTTGAAGCGATCGCTCTTCCCACCTTGGAGCAAATATTCCAGCCCTAGGAGATGAGCCGCCGCCAGATCCATCACGTGAATATAATCCCGAACGCAGGTGCCATCCGGCGTGTCGTAGTCGGCTCCTAAAATTGAGACAGACTCTTGCTGACCTAGGGCCGTGAAGAGGACCAGCGGGATTAAGTGCGTTTCAGGCTGATGGTCTTCGCCTAAGCGACCTTGGGGATCGGCTCCGGCGGCGTTGAAGTAGCGGAAGGCCACCGATCGCATCCCATAGGCCGGATCAAAGTCGGCCAAAATCCGCTCGACCATTAGCTTGGTCGCTCCGTAGGGATTGATTGGGTTTTGGGGATGGTCTTCGGGAATCGGGACGATCGTCGGGACGCCGTAAGTAGCGCAAGTGGAGGAGAAGACAAAGTTCTTTATTCCTGCGTGGTTCATGGCTTCGAGCAGCGTTAGAGTTCCAACGACGTTGTTGCGATAGTACTTGTCTGGTGCAGTTACGGATTCACCGACGTAGGCATAGGCTGCAAAGTGCATCACGGCATCGAACTGATGGATCTCGAACAACCGATCGAGGAAGGCGCGATCGTTGGTATCGCCCACAACAAGTTCGACCTTGAGGACAGATTCTACGAGATCCGAATGGCCATAGACGAGGTTGTCGAGCACCACCACGTCGTAGCCCGCGTCTTTGAGAGCCAATACAGTGTGGGATCCGATGTAACCTGCTCCGCCTGTGACGAGAATTTTTGCTTTTTGCATGTGGTTTTGACTCCCATTTGCTGAATAGTCTTTGCTGGATGGTCCTTGAGTCCTTAATTCATAGCACCCCTTTTAAGAACTCCTTGGGGTAGAGAATTTCTTGTGTTCAAGTCTTCATGTTCGAGGCGCTGCGATCGAAATTAATTTGTGATAAACATTTATCAATCCTGCACATTGACCGGGCAGGCTCGAACAGGTGCTGTGTCAGAAAACTTCTGCAAGTGTAAATTTTTTGAGTACAATCCAGTCTCCGGATTATGTCGTCACAGCTGAAACGGCTAAATCAAGGGTGTGTCTTACCGGAAAATGGCACAGGTCTAAAACGAGGTTTTCACAGCAACTGAAGGGAATGGCCGAATGGTTTTATTGGTTACTGACGTTTTTTTATTATTGACTCAAGTTCTCCTCTGGGTTTTAGTGGGGCTTGCGGCTCGATTTGTGTTGTTTAAAGCTTTACCGAGAGTTTTCCTAGGTGGTCTTGTTATAGCGCTTCTAGTTGCTGTGACGGCACTGACCTTTTTTAAGGGTGCGCCAGAAACGGGCTTATTGGGCGATGTTTGGCAAATCCTATCGGTGATTCTCAATCCTTTTGGACTGGTCATTATTTTGCTTTGCGTCGTATGGCGTGATGTGGAAAGTGGGGGCAAGTTCAACAAGGTGGTGTTGCGCATTGGGGTGGCGTCGCTGCTGATCTTCAGTTTGCCGATCGTCTCTAACTTCCTAGCCCAGCGAACGGAAATGGAAGCGGTGCAAATTATGCAAGAAGCCCCGCCGCTCAACGGTGCCCAGCGTGTCATTGTCTTAATGGGCCAAAATACGACGCGGTTAAAACTGCGTCCTCGAACCGAAGCTGCGCCTGCTGAAAAAAAGGTCGATCGAAATGGCATTTTGCCTCCCCCGGAGCCAATTTCGGAGAGTAAGTTCAGCATGTTGACGAATTTGCCGCTTCAATTGACGGAACAGGGCGATCGGATTTTAGAAGCGGCTCAGCTTTTTAATTCAGAAAGGGGTAATAATCCAGTGCTGATTATTAGTGCTGGAAGACGGATCGATCGGGTGGAGAAAAAAGACGAGAAAAAGGAAAATATCTCCGAGGCGGCGGATATTAGCAGGCTGCTTCAGTCACAGTTTGGAATTCCGGGAACGGCGATTATCCAAGATGATGACAGTCGGACGGTGATCGAGGCGGCGCAAAATGTTCGTAAGATTTTGGAGACCCGTAATATTCGTTACGGCAACCAAATTATGGTGGTGACGTCGGCCATTGAAGCTAGCCGGACGGCACTGACGTTTGCGCGAGAAATTGCGCCCGATGGTCAAGGGGTGACGATTATTTCGCGCCCGACGGACTTCTACACCATTCCGCCAGCGGCGTCCCTTGCAAACCGGGCTAAGAATGCGGATTTGATCGAACGAAATTTCATGGTGTCGGATTTGATGCCGAATGTGGATTCGTTGCAGTTAAGTACGAAGGTCATTAGTGAGGCGATGACGTCGCTATACTACTTCCTGCGTGGCTGGATTCGTCCGTTGAGAGCGGGTTAACCCGTCAGGTTATGTTCTTGTCAAAAGCGATCGATTGCTCTTCTATAAGGAATCGATCGCTTTTTTGTTTAAGCTTTAGGCCGTTATCCGAGCCGATTGAGAGTAATTCTGGCCGCTTCGGAGACGTTGGAATGCGGGTCTTTGGCTAGATATCGCAGGGCCGATCGACTTTTTTCGCAGTCTAGGTTTCCTAAGGCTTCGGCTAGGCGTTGACGAACGAGCCAGTCCTCGGAGGTGATGAAGTTCAATATTTTATCAACAGCATCCATGGCTCCAATTTCACCTAGGGCGGCGATCGCGGCTTGTTGGATAACGACTTCTTTGCTGTCTAAAGCTTGAATCAGCGTATTTTTAGCCCGTGGGTCTTTTAGGTTTCCGAGCGACACGGCGGCACTAAACCGAACCAGCCAATCGGCATCGTCATAAAATGCGCGCGTCAAGGGTTCAAGTGCTCGAATATCTTCAAGGTATCCCAGTGCTCCAGCAGCATCGGCTCGGACCCCATAGTCGGGTTCGTTTCGGAGTAAATCCAGCAAAATGTCCAGGGTCTCATCGGTCTTCTTCATGCCTAATGCAAAAATCGCCATCGATCGCACCTGCTGATTGGCATCCTGCAATCCCTTCTTGATGATGGGTAAGGCCAAATCTGCATCTACATCCCGAAGCGAGGCCAGCGCCAATTTTCGGTCCTTAAGTTCGGGGCTATCCATCTGACGCAGAAGACTGTCTAGGTTCGATGACATAAAGCGAGGAGTCCTATGAGATTTCGCGTTGCACTTTGGCGAGAAATTCGGGATAGTTATCGAGATCTTCGGGCGAGTCGAGGGCGGGGCAGATGACCCAGTTGGGTTCGTGGGTGATGCGCTGGATGTAGGCGCTCATGGCGGCGGAGTCGGTTCGATGCTCTAGGAGATAGCTTTTGAGCGAAGAACGATTCATGGATTCAAATTCAGGCGTCATTTTTGAAATCTCCATTGACCATCGGGATAAATCAGTATTTCGGTTTCATCACCTGCCAAGATAAAAATCGATCGGGATTTCTCATCAAAGCAGACGATCGAGAGCGATCGATACATCAACGTTAGTCGTTGACACAGATCAAAGCAAGTTTTTAGCTGTGCGACGGTAGGAATTTTAATACTCCCTGACATTTAAGGTTGAACTCTAAACTAGTCTACCCGGTCCGGAAAAGTGTGAGACAGATTTTGGGATGACGGCTTTTGGGATGACGGCGGCGATCGAAAAGCCTAGGAAGAAGGTCGATCGTTTTTAAGCCTTCAGATCCATATCTATTTGCAAGTCAGTCTA
>ENA-OFCD01000490-OFCD01000490.1-metagenomes-genome-assembly--contig:-NODE-490-length-24995-cov-5.405734_pt1 | contig 24995 bp, 20 predicted proteins | sample MGYA00153392_OFCD01 | MGnify analysis MGYA00153392
ACTCCGGATTTGCTGGCCGCTACAGCCGATTAAGCTCCGCGCGTTGCCCGCCGGACCATTGCGTCGCCATCGCCGTCGTGCGCGGCGACGAAGAGCACGCCGAACGGCTGGCGATGTGCGAGCGCGAACGTCGCGTATCCCGCCGTCCACGCACCCGCGAGCAAGGTCGATCGCAAGAGTCGGCCGTTGATGAAGAGCAGTTGCATGCGGCGATCGCCGCGATCCGTGCCGGGCGCACTTACGTACCCGCGCACGCGCGCGCCGCGCACGTCGATCGCGGCCATCTCGTCGTCGCGCAGAGCGACGAGCGCGCGTGCGGGGATCGCGCCGAAGACGTGCGCGAGACGTTGCTCCATGCCCGTGCTACCGGGAAAGACGAACGTTGGTTTTCCGTCGTGTGTGAGCGAGAACGTGACGTCGGGATATGCGAGCGCGATCGTGGCGAGAAAGGTCGAGATCCGCGTGAATTCAGCCGACGGCGAACGCACGTATTCGCGTCGAACGGGCACGTTTGCGAAGAGATCGCGTACGACGATCCGCGTACCCTTCGGCGCGGCGATGGGCTCGGGTTCGCCGACGTCGAGATCGTGCGCGTCGACCGCGTATCCGATCTCCAGTTCCGGCGTTCGCGAAATCAAACGTACGCGTGCGACTGCCGCGATACTCGCGAGCCCTTCGCCGCGGAACCCGAGCGTCGCAACGCGCTCGAGATCGGTCGCTTGGCGCAATTTACTCGTCGCGTGGCGCGCGAATGCAAGCCCCATCTCATGCGGCGCGATGCCCGCTCCGTCGTCGGCGACTTCGATCGCTTCGAGACCGCCGCGAGCGACCGTGACGGCGACGCGCGTGGCCCCCGCATCGAGCGCATTTTCGACGAGTTCCTTCACCACGCTGATCGGGCGCTCGACGACTTCGCCCGCGGCGATCTGGCCGACGGTACTTTCGTCGAGCCGACGGATCACGGAATGACGTCGTAACCCGCGTCGACGAGCGCCGCCTTCGCAGCCTCCAACCGGTCGCTGCGAACGAGCATGTAGTCGGTATCGAAGGTCGAGATGCTAAAGATCGGGATGCCCGCGTCGGCGAGCGGCCGGGTGAGCCCCGAGATCACGCCCGTCATGCCGAAATCGAGCGTTCCCACGACGGCGAGACCGCGAAAGCCGCGCTGGACGTTCGCGACGTCGCTCGGGACCGCGTCGCTGCGGCAGACGATCGAGAGTTCGTCGCGCGTGCGCACGACGGCGATGAGATCGCGGCCGCCGATCCAATCCGGAACGGCCGCACGCGCGTCGAGACGCGCGAGCGCGAACTCTTCATCGAGGGTACGAATCTGCATCCGTTCCGCTTTCTGCAAAACGCGGCGGGCCCTCTCGCCCTAGAGCGAGACGACGAGCGCCACCGGCGGTCGCGCGTGTGCTGCGGGGATACGAATCGTAAAATGCGCGCCGCCTCCGGGTACACTGGCGACGGAGATCTCGCCGCCCGCACGTTCGACTGCGCGTTTGGCGATCGCGAGACCGAGACCGAAACCTTCCGTCTCGCCGCGATCGCGACCGCGAAAGAAGCGATCGAAAACGTGCGGGAGGTCGGCGGGATCGATGCCTTGGCCGCGATCGACGACGTCGACGACGGCATCGTCGCCATCGCAGCGCACGCGAACGAGCGCACTCGATTCCGGTGCGTATTTGATCGCATTCTCGACGAGGTTGCTCAGCGCGTCGTGAAGCTCGGCCTCGTAGCCGCGAACGACGGCGCCTTCTTCGATCGCGAGGGTGAGGCGCGGTCGATCGCCGATCCCCTGCAGCGCGGCCACGACACGCTCGGCGAGGTCGGCGAGATCGACCGTCTCGAGTTCGTCGAAGCCGACGTTTTCGAGTCGCGCGAGCACGATGAGTTTATCGATAAGCGTTTTCATGCGGCGACTCTCGAACAACATCGTTTCGAAAATTTTCTGCGGCAGTCCCGCGCCATCGTGCTGCGAGCGACGGCGTAACACGTCGATGAAGCCCATGATCACGGTGAGCGGCGTGCGTAACTCGTGCCCCGCATCGGCGATGAATTGGCGCATATTCCGCTCCGCCGTCGTGCGCTCTTCGAACGCGAGGCTCACCTGCGCGACTGCCGCGTTATAGGCTTTGACGAGTTCGCCGATCTCGCTTCGATCGTTCGTGACGATCGCATGCGGCGTGAAATCGCCCGCACCGAAACGATTGAGCGATGCCGTCGTTTCGATGAGCGGCCGGAGCGCTTGCATCGTGATGAATCGTCCGAGCACCCACGCGAGCACGATCACGCCGATACCGATCGGCAACATCGCAAGCCAGAACGCATCGATCGTACGCGCGAGCGGTTCGGGATCGGGAAAGATCGTCACGCGACCGCCGGGAATTTCGACGTTGAGCGGTTCGAGTTTGAGCACGAGATTGAGCCCGAACGGGTAGGGCCGCATCCGTTCGAAGCGGCGTGTATCCGGCAGTTGTGGATCGCGCGGCGGCAGACGCGCGTGCTCCGTCGGTACGAAGATGATGACGTTTGGTCGACCGTCGATGCGACCCGGCACGCCAGCTGCGAGCAAGACCGTATGGTCGCCGTCTTTTCGAAAGAGTGCGACGTGCATGCCCGGCCGCGAGAGGTGGAGGACGATTCCGCTCGCGGCCGCCTGCAACGATCCGGCGCGCGCAACTTGCAGTCGCACTTCATCCGGCACTTCACGTGCGAGAACGTTCGCATCCGAGCGCGCCGTGATGCCGAACATCGAAAGCGCGAACCCCGTCACCGCCGCGCCGACGATGATGACGAGCACGAACGCTGCGAAAACGTACGTTGCGGTCAGACGCGTGGCGAGCGTGCGAAACACGATTTATTCTTCGCGCAAAGAGTAGCCGACCCCGCGATGCGTGTGAATGAGCCGCTTGGGAAACCCGTGATCGATCTTCGCGCGCAGGTAGGAAATGTACGTTTCGACGGCACCCGGGCCCACGAACCGTTCCGTGCCCCACACGCGATCGAGTAACTGATCGCGACTGAACACGCGATTGGGGTTCCGAACGAGTGTCACGAGGAGATCGTACTCGCGAGCGGAGAGGCCGATCCGCTTCGTGCCGCGCTTCGCAATCCGCGTTTCGAGATCGACTTCGAGGTCGGCGAACCGGAGCGCTTGAGGTTGGGCGAGGCGTGGTCGGCGCAAGGCGACTTCGAGCCGCGCCGCAAGTTCGGCCATTTCGAACGGTTTTGCGACGTAGTCGTCGGCCCCGCCCTGGAGACCCGCCACTTTGTCGACGGTCTCTGATTTTGCCGAAAGCATCACGATCGGTGCCTCGGTGAGCTTACGGAACATCGGCAGGAGCGCGATGCCGTCGACTTTGGGCAGCATCACGTCGAGGACGATCGCGTCCGGGCGCCAGTCACGCGCGATCGCAAGGCCGACTTGCCCGTCGGGCGCCGAGCGAACGTCGTAGCCCTCGTCGGCGAGCCCGATCTCGAGGAGTTCGCGGATGTTGCGCTCGTCGTCGACGATGAGAATGCGCGCGTGTTCGTGAGAAATCGCTTGTGCTTGCATCGTAGGCACGACCTTAGCGACGGAACCTGAGAACCAACTGTGAGCACACCCGCACGCTCGCGATTCTCATCGGATCCTAAGGCGTATGGCTCGACCCCGCAGCCGAGAGCGGCGACTTGACGGCAATCGCAACGCGACCCTTGTCACGAAGTATTCATTATGTTACAGTACAAATTGAAATTATGCCCGCACAATGTAACATCACCGGGACGAGTGCCAGCACCATCGCGGAGAGCGTCGAACGCGCAATCGATGGCGGCCGTTTCGCGAGCGACCAGGCCCTTCCGACGATCCGCGGTCTCGCAAGCCAGCTCGGCGTGAGCCCGACGACCGTCAGCGCCGCGTTCGCTCTGCTCCGTAGGCGGGGGCGTATCGTCGGCAAGCGGCGCGGTGGGTCGATCGTCGTCGCCAAAGTCGCCTTCGAGAGCGCGACGGAATCCGATTGCGAACCCTCGCGTGGCCGCAATCTGGCCGTCGCCAACCCCGACCCGGCCTTTCTCCCGTCGTTGCGATCCGCACTCACCGCAGCGCTCGTCGAGCGCCGGCTCTACACGGATATTCGCGATAGCGCGGCGCTGCTTTCACGCGCGAAGCGTGCTTTCACACGCGACGGCGTACCTGCCGAGCACCTCGGTATCGCCAGCGGCGCCATGGATGCAATCGAGCATGCTCTCATGACGAGCCTCTCACCGGGCGATACGATCGCGCTAGAAGATCCGACCTATCCGCCATACGTCGAGCTCGCGCGCGCACTCGATCTGCGCGTCGTACGCGTCCCGATCGACGAACGCGGAATCGTCCCGGTTGGCGTGCGCGAGGCCGTGCTCGCGGGTGCGAAGGCGCTGGTCGTCGTTCCGCGGGCGCAAAATCCCACGGGTGTCTCGTTCGATGCGACACGCGTTCGCGAGCTCAGGAGCGCGCTCGCGGCCAACCCCGACCTCCTGGTGATCGAAGATGATTTTCTCAGCGCCGTTTGCGGCGTTCCGCTCGAAACGCTCGTCGTCAAACGCAAGCGCTGGATGCACGTCCGTTCGTTTGCGAAAATCTTGGGCCCCGATCTCCGCGTCGCACCGTTTTGCGGCGACGCGTTGACCGTCGCGCGCATGCAGGCGCGCCAACGCCTCGGCTACGGTTGGGTCAGCGTCATGCTTCAAGATGCGGCGGCAGCCGTGCTGCGCGATCCCGATACGGCGAAACGATTGCGTGCGGCGACGCGTGCGTATGCGACGCGACGAGCCGGCTTCATCGATGCACTCGCCAACGTGGGACTCCACGGAGATGCAGGCTCGGGATTTACGGTGTGGGTTCCGGTGCGCGACGAAGCGGCTGCGGTCGGAGCCGCGCAATCGGCAGGGTACACGATCGACGGGGGTGCGCGCTACCGCAGTGCCGCCGCACCCGGTGTCCGCGTAACGACGACGACGCTCGAAGCGCGCGATGCAGCCGCGCTCGCAACCGCCCTCGCGCGTGCCGAGCATCGTCGCGCGAGCGCGCACCCGTAACGATCGCACGAGCCGCGCGCTACAGACCCAGATACGCTTTCTGAATCTCGTCGCTTGCGAGCAACTCCGCGCGCGTTGGTCGCGCGACTGCTCTCGAAGAGCTCGCCGACGATGATGGGCGCGAGCCCGAGCGACGGCTTGTCGAGCATCAGCAATTCGGGTAGCGACATGAGCCCGCGATCTGCTCGCGCCGCTCTTTCACGCGCGGAAAAAACGCGTACACTTCTTCGAGCGTCTGCTGGGGCGCGGCGCGGCTCGGCACTGAGAATCATGCTCCTCCACCGTCATCTCGGGCCGGAGGTTGCGGCCCTCGCGGATGTGCGCAATCTCCACGTTCGCGACATCATGCGACGGAGCTTTCGCAATGTCGACGCCGTCGAGCGTTATCGTCTTCGACGTGCTGTCGCACGATGCACGAAATCGCGCGCATGAGCGTGGTTTTCCCGCGCCGTTGGCACCGAGCAACGTCACGACTTCGCCGCGCTCGATATGTAGCAAACACTCCCACAGCACGGCGGTCCCCAGCTCGTACTCGTCGTCGGCTTTTTCGAAGTACGGTCGGCGTTCCGCTCTTTGCGCGCGTCGGACGACGCTTGCGCCTCCGATACGCCGGACGAGTCTTCGCCGACCATGCGGCGCGCGTCATGTATGGCCGTGCCGACGAAGTGGACCGCATCGCCGCAGGGTAGAGATGCATTCGCCCGAGGTAGAACAGGCGATTTATGTCGCCGGATGTCTCCTCGTCGCCGTCGTTCGATCGTGCGTTCTGCGACGATCTCGAACGGCTTTTCGCGTGGCCCCGTGACGTGCGCCGTTTTTCCTCGTGTCCGCTTCCGAGCGGCGCCCTCGAACAGCTCGTCGCATTGACCGCATACGCACCCCCGGTCGGATACAGTCAGCCGAGCCGTTTCGTATCCGTGTGCGACACCGCACGTCGGACCGCGGTCATCGACGATTACGAACGCGCCAACGCCGAGGCCGAGGCGACGTATCCAAACGCGCGTCGCGCGACCTACACCGCGCTCAAACTAGCGGGCCTGCGCGAAGCACCCGTGCATCTCGCGATCTTCGTCGATACGGCTACGACGCGCGGCGAGGGGCTCGGGCGGCGTTCGATGCCGGAAATGCTCGCGTACTCGACCGTCCTTGCCGTGCATACGTTTTGGTTCGCGGCACGCGCGCGAGGGATCGGCGTCGGCTGGGTCTCGATCGTCGACCCAGGCGTGGTCGCGCGCGCTCGCGCATCGCTGCGATCATGCCGCCATGCTATTGTAGATAGTCGTCGCTATCGAAGATGTCGTGTTCGCGGTCATCTTGATTTTGAATCGCGATCGTCGAAGCTGCGAGGCTTCCCTGTTACGATCTTGCTTTGAGGCTGCCGCCGCCTTGTGGCAACTCCGGCGGTCGCACGAAAACGAATCCAATTTTCGGAACGTAGAAGAATCCGGGACGACCGCCTTCGGTCACGATGCCTTTCGCCTTCGCTTCCGTGCTCGTATATGCGGTCACGTAAGCGCACCCGACGAAGCCGCGGAGCGTGCGGCCAATGCCACCGCCGTTGCCGGTACGCGGCGCACTCGCGTTGCCCGAGGCGGCGTTACTCGGTACGACGACCACGACTTGACTACCGGTGGGCACACCCTCGGTCCCGCCGCCTTCGCCGCCGGGACCACCGGGCGTACCGGATCCCTTGAGTCCGCCGGCACGACCCGGACGCATATCTTCGGGACCAGCATTGGAAGCGGCACTCGGCGCGAGGACGGGACGGCGCGGCCGCAACTCAAGATAATACGGTACTGTTGGATCGACGATTGCGACGTGCGCGATGACGTCGATATTTGCAATCTCCGGCAGCGTCGTCTTCGCTTCGTAAGCCGCGACGTACGCGCGGGTGCCCTCGAGGAACGTCGCCGACTTCTTTTGGGCATCGGCATCGCACGACGTTCGCTCAGTCGCGAGCGAGAGCGGATCGACGCCCGGCGGCGGAGGTACGGGGATGAAGCGATTCGCAGACGGGGGCGTGGCACCGCTCGGTTGCGGCGCCGCAAGAGCCAGGCGCTGCGCGGCCGTCGCGACCGATGCGAGTGCCGTCCCGGGCTTGGGGCCGCCGAGCGAGATCGCATACGAAAGCGTGAGCGTGCGCGGCGTGAGCGGCGTCGCCGCGGTCCGTAAGATTCCAGCGCCCTGCGAGAGCGGGAGCGGTGCCGCGTTTTCATCCGTAGCGAACGTGCCGCCATACGTACCGAAGATATTATTCTCAAAGAGCGTCATCCGACCGGGTCCGAACCCATGCGAGATGCCGGCGGAGACGACGATGTGCGGCCCGAGATTTTGCTGGTTATTCGCACCGGTGAACTGGGCGTTTGCGAGCAGTTCGGTTCCGCTGCGAGGCAACACGCCATCGAGCGTGACGCCCGCGCGGTGGATCGGACGATTGGGAAGCTGCGAGCCGACCACGGTCGTTGAGGGACCATCGTTCAGGCGCCCGCTCGCAGCCGTAAGTTTCGCGACGTTGAGCGTATAGTTCGGCAGCGCGACGAAATACCGGCCGAGCCCAATGCGCGCGCTTGCGGTCACGCCCTGATACACGCGGCGCGTACCGCCGATCGCTTCGTTTACGTAAACTTTCGGCGCTGCGGCCGCCATGCCGCAGACGCTCTGGGCGGCGAACGCGCTACCGAGCGTTGTGAGGTAGCCGTTTGGGAAATATCCCGAGGGCTCGGCGATAAGCGCGTTGATGATCTGGCCCGACTGCACTTGCGAGAACGCATCGAGCGAGAACGTCGCACCCGACCGAAACTGATGCGCCCACGTCGCGTCGAGACTCACCGCCGATTGCGCGATGCCGTTGGCGTCGCCCGGCCCACTCACGATCGCGGTCCCGGCCGCACAATCGAAGCGCGCGTTGACGGGATCGCCGAACGAGCGATTGACGAGAATGTTCGGTTGCGAACTTCCGACGTTCGCCGACGCACCGAACGTGTCGCTTGAAGTAGGCCGCCACGAGCCGCCGATGCCTCCGAGCAGACTCGTGCCGAGCGTCGTCGTGTTCGCAAGGGTGAGTCGCGGCACGATCGTGAGTTTATCGTTCGCTTTAAAGCTGTCGTTGATCTGATAGGTCGACGACGTGATCGCGGTCGTGAAACGGCGTTCGAAACGCGAGCCCACCTTCGGCACGTTCGTATTGAGCGCGGTCGACGTGCTGCCCGTCAAGGCGATCGTGTGCCGCCCCAACCCAATCGAAGCGCTGGAGGAAACGCCACGCGTCAGCGAATCGGTCGTGCCGACCGAAGGACAGAGCTGTTCTGTATACATCGCCGGTCCCGCGCCGAATCCAGCGAAGCCGTTGCCGCACGCGCGCGATCCATCCGCCGGCTGCGGTAAGAACACGTAACGGTTTGCGTTGTCGTTATTCTGCACGCCGCCACTTTCGAAGCCGGTGAGCGTGGTTGCGACCGTGCCGACGAGCGACGAAATCGTCGCGTACGCGAATCCAAAACGACCGAAATTCAAATTGTTCGGCCCGATGCCGCACGGCAGGAGCGTAACGAAGCGCGCGCATACCGCGTAGGCGTCGGTATTATTCGATAGCGCCGTACCGCTGATCGCCGTGCGTTCGTCGTTAAGGCGATAGCGAAATTTCACGAAATCGCCGAGGCTATGCGACTCGCCTTCGTGCGCGTACGTGAGCCCACTCTGGTCGCGATACGTTTGAAACGTTAGCGGGCTATTCGCGCCGCGCGATGTGTGTTGCAGCGCGAGCCCGAACCGACCGACGCTTCCCGTTGCGGCGAGTTGATAGCTCGACCGATCGAAGGTACCCGTCGACCCATTCGCTTTGATTTGAAGCGATTGCGTCGGTTGAAGCGTGCGAAAATTTACGCCGCCGCCGAGCGAACCCGCACCGGCCTGCGTCGACGAACTCGAACCCGAAAAGAGATCCGTCCCGATCGCGCGCAAATTCGCACTCGTGCCCGGGGCCGAGAGCGGGATGCCGTCGAGTGAGATCGCGGTTTGCGATTCGTCATGCCCGTTGAGCGAGACGGTCACCGCGCCGCTTGGATCGGTCGCGTCTTGCGTGACCGAAACGCCCGCGACCTTATCGAGGGCATCGGTCAGCGAATCGGAGAGGCGACGGATCGGACTATTATCCGCGATATCGGTCGAAGCGACCGAAACGTTCGATCGCGCCACGATGCTCCCGATCGTTTTGAGGCCGCCCGGGTTGGTCAGGGCGAGTTCGACGCGAACCGTCACCGCGCGATTGGGCAAGACGTCGAATTCACTCGATGCGCCCGAGGCGTATCCCGAGCGCACGACGCGGACGCGATAGATGCCGGTCGGTACATCGGTATAAAGAATGAGCCCCGCTCGCGTCGTAAGGCTACTCGCGGTCTGTGGCCCGAGGAGAATCGCGCGCGCGTTGGCGATCGGAAGCGCGGTTGCGGCATCGACGACGGTGATCGAAATCTCGCCCGTATCGCTCGCTGCGACCGCGGGTGCCGAGATCGCAGCGAAGCTCAACATGGCACACGCGCTCGCTGCCACGAGCCGAGAGATGATCGATCTAAACATACGTCTCCAATTGTGCGAGCGCGACCTCGGGCGACCCTGGGAAGCGCCCGCCTCGGAGCGGCTAGCGCGTCGACAGTTCGACTGCGAAGCGTCGACCGGGTAGCGGATATCCGAAGATCGGCGCCGCATGCGTGTTGCCAAGGTTCGCGCCGCGCAGTGTTAGGACAGCATCGCGCGCGACTCGTACGTGGAGGTTTGCGTCGAGCGAGTCATATGCATCGAACGTGCCGGACGCAGGCCCCGTGCGATTGGCCGCATCGTCGCCGCCGGAGCCGACGATACCGTAACGGAGGTCGAAGCCGACACGGTCGCGCGCGGCGAGTGGATGTCGCAGCGAGATCGACGCTTGCCCGACGGGATTGCGTGGCAGGCGCGCGCCGCTCGTCAGATCGAGCGCGCGATAGAGATCGGTGTAGTTTGCTTCCACGATGACACCCGCAAGCGCGCGACTCGTCGCGGTGAAGACGAGCCCCGCCGTCTGCGCGCGGCGCGCATTGACCGGCATTTTCGCGACCGAATCGTAGACGATGAAGTTCGAGCCACTGCGGCCGAAGTAACCGACGGAATACGATGCCGTTGGCGTATCGAAGGCGACCGTCGCGTCGGCGTTACTCGATTTTTCCGGGCGCAGATTTGGATTCGATCCTCCGGGATAGTAGAGATCTTGGAGCGTCGGCACGCGAAACGATTCTCCGATATCGCCCGCAATGCGCACCTTCCCCGTGCGGATCACGCCACCAAACGACGGCGCGAGCACCGCGCCGAACGGCGCGTCGTTTTCGGCCCGCAGGCCTGCGGTAATATGCGTGCCCGGGCGAAGCGTCGCACCGAGTTGCACGTATGCAGCGGAGAGCGACCGCGTCGCGCCGATTCCGAAGGCCGGAATCGGCGGCGCCGTCGGCGACGTCGATACGAAATCAGGCGAGGTCGGAAACGAAAAACTTCCCGACTCGCGCGCGAGATCGACGCCGATCACGGCATCGGTGCGCGCGCTCGAAAACGCATCGCGAATCGAGAGCTGCGTACGACCGCTGTAGACATCGCTCTCACCGTAATTTGTGGGAAGATCGACGTACGCCGAGCGCGTTTGCGAACCGCCGAGGCTTACCGTGAGCGTGTCGCGAGCCGAGGTTCGTTCGAGATCGACGAGTGCCGATTTCGTCGCATACGATCCCGTTGCCGTGGTCGAGAGAAAATCCAGACCACCCGGAAAGCCCGATTGCGTGACGGCGTCATCGATGCGCGCGCGCACGCGCAGATTCGACGCGAGCGGAACGTCGGCGTTCAGCCGCACCGTCGTCTCATCGCCGTTGCTGTTGCTGCGCACGCCCGCCGGAAAGGCACACGGTCCCGTCGCGTACGAGGAACACGGCGATTGCGAATAGGTCAGCGCGGGATATGCGTACGCGTTGGTTGCGACGTGCCGTTCGTAGGCGAGCCCGACCCGACCCGTGCCGACGCTCGCCCGCAGATCGCGATCCGCAAACGATCCCGCCGACGCAGCGAGGTACGCACCGCGCGGCACAAGCGTCACGACGTTGATGACGCCACCAACGGCACTCGTGCCGTACAATGTCGACGACCCGCTCTCGACGATTTCGATACGATCGACGCCGACGGTCGAGAGTTGCCCGAGTTGCACCGTCCCCGTCGTCGGATCGGTAACCGCGATGCCGTCGACGAGCACGAGCGTGCTCTCGCTGCCCGCACCTCGAATGCCGTAATTCGTGAGCGCGCCGAAGGGACCGTAGGCGAAAAGCTGGACTCCAGGAACGCCGACGAGCGCCTCGGCGACCGTGCGGGCCCCGTAGGCGTCGATCTGAGACCGATCGACGACGAACGTCGGCCGCGACGAATCGCCGATCGGCGCCGACCGCCGATCGCTCGTAACGACGCGCCCGATCTCGGGAAGCGCGGATGCTAGCGGCGCGGGTTCCGCCTTTGCAGGGCCGATCGAAAGGGACGTCGCGCAGGCGACGAGAGCGAAGAGAAATAGCGCGCGAGACGCGCGTGGATGAGCGAACACGATGGGACCATTACCTTTTACGCGAGGTGGTTGGTAGAAATGCGCTCGCTCGAATATCCGGACTTGCGGATCGATGCCATCGTGCTCGGGCCTTCCCACCGTTTCCGGCAGTGGCGACGAGCGGCTCCCCGCTTACCGTGGCGCGACCGTCCCGGGATCTCACCGGGTTCCTCGGACGCGAGCGCTATCGACGCAACTGCGCGCCTCACGGGCGATCTCCTGTGATACATGCCATCGGCACCTACACTCACTCCAGTTGGAGAGCGAGCTGCGTCTCCTCGCGCCGGTCGCTCGCCGCGAGGCGCGCGCGAAGGGGTACCTGTGCTTCGAGCGTCGGACGATCGGCGAGCACGCCCGCGATCTCTTTCGCGCGCGCGATCACGCCTGCGGGCAGGCCCGCCATCTTCGCAACTTCGATCCCGAACGATCGCGACGTGCTCCCGGCGAGCACCCGATGCGAGAAAACCGGCACGCCCGAGCGCGCCGTATTTTCAACCGCGGTCACGTGATAGTTCGCGACGAGCGGCCAGCGATCGGCGAGCGCGACGAGTTCGTGAAAGTGTGTCGCGAAGAGCGCCATCGGAGCTTGCGTCTCGAGACCGAGCAGATATTCGCAAATCGCCTGCGCGATCGCGAGACCGTCGATCGTCCCCGTTCCGCGGCCGACCTCGTCGATGAGCAGAAGCGAGCGCCGCGTGCACCGCCGCAAGATATTCGACGCTTCCGACATCTCCACGTAGAACGTCGAGTGGCCCGAGGCGAGATCGTCGCCCGCACCGATGCGCGTGAAAATACGATCGACGATGCCGAGCGTCATCGCGCGCGCGGGCACATACGCGCCGATTTGCGCGAGGATCACCAGGAGCGCTGCCTGACGCAAGAAGGTCGACTTGCCGCCCATGTTCGGGCCCGTCAGCAACATGAAGCGTTCCCCGCGTTCCGCGAGATGCAAGTCGTTCGGCACGAACGCGTCGCCCGCGAGCGCTTCGATAACGGGATGACGGCCGTCGACGACGTCGATCGTCGAGTTCGCGACGAACTGCGGCCGCACGTAGCCGCGTTCTCCCGCAACATGCGCGAGCGCGCAGGCAACATCGAGTTCGGCGATCGCGTCGGCCGTTGCGAGCAACGTTTCCACGCACGCGGCGACCGACTCGACGAGCCGTTCGTAGAGCGCCTCTTCGAGGCGATACTGGCGCGTCTGCGCGCTCGCAATCGCAATTTCGAGTTCTTTGAGTTCGGGAATAACGAATCGCTCGCCGCTCGTCAACGTTTGTTTGCGAACGTAATCGGTCGGCACGTTCCCGAGTTGCCCTTTGGAAATCTCGATCGCGTAGCCGAAGGCGCTCGCGTATTTTACTTTGAGACTCTTGATGCCGGTGCGCGCGCGTTCGCGTTCTTCGAGTGCGGCGATACGCGAGCGACCGTCGTGCCGCAACTCGATACACTCGGCAACGTCTGCCGAAGCGTCGGGCCGGATCACACCGCCTTCGGCGAGCGTCGCGGGCAAATCTTCGCAGAGCTGACCCTCGAGAAGCGCGTAGAGATCCGCATGATCGCCGATGCGCGCGCCCAGCTCTGCGAGACCCGTGGGCAGCGCGGCGCGCAACGGTTCGAGTAGCGCGAGCGTACGACGCAACGACCCGAGATCGCGAGGCAACGCGCGGCGAAAACGAACCTTCTGGACGATGCGCTCGAGATCGTAGGCCCCGCCGAGGAGCTCTTGCACCGTCGCACGCGCGGGATATTCCGCAACGAACGCCGCGACCCGATCGGCGCGTTCGGCGATCGCGCTCGCATCGACGAGCGGCGCGAGAATCCAACGCGAGAGCAATCGCGAGCCCATCGCGGTGCGGCTCCGATCGATCGTCGCGAGCAACGTCGCTTTGGGGTTCTGGCCTTGCGAGCGGATCAGATCGAGGTGCTTGCGCGTGTTGGCATCGAGGGCGACGAACGTCCGCGCACGATAGAAATCCGGCGCGCGCAAGAGGCCGCCCGGCGCCGTGAATCCGACGCGACGCACGAAGGCCCCGAGCCCGTCGAGCGAGCGATGCATCGCGAGTGATTCATCGAGTGAGAATCCGGCAACGCTCGCGCGATCGCTACGTTCGACGGCGGCGAGCGGCGGCGCCGTGACGCGTACGAGCGGCAACTCGCGCGAGATCGCGGCACGGATCTCCGGCGGCACGTCGGCGACGATTTCGGCTGGGCCCAGGCGCACGAGCTCGGCCAGCATTTCGTCGAGCCCGCCATCGCCTGAATACGCGGTCGCCGCAGCGCGGCCCGTCGAGATATCCGCATACGCGATCCCGATTGCATCGCCCGCGAGCGAGAGCGCACAGAGATAATTGTTGCTCGTGCGATCCAACAGATGCTCTTCGATGAGCGTGCCCGGTGTGACGAGCCGAACGACGTCGCGGCGCACGAGTTTGTTCGGTACCGGAATTTCGAGTTGTTCGGCGAGGGCGACGATTTTATGCTGCGCGACGAGCTTTGCGAGCTGGGCGTCGAGTGCCGGGTGGGGAAAACCCGCCATGGCGACGCGCTGCCCCGAGCCCGCCTCTTTCGAGGTGAGCGCGATACCGAGGCACACGGCAATCGCACTCGCATCGTCGCCGTAGGCTTCATAAAAGTCGCCCACGCGCGAGAGCAGGATCGCCTCGGGATGGCGCGATTTCATGGCGAAGTATTGTTCGAGCATCGGCGAGTACGCGAGGCCGCTCATCTCGCGCCCTTTCCGTCGATGGTGACGTCCGGCGGTCTCAACGCCTCGCTCGGTATCAGCGGGCCGAAACGAGATCGATCGTCGGTCGCGCGACGGCGACCGGCGACGCATCGTCGTAACGCGCCGCAATACGCACGACCTCCCCCGCGCAACCCCACGTGAACGCTTGATCGATGCGCACATCGAGCCACGGTCGCTCCCGCACCTCAGCCTCACCGAGCGCTCCGGCGGGCGCGATGATGGTAACGTTATCGATCGTCTTTGCCGCGAGTTTCGAGCGATCTTTGCGTGAGGGACCCTGCACGAGCGCGCGTACCGTCGTGCCGATTTTCGGGGCGTGAAAAGCGCGCACACCGCAGTCGATCGTCTCCGCGAGGCGGCGTAATCGCTCGCCGCCGACCTCGGCCGGGATCTGGTCCCATAGCGCTGCGGGCGTACCGCGACGCGGCGAATAGATGAACATGAACGCTTGTGCGAACGCCATCTCGTCGCAGAGCGCGAGCGTCTGCACGAAATCGTCGTCGGTTTCGCCGGGAAACCCGACGATGATATCGGTTGTGAGCGACCAATCGGGACACGTCGTGCGAAAAAGTGCGATCTTCTCGCGATATTGCGCGACCGTATACTTGCGATTCATGCGCCGCAAGATGGGATCGGAACCGCTCTGCACGGGTAGATGAAAGCGCGGGTTGAGATTGGGCAAGGCGCCCATCGTTGCCGCAAGTTTCGGCGTGTAGTCCTTGGGATGTGAGGTGAGGAACGTGAGCCGATCGATGCCGGGAAGCGCCGAAACGATGGTAAGCAAGTCGGCAAAATCGGCATTGCTCGCAGGCTCTTTATACGCGTTGACGGTCTGACCGACGAGCGTGATCTCGCGAGCACCGCGCGCGATTGCGGCGCGACATTCATCGAGGATATCGCCGAGTGCGCGATTATCGAAGCGACCGCGAACGTGCGGCACGATGCAGTACGTGCAGAAATACGAACACCCGCGCTGCACGTTCACGAACGCGCGGACGTGCGCGTAGGCATCCCCGACGCAATCGCCGTGCCCGCCGAGCTTTCCGAGCAGAAGGTTCTCTTGCGTGAGATCGATCTCGTCGTCTCCGAAATCCGGGCGCCACGTCGCGAGCGTGTCTCCGAGGCGCGCGAGATCGCGCGTGCCGAAGACGGCGTCGATATAGGGCGCCTTGCCCGTCATCACGTCGCGATCTTGTTCGGCCAAACAACCGCAGACGACGAGCTTCACAGCGGGATCGGCGAGCTTGAGCTTTTTGAATTGCGCCATTCGACCGTAGGCCCGTTTCTCGGCGTTGTCGCGAACGGTACACGTATTGATCACCACGACGTTCGCGGCGGCCGCATCGTCCGTCACCGTATAGCCCGATGCCAAGGCCCGATCCGCGATATACTGCGAATCGGCTTCGTTCATCTGACAGCCGTACGTTTCGATGTAAATACTCGCCATGAACTACCGGCCTTTCGACACGTCTCCCGTGACCTTCTCCAAAAGCTCGAGCGGCAGATAGAGTTTTCCGCCGATCGACTCGGGTGCGCTATCGAACGCGACGACCGCCCCGTCGAGCGAGACCTGCAATTCGCCGAAATGCGCGACGATGACGTGATTGAGATAGTGGATGACGATGCGCTTCCCCGAGACGACGAACGCGTTCGTCGGCAGATAGTCTTCGGCGAGCGCGACGACGGCCGAGCGACGCTCGATACGTATTGGGGCGCCGAACAAGAGATCCGTCGTCGTGCCGGGGAAAATCGTAAATGCTCGTGTCGTCCGGGCGCCCGCCGCGGCGACGACGACCTGATGCGAGCCCGCCGCCATCGCGCGCGGCTCTTTACTCGCCGACGGCGGCGCACCGTCGACGGCGATCGTCCCGCCGGGCGGCACGCCGCGCACGACGAGCGTTCCTTGCTCGCTCGACCCGCCGCCGTGGTTCCCTGGAACGAGTCGCGTGCTTGAGGTCGCGAGCGTTCCTCCCGTGACGACGACGGCGCTTTCGACCGTGCTCCAGCCGGGTTTGGTGATGGTGAGAACGTGCCGACCCGCCCCGAGCGCGTCGACGACGAGCGGCGAATGGCCGACGTAGGTCCCGTCGAACCAGACATCCGCACCGCTCGGTAAGGTCGTAATGTACGCACCGCCGAGCACGGTTTGTGCGCTTGCGGTACCGGCTGTTGCGGCAATCGCACACGCCAAAAGGACGAGAACGAAGCGGCCGATCATGGTGCGTTTAGCTTCGTCACGCGGTTCCGCGTACCCGTGCGGCGAATGGTATGAAAATGGAAACAATCGCGAAGGTACGCCCCGCGACCGTCGCGATCGTCGGCCGCCCCAATGTCGGCAAGAGCGCGCTCTTCAATCGACTCGTCGGGAAGCGTTTGGCAATCGTCGACGACGAGCCGGGCGTGACGCGCGACCGCCTCTACGCCCTCGTCGAATGGCGCAACCGCACATTTAGCGTGATCGATACCGCGGGCATCGATCCCGATGCGATCTCGAGCGACGAGATGGCGCGCCAGACGCGCGCTCAAGCGGAGATCGCCGCGAATGACGCCGACGTGATCGTTTTCGTCGTCGATGGGAAGGCCGGGCTCTCGCCGCTCGACGACGACGTCGTGCACATCATGCGTAAGACGCGCCGCCCCGTCGTGCTCTGCGCGAACAAGGCCGAATCGGATCGGGTAAAACTGCAAATTCCCGGTGAGTTCGCACGACTCGGCTTTGGCGAACCGATCCTCGTCTCGGCGCTGCACGGCGAAGGCACGGGCGATTTGCTCGACGCGATCGTCGAAAAGCTCCCCGATGATATCCTCGAAACGATCGACGATACCGAACTCGCCCTAGCGATCGTCGGCCGGCCAAACGTCGGGAAATCGTCGCTGCTCAACGCCATGCTCGGTGAGGATCGTTCCATCGTGAGCGAGATACCCGGAACGACGCGTGACGCCATCGATACGTTTTTCCAGTTTCACGAGCACAAGATCCGGCTCATCGATACGGCGGGCGTGTGGCGTAAAACCAAACATCACGGCGCGATCGAATACTACGCCTCTTTACGATCGCTGCAAGCGATCGCGCGCTGCGATATCGCGATCCTCGTGATCGATTCGATGATCGGCATTCGGGACCAAGATCGACGCATGGCGGGCATGGCGCTCGAAGAGCGTAAGGGGCTCGTCATCGTCGCGAACAAGTGGGATCTCGCGCTCCAGCAAGACGGCGATTTCAGCCAGAACGAACTCATCGACGTCATCCATCAGGAAATGCCGTTCGCGTCGTTCGCGCCGGTGACGTTTCTCTCGGCGTTGACGGGTCGGCGCTTGGGAAGCCTGATGCCGCTCGTGATGAAAGTCCGCACGAATCTCGATCGTCGCGTCACGACGCCGCAACTCAACGCCGTGATTCGCGATGCCGTCTACGCGCATCCCGCGCCCGGCCACATGGGCAAGCCGCTCCGAGTTTATTACGCCGCACACGTCACGACGCACCCGCATCTCTTCATCTTTCACGTCAACGATCCCGATCTCGTGCCTTCGAGCTACGAACGCTTCATCGAAAATACGATCCGCGCGAATTTCGATTTCGAAGGCGTGCCGCTCAAGCTCGAATTCCGTGCGCGTCGGGACGACGATAACGGAGCGATCAAAGAGTGACGGAGGTCGGCGTTCCACCGCCGTACACATTTCCAGTCATCTGGACGGCCGCCGGTTGGCCCTACTTGCTCTTGGCGTTCGGAATCGGCGCGATTCCCTTTGGTCTCGTCATCTCGCGCGTATTCTTTAAGACCGACATTCGCGCGAGCGGCTCCGGCAATATCGGCGCGGCAAACGCATTGCGCACGCTCGGCCCGAAAGCCGGGCTCGCCGTCCTCGTGCTCGATGCGCTCAAGGGCGCGGTTGCCGTCGCAGTGGCATGGAATCTCTGGCTTCACGTGCCGCTCTACATCGCGTCGTACGGCGTACGCATCGATGTCGATCCGGCGTCGGGGCCGATCTGGGCGCTCGTTCCGCTCGCGGGGCTCGCGGCCGTCATCGGACACTGCTACACGCCGTTTCTGCGTTTCCGCGGCGGTAAGGGCGTGGCTACGTTTTTGGGTGCGACACTGGCGCTCTCGCCGTCGAGCGGTCTCGCCTTCGTGATCGTGTGGCTCGCGATCGTGCTTCCGACCGGATACGCTTCCCTCGGCTCGATGCTCGGTGCCGTTGCCGCGGGCGCGATCCTCGTCTTGACGGGCGATCGCTACGGCGATAGCGGTTACGTTTTCGCGGTCGGCTCGGCGGCGATCATCGTGTGGAAGCATCGCGAGAATCTCGGCCGCTTACGCCTGGGCACGGAGAACCGCCTCACACTGCTCAAAAGATGAAGTTTTCCGGGCATCGCCGTATTTGACGGGTCGTCATGATTTCATCGAACGATTTCCGCAACGGCGTGACCATTCTCATCGAGGGTCAGTTGTGGACGGTCATCGATTTCTTGCACGTCAAACCCGGTAAAGGGTCGGCCTTCGTCCGCACGACGCTCAAGAACCTCAAGACCGGCCGCACACTCGAAAAGACCTTTCGCGCGGGCGAAAAGCTCGAGCGCGCGACGGTCGATAATCGCGAGATGCAGATGCTCTATAACGATGCCGACGGCTATCATTTTATGGATGCCGAATCGTTTGAGAACTTCACGTTACAGCGCGACGTGATCGGTGATCCCGCCGATTTTCTCAAAGACGGCATGAAGATCGACGTACAGATGCACGATGGTGTGGCGATCGGCGTGAGCCTTCCCGCGCACGTCGAACTGCGCGTCGAAGAGACCGATCCCGGCTTCAAAGGCGATACCGCGCAGGGCACGAGCAAACCCGCGAAACTCGAAACGGGCGCGAGCGTCAACGTGCCGCTCTTCGTCAACGTCGGCGATATGATCCGCATCGATACGCGCGATCGTCGCTACATCGGCCGCGTGCAGTAGCTCCGTAACGCGCCGACGTGGACGGTCACGCGCTCGTTCGCGTCGCGTTGCTCCTTGCGATCGGCGGATTTTCCGGGGTCCTCGGCACGATCGTCGGCTTAGGCGGCGGATTTATCGCGGTGCCGCTCCTACGACTCGCCTTCGGCACGCTTCCGGCGGCAGCCGCCGGCGCGTCGCTCGTCATGGTCGTTGCAAATGCGGTGAGCGGATCGATCGCCTATACGCGGCAGAAACGGGCCGATGTTCCGACGGCAGTGCTCGTCGGGATCGGCGGATTGCCGGGTAGCATCGCGGGTGCGTTGCTCGTACGGCACGCGCCGGCCACCGGTTTCGATGCGTTATACGGCGCGCTCTTAATCGTGTTTTTCGGCTATATTTTGCGGCGCCGCACACGACCGAATACAACGCGCGTCGCGACGTTTGCGGGTATGCGCGAACGCACGCTCGTCGACGCATACGGCGAGCGATTTACGTTCGGCTTCCATCCCCCAACCGCAATCGCGATCGGCATTGTCCTCGGCTTCATGTCCAGCTTTTTCGGGATCGGCGGCGGCGTCATATTCTTTGCCGCGTTCATCTCCATTTTCGGTATGCCGGCGCACATTATCAGCGCGACCTCGACGCTCGCGATCTTGCTTACGTCACCCGCCGGTGTCGCGGCACATGCCCTCCAAGGCGACATCGATTGGCAGGTCGCCATACCGCTCGCCGTCGGCGGCACGCTCGGCGGACAGATCGGACCACAAATCGCGCGGCGCCTTTCCAGCCGGGCGCTGGTCACAACGCTGGCGTTCGCGATCTTCCTCGCTGGCCTCGCGCTCGCACTCAACCACCGCTGACGCCGGTTCGTTTCGTTACGTTCGTTCGGTGGGCGAAACACGAAGTTTCGTGGCCGAACTTCACCGTACGGTACGACGCGAACGTAAAGATTTCGACGGTTGGTTCAGTTGGCGTGGGACCGCACCGAATTTGCTTTCGAGTGCACACCGATATCCTCAGTTACGATTGCAACGAAGTCATTGAAGTCTACCCGCCCAACGCGGGGGACAGTGGATCGCTGCTTCCCATCGCGCCGATCGTTCCCGGGCCGATTGCGCAGACTACGATCGCCGTCGATTCGATCTATCTATACATCGTATCAGCTGGTGGAAATATTTTGGCATATCAAAAGTACGATCCGGCACACCCCTATGGAATCTATCGCAAGCCGCTAGCTTCGACACAAAACCGACGCTAACAAAACGCTAGCATCCACATAATCAAAAAAAAACCGAAGCCCGACGGCATCATGTCGTTGGGCTTTTTTTTGAAAAGCTACGAACTCGTTTTCGCGCGATTCGCGGCTTGCGGGAACTCCGCGACATCGCGCATTTCGACGATCTCGAGCACGCGTATTTGAAATCGCGGATCGTAGGTGCGGCGGCTACACCGGCCGCACGACACGAGCGCGGGCGGACGCTTGCGCCGCAAGACCTCCATCTTGCACGTCTCGCAACGCAAGATGAAACGCTTCGTACTCTCGCGGCGCGGCGATGCGCTACCCATATCGTGATAGATCGACGTGAGCCCGAGTTCGCGCATCTTGTTCTTGAAGCGCAGCGTGTGGCCGGGGTTCTCGCCGCGTGCGAAGAGCCACGCGTGGATCATCTCGTGCAAGAGCGTCTCGCGCAGCGCCTCGGGATGTTTTTCGAAATGCCGTGGCGAGAGTTCGATCGTCGGCGGCTTGTACGTCGTGCGTCCGGCGAGGTTCGAGAAGCGCGCGTTATAAGAGATGCGATGCGTTGGGATTTCGCCCGCGAAATGCTCGCTATTGAGCTGTGCGAAAAGCATCTGGAGATCGCTGACGTCGGGGAGCACGGAGTAGGCCTTCAAAGTCGGCGCGAGAACATCCCGGTCGTGCCCGGACAACCCAAAGGCGGCCTGCCACTCAAAACGTATCTGCCGATTCTCGTCGTCACGATGCTCGCATTTCTTGGCGTCGTCGGCTATTTTTTGAAAATCGGCCTCGGCACCACGGGCGCGACGTTCGGGCCGACCGCACAGCAGGGCGATGCGAATATTCGCGCGATCGGTGCGCCCGTTGCGAACGCGTCGGATTCCGCGGGCCTGACCGGTGCGCCGGTCGGCGGCGGCGGGATCTTACCGAACGCTGCCCCGGGCGAGGTCGTCGTGCCGCAATCGGGCGGTGGGAATCCGAACGCCGCCGGTCCCAACGGCGTCGGCGGCGGAACGCCCGTGCAAGCCGCAGGTGGCGGACCACCCGCGCCCGTCATGCGACTCCTCGTCGATTTGCGCGGCCGACTGCAGAAAAATCCAAACGATCTCGCCGCGCTCGTCAGCATCGCGAACCTCTATTTCGATGCCGCGAAATACGCGCAAGCGATCCAATATTACAAGCGAGCTCTCGCGATCGATCCCGCCAATCCCGATACGCGTACCGATTACGCGACGGCGTTGCACGGCAAAGGCGACGATCTCATCGCCTTGCGCGAACTCGAATCGGTGCTTGCGAAACGGCCCGATTTCCCCGAAGCGCTCTTCAACCAAGGCGTCGTTGCGAACGCCATCGGTCGCCGCTCCGAAGCGATCGATGCGTTCAAGCACTTCCTCAAGGTAAAGCCGAGCGATCAGCGCGCGGGCGACGCACGCCAAGCGCTTACGAATCTCGGCGCATAAACGTGAAGCTCTACATCAGCGCCGATATGGAAGGCACCGCCGCCGTCGCTTCGTGGACGCAAGTCGATCCCAAGAATACGACGGAATACCCGTATTATCGCAAACTCATGTCGCTCGAAGTGCGCGCCGCAATCGACGGCGCGCGCGACGCGGGTGCGACCGCAACGCTCGTCAACGACTCACATTCGGCGATGCGTAACGTGCTCTGGGACGATCTGCCCGACGACGCGCGGATGATCTACGGCAATCGAAAGCCGTTCTCGATGACCGAGGGCATCGATACGAGTTTCGCCGCCGCGTTTTTTACCGGCTATCACGGCGGTATCGGCGATGCGAACGCAACGCTCGCGCATACGTATTCCCCCGACACGCTCTACAACGTTCGCGTCAACGGCATCGCGTGTAGCGAGACGCTGCTCAACGCCGCCGTGCTCGGGACGTACGGCGTACCCGTCGTCCTCATTACGGGTGACCGTGCGACGTGCGACGGAGCGCGCGTGCATTTGCCGTGGATAACGACCGTCGTCACGAAAGACGCGATCGGGTATTTTGCCGTCGATTCGCTCTCACCGGCGGAAGCGCGACGTCGGATCCGTGCGGGCGCGACCTCGGCGATTGAAGATCTGGCGCGCGCGAAACCGTTCGTCTTCGAGCCGCCGATCGCACTCGAACTCGATTTCGTTAAAGTCGAGCAGGCGGATTTCGCGGAGCTCATTCCCGGTATCGACCGTATCGGCGGCCGGACCGTGCGCTACGTGCACGACGACTACCGCGTCGTCTTCCGCACGTTCATGGCCGCCATGCGACTCGGTGCTGCCGCAAATGCACCCGTTTAAACGATGACGCGCGTTGCGTTTCAAGGCGAGGCGGGCGCCTTTAGCGACGATGCCGCGCAGACGCTCGTCGATGATGCCGAAACGATCGGCTACGGAACCTTCGACGATGCGATCGCCGCCGTGCAACGCGGCGACGTCACCTACGCACTCATGCCGGTCGAGAACTCGATTTCCGGTTCCGTACCACGGATCTACGATCTCTTATGGGCCGACGCGCGACTCTCGATCGTCGACGAGATCGTCTATCGCGTCGTGCAAAATCTCATCGGGCTTCCCGGTGCCGAGATCGCAAAATTACGCGAGGTCCGGTCGCATCCCGTCGCACTCGAACAGTGCCGTTCGTTTCTCGGCGCGCATCCGCACGTGCATCCGATTATCGTCGCCGATACCGCGGGTGCCGTACGCGAGATCGTGACGCTCGGCGATCCGACCGTCGGCGCGATCGCATCCGCACTCGCCGCCGTGAAGTACGATGCCGCCATACTCGCGCCCGCGATTCAAGATGTCGACGGCAACTTCACGCGTATGTTTCTCGTGCAACGCGACGGTGCCGCGCGTAACGCGCCGACGCGGGCCTGTCTCGCGCTGATGCTTGCGAATAAAGCCGGCTCGCTACGCGACGCGCTCGATGCGATCGCGGATGCCGGACTCGATCTGCGCACGCTCGTCTCGCGACCATCGCTTGAAGAACCCTTCACCTATCGCTTTTACTGCGAAATCGCAAGCGCGACGCAACCGCAACTCGACGCCGCGCTCGGTCTGATCGTTGGCAAAACGAGAATTCTCGGTTTTTACTAATCTCGTAATTTCCTCGATTACGACTTGCAAGGAACACCACTGGAGTACGACGAGGAGCGCCATCATGGCGACGGAGACTCTTGCCGTTCGGCTCGATGTTCGAACGAAGCAGATCCTTACAGGTTCGGCAGCGATGCGTTATGCGGCTGGTCCGTCCGCGCTGGCAGCTGCAGCGCGGTCGTCGCCCGACGATCGTAGACTACGCCTTCGCCTTTTTGCGCTTCGGTAACGCAAATGCGAGCCCCGCGAAGACGATCGCGAAGACACCTATTGCGAAGAACGTATCCGCATACGAAAGGGTCGCCGACTCTTTGGCGACGAGTGCCGCGACGCGATCGATGCCGCCTAGCGCGATCGTGTTCGCGACGACGGGATGCGAGATCGTCGTCTGAGCGCCCAGCACGGTTGAATGAAACGATTCACGTTGATCGAGCAACGTCACGAGCGACGCGCTCGAGATCGAGCCGCCTAAATTGAGCGAGAGCACGAGGAAGGCTCCGGCCTTCGGTGACTCTTGCGGCGCGACGCTGCCGAGCACGGCGACGATGAGCGGTGTGAAGACGAGCGATATGCCGCAGCCCGTTGCGATTAGATACGGGACGAGCGTCGTAAACGTCGTGCTGCTCGTCGTCACGAATCCCATGCCGATCACGCCGATGCCCGCAAGAAGGAGCCCGGCCGCGATCAGGATCCGCGGATCGATCTTGCCCGAACCTACGAGCGCGCCGACGGGAATCGTGAGCAACATGACGGGAATCGCGCGCACGGCGAGCAGCAAGCCGTCTTGCGTTGCGGTGAATCCGAGCACGCCCGTGAGGTATTGCGGCATCATAAAAAGTTGACCGAAAACGACGCCTGCATTGACCATCGCGACCAGACACCCGATCGCCACACCGCGCTTCGAGAGCACGCGCAGATCGACGATGGGATTGGCCGTGCCTTTGAGTTCCCAAATCACGAAAGCGACGAGCCCGACGACCGCGGCAACGGAGAGGCCGACGATCGTGCCGTCCTCGAACCAACTGTTGCGTTCGCCTTCGTCCAACACGTATTGAAACGAGCCCAGACCGATCGTGAGCAACGCGAGGCCGATGCTATCGAATCCCGCGACTTTCTGGCGTGTCGGATTGCGTAAGAGCGGGACCAAGAGTGCGATCGCGATGATGCCGGGCATTGTGGGCCGGTTCATGAGTTCGTTCGGGTTCACATCCGGCTTTTCCATCGCGGTATCTCTACTTGTCTCCTTCACGCTCACACCGATGCTGTGTTCGCGCTTCATACGGGCACCGAAGCGCCTGCCCGCTCAGAATCAAGGCGAGAGAC
>ENA-OFCD01000492-OFCD01000492.1-metagenomes-genome-assembly--contig:-NODE-492-length-24973-cov-17.428044_pt1 | contig 24973 bp, 21 predicted proteins | sample MGYA00153392_OFCD01 | MGnify analysis MGYA00153392
CCCAGTTCTGCGGTCACTACAAGGCCTTCGCCAAGACGCTCAAGCGCTCGATGCGTCAGCAGCGGCGCGCCGGCGAGAAGCTCTTCATCGACTACGCCGGCCCGACCCTCGAGTTGGCTGACGGTTCGCGTGCGCAAGTCTTCGTCGCCGCCATGGGCGCATCGAGCTACACCTTCGCCTGCGCGACGGCCGATCAGAGCATGCGGTCCTGGCTCGGCGCGATGGCTCGCGCGCTGAGCTTCTACGGCGGCGTGCCCCAATTGATCGTGCCCGACAACCCGCGCGCGCTCGTCAGCGAGGCCTGCCGCTACGAGCCCAAGCTCAACCAGACGGTGAACGACTTCGCGCGCCACTACGGTGTCTCAATCCTGCCGGCGCGGCCGTATTCCCCGAAGGACAAGGCGAGCGCGGAGTCGGCAGTCCAAGTCGTCGAGAGATGGCTGATGGCAAGGTTGCGGCACACGGTTCTGGCGGATGTGCACGCTGCCGACGCGGCCCTCGCTGCGTTGTTGCCTTCGCTCAACGAACGCCGGTTCCAGAAGCTCGACGGCAGCCGCGCCAGCCTGTTCGCCTCGCTCGACGCGCCGACCCTGTCGGCCTTGCCGACGCAGCGCTGGCAGTGGGCGACCTTCAAGACGGTAGCGGTGCACATCGACTACCACGTCGAGGTCGAAGGCCACCGCTACAGCGTGTCGCACTCGCTGGTGGGCTTGAAGCTGGAGGCGCGCATCACCGACGCGCTGGTGGAGGTGCTGCACCGCGGCGAGCGCGTGGCGTGCCACGCCCGCAGCTCGCGCCGAGGCGGCTACACGACGCTGGACGAACACATGCCGGCCGCACATCGGGCGCACAAGGAGTGGACGCCCGAGCGGCTGATCCATTGGGGTGGCGACATCGGTGTGGCTACCGGCCGCTTCGTCACCCAGTTGCTGCAGCGCTTCCGCCATCCCGAGCATGGCTACCGCAGCTGCCTGGGCTTGCTCAGCCTGGCCAAGCGCTATGGCCCGCAGAGAGTCGAGGCGGCCTGCGCGCTGGCGCTCGAACTCGGCGCTGGGCAGTACCGCCATGTGCGCGACATCCTGAGCAACGGGCGGGACCTCATCGAGCGCCCGGTGCCCGCTGCCGAGTGGGTCTCCCCCGAGCACGACAACCTGCGCGGCGCTTCGTACTTCCATTGAACACGCACTGAAGGATCTTCCCGATGATGATGAACAACACCCTGGCGCAGTTGCGCGACTTGAAGCTTGCCGGCATGGCGTCGGCCGTCGAGGAGCAGCTCTCCAGCGCGGGGAGCACGGCGCTGAGCTTCGAAGAGCGCTTGGCATTGATGGTGGACCGCGAGGTGCACCACCGCGATGACAAGCGCCGCGCGGCGCTCATGAAGAGGGCTGGCCTGAAGTACCCGCAGGCCTGCATCGAAGACGTCGACAGCAAACCCGGACGGGGCTTCGAGCGCAGTTCGTTAATGAGCCTGGCGCTGTCCAGATGGGTCGAGGATGGCACCGCGATCCTGGTCACCGGGCCGACGGGGTCGGGCAAGTCCTGGTTGGCCTGCGCGTTGGCGCAGTACGCCTGCCGGCGCGGGCACTCGGCGCTGTACCTGCGGGTACCACGCCTGGCCGAGGACCTGCGCGTGCTGCACGGCAACGGCGGCTTCGGGCGTTGGCTCACCGCGGTCGCGCGTACCGACGTCTTGCTGTTGGACGACTGGGGCCTGGCCGCCATGGACGGGCCGACTCGCGCCGATCTGATGGAGGTGATCGACGACCGGGCCGGAACGCGTCCGACGATCGTGACGAGCCAGTTGCCCGTCGAGCACTGGCATGCGTGGATCGGCGATGCAACCGTTGCCGACGCGATTCTCGACCGGCTGCTGTCGCGCAGCCATCGACTGAACCTCAAGGGCAAGTCGATGCGGCCGAGTAAAGCGGCCGCCGTGCAAACCGAAGGCAGCGACACCGCCACGCCGCAAGACACCGCCGCCGGATAGCACCGCCACATCCGACAACGTCAACCACGGAGCCGCTCATCCACCTTCAAACAGCCACTTCCTACAATCCATCCCACGCAACTCAGCACCGACCGCTCAAACCGGTCACGTTCGCCGAAATCGTCGGTCACGTTCGCCGAAATACGCACCAGCATCATCGATGGGCACAGGCCACCACGGCGTTGCAGATCGCCATCGCGATGGCTGCCATCGCGCTTCTCACCAAGCGACGCTGGCTCGAAAAGGCCGTCTTCGCGATGAGTGGCCTGGGGCTGGTCGTCGGCGGCCTCGCGTATTTCCACGTATGACACACTGTACGTCTCTGTCAGCGCCGACGTGCGCATGCACTCGGTTGGATTCGCTCGGTCAGACATGAGGGACGACGTGGCGATCGATGTCGTGGGTCGGATCCAAGCCTTCAACGCCGGCCGCGACCCCGAAAGGCTGGCGATGAAGTACCGCGCGATGCGAGCGAGCCCGTTTGCCTTCCTGCGCGGTACCTGCCACCTGTTCTATGACCGCTTGCCCCGCGGCGGAGTGTTCAAGTCGGCACCCCTGGCCTGGGTCTGCGGTGATCTGCACCTGGAGAACTTCGGCAGCTACAAGGGCGACAACCGGCTCGTGTACTTCGATGTCAACGACTTCGATGAATCCGCCCTTGCGCCCGCGAGCTGGGACTTGGCGCGGTTCTTGACGAGCCTGCGCGTCGCAGCCGACAGCCTCCCGGTCGGCGAGGCGAGGGCACAACTGCTCTGCCAGATTTTTCTGGAGGCCTACGCATCCGCGCTGGCGTTGGGCAAGGCCTATTGGGTGGAACGCGACACCGCACAAGGCCTGGTCCAAGCCCTGCTCGACGGCTTACGCAATCGCCAACGCGCGAGCTTCCTCGATTCGCGGACCGTCATCAAGCGCAGGCAGCGTCTGCTTCGCGTGGACGGGAAGAAGGCGCTGCCCGTCACGGGTCCGCAGCGCGCCGCGATCACGAGCTTCATGCAGGAGTTCGCCAAGAGCCGCTCCCAGCCGGACTTCTTCGCCGTGCTGGACGTTGCCCGTCGCATCGCGGGCACTGGCAGTCTCGGCGTCGATCGTTACGCCATTCTGGTCGAGGGCAAGGGGTCTCCCGACGGAAACTATCTGCTCGACCTGAAACAAGCGTTGCCGTCCTCGCTGCTACCCCACCTGAAGGCGATGCAGCCGAAGTGGAATAACGAGGCACAGCGGGTGGTCGCGGTGCAGCGCCGCATGCAGGCGGTGTCCATGGCGTTCCTGGAACCGGTGTTCTTCAACGAAAGTCCCTACATTCTTCGCGCACTGCAACCGTCCGAAGATCGCGTGGCGGTGAGCGGCTCACGCCAGGCAGGAAGTGATCTCTATCATCTGGTGCGCACCATGGGGCAACTGGTCGCGTGGGCGCAGCTGCGAAGCGCAGGGCACAACGGCTCGGCGATCGCCGACGAGTTGATTGAGTTCGGGCGACGCCAGAAGTGGAAGGAACAATTGCTGGGCGCTTCGCAAGACTGTACGGCTCAGGTTCGCAAGGATGCTGCAAGCTTCAACGCAGCTTGGGACGACGGGGCTTTCAGTGCCATACCTGCCTGACCCACCTGTGGGCGGCGCGGCTACCGATGGCCGGGCCTCCGATGCGAGCGCATCGGCGTCGCGGTGGAAAGACCTGGGCGCAGGCTTGTGCGTGGCGGGACTGCTGCTTCCTGAGGCTGTCGCCTATGCCGGCCTGGCCAGACTGCCCGTCGTCCACGCTCTCACGGCCATGATGGTCGGCCTGGCCATCTATGCCGCATTTGGCGGCAGCCGCTTCGCCGTCGTGGCCCCCACATCGTCCACCGCCACGCTGTCGGCCGCGGCGGTGTTGTCCTTGTCAGGAACGGCGGCAGCCGTCGATCCGACCGCCTACGCACAGGCCTTACTCGCCTTGGTACTCCTGGCTGGTGGGTTGTTGATGCTGCTGGCGATTGCCCGGCAAGGCCAGCTGTCGGCCTTTGTGGCGCGACCGGTGTTGCGCGGCTTCGCGTTCGCACTGGCCATCACCATCGTGATCAAGCAATTGCCCGATGCCTTGGGCTTCGCGCTGCCACCGGGTGCGGGTTCCGATCCACTGCACGTGCTGATGTTTGCCGTCTCGCTTGCGCAGGCGTGGCACATGCCCAGCATGGCGGTCGCCGTCGTCGCGGCGGGGTCAGTGGCGGCATTGAAGCGCTGGCCGAAGGTGCCGGCCTCGATGGTGGTCATCGTGCTGGCGATCGTCGCCGCCCAGCTGCTGGACTTGAAGTCGCTTGGTGTGGAAGAGGTCGGTAGCGTGCAACGCCCCGCCTTCAGACTGGGGCTGCCGGAGCTTCCGTTCAAGGAATGGTTGCGCATCGGCGAACTGGCCTTCGGTCTGGTGGTGCTCGTGTTCGCGGAGTCATGGGGCAGCATGCGCAGCTTGGCGCTCGCGCATGGCGACGCGCTGGATGCGAACCGCGAGTTGCTGGTCCTGGGGGGCTGCAACGTGCTGGCGGCACTGCTGCAGGGGATGCCGGTAGGCGCAGGGTTCTCCGCGAGTTCGGCGAATGCCGCCGCGGGTGCCACGAGCCGGTGGGCCGGCGCGGTCGCGCTGGTGGTGATTGCCTTGGCGTTGGCTGTCGCATTGCCGGCCCTGCATCTGCTGCCGCGGCCGGTGCTTGCCGTGGCGGTGATCAGTGCGCTGTGGCATGCTTTGAATCCGCGACCTCTCCTGGTCTTGTGGCGAATAAAGCGCGATCGAACGCTCGTGGCCGGGGCTGTCCTCGCCGTGCTCGCGTTCGGCGTATTGGACGGCATGTTGATCGCGATCGCCTTGTCGGTGCTCGATGCGATGCGCCGCTTCAGCCAGCCTGTGATGCACGAGTTGGGAGAACTTGGCGCGACGCGCAATTTCGTCGTGCTCGACGCGCACCAAGGCGCCTCGGCGATCCCCGGGCTGTTGATTCTTAGGCCGGAGGAGCCGCTGTTCTTCGCCAGCGCCGAGCGGGTGGCGGCCGATGTGATGGTCCGCACGCGGAGTCGCGACGACCTGCACACCGTGATCCTAAGCCTAGAGGAAAGTTCGGACCTCGACAGCACGGCGCTCGAATGCCTGATCGAGCTCGACCAGCGCCTGCTCGCCGCGGGAAAGTCGCTTGTGCTGACGCGTGTGAAGGATCCCGTGCGCGAGTTGCTGGGCCGCTGCCATCCGGAAGGCTTGGGGGCTGCCGACCGCTGGTTCTGGAGCGTCGCCGACGCTGTGCAGGCGCAAGCGAAGTCTGCTGAACGATAGCGATTGGCGAGCTTGCGGTCACCGATCGCAGCATGTTCCAGTGTGGCTATAGGTATTCGGTGCGATGCCCGCACGTCCAGAGCGGCTATCCGAGGCCATTCATGGAAATGCGTACTGACCGGGCAATCCACACCATGGACGTCGAACGACAGCTTTCCGGCACTGAATCGCTCGACTTGTAGGACCGCTTGGGGTCGGTGTCGGTTTCCCTTCACTGTGTCACTTTTGCTCTTTCACTTGGCACTACTGACCCTTTCATCGTGTCACCAGCCTTTGGTCTGGCTGATTTCAGGCTAAGGCGTCGTCGATCTCTTGCTCTGCTGGGATCTTGAAAACGCCAGCCGCGGCCGCGTCGATGAGCAGGTCCAGGCTGATGGATTCGGTCTTCCGGCGGATAGCCAGTTCTGCCGCCTGGGCCAGCAGGCTGGTGATCTTGCCGGTCAATCCGCCGCTGTGGACCATGAGCTTCTGAATGATCGCCTTGTCGCCGAACGGCGAAGGTTTGTGCAGCGGAAGCAGCCGGCCGAAGCTCACGACAAACTCCCGCAGCGCGGCACTCTCGTGCCACCTCGGCAGCGCGAACGGCTCGAAGCGAGAGGCGATCTGGGGGTCGGCCTGCATCGCGTACAGCGCCTCGCTGGTTCCCAGCGCCACCACAGGCATGCGCAGCTCATTGCTGAGGAACTTCAGCTGGTTCAAGGACTGACGCTGCTCGCGCACTGTGCCCGCCAGCAGGTGGTGCACTTCGTCCACGATCATCAACTTCGGTGGCTTCCGATGCAGCAGTCGCAGCGCCAGAATTTCCAGGTCCGTGCCGCGGCGCGTGTAGGGCGCGTTGTGCCCCAGGCCGTCGATGATCTGCGCGTACAGCCTGCCGTCATTGGGCTTGGAGGGCATCTGCAAACGAAGGACCTTCCGCGCCTCGACCTCGCCAAACTGGTTGCAGATGTTCGGATGGTCTCGCACGAACTTGTCAACGATCATCGTCTTGCCAATGTCGCTGTCGCCGTAGAGCAGCATGCTGGGCATGCGGCCGCAGGGCGGATGCCGCAGCAGGTGCTCCATTCTCGCGAGCGCCTCACTGGCGCCCTCATACGAGACCCACTTGGGCATGTAAAGCCTGGTGATCCGCTCCTCCTGGGATTCGTCCAGGAACGACCAGACGCCGGTATGCAGATGGTCAAAAGTCTGCGGCACGGCTCAGTCGTCCCAGAGCTCGGATTCGGCGGGCTTCACGGGCTTCGAGTAGTCCACAGCACCCCTCGCAGTCTTGGCCTTGTCGATGGTCGCCTTCACGGCGTCATTGCGCCGCTGAACGCTGCGTCGCGCCGCCTTGGTCTTTGCGTTGGCGTGGTCGACCAGCGCTCGCTGATCGAGCACCGCCTCGAACATCTTGGCGTGCGCGGGCGCATTGTCGCCGTCGACGCGCAGCTTGGCCATCGCGGCGCGCTGCTCCCACAGCGTGATGGGCGGCAGGGTCAGATCGGCATAGGGGATCGGGTGATACCGACCATCGGAGCCGGCTACATAGACCTTGGACAAATTGCGGGGGTCATAGCGCACGAGTACGGACTCGCCGAGCTTGACGATGACCGGCAGCACGGAATCCCAGTAACGGATGTTGAACAGGTGAAGACCGTCGCGTCGAAGCGTGCGTTGCTCGAAGGGCAAGAAGCTCCAAGCAAACTGGTCAGGCTGGTCCGGCAGTGCCCCCAGGCCACCGCCGGCCTGGCGCAATGCATCCTGCCAGGCGACCAGCGGGCTGCGGCGCAGACCACGATGAACGCGCCGGTGGTACTGCTCGCAAATTTCGATCGCGAGCCAACGTTCCAACTCGGCCATCGTCAGCACTGATTCGGCCTCGGCTGGATAAGCGCCCTTGTCCTGCGGGTTTGAGCCCGTCGTGCCGGGCAGCAGATGAACGCGGCCCATGATCGTGCCGATCAGGCGTTCGATGTGACCGCCATAGTGCGGCGTTGCCACTGGACGAAGGATCAGCTTGATGCCGTATTCGTCGCAGCCTCGGCGCAAGGCAGCGCTGGTGAAGTCCGGGCCGTTGTCGGCGTGAAGGGCGCGTGGCATTCCCCAGACAGGCCAGACGCAGGCCAAGGCCCGCGCCTTGAGCCAGAGATCCTTGGGTAAAACGGCTTGCGTCAGGCAAAGGGCCACTGAGGTGGAAGAGGGCGCCTCCAGCGACACGTAGAACCCCACGACAACGCGGGTCGCCACGTCGATGGCCAGCGTTAGCCAGGGCCTGCCGATTGGAAGTCTGTGTGCCTCGTCGACGACGATGACGTCGACGGGCGTGTGATCGATCTGGACTACCTCCAACGCGTTGTCCACGCGGTACGTTCCCGGCACCGAGTCAACAAGCGAGGCTGCCTCCGACGACTGCAAGCGAGCCTTGGCGACCTCGCGCGTGTCGAGTGCCCGGACGCGGGCGAGTATGGCCTTGCGTGACGGCGGCGCCAGTCGTTCGGACGAACAGCGCAGGCCCACCTGTCGCACCACTTCTTCCTTCTTGGCCCTTACCTTGGTGAGGTACACGTCCCGGATGACTTCTGCGATCAATTTCTCGAGACGGGCATCGATGCGGCGTGCGCCGGCGGGCGTGCCTCCCGGGCGTGCCAGCAGTGACGATGTCTGCGGAGTGTCGCGGTAGGCGGCAAGCCATCGGAACACAGTGCGGCGGGAGACCCCGAGTCGAGTCGACGCGCGTGTGACCTGGTCGGAAAGTTCATCGCCGTTCACTAGACCTGCAATGACCGCTTCACGGTGCCGAGCACGCTCCCACTGTGCGTCTGTCGCCTGCACAACGGATAACACCGGGGCGAGTGTCGCGTCCAAGAGTGCCGGCGGCGCCCGGAGCTCTGAAGCAGAGGTCGTAGACAACCCGCCGTTGGCAAGGTCGCGTACGACGACGCTTCCGTCGGTGTCGACACGGACGATCACCACCAGCCGGTCGGCGGCGACTGCTACAGCGTTAGGAATCGTGTGGAGGTGACCCATCTCGGCAAGCCCGTACTCGGCTGCGCAGATAGTGACAGAGTGAAGGGGTCAAATGCAAGGTTGTGCCAAGTGAAAGGAGCAAAACGGCCCGTACCACCGCGATGGCCCTGAATCACGATGTGAGCGTGTGCTATTCCTCCCAGGCCCGAAAAACGTGAGATCTGCTCAATGAGTCGGTGACAGCATGAAAGAGCGAAAGTGACAGCTTGAAGGGAAACCGACACCCGCTGCGACACCAAGCCGATGGCGCCCCACAGCGCCGGTAACGACAGTTCGCGCACATCGATGCCGTCGACGCGCACACTGCCCGAGGTGACATCGAACAGCCGGGGAATCAGGCTGAGCAAGGTCGACTTGCCCGAGCCTGTGGCGCCGATGACGGCGATGGTCTGGCCGGGTTCGATGCGCAGGTTGATGTCGCGCAGCGCTGGCACCGCCGCGCCCGGATACTGGAAGCTGACGCCGTTGAACTGAAGGCCACGCCCAGCCTGGTCCTTGCCGGCCTTCGCTCCGGGCACGGCCCTGGGGACCACCTTGGGCAGGTCTTTCGGTAAGTCCTTTGGTGAAAGCGGCTCGGCGACCGAGGACGGTGTGGCCAAGACCTCTTCGATCCGCCTGGCACAGACCAGTGCGCGTGGCAGGATCGCGAACAACAGCGCCGCCATCATCACCGACATCAGGATCTGCGCGACATACGCAAGAAACGCGATCAACGACCCCACCTGCATCGTGCCCTCACCGATGCGCCCTGCCGCCAACCAGACCAGTGCGATGGTGGACCACTGCATCACCAGAACCGCCATCGGGATCATGGCCGCCATCAATCGACCGGTGTGCAGGGCCGTGTCGGTCAGCGTGTCGTTGGCCACCGCAAAGCGGGCGCGTTCGGACGTATCACGCACGAAGGCCCGGATCACGCGCAGGCCGGTGATCTGCTCGCGCAGGATCTGGTTCAGGCGGTCGATCTGCCCCTGCATCTTATGAAAGTAAGGAATGGTGCGCGACATCAGCAGCGCCACGGCCAGCAGCATCAGCGGCATGCTGACGGCCAGCAGGAGCGACAGGTGTGCGTCCTGCCGCACCGCCATCACCACGCCGCCCACCGCCATCAGAGGCGCGCTGACGATCATCGTCAGGATCATCAGCAGGGCCGTCTGCAACTGCAGCACATCGTTCGTGCTGCGCGTGATCAGCGACGGGGTGCCGAAGCGGTTCATCTCGTGCAGCGAAAAACTCTGCACGTGCGAGAACACCTGTGCCCGAAGGTCACGCCCATAGCGCATGGCCAAGCGCGAGCCGAGCACCGTGGCGCCGATCGCGAAAGCCACCTGCACCAGCGACAGGACCAACATCACGCTGCCCATGCGCATCACGTAGGCGCGGTCACCGCGCGCCACGCCGAGGTCAATCACATCGGCGCTCAGATGGGGCAACAGCAGCGTCGACAGTGCCTGTGCGACCTGCAGCACCAGAAGCAAGGCCACGCCGCGCCACTGCGGTTGAAGGCAACGGGCAACCAGTCCGCTGCCAAGGCTGACGCGCTCCTTCGCAGTTTCACCATTCTTGGCGCCGGCGGTGTCAGCCACAGGAAGGCTGCCGACCGCCAAGGGTGAAAGCGAGCGCCTGGACGGCGTTCAGGCGGTCAGCGCTTCCTTGGTCAGGTTCCAGGCCTGCGCCAGTTTGGCACCGCGTGCGTGGTACGCGCTCTTGACCCGCTTCATGCGGTCTTCGATTCGCGCCTTGACATCGCCCTTGGCCTGGCTCAGTTGCAGCTTCAGCGACTCGGCCTTGGCATCGGCCTCCTGTTTCAGCGTGTCGACCCGCTTCTGTGCGCGATGCACGGCGCCATCCAGGTCAGCTTTCGCGGTAGCGAGCTTGCCCTGCAGCTTGGTCTTGGCGGCACCACTGGCGTGCGACGCCTCTGTTTCCAGTTCCTTGATCTCGGACTTGAAGGCCGCGATGTCGTGGTCGAACTGCGCTTCTGCCACTTCGGTGCGGCTACGCCGAAAGACCTTGCCACCCGCCGCTTCCAATGCCAGGTCAACCGGGATCACCCACTCTTCTTCGATCTCGGCCACCAGCGCCACCTTGCCGGGCTGAAGATGCTGGGTGGCCGCTTCGATGAAGTCCAGGCCCACACCCGCCACCCAGAAGTCGCGGACAGCCCCGGCAGCGGTTCCGGCGACGGCACCGATGGCCACACCGACCGGTCCTCCGAGCAGGCCGATCAAGCTGCCGACAGCCAGACCCGTGACCGTACCGGCGGGGCCGGAGTCCATGGACTTCTTGATGCTGACCGCCCCTTTGGGGTCCCGTGCGAGCACGCCAGTGGCATACAGCGTGATATCGCCTGCAGCGTGCAGGGCACGGAGGGCATTCAGCCCGGCGTCCGCAGCCGTTTCATTGTCGAAGACCGCGACCAGGAGCTTGTTCATGTGAGATCCATTTCAGATTATTTGAGACCGACCACGCGAAGGCACATTGGCTTCAGCCAAGGGCCTTTTCGGTCGACTTGCGGAGTCGGGCCGTGGCAGCACTGACGTCCGCCTCGAATTCCTTCCAGCGAACCGCAGTGGCCTGCTTCATCTCGGACAGCTTGGTCTCGGCCGAATTCACGTCCGATTGCAGGGCGGTGATGTCCGCGTCGATCTTGCTCTTGGCACCGGCGACGGCCACTCCTGCCTTCCTCTCGAGACTCGCGACCGCGGCCTTGCCATCTACGATGTCCTTGTCAGCCGCTGCGACGAAGGCGTCGCGTCTGGTGGTGTCGGTGGTGGCGGTGGCATAAGTGAACGTTGGCATGGCCTTGATCGAGTCCTTGGTCGCGCCTGCCATCACCAGCTTGCCGGCCTTGTCCTGGATCTGGGTCACCGGAATCGCCACGTCGTGGCGTCCGATGCCGACAAAGCCACCGGCACCGACGATGACGTAGGACACGTTCTTGTCGGGCGAGATGATCAGGTCTTCCACCTTGCCCACCTTCACGCCGGCGTCGTTGTAGATGGTCTTGCCCATCAGCGTCTTCTTGACGCTCCAGCCCATGGCCAGCTTGGTGGATTCGGTGACGCTGGCTTCGACGGTGGTCGTGCCTCCGGCAACCTGTGCCGCGACGGGCCCTGCAATGCAAAGCGCGCCGACGACGGTGAGCGCTGCAAGGGCGACGCTGGAAAGGTTCTTCTTCATGATTCGGATCCTCGTGTGGTGTTGCCACCCAGGAATGGATGGCGCATCTCTGGTCACGACGGTTGTAGGGGCACCCGGCCGGCGCGTCTGTTCGACAGCGCACGCGACAGCGCGGTTTGCTGGGCAATTGGCGGCATCGAAATTCGGGTGCACGGGTCTATGCTCGACCGATGAACGATCGAATCAACCACATCCTGAACCAGATGGCTGCACTTGAGGCGGAACTGCGCACCGCAGTGCACGATCAGGAAAGCCGCATGTTCTTCCAGATCAAGGGCAAGCGCGTCGAGTTCGAGCGCTCGGTCAGGGAGGCCCATCGCAAGCTCAAGACCAACTTCTTCCGCTGGCTGGTGACCGATCGGCCGCAGAACCTGATCACCGGCCCGCTCATCTACGGGATGGTGATTCCGCTGCTCTTGCTCGATGCCTGCGTCAGCTTCTACCAGTGGACCTGTTTCCCGATCTACGGCATCACCAAGGTCCGGCGCAGCGATTACCTTGTGTTCGACCGCCGCCACCTCGGCTACCTCAACTTCATCGAGAAGTTCCACTGCACCTATTGCGAATACGGCAACGGACTGATGGGCTACATGGCCGAGGTCCTGGCCCGCACCGAACAGTACTTCTGCCCGATCAAACACGCCCACAAGATCCTCGGCACGCACGCACGCTACAACCGCTTCCTCGACTACGGCGAGGCGGACGCTTACGAGGCCAAGCTGGAGGCGTTCCGCGTGGCGCTTGGCAAGGTCGAATGAAGGCGGTGCCGCAGTGGTTCTTGCCGATCACGGCCGGCGCGAATCAAGGTGCTGGGGTCTGGCATGTAGCTCGAATCGATGCTGGTGTGAACCTGCTCCAGCGTCATGCCCATGGCCTGCCGCCCGTCCGGAAACACGACATCCGCAGCAGCGCCTGGCTGGTCGATGGTGGCCACTATGTAGCCGTGTGAGACCAACTCCTCGACCTGGAAGGTATTCATTTGGCGAAAGCCGGTCACCCCTTCCAGAAACATCAGGACCGGATAGTCTGCCTGAGCCTCGGCCACTGCGGCCGACGGCAGGGCGTTGGTGGTGACGTATTTCAGGTGCCCGAACACAAACGCCGGCTTGTGGTGAATTTGCGCCAAGGCCGAGGTCACGTCGTCGGCGTCTTGCATGTACGGGGCACGTCGTGAAGATGGGTCTGCCTTCGCAGGGTACCAAATCTGCACCATGAGTTCCCGCGGGTCCTGTCGATCCTGCCTCCCCTGGCGATTAGTGCCGAACACCTCCACCCGGGAGGCGTCGATCCAGTGGTACGTCAAGGTGCCGATCGCGTAAGGCCCAGTCGGCGGTGGAAATCGGAACACGGGGAGGACGCTCGGTAGAGCGATGGAGACGGCCATGGCGATTGCGCCCAGCCCAACGGCGGCGCCGGCAACAAGCCGGTGGCTTCGCGCTGGGGTTCGCCCCGTCTGTCCAGTCGCAGCAGTGCGCCACAGCCAGATCAGCAAGAGCAGCCCGGTCAGTGCATACGCCGGCATCATTTGCCAGCGCGGCCCCTCCGTCACGAGTTGCGCGCCGGCGGCCAGCAGCGCAACAGGCGCCGAGAAGAGCATCCACCGGATCGCGCGAGGCAGCGGCAGCACCAGGCCCACAAACGCCAGCAGGTTGGAAAGCAGCAGCAGGGCCTCGAAGGGCCTCATGGCTGCGGCCAGACCACCACGACCGTCGCAGCAATGAGGGCCAGGATCGGGCCGGCGAGACGCAGATCGAAAGACGAGCCGTGGATCGGGAAGAGCATCCAGCTCAGGTTCAGCATGGTGTGGAACAAGGCCGCTGCAAACACGCTCTGGCCCGTGTTGTTGAAGAGCCAGACGATCAGTACGCGCGCCGCGACGGCGTACAGACACCACCAGGCCATCCACGCCACGTGCCGGTGCGCCTGCACCAGCGGCACGATGTGCCACAGGGCTGTGACCATCCCCAGCAGAACGCTGGCCTGCAGGGCGCCCCAACGCGCCTGCATCGGGCCGATGGCGTAGCCCGACCAGCCCAGTTCCTCGCCCAGGGCGGCCGCAAAAAACCCCAGAAACATGAACAGCGTTGCCAACACAGAAAACTGCGGTGCGGGAACCGACATGCCCATCCAGCGCATGAGTCCATACACCAGCACGCTCACGCCGGGCATCAGCAGCACGATGGGGACGTACCACCTCTTGCGGCCTATCCGCCTGAAGTCGAACGACCGCTTCAGAAGCGCCACCACGCCCGCAGTCTTGCGCTCCCCGAAGACGAGCACCAGTGCCGCCAACATGGGGCAGAAGGCCCCAAGCGCACTGAGCGGCAGACCGGGCAACAACTCCACATCCACCGTGGCGCCGAGCAGCCAGACCGGGACGGAAAAGGCGAAGACCAGCAGGAAGAACTTGGGCGGCGACCTGGGCACCTGCGTTTGTGCAGCGCTCATCCGGCCAGCCGCCGCAGCAGCGACCGGTCGATGGCCGCTGCCGCGAGCAGGCCGCTCATGCTCGCCGCCTGGATGCCGGGGCCCGATACGTCCTGCCCGGCCAGCAGCAAGCCCGGCACGGGCGTGCGTACATCGAGCGCGTCCGAGCCCAGCCGTTGCGCACTCATCTCGATGCCATACATCGCGCCATCGGGCGAACGCACGAAGTGATGCTGCGTGACGGGCGTCGACAGCTCATGAAACCGCAGCATCGGTGCCAGCGCCGGGAAGTGGCGAACAAACTGCCCCAGCATCCGCTCTTCGACCCGAGCCTTCAGCGCCAAGTACGCCTGCGGCCTTTGGCCGTCAGCGAAATGCAGCCAGGGTTTGAAGGCCCTGGCGTCGCACAGCGCCACCACCTCGGCAGTGTGCTTGCCCGTGTAGGTGGGATCCTTCAGCGAAGGGAACGAGACGAACAGCCCGGGCGCATCGAGTTCTGCCGGCGCCTGCCAGACACGGCCGACATCGCTACCTTCATAGATCCACACATTGGCTGCCGTTGCTCCGGCAGCGGCGATGTCGCCCTCAAAGCCCAGGTACAGAGCCAGGTATGACAGCCCGGGCCGCAAGGCCTGAACGGTGTCATGCCAGGCGGGCGCAACTTGTGCATCGAGGCAGGCGACGGTGTTGGTGACCCCCATGGCCGAGACGATGCGAACGCCCTGCTCGGTGTGCTCCGCGCCCTGCTGTTCGAACACGACCGCGCTGGCACGGCCGTGCGCGACGACGATCTGCTTGACGTCGGCGCCCAGGCGCACCTGGCCGCCGGCCGCTTCGACCACCGGCAGCAGCGTCTGCGCAAATCGCGCCGGGCCGCCGACGGGATAGTAGGCACCGCTGTCGTAGGCTCCGGTGACGAGTGCATGTTCGAGCAGCGGTGCTGTGTCTGGCGCGGCCCCGTAGTCGCCCCAGCGGGCACCGAGCACGGCACGCAGTTGCGGATCGTCGATGGCGGTCAGGGCCTGCGCGAGCGTCTGCTCCGAGAAACGGCGGACCTCGGCGCCGCGCCACAGGCGCCAACCCCAGGCCAGCCACGCCGGCAGGCCGCGCATCACGAGCAGCGAACGTGCCGACTGGCTCGCCGCATCCAACTGTTCGAACCAGGCCGTGATCACCGCCTGCTTCGCTGGAAAACGCGCCTGCAGTGCCCCGCGGAAAGCGGCCTGCGGATGCTCGATGCCGAACTCGAACCCGGGCAGCCGCACGATGTCGTACGGGTTGCGGCAAGGGACGAACTGCAGGGCGCCGTCGCTCAGCCAATGCAGCATGCGGCCGAACTGGCCGTCGGGGCCGGCAGCGGGGCCGACGCCGCTGACGTAGTGGACGCCGGTGGCGAAGGTCCAATCGTGCCGCTGGAAGGTCTGCGTCAGTCCGCCAGCCACGCTGTGCTGCTCGAGCACCAGCACGCGCTGGCCGCAGCGTGCCAATGCGGCGGCCGCCGTCAGCCCGCCGATGCCCGAGCCCAAAACGATGGTGTCCCACATGGCTGCTGTCTCCGGTTGAACTGAGTTGGAACCTCTCGTCACGGCCTGGCCAGCGGAGCGAGCAACTTGACGATCTCCGCCATCACTTCGTCCTCGTGCCCGACCCACAGGTGCCCGCCTTGCTCGAAGCCAAGGAACTTCGCGCCAATGATTCCACTGGCGGTGTATTGCGCGCCGGCATAGGTGCCGTAGCCGTCGTCACGCGTGCTGATGACGAGCGTCGGAACGTGCACGGACTTGAGTGGCGCCGGCGCCAGTGGCTGGCCCATCGTCGAGTCGTGCGCCATGCCCGCGTAGCGAGCGGACACCGGCAGGATGTTGTCGAGCATCGAAGCGACACGCTCGCGTTCGTGTTGACTGGCGGTTTTCAGCAACTCAGGCGGCGTGCCCAGCACGAACTTGATCACCTGGTCGCGCGCCACGTGAAGTGCGGTCCAGAACACGAAGTCCGATCCGACCAGGCGCTGAATCACTTCCCTGATCCATGCCTGCATCGGCGGGGCGGATTCCCCCTGCGTCGGTGGCTTGTAGGCCAGCGGCACCAGCAGGATCAGCGCGCTGACCCGATCTGGGTGGCGTATCGCCATCTGCAGCGCCGATGGCGCACCGGCCGAGCCGCCCATGACGGCGGCACGCTGGATGCCCAGGGCATCGAGCAGACACACATGCGCATCGGCCTGTGCTTCGGCCGATGCGTCGGCCGGCATCGGCGTGCGCAGGTAGCCGAAGCGCGACATCGCGATGACGCGGATGCCGTGCTGCGCCAGCGTCCCCGCGAACGCCATGCCCTGGTCGTGGCCGCCGCCGCTGCCATGTACCACCAGCAGCGGCATACCGGCCCCGGCCTGCTGGACCTCGATGGGCCCACAGCGCGTGGCGATCAGTGTGCTGCCTTGCGCGCTGCGCGCGCGGGCCAGATGGATGTCCTGCTCGAATCGCCACCAGATCAACAGGGCTGCGACCGCCAAGACCACGCTGACCGCAGTAGCGACCGCAGCGGCATTGGTCAGTTGGCGTGTCACGGCGCGAACTCGTACGTCAAGGCAGTGACAGTGCCAATGAAATACGGCTTGCGCCCTTCAGGCCGCACCCATGCCACTTCGCCGGTGAAGGGCACCTGTATGCCGTCGCGCGTCTGGTAGTTCGACCAGATGCCTTCCCAGGGCGCCATGACCATCTTCTCGCCCACCATGCCGCCCCGCGCCTCGGCGCGGAACGAACCGAGCAGGCTGGCGTCGTTGAACCTGAACAGCAGAGTCAAGGCGAGCGGGCCATCCACCACGGTGGCATTCGCCGAATGGTCGTCGACCGCCTCCCAGCGCACACCCTGGCTGGGCAGCAACGCGGTCGGGTACCAGGCCACTTCAGCGAACCAGCGCATGAATTCACCGCGGGCAATCTCGCCTTCTCCTCGCATCTCGGCAACAGTGAAAAGACCCTGGATCGTCGCGTGCAAAAGGCCCAAGCCAGCGATGTAGCTGTCGACCACACGCACCTTCAGTCCGGGCGCCATCGCGATGCTGGCGTCCCACAGAAAGCCAGGGCGACGCGTGGTGACACGCTGCCGCGACGTGAACGGCTTCCACTGCTCGCCGGTGGCCGACATGTTGAACGTGCCGGCCATGTCGATCGTGACGGCAGTGATGATGGGCTGGCCGTCCTTGAGCACGGCGCGGAAGTAGCGTTGCACCGGCGCCGGCAGGCCCTCAAGTTCGCGCGCGTCGTAGCGCTGCGGCAGCGGCTTCTCGTCACGCTTGCCGTCGATGCGTCCTGCTTCCAGCTTGCCCCACGGCAGCTGCGCGGCATCTGTCCAACGACGATCTCCGTACACAGAGAGGCCGACTGCTGCAACCGTCACCAGGCACAGGATCGAACCGAGCCAGAGCAGCCATGTCATGTGGATTCCTCCTGGACTGCGCACGGGCTTCAGGCCATCACGGACTCGACTGGCCGGCGCAGCGACGGTGGCAGGCTCGGCCCGCGACCGAAGCGCACCACCAGGTCCGGCCGCTGGCCCGTGAGCCCGAGCGCGGCGGCGAACGGCGAGCGCACCGCAGCCACCTCCACCGGTTGATTCAGGAAGGCGTTGCGGATGCCGAGTGCCGTGGCCTGCAGCGCAAAGCGTTCGTAGGCCCGGCCCACTTCCACCCAGTGGGCCTTGTCGGCCACCTCGCCGACGAACACCGCAATGCCCGCAGAGTTGCGGATCTGGCGCACATATTTTTCGTTCTCACCCTTGGGTGTGAAGACCCAGCGAAACGCCAGATCGCCGATCCAGGTTGGTATGGCGGGGTTGCCCGAGGCTGCGCTGTACAAGCCGTCTCCTGTGCGGACGGCCTCGGCGCCGTTGAAGCGGATCCAGGTCCTGAGTTCCTTGACGAACGCCGGGTCGGCCATTTGCGCGGTGTTGCCTTGAATCACGAAGTCCAGCACGCGTTCCATGGCCGGGCGATCGGTCAACAGCAGCATGCGCACACCGTTCGACGTGGCCGCGCGTTCCAGCAGCTTCAGTTCCTCGCTGGACAGCGCCTTGCCGTCGTAATCTCCCCGCGTGCATTGCCGCGCGGCAATGGCCTGGAACAGCGGCGAAGCTTGCGCCGGCGTGGGTGCCAGCGCCACGTGGATGGCGTTGCGCGTGGCATCGAAGCGGGCCTCGGCATGCAGCCCGTGGGCCAGCGCAGCGTGCGCCAGATTCTCGACGGCGCAGCCCAGGGTCACGAAGACGTGATGGTCGTCCGGGTCGACCGCTGGGCAGCGCCGCGACAGGTCGGGCAGGATGGTGATGCCCAGCCCTTGCTGCGCAAACTTCCAGCATTGGGTGTTGTGGCTGGATGGTGCCAAAGTCGCGAACCTCACCAGTTCGCTCACCAACTCACGGGGCAGTTCCTGGCCTATGGCCGCCCCTTCGACGCCGACCGCGACGTCCGCTCGCCGAATTCGCGCGGCGACCGACTCGTAGCTCCCGGGATCCGATGCTTGTGAGCAAGCCGACAGTGTCGACGCGCCAAGCAGCACGGACGGTGCGGCTGCAACGAACGAGCGTCGCCGGATGACTCCGGCTCCGACACGTGAAGAAGGAACGGGTTTGACGGCCATCCTCATGCGCTCAGCGACAAGGGCTCGGCAGGACGTGGCGTCGGCGGGGTCGGCGCTGGTGTCGCGCCCGGGGCCGCCGGCAAAGGCGACCAGGCCGGACGCTCAGCCGCCTGTGAATCGACGATGACCATCTTGCGGCCCGGCCAAGGGATGGTCTGGCGATGCGCTTTGAGTATCCAGAGCTTTTCACCGTTGGCAACGGCTGCTTCGTAGTCGGCGTCGAGCACACCGTGAACGTCCAGGAAGACGTTGAGCGTGGCCGGTATGCGGATGCAGCCTTCCGATGCGACCCGGCCCAGCCGAGGTTCGAGCACCCGGGGATCGGTGGCATGCATCTGCAGCCGCATCTTGCTCGTTCCGCCATTGCCCCAGCCGCGTTCGGCGAGCTGCCAGCCGAAGTCGAACACGCGCTTGCCGCGCAGGCCGTAGCCACGGATGTGGTTCTTGTTGAAGGTGCCCTCGGCACGAAAGTCCGGGTTGTCCAAGGTGTGCGCGAAGACACCCAAGGGCGTGAGGAAGTGTTCGAACGTGCCCGTCTTCCCGGTGGAGACCGCCGTGGCGCCGATCCAGTGCCAGCCGCCAGCCTGTGTTCGCACCAGCACCATGGCGGCCTGAACTTGCGGGCTGCGATCGACAAGGACGAAGGACTGCCCTGCCAGATCGGCGAGCGTGTCGTCGGCCAAAGCCTGCTGCAGCGCAAGGAAGTAGCGTTGCTGATCAACTGGCGGCACGTCGAGCCGATGGTCGACCTCGCGGGCGAACTGTTCGGTCCAACGCGACAGCGCTTGATCGTCGGCATCGGACTGCTCTGCGGCGACGCTGCGTCCGAGCATCGCACCGCCAGCAAACAGGCAGAACGCCCTCCGGCTGCCGCTTGTCGGCGGCCTCACCCGACTTGCGCCGGCTTGATCGCGCCCACCGTCTGCGAGAGCAGCAATTGATGATCAGCCTGCAGCCCCATGGCAAGCGCCAACGCATCGCGGTTGAACCAGGCGCGGATCACCGTGGCCAGGCCTTGCGAAGCGCAGTACAGGTACGCGTTCTGCGCCATCGCGCCGGCCGTCGCGTGGGCGTAGGCCTCGCGCTGGGCCACCGGCACGAGCTTCATGCGCGCATGGTCGGCCACGAAGACCAAGTCCAATGGCGCGGTGTCCACGAAGTCCTGGTTGCCTGTCACCCGCCGCACGTCACTGGCCACGACCAAGCGCAAGGCGTGCGGCTTGGGTTCGTAGAGGAAGAGGCCCTGCGGCATCGCCACGTACAGCAGCACTTCCTGCGCGTTCATCGCACTCGGTGCGGTGCGACCGTCGACATCGTGGCGGTTGATGCCCCCGGCTGCCCACAGCAGGTCGGACAGGATCTGGTCGGGCAAAGGCTCAGGCGCGAACTCACGCAGCGATTGCCGGCTGGACAGCGCCGACATCAACGGCATGCCGCCGCTCAGAGAAGGTGACAGCAGCGCCTGCAATGGCGTCGCATCTCCAACAGGCGGCAAGGGTTTGAATTGCCCGATGAGCCCGAGTGCGAGTTTGGTCAGTGTGTTCATCGTCAAGTGCCTGCTTTGAGCTTGTCTGCGTGGAGCGCCTGAAGCACACGTTCGGGCAGCAGGGGCAATCTGAATAGCTGCACACCCGTGGCGTCGAACAGCGCATTGGCGATCACCGCCCCCGTGGTCGTGATGGCCGGCTCGCCACCGCCTTGCGGCGCCAGCTCATCGTTCTTCACGAGAATGGCCGTGACGCGCGGCACCGAGCCCAAACGTGGGATCTCGTAGGAATCGAAGTTGCGGTCGAGAATCTCGCCCCCGCGAAATCGCAGCTCCTCGCTCAAGGTGTAGCCCAGGCCCATCGTCAGCCCGCCTTCGATCTGCATCCTGGCGCCTTCGGGGTTGACGACGACGCCCATGTCCTGGGCGCAGACGATGCGCAGCACCGTGATCTTTCCGGTCGCAGGATCGACCTGCACTTCAGCCATCGTCGCGACATAGCTCCCGGCGTCGATCACGCAGGCCAGGCCGTGGCCGCGGCCCGCGCCACGCGTTTGCGGCTTGGATGCAGGCGTCCACCCGAACGCACGGGCCACCGCCTGCAGCACCCGGCGCATGCGTGCATCGCCGAGGTTGTGCAGCCGGAACGCCAGCGGGTCCATGCCTGCGGCCGTTGCCATTTGGTCGATCTGCGATTCGATGGCGAACACGTTCATGTTCGCGCCCGGCCCGCGCCACGAGCCGACGGCGAAGGGGTGGACGCTGGTGCCCGCCGCCTGATCGCCGTAGGACGGGCGCCCCGCCGAACGGATGCGCGCGTTCGGCAGGTCATAGAAAGCGGTGGCGGCGCGTTCACCGGCGGCAAAGACCGCGTAGTCCCAGAGTGTGATCTTGCCGCCGGGGCCGATCGCCGACGTGATCTTGACCACGGAGGCCGGGTCGAAGGTGTCGTTGAAGAATTCTTCCTCGCGCGTCCAGGCCACCTGCACCGGTTGACCGGTGATCTGGGCCAGGCGCGCCGCTTCGATGGCCTGGCCGTCCGCGCTCTTGCCACCGAAGCCGCCGCCCAACAGCGGCGTGATCACACGCACCTTCGAGCCGTCGATCCCGAGCACCTTGGCAATCCGGTCGCGGGTGGGAAACGGCGTCTGGGTCGAGGCCCAGACGGTCATGCGGCCGTCCTTCATTTGCGCCAGCGCTGCATGGGTTTCAAGCGCGGCGTGTGCTACGTAGCCCTTCCGGTAGGTCGACTCGAACAGCCGTTGCGAACCGGCAATTGCAGCAGCGCGCGCGGCAGCCAGATCGCCGCGATTCAGCACCTCCTTGGGCGCCGCCGAAAGCGCAACGATGTGCTCAAAGATGGTGTCGGGGCTCAGCGCGCCGGCCGGGCCCGGTTCGGGCAGCTTCCACTGGGCATCGAGCCGGCCAAGCAAGGTCGCCGCCATCTCCGGTTCGGCGTGAAGCACGGCAACCAGGCCCTCACGCTCGACCACCGTGACGCCCGGCCTTTGTGCCACACCCGAGACGTCGAGCTTCAACAGCGCGGCGCCGTGCATCGGGGGGCGCAGGACGCGGGCGTAAAGCATGCCGGGCAACCGCAGATCGGCGGCGTACTTCGCGCTGCCGGTGACCTTCTCGATGGCGTCCAGGCGCTGAACCGACGCGCCCATGACGCTGAAGGCCGCGACCGGGCGTAAACCCGCTGCGGCTGCGCCATCGACCACCTGCGTGATCCGCGCACCCTTCGACAACGCGCCGAAGCTGACGCTGCGTTGCGGCTCGCCCACCACGCTGACGATCCCATTCCTCACCAGCAGCCTGTCGGCCGGAACGCCCAGCTGCCGTGCCGCCAGCGTCGTCAGCACCCCGCGCGCCTTGGCTGCCGCCGTGCGCAATGCCGGGCCGAAGACGCGGGTGGTCATGGAGCCGAAGGTGCCCATGTCCCAGGGGCAGTGATCGGTGTCGCCCAGGACCATGTCGATGGCGGCGAGCTCGACGCCGAGTTCCTCGGCCACCATCTGCGCCTGTGAGGTCATGGCGCCCTGCCCCATCTCGATCTTCCCCGAGAACACCGTGACGCGCCCGTCGACCCCGATCACCAGGTAGGCGTTGAAGTCCTCGGGGTACAGGCGCCCGCCTTGCTGGGCCAGCAAGGCTGCCGGCCCGCTGGAAACCAGCACCACAACACCGCCGCCCACGCGCTTGAAGAAGCTGCGACGGTCCAGGCCGGGCGAAGGCTTCATGCGGTAGCCGCGGCCTTGAGCGCCACCGCCTCAATGGCATCGACGATGCGATGGTGCGCGCCGCAACGGCACAGGTTGCGCGCCATGTGCGACTCGATAGCCGCACGCGAGGCCTTGGGGTTGTCGCGCAGAAACGCGGCAGCCATCATCAGCATCCCCGATGTGCAATAGCCGCACTGGAAAGCGCCGTGATCGATGAAGGCCTGCTGCAGCGGGTGGAGCAATTCGCCTGTTGCGGCCACGGCGGCCAAGCCTTCGATCGTGACGACCTGTTTGCCCGCCACGCCTTTGAGCGATGTCTTGCACGAGCGCACGGCCTTGCCATCGACCATCACCGTGCAGGCGCCGCAGATGCCCTCGCCGCAGCCGTACTTGGACCCGGTCAGCTCCAGCTCCGTGCGCAACACCCACAGCAGCAGTCGGTCGTCGTCGATGTCCAGACTGGCGGGCTTGCCGTTCAGACCGAAATCGATCTTTCGCTTCATGGCTCCGGCGGGTTGAGCCGGTCCATGTCGTGGATCTCGCGCTCGTAAGCCGTCCGCCCGTCGAGGACGATGGTCTTGCGAGCGCCGACGTAGTCGGCGACGACGAACTGGCGGTCCGGCAAGTGCCCGTGGATCGAGGGAAACAGCGCGAAAACCTGGTCACCAGCATGCAGCGCATCCACGGCCGCAGCGACGGGCACCACGACCTCCGGTGTTGCCCAAGCGTTCTTGCCCGTATCCACCTGGCCCCAGAGCACGGCCGTGATACGCCCGCCCGGATCCAGCCCGACCTTGGACACCGCGAAGGTCTTCATGCAGCGACGGGCGAGTAGCCGGCTCGCTTGATTGCGTCGCTGAGTTGCCGTGCTGTCGCGCTGCTGGGTTCGATCTCGACGGTGAACGTCGCCAAGTCAACCCGCACCAATGCAGAATGGTCGACGGCTTTGAGGGCCTTCGTCACGACTCCCGCACAACGCGCAGAAGTCATGTCACTGACCTGGAACGCGATCATGGATGATCAGTCATCAAGGTTGCCCATGTTTGTGACGTTCCGGCCAGGTGACGGCCCACCGTCGAAGGCGATGCACTCCCTGCCATCGTCGTGCTCGACCACAACAAATATGCGTTCTGGAAGCGGGTCTTTGGACGAAAAGACAGCCGTAACCTGGGCGCCGTCGTGAATGGCGTCCACGACCTCAGCTGCCGTTGCTACGACGCGAGCGCCCACCACCCGATCCGAGCCGGCGTCCACTTCACCCCACAGCACATCGCTGACGTGGCCGTCGGGGCCGATGCGCACCTTCGAAACCTCGAAGCATCGCCCGTTTTCGGTGGTCATCGGACGTGCACGTTCACCCTGGTAGGTCATGGCGCTGGCTCCTTGCCAAATGAAGTGGTGCTGCCGATATGGCGCGAGCGGTGATCGGTTTCAAAGGCATGGCGAGTGCATGGCCGTGTCTTCGTCGGCATGCGTACTGGGGAGCGTGGTCTTGATCTTGGCGAGCCGAGGCAGCACCTGACGGGCGGTTCTCGCCAGCGCCGCGAAAATCGACAAGCCCACGCGGCCGCGCTCACGCGACCGGGAAGACAATCGATCTGAATTCAAAGTTGCGCGCGGCACGTTCATGAGCGAGTCTGCGCTGGCGAGCCTCACGACATCTGTTCGTTGGCGCACCGAATGGCCCCTTTCATGGACAGCCTTTCGTGTGCTTCAGGCGCGTGCCCCTTGGGACGGTGTCCAACGACCGCGAAACGTCAGAGGCAGGCCGCATCCGGCAGAACAGACCGATGGCCGAGACAGCCAACAAAGCCGCCAGCCCGAATGCCCAGCGCGGATCGATGGTCCACAAGGCACCAGCCACCAGCGACGCGGGCAGGTAAATCACGCCAGTGACGAAGTTGTAGGCCCCGACCGCAGTCGCGCGCCGCTCAGGTTCGAGGTCGGCGATGAATGCCTTGCTCTGCGACTCGTCGATGGCAAAGAAGACACCGTACAGCGCGAACAGTGCAATCAACTGCCAGCCTTGACTCGCCCAAACAAGCGCGAGATTGATCGCTCCATACAGGCCGTACCCGAGCAACACGATGCGGCTGCGGCCGGTCGCGTCGCCCTGGCGGCCCACCAGCGGTGCGGCGACGACACACACCGCGTTGAACAGCGCGTAGAGCAGCACCGTGTCGGTCACGCTGAAGCCCACCGCGTGCGCCTTCAGCAGCAGAAAGCCCAGGCTGTAGTAGGCCAGTGCGAACACGCCCGCCGGCACGAGGAAGCGCTTGAAGCCGGGGCTCAGCGCGTGCCAGTTGGCGTCGACACCTTCACGCTCGTGAGGCTTGCCGGGCTGGTCCTTCATCCAGGCCAGGACCACGACGCTGAGCACCGCCGGAACGAAGGCCACCCAGAACAAGGTGCGATAGGCCCCGGCCGACTCGCCCAGCCAACGCAGCAGGCCATAGGCCAACAAGGGGCCGAACACCGCGCCGGCCTTGTCCAGTGCCTTGTGCACGCCGAACGAATAGCCCCGGGTGGCGGGGTCGGCCAGCGACGAGAGCCAGGCGTCGCGCGGAGGCCCGCGGAAGCCCTTGCCCAGTCGCTCGATCACGCGGAACGCGCCCAGGCCGGCGATGGACGTGGACACCAGCAGGATGGTCTTGGCCAGCGTCGAGAAGCCGTAGCCCGCCAACGCGAACACCTTGCGCTTGCCGCTGCGATCGGACAGCC
>ENA-OFCD01000493-OFCD01000493.1-metagenomes-genome-assembly--contig:-NODE-493-length-24913-cov-5.328144_pt1 | contig 24913 bp, 27 predicted proteins | sample MGYA00153392_OFCD01 | MGnify analysis MGYA00153392
TCGGCATCGGGCTGTTCGCCTTCGGTGACTTCCTGCACGTGACAGTGATCACCTACCTGCTCCGCCTGCTCGCACCGCTCCTTGCCGTGCTGACGCCGGTGTACAGGCTGCTCGATTTCCGCATCTTCGCCTGAGCGGCTCTTGCCGCCTAAGCGGTTCTTGCCACCTAAGCGGTTCTTGCCACCTAAGCGGCTCTTCCCACCTAAGCGTCTGGCGTGGGCGTCGGTCGCTCGGCATCGAGATGGCTCGTGAAAGTGAACGCCACGAACGGGATGCCGGCGAAGCGGGTGCAGGTCGCCACGAGTTCACCCAGAGCGTCCTCGAGGTCGCCGTGCTCGTCGTCGATGGTCACCGCATAGGCCTCGACCATCAGGGCTGCGATCTGCGGATACCGCTCGTTCGTGATCACCCGCGTGGCGACCGTTACCCGAGGCGGTGGGCGAAAGGAGTCGAGATCCAGGTGCAGGTAGCGCCGTGCATTCGGATCACTCATCTCGACACTCTAGGGCGGCGATGCTCCGCGACCAGGGCACGAGGCACAGGCACGTGCGGCCCGATCCGGAGATCGGGCCACACGTCGTGTCACTCGCCTGCAAGTGAATCGATCAGCGTTGCGACGAAGTGGCACCCGCCGGAACGAGCCCGTGTTTGCGGGCATCCGCCGAGTCGACATCTCGAAGAGAGACACCCCGTGTCTCCCGCAGCGTCACCACTGTCGCGGCGGTAATCACACAGGCAATCACGATGTAGATCGCCACCGGCACCCACGATTTGTACTGCTGCAGCAGTGCGGTCGCGATGATCGGCGCGAGTGACCCGGCCAGGATCGACGTGACCTGGTACCCGAGCGACACGCCCGAATAACGCATGCGGGTGGGGAACATCTCCGACATGATCGCGGGCTGGCCGGCATACATGAAGGCATGGAAGCAGAGGCCAATCGTGATCGCGAGCACGATGACGACCGGATTCAGGGTGTCGAACATCGGGAAGGCGAAGAACGCCCAGGTCGCTCCGAGCACCGCACCGATGAAATAAATCGGCTTGCGACCGAAGTGATCAGAGAGCCGACCGACCTGCGGGATCACCAGGAAGTGCACGCCGTGCGCGATAAGGAGGGCGAGCAGCAGTTGGCTGGTGTTGTACTTGTGCACTGTGACGAGATAGACGATCGAGAAGCTCACGATGGTGTAGTACAGGATGTTCTCGGCGAACCGCAGTCCCATCGCCTGAAGCACTCCACGGGGGTACTTCTTCAGCACCTCGGTCACGCCGTAGCTGACGGCCTTTTCCGCCTCCACCTGCGCACGGGCTTCGAGGAAGATCGGCGCCTCGTTGACGTGCGAGCGGATGTAGTACCCGATCACCACAATGACGGCCGAGAGCCAGAAGGCGACCCTCCACCCCCAGCTGAGGAACTGGTCGTTCGGCAGGATCCACGACATCGTGAGCAGCACGAGGGTGGCCAGGAGGTTGCCCATCGGCACCGCCGCCTGTGGCCAGCTCGACCAGAATCCCCGCGACTTCTCGGGGCTGTGCTCGGCGACGAGCAATACGGCGCCTCCCCATTCGCCACCGACAGCGAAGCCCTGGACGAAGCGCAGCACGACGAGCAGTGCCGGCGCCCAGTAGCCAATGGTGTTGAAGCCGGGCAGGCAGCCCATCAGGAAGGTCGCGACGCCCACGAGGATGATCGTCACCTGGAGGGTGTGCTTGCGCCCGAGGCGGTCGCCGATCTGCCCGAAGACAATTCCACCGATGGGGCGGGCAACGAACCCGACCGCGTAGGTGAGGAAGGCGGCGATGATGCCGTCGAGCTGGGTGCCGGCGTTGGGGAAGAAGAAGGTGCCGAAGACGAGGCTCGCGGCGGTGGCGTAGAGGAAGAACTCGTACCATTCGACGACCGTGCCGGCCATGGAGGCAGCGACGATCTTGCGCAATCCAGAGGTAGTGGTCGCGCCGTCTGCCGGTCCCCCGCCCCCCGGCTGCGCAGATTCCACATTTCGGGCTGTTCCGACGCTTCTACTGACGCTCATGTCGCTCTCCTCCAGTGTCGTCTCTGACACCTGTCGATGGGACCGAACGCCCGTGAGGGCGGGCGGTCGGGCTCCACTGAGTATTGCTGCAGACCGCCGGTGCCTCAATGACCACTTGCGCACATTTTATCTGCATACTTGCAGATGTGCTTGACTCTGCCGCGACATCCCCCGCCCCCAACCCCGACGACCTCCTCGTGCTGCTCGCCGTCTCGCGCACGGGTCGGTTCACCTCCGCCGCCGAGAGCCTCGGCCTCAACCACACCACGGTCTCGCGCCGCATCGCTGCTCTCGAGAAGACGCTCGCCGGCCGGGTGCTCTCCCGCACCGTCGGCGGGTGGGAGCTCACCGAGCTCGGCCGTCGAGCGGTGCTGGCCGCCGAAGAGGTGGAGTCGGCGATTGTCGCGCTCGGAAACACCGGGGAAGATTCCCGCCAGCTCAGCGGCGTGGTGCGCATGTCGGCCACCGATGGGTTCAGTGCCTACATCGCCACCCCGGCAATCACCGCGCTGCGGCGGCAGCATCCGAATCTCAGCGTCGAGATCCTCACGGTGACGCGCCGCGCGATGCAGCATCGCTCCGGCCTCGACATCGAGGTCGTGGTTGGCGCCCCGCAGGTGCACCGCGCCGAAGCCGTGAAACTGGGTGAGTACGTGCTCGGCATGTATGCCTCGCGCGACTATCTCACGCAATTCGGCACGCCGGCGGATGCTGCGGAGCTGATGGAGCATCCGCTCGTCTACTTCGTCGACTCGATGCTGCAGGTGGACGATTTGGATGCACCCCGACGACTGGTGCCAACGATGCGGGACTCGATCAGCTCGACCAACGTGTTCGTGCACGTCGAGGCCACCCGTGCCGGTTCGGGCATCGGCTTTTTGCCGTGCTTCATGGCCGATCGTCATGCCGACCTGGTGCGACTGCTCCCCGATGAATTCGCGGAACAGCTGCCGTATTGGATGGTGTTACGCAGCGAGTCCCTGCGGCAACCCGCGGTGGCCGCCGTGGCCGATGCGCTCCGGGACCGCACCGCGGCGTCGGAAGCGGCCCTGCTCGGCCTTTCCCGCCGCTGACTGCAGAGCCTCAGCGCGCCGACCAGCCACCATCCATCGTGTAGCTGGCACCGGTGACCATCGCGGCCTCCCGAGAGGCGAGCCAGGCAATGAGGGATGCGACCTCCTCTGGCTCCACGAGCCGCTTGATCGCGCTCTCGGTGAGCATGATGCGGCTGAGCACCTCTGACTCGGGGATGCCATGCACCGCCGCTTGGTCCACGAGCTGCTTCTCAACCAACGGGGTTCGCACATAGCCCGGCGCCACGCAATTGCTCGTGACGCCGTGTGCTCCACCCTCGAGCGCGGTGACCTTCGACAGCCCCTCGAGTCCGTGCTTCGCGCTCACGTAGGCGCTCTTGAAGGCGGAGGCGCGGATGCCGTGCACCGACGACACGTTGATGATGCGACCGAACCCGCGCTCGTACATGCCGGGAAGGGCGGCGCGGATCAGCAGGAATGGCGCCTCGAGCATCAGCGAGATGATGCGTCGGAAGTCGGCCGGGTCAAACTCCTCGATCGCACTCACCCTCTGGATACCGGCGTTGTTCACGAGGATATCGACCCCGTCGAGCGGTCCGGCGAGGGCCGCATCGGTGACGGCGTTCGCATCGAGCAGGTCGACCGTCCAGACCGAGCCGCCGATTTCGACGGCGACCGACTCGGCCGCCTCGCCATGCACATCCGCGATCACGACATGAGCTCCACGCGCCGCGAGCGCCCGCGAGGCAGCGGCTCCAATGCCGCTCGCTCCTCCGGTGACCAGAGCCCGCAGCCCAGCCAAAGGACCGGCTTCCGCGGAAGTGGGGAGGGTGCTCGAGGTGATCATCAGTACTCTTTCCTGGCAGCTCTGGCAGCGTGCCGGGCCGGTAAAACCCAGACCTAATGAGTATTCCTGCACTCAAATTGCGGGTCAACCGCCCTTTTCGCACTACGTATCTGCGATTGTGCACAGTCTGGGTGCGACTTGACAGCCACTCTCCCGGTTATCTAGTGTCCATCTCGTGCGGGCTGCGCTCTTCGGCCTTCCCGCCTCGACGGAGAGGACCGCATGTCGACAGTGCGTCGATCGACGAAAGTGCACCACAGTGCGGCGGAGTCCCTGGCCGGAGCGCTCAGCGACGGCATGACCGTCGCCGTCGGCGGCTTCGGCCTGAGCGGGGTGCCGGTAGACCTGATCGAGGCTGTGCGGGATTCCGGAGTCCGAAATCTCACCATCGTCTCCAACAACATGGGAGTCGACGGCAAGGCCCTTGGGTTGCTACTCGAGAGCCACCAGGTCGCCAAAGTGATCGCCTCCTATGTCGGCGAGAACAAACTGTTCGCCGAGCTCTACCTCGCGGGCGAGCTCGAGGTGGAATTCACGCCGCAGGGCACCCTTGCGGAGCGCCTGCGGGCGGGCGGGGCAGGCATCCCGGCCTTCTACACTCGCACCGGTGTCGGCACGCTGGTGGCCGAGGGTAAGGAGCATGAGACCTTCGACGGCCACGTGCATATCCGCGAGCGCGCCATCGTCGCCGACATCGCTCTCGTCCGTGCCCACCTGGCCGATACCGAGGGCAATCTGGTCTACCGGTACTCGGCCCGCAACTTCAACCCGGTGGTCGCCACAGCCGGCCGGCTCACCGTGGTCGAGGCGGAATCTATCGTGCCGGTCGGCGACATCGACCCTGACCTCGTGATCACTCCGGGCGTCTACGTGCACCGCGTGGTGCTCGCTAGGGATCGCCCCAAAGACATCGAACAACGCACGGTGCGCCCGAATCCCGGCAGAAGCACAACAACGGAGGTCGGCGCATGAGCTGGACGCGGGACGAAATGGCGACGATCGCCGCGGCAGAGCTGCGCGACGGTGACTATGTGAACCTCGGCATCGGCATCCCCACTCTCGTGGCCAATCACATCCCGGAGGGGGTTCGCGTGACCCTTCAGAGCGAGAATGGACTGCTCGGCATGGGGCCGTTCCCCTTAGACGGCGAGGAGGATGCCGACCTCATCAATGCCGGAAAGCAGACTGTGACGATCCTGCCGGGCGGCAGCTTCTTCGACTCCTCCGTCTCCTTCGGCATGATCCGCGGTGGGCATGTGCAGGTGGCGATCCTCGGTGCAATGCAGGTGTCCGCCACCGGCGACCTCGCCAACTGGTCAGTGCCAGGCAAAATGGTCAAGGGCATGGGCGGAGCAATGGATCTGGTGGCCGGCACGCCCCGGGTGGTCGTGCTCACCGAGCACTCTGCGAAGGACGGATCACCGAAGATCGTGACATCCTGCACGCTTCCTCTCACCGGGGTCGGTGTGGTCGATCGCATCATCACCGACCTTGCCGTCTTCGATCTGACGGCCGCGGGACTCACCCTGGTGTCGATAGCCCCCGGGGTGTCGATCGAGCAGATTCGCGAGAAGACAGAGCCGTCTTTCGCGGTCTCCGCTCTGCTCTAACCGCGCCAACTGCCACAGTCCCTGTCTTCCGGGATCTCGGCCTCACCCACCCCCGCCCGTGGTTACGGGTGGGGCGAGTGGACCGACGCGGACGGGTAGGCGCACCGATCCTCAGGTGCCAGCGATTTCGCCCGCACTGTGCCGTAAACGGGCGAAGTCGATCGCGATAAAGGCGCGCAGGCGGGTGTCGCGTTCGAGTACGTAGTCAGCATCCGGCTGCTGCATCGGTCCGAGATCGAGGCGCGATTGGATGGCGGTTCCGAGCTCAGACCAGGCTTGGGCACGGGCATCCTCCACCACGCTTTCGACGAAGGTCGGCTCATCCACCAGGCGGGCCAGCTCGTCGGACAGCGACGCGTAAGCGAGCCCCCGGCGGGTAAGTAGGCGATAGTCGCGTGGGCCGTAGTCGTGTTCATGTCGACGAGGGCCGTGCCGGTTAGTCACTTCCACCGCGAGGTGATTCATTCGCTCTGCATACTCGGCCTGCTCGAGCGAGAGATGTTTCAGCTCGAGCGCGACCCAGGAGGCCGTCTCGATCGCGTCGAAACGGTGATCGTCGCGCAGGACACTCACAATGATGCGATTCTTCACGTCCATGGTGAGAGCCGATCGGGCGATCAGAAGGCCCTCTTCGACAGCGCGCTCCACTGAGATCGGCCCCGCCACCGGCGTCCGCTCATACGGACGGCTTGGGGTGATACGGGCCGCACCCGGACGCTGCTCGCGCTTCCTGGCCATGCGTCGAGTTCCCGCCTTCAGCACCACGGATGCCACAGTCGGCAGGTCTCTGCAACAGTCAACAACGCGCGATAGTCGCCAGGGTGGAGATGGGGGGAATTGAACCCCCGTCCACTGCTGTGGTCATATGCCTTCTACGGGTGTATCCAGTGAAAGCGTTCTACTCGGCTCCGGAATTTGCCACTGGCATCTAATCCGACAAGCCCAGCCCCAGTAAAAGTCCCGCGGTGCCCTAAGACACAGCACCGCAGCAATCTCCCTAAATTACGCCAGGATCCGGTTAGGGAGCATCCCCGGTCTGACGGACTTCATTAGTGCTCTTGCTTATGCAGCGAGAGCGAAGTCAGCGCGGTTAGATTTCGCACTTATTGTTTGCAGAGATCGTTTACGAGATAACCCTGCATCCTCGACCCGCTTCTCACACTCACGCAGGCAATGTCGAAACCGATCATCCCCAGGTGCACCTTCTCGTCTATCAAGAAGTGTGAGCAGCTATCGCGCGCTGTTGAATTGTCACGGCCCAACACGCGGGCCCTGCTGCCTCTCGGCAGCCCTCTAGCATACGTCGGAAGCGCGGCTTCCGCCACCGCCCACGGCATGGCAGGATACGGGGACAGCTTCGACTGCGGCTTCGACAGCAGTTTCGATAACGACTTCGACCACAGTTTCGATAATGGGGAGACAGTGTGACCGACACCATCATCACCGTGCAGGGCAGATTCTCGTCCTTCTCCCCTCCGGAGCGCGCAACGGTGCGGCTCTCGGTCGGATTCGAAGGGGCGGACCGAGAGCCGGTGTTCTCCGAAACAGTGGCAGCGTCATCCACGGTGCGTTCGCTCGTCTCCGCGCTTCACTCCCCCGCCGCCGGCCCGGTCACGTGGTGGTCGAGCGACAGCATCCAGGTCTGGAGCTCCCGGCCGTGGAGCCAGGACGGCGTACAACTGCCTCCGGTCTTCCACTCGCGTGTGGGATTCAGCGTCAAGTTCAGGGACTTCGCGGCGATGGCCGAGTGGATCGAACGGGTCGCCGTGCTCGACGGCGTCACCGTCGGCGATATCGCCTGGGCACTTACCGAAGGGCGAAAGACCGCGGTCATCGCCGAGGTGCGATCTCGGGCGGTGAAGGATGCCGTGGCGAAAGCGAGCGACTATGCCCAGAGCATCGGACTCGGCTCGGTTCGGGCGGTGGCTCTCGCCGATCCGGGTATGCTCGGTGACCGGGTTGGGGCATCCGATGACGGAGGCGTCCACTCGATGTCGCGGCTGATGGCCACCGGCGCCGCGCCGGACCTGTCACTCACCCCGGAAGACATCGAGGTCGACGCGGTGGTCGACGCGGTGGTCGACGCGCGGTTCGTCGCCAGCTGAACCTCACGCGGGCGCGTGGTCGGGCTCGTGGTCCGGCTCGTGGTCGGGCATCCGGCCGCACCGTGCTGCTATTTGTCAGCCTCGCGGTCAAAGGTTCGGCCGCATGGCTGACGAATGGCAGCACGGTCGTCACCGGGTACGATCCCCGGGAAGACAGGCCAGCTGAGCCGTCAGTCGCCGAGGTTACGCCGGGCCGACATGGCCCGATCCGCTTCACGATTGTCTTGGCGCTCGCGCAGCGCCTGGCGCTTGTCGTACTCGCGCTTGCCCTTGGCTACGGCGATCTCGACCTTCGCCCGTCCGTCACTGAAATAGATCTTCAGCGGCACGATGGTGTATCCACCCTCTTTGGTCTTGTTGAGAATCTTGAGGATCTGCGCCTTGTGCAGCAGCAGTTTGCGCTTGCGGCGGGGCGGATGATTGGTCCAGGTGCCCTGGTTGTATTCGGGAATGTGCACGGCATCCAACCAGGCTTCGCCGTACTCGACGAAGGCGTAACCGTCGACAAGGGACGCCCGGCCCTCACGCAAAGACTTCACCTCGGTGCCGGTGAGAACCAGCCCCGCTTCATAGGTGTCTTCGATCGTGTAGTCGTGGCGCGCTTTGCGATTGGTGGCCACAACCTTCTGGCCACGTTCCTTCGGCACGATTCACTCCTGATTTGATTGCGCACAGGCGATCTGCCCGCAGCCCTCCACTCTAACCTGCCGTCGTCGCACGCGACGGATGCGGATACGCCCACGCCGCTCGACGGGCCCTCCCTCGAATTGGCGCCAACGCCCACAGCGACTCATGTCCGGATGTGCGTGACGCGATACGAGTCGAGCCGGGATGCAGAAGCAGCGGCGTCAGCAGCAGCGCGATCGGGGGCTAACCGCGTCGTCGCGGTGCTTTTGGCGCCAGAAATCCCGTTCGCTCAGAAGCGGCGTCGGTTCGCTGTGAGTCGCCCGGTGCGCGAGGTATCGAGCATAACTCGAATCTCCCATTAGCTCGCGCAGATACCAGCGGATGCCGGAGCCGCACGCCACAAGCCGCCCACCGCAGGCCACGAGCCAGCCCACGCGCTTCCGCGGCGAAACCATCGAGTGAGCTACCGGGACAGTCGGCGACACGTCACCGTGCGACATCCGCCCACCTCTTCTGAACGGCGCGTTCCTCTACGGTGGTCGAGAGGCTTCGCGGGGCATACAGGTGGCTATCGACTATTTCGCTCTCGGTGGATGGTTCGCCGCCTACCCGCACCGCACGGATGCTCACGCGAAGGGCGGTTGCGAGCACGATGACAACGAGCACCGCGAACAGGATCGACAGCGTTCCCTGCACGGCGGTGTTGCGCACGACGGCCTGCATCGCCTCGGTGCTGGCCGCCGCACCGAAGGACGTTTTCCCCTCGGCGAGCGCCGCGCGATAGACGCCGTTCTGCGCCCAGTATCCGAGCCCGGGCGTCGAGGAGAAGATCTTCTGGTACGAGGCCGTCAGTGTGACGACGGCATCGACGAGTAGAGGGACACCGGGAATCCAGACCCACTTCACGAGCCCCTTCTTGCAGACGATCGCAACACACACCGAGAGAGCGATGGCGGCCAGCAGCTGGTTGGCGATGCCGAAGAGCGGGAAGAGCGTGTTGATTCCGCCAAGCGGATCGGTGACCCCCATGAGCAGGATGCTCCCCCAGGCGGCCACGACGATCACCGATGAGATCCAGGCACCGATTCGCCAGGATGGGTCACGAAACCGCTGGTTCAGGTTTCCGAGGGTGTCGCTGAGCATGAAGCGGGCGACGCGGGTTCCGGCATCCACCGTTGTGAGGATGAAGAGGGCCTCGAACATGATCGCGAAGTGATACCAGAATGCTCGCAAATCGAGCCCCGGAATGACCCGGTCGAGGATGTTCGCTATTCCGACGGCGAGCGTCGGCGCACCCCCAGAGCGCGACACGAGCGACGTCTCGCCAACGGCCTGGGCGGCCTGGTTGAGTTGGGCCGCGGTGAACCCTCCGCCGGCGACATTGCCCAGCCCGCTGATGAATCGGGATGCAGTTTCTGCAGTGCCCCCGGTGAGGGCGATCGGCGCGTTCATCGCGAAATACAGGCCGCGGTCGATCGAGATGGCGGCGACAAGAGCCATGATCGCGACGAAGGATTCCATCAGCATTCCGCCGTAGCCGATGATTCGGGTCTGGGTTTCTTTCTGGATCAGCTTCGGCGTCGTTCCCGACGAGATGAGAGCGTGGAATCCACTGAGAGCCCCGCAGGCGATCGTGATGAATAGGAACGGGAAAAGGGTCCCGGCGAAAACGGGACCTTTGCCGTTGAAAGCGAATTCCGTGAAAGCGGGCATCTGAACGACCGGTTGCACGATCAGAATTGCGATGGCGAGGATCCCTATCGTTCCGATCTTCATGAAGGTCGAGAGATAGTCGCGCGGTGCGAGCAGCAACCAGACCGGAAGGATGGATGCGATGAATCCGTAGCCGATGAGAGCCCACGCGATGGTCGTCTTATCCAACGTGAACCACTCGATACCCCACGCCGTTTGGGAGACCCACCCGCCAGCGACGATCGCGAGGAGCAGAAGAGCGACCCCGATGAACGAGACTTCGGAGATGCGCCCGGGGCGGAGGAAACGAAGGTAGACACCCATGAACAGGGCGATCGGGATGGTCATCGCAATCGAGAAGATACCCCACGGGCTCTCGGCTAGCGCGTTCACCACAATGAGTGCGAGCACCGCGATGATGATCGACATGATCGCGAGCGTTGCGACGAGCGCGGCGACACCACCGACCACTCCGAATTCCTCCCTCGCCATCTGGCCGAGCGAGCGGCCACGGCGGCGCATCGAAAAGAACAGCACGAGCCAGTCCTGCACTGCTCCCGCAGCGACGGCCCCGACGATGATCCAGATCGTGCCGGGCAGATACCCCATCTGCGCCGCGAGCACCGGTCCGACGAGAGGGCCGGCTCCGGCGATCGCGGCGAAGTGGTGTCCGAAGAGCACCCGCCGGTCGGTGGGTTCGAAGTCCCGCCCGTTGTCGAGCACCTCTGCTGGCGTCGCGCGGCGGTCATCCGGCCTCAGGAGTTTGCGTTCGATGAACTTCGAGTAGAAGCGGTAGCCGATGAGAAAGGTGCCGACGGCGGATGCGACAAACCAGACCGCGTTGACGTGATCGCCACGAACGAGGGCGACCATGCTCCAGCCGGTGGCCCCGATGAGGCCGATGAGAACCCAGAGCACCACTTTGGCCGGAGTCCACTTCGGCTTCTGCAGCAGACCGACGGGAGGCTGTGCCGGATCGGTGAACAGCTCCACCGTCTCGCCGGGCAATGGTTCGCGCGGATCCTGATGAGCGGGCCGAGCTTCGGTGGTGCTGGACATTTGGGTCTCCTTCGACTCAGCGCACTTCGACTCAGTGCACTTCGACTCAGTGCACGGGGACCCACCACACGCCGACTCATCCGGGCGGCCACCGCAGCCACCCCCATTCGGGGGGGACTGGTCACAAGTCAGCTTAGCGAGGTGACCAGAATCGCGGTGGCCAACACTCCACAACCACCCGGTGATGGTGTGAGTACCCACCACTTGGCACCAGTCGCCGGGCGACATTCGTCGGGGCGGACCGAACAGGTGCGGCTCTAGACCTTCAGGTACCGGCTGATTGCGAAACTCGCGGACGCCCCCGCCAATACGGCGCCAACCACGAGCAGAATCGGAACGACCACGTACGCTTCCGACATGCCGATGAAGGGGGTGTCAAGCGACTGGGTGCCGAGGTAATCCTGCACGAAGAAACGCACGATCGAGACGACGGCAAGGCTCGCAAGAATCGATCCGACGAGCGCGGCGATCACCCCTTCCAGGATGAACGGTGTCTGGATAAAACGGTTCGATGCTCCAACCAGACGCATGATCCCGAGCTCCCGTCGCCTCGAAAAAGCCGACAGGCGGATGGTGGTGGCGATGAGGAGCACGGCGGCCACCAGCATGAGTACCGCGATACTCACCGCGGTGAGACTGGCGGCATTGAGCGCTGCGAAGATCGGATCGAGATACTTGCGTTGGTCGACGACCTGCTCGACTCCAGCGAGGCTCGCCACGCTCTCGCGGATGACGTCAGCCTTCGCCGGGTCCTTGAGATTGATCGAGAACGTCTCGGAGAGGAAGGCGGGGGTGATGAAGTCTGCACCGGTGGTGTCTTTGAAATAGGTCTTGTAGTTCTTGTAGACCTGATCGTGATTCTCGAATGTCACGGTCTTGATCAACCCGGTCAGGGCCGGAGATTTCAGCTGGGCTTCGACATCAGCCTTTTGGCTCTTCGTCGCTTCGACCAGGTTGCACTGTCCCGCAGTAGAGGAGTCAGTGCACATGTAGACCGACACCTGGGCGCGGTCGTTCCAGTAGCCCTTCATCTGCCCGATCTGAAACTGCAGCAGGATCGCGGCGCCAACGAAGGTGAGCGAGATGAACGTCACCAGCACGACGGAGACGACCATCGAGATGTTGCGACGCAGGCCGTTACCGACCTCGGACATGATCAGGCCGAACCTCATCCGGTGACCTCCTCGGCCTGCCCGGCGATGCCGAGATTGGAGCGCGAGACGGATGCCGGCCCGAAGCCCTGCACGGGAATGGTCTGGGTCTGGTAGCCGCCCTGGCGTTCGTCGCGCACGATCTGGCCGCTGACCAGCTCGATCACGCGACGCTGCATCTGGTCGACGATTCCCGCATCGTGGGTGGCCATGATCACCGTGGTTCCGCTCTGGCTGATGCGCTCGAGCAGGGTCATGATGCCAGCGGATGTTGAGGGGTCGAGGTTTCCCGTCGGCTCATCCGCCAGCAGGATAGCGGGCTTGTTCACGATGGCGCGAGCTATCGCGACGCGCTGCTGCTCACCGCCGGAGAGTTCGTGAGGAAGCCGGTTGGTCTTGCCGGCGAGACCGACCATCTTCAGGACATCCGGAACCGCCTCCTGGATGAACCCCTTCGACTTGCCGATCACCTGGAGTGAGAAGGCCACATTGTCGAAGACGTTCTTCTGCGGGAGCAGGCGGAAGTCCTGAAAAACCACGCCGAGATTGCGCCGAAAATAGGGAACCTTGCGACTGGTGAGTTGCCCGAGGTTCTGCCCGAGCACATGGATCTGCCCCGTGGAGGGGTTCTCCTCCTTCAGCACGAGCCGAAGGAAGCTGGACTTGCCGCTGCCGGATGCTCCAACGAGGAACACAAATTCCCCGCGCAGGATCTCAAGCGTCACCGCGTTGAGCGCCGGGCGCGCGTTCCCTTTGTAGAGCTTGGTTATTTGATCGAACCGAATCATGACCGTTCGACTCTAAGGACGTACTCCCGAATCGGGAAGAGCGACAGGCCGGATGCCTTGACTCTCAGAAAGTCGGGTGGCCCCAGCCGCGAGGAGTGGTGTCTCGAAATAGCACCAGGGGTGTGGCGGTCGGTCAGACTCATTTATCGGCACCGGCGACCATTCCCTTGATGAAGTAGCGCTGCAGGAACAGGTAGGCGATCAGCACCGGCACGACACCCATGAGAGATGCCGCTGCCGCCGCTCCGAGATTGCTCGTCTGGCTCGAGAAGAACGATCCGATCGCCGGGGCGATCGTCTTCACCGCTGGATCGGTCAGCACGTACGAGGACAGGGCGAATTCGTTCCAGACCCCCACGCCGGTGAGGATGACCACGGTCACGGTCACGGGCTTGAGCATCGGGAACACGACATAGAACAACACCTGGAGCAGGTTCGCGCCATCGACAACCGCTGCTTCTTCGACGGCGAGCGGAAGCGACCGCATGAATGCTGCATACAGGAAGATGGCCAGCGGCAGCTGACCGGTCGTCATCACCAGGATGATGCCCCAGTAGGTATTTATGGCATGCAGCTGGTTGAGGAGGGAGTACAGGGGCACAAGCACGCTGAGGGGTGGAATCATGATGAGCCCGACGATCAGCAGCATGACGCTTTTGTTGAGCCGGGTCTGCCGCCGGGCCAGAGGGTACGCCGCCAGCGACCCGACGATGCACACCAGCGCAGTCGCGACGACGGTGACCAAGACACTGTTGCCGATGGAGCGGAGGATGCCGCCATCCTCGATCGCGGTCCGGAAGTTCCCAACGAACAGGGTGGCGAACGGAAAGGACCACTGCGATGACAGGTCGGATTTGGCTTTGAGCGCCGTGGTGAGGGTCACATAAAACGGCACGAGTTGCACGATGACGATGAGGGCGAGCGCGATGCCAATGATGGCGCTCACCCACCGCTTCGAACGTGAACGGCTGCGATCTCTCGCGCGGGATGAGTCGGATCGACGGATGCTCGGTGCAGGCTGCACGGTACTGGCGGTCATTGCTGCTCCAGACGACGACGGTTGAGAAGCGCGTTGAGCGCAAGGGTGAAGATTGCGATGATGATGAAGAGCACAACGCCCATCGCGGACGCGTAGCCGGCACTCTGGTTCTCGAAGTAGGTGATACCGATGAGAGTCGAGACCGAGTTGGTGGAATAACCCGGGCCGCCGTTGGTCATGACTTTGATCACGTCGAAGAGCTTGAGACCGCCGATCAGATTGAGCACGATGCTCGTGGCGAACGCGGGCTGGAGCAGCGGGACGGTGATCCCGGTGAAGCGCTGCCAGGCTCCCGCACCATCCAGCATGGCTGCTTCGTAGTAGGTCTGCGGTATGGACTGCAGTCCGGCCAGATAGATGATCATCGAGATTCCGACGAACTGGAGCGAGTTCACCGCCACGACGATCGCGACCGCTCCTGACGGCTGGCTCAGCCAGGCGATCCGCTCACCGCCGAGCGCGACGACGATGTCGTTGAACGCCCCATTGTTGAACTGGAAGAGCAGGTAGTACATCGTGCCCATGATCACCGGGGAGACCAGCACCGGAAGGTAGATGATCGCTCGCGCAGCACCCCGGCCACGCATCGGGCGATCGAGGGCGAGAGCCAGGGCGAGCCCGAGGATCTGCTGGATCAGCATGCTGCCGATCCCGTAGATGAAAGTGTTGACCAGCACCTGACGGAATGTGTCGTCCTGGAAGAGGCGGAGGTAGTTCAGCAGGCCGACGAAGGGCCTGTCCTGGCTGTAGCCGTCCCAGTTCGTGAAAGAGTAGCCAACGCCGCTGATCAGCGGATAGACGGCGAACACCGCGAATAGCAGCAGCGCTGGCACGTAAAGCAGGTTGATCAGCCCGCTTCCGCGGGCACCGAATCCTTTCTTTCGTGAACGGCCGGGAGGGTGCACCGCGAGGCCTGGATCCGCGCTGCTTCTCGTTCTCTGCGCCGCTGGCGGCGACACGGTTGCCTGGCTCATGACTGCTCCTTTGCACCAGAGGACGGTGGCGTGAATCAGAACTGCGTCTTCGACGCACGCCACCGTCCGTCCGTCCGGCAGGGACGGTGCTACTTGTTTTGTCCGTACAGGCGGTCGAAGTCCTTCGACATCGTCGAGACACCGGTCTTTACGCTGCCCGCGCCGCCGGTGACCACCGAGTCGGCGGTCGTCACCATCGTGTTCCACATGCCGTTGGGCAGGTAGACCCGGTCGAAGTACGGCACGAGCGGGAAGTCGCCGGGCTTGACCACCGTGTCATAGCTCGACTGAAGCACGCCGAGATCCGGCTTCACATCGGTGAGTCCGGGAATGGACCCAGCGGCCTTGGCGAGCACGGCGGCGTTCTCTGGTGATGCGAGGTAGGCGATGTAGGCCTTGGCAGTCTTCATGTCCTTTGTGGTCTTGGAGATTCCGAAAGCATTCATCTCGCCACCGATCAGGTACGGCTTCCCCCCGTCGAGCGACGGAACCGGAATATAGCCGATCTTGGCGTCTGGGTTGTAGGTGAGCGCCTGGGTTGCCGTGTTGTTCTGGCTGAAGACGAAGGCGGCCTTTCCGGTTCCGAGTGCCTTTGCGATGTCGTCGGCAGAGGCGGACACGTAGTCCTGGTTGAAGTAGCCGTCCTTCTGCCACGACGCGATCAGGTCGAGAACCTTCGTGTACTGGGCGTTGTCGAATGTCCCCTTGCTCAAACCGGCGAGTTGCGCCTTGCTGTGCGCCCCAGGCGAGATCCAGTCGGCCAGGTTGCCTGCGGGGCCAGCTGCCTTGCCCGAGGAGACGATGGGCGCGACACCTTTCGCCTTGATTTTGCCTGCGGCCGCATCGAAGGCGTCCCAGGTGGTGAGGCTGGCCGGGTCGATGCCGGCGTCGCTGAGCACGGACTTGTTGTAGAGGATTCCCGCGACATCCGTGTCGACTGGGAACGCGAAGAACTGCCCCTTGTCGTTCTTCATCGCGGCATCGAGCGCCGGGTTGAAGTTCTTCGCCCAGGCCTGGCCCTGCAGCGGGGTGAGGAACTTGCTGTAACGCAGAAGCGACCAGCCGTGGGTCCACCAGATATCAGGGACGTTACCGGAGGCGAGGCGCACCTTGATATCGGACTCGTAGCTCGAGGTCGAGGTGCGGAGATCGATCTCGGTACCCGGATGGTCGGCCTCGAACTTCTTCGTGATCGTCTTGAGCTGAGCGAGGATCGTTGAGTCGACGGCCTGCCCGGTCTGGAACTCGAGCTTCGTCGCATTTTTCGACGAACCGGAATCTCCTCCGCTGCACCCGACGAGAGCGAGCGTGAGGGCGGTGAGGCCTGCGAGGGCGATGAGTGTGCGCGATTTCATAGTCATACCTCCATTGGGATGAAAAATTTGCAGCCGAACGCGACGGCAAGGGCTTGAGCGACCCGTGTCTGAGTCGACGGCTGTCCCTTGTGGCGCAAAGTTACACGAGTAGACCATTCGATGCAATACTTTTCGATTTTGGTCTATTTCATATGGGTGTGCACTTGTATTTACTGCAGTGACACAAGTAGATTCCCGTACTACACTCGCTGTGCTGCGTCGGTTCCGGCCCCCAGAGGGGCGGCGTCGGGCGCGATAGACCGAGCTCGCTCGCGAGCACCTTCAGAGAGGTTCACCCATGACGTTTTCCATCGGTATTGTCGGCGCTGGCCAGTTCGCCGGACAGTTTTCGACGCTCTTCGATCGGCATCCCGGTGTCTCGCGGGTCTATGTGACCGATCTGCTGCCAGAGCGCGCCGAGGAGCTTCGAGCCGAACAGGATCTCGACGGCGTCTTCCCCGATTTCGATTCGATGCTGGCCTCGGATGATGTGGACGCCATTGCGATCTTCACCCAGCGCTGGACCCATGGGAGCCTGGTGGTGCAAGCGCTGCGCGCGGGAAAGCATGTTTACTCGGCAGTGCCGATGGCCATCACCGAGGACGAGATCGCCGAGATCATCGATGTCGTCACCGAGACCGGGCTCACCTACATGATGGGCGAAACGAGCTACTACAATCCCGCGACCGTCTATGCACGCGGGCAACTCGAGAAGGGGGCGTTCGGCCGGGTGTTCTACGCCGAGGGCGACTACGTCCATGACATGGACCTCGGCTTCTATGCTGCCTACGCCTACAGCGGTGGGGACGAATGGAAGCGCACCGCGAGCTACCCGCCGATGCTCTACCCGACCCACTCAATCGGCGGAGTGCTCGGCGCCCTTCCGACCTACGCGGTCAGCGTCAGTTGCATCGGCGTGACCGACGACCGCGGCGACGGGGTGTTCGACCGCGAGACGAGCATGTTCGACAACGATTTCTCCAATGCCACCGCCCTATTTGAACTCGCGGGTGGAGGATCAATGAGAATCAACGAGATGCGTCGCGTCGGGTATCCCTCGCACATCCGCGAATCCCGTTTTCGGTTCTTCGGCACCGAAGGTAGTTTCGAGCAGCTCGCCGAGATCTCGGTCTGGCAGAACAAAGAAGGCGTTGAAGACGTCTCCAGCCTGCTCGCCACCGGGCGGACACTGGATGCCGATGATGCCACACTCGCGCATGTCGCGCCGGAACTTCGAGCCTCATTCACCTCCGGCCACGCCGCCGTGCACGACATCACCCGTCTGCCGGACTCATTTCTCGGTGCCCCCGACGGACATGAGGGAAGTCATCACTTTCTCGCTGACGACTTCGTGACTGCCGTCATGACTGGCACCATTCCTCCTGTCAACGCGTGGGTCGCCGCACGCTTCACCCTTCCCGGGATCGTCGCGCACCAATCCGCGCTGCAGGGTGGTGTGCGCTTGCCGATCAATGATTTCGGAGACGCCCCAGAATCGCTCCCTCGACCGTCGTTGCCGATCGGCTCGTCGGGGGTCGCCACAATCTAGCCGCATTGCGCTAGCCGTTTCGCCGCGCCAGGGCCTGCCAAATGGCGGCGGGAATCGAAGATAACATCGGATTCATCCCGTACCGGCAGGTCCGGACGACCGGCCAGTGGGAGAAATGACGGATGACTTCGATCGATCCCCTCCAGACCCGTCGTGCCACCCGCGCGGACGTCGCGCGGTATGCCGGGGTGAGCTCCGCCGTCGTCAGCTACACGGTGAACTCGGGGCCGCGGCATGTGGCCCCGGCGACGAGGGCCCGCGTGCTGGAGGCGATCCGTGTGCTCGGTTATCGCCCGAACGCCGCGGCCCGCACTCTCAAGGTCGGACTCACGAAGATGTTCGGCGTCATCGTGCCGGATTCGAGCAACCCGTTCTTCGCACAACTCGGCCATGCCCTCGAAGACGCCGCGGCGACCAACGGGTACGCCCTCATCATGGTCAACTTCGACGGACCGCCGGATGACGTGGCGGGGGGCATCCGCAGCCTTGCACTTCGGCAGGTCGACGGCATGCTCGTATCCGCGCAGGTCAGCCTTCCGATTCTGTCGGCAATCGCAGAGACCGGCATCCGCACCGTGCTCCTCAATCAGTTCGTCGCCGTCGACGGTATCCCCGCAATCGGGCCGGATCTGTACCAGGGCGCCGCGGAGGCAGTTCGGCACCTGATCTGGCACGGCCACACCCGAATCGGCTATGTCGGAGAACTCGGACCGGGCGACCAGCGCCAGAGGGGATGGCGCGATGCGCTCGTTGCCGCAGGTATTCCGATTGGTCCGATGGAGCCAGCGGGATACTCCCGCGAGGGGGGATACGCGGCCGGACAGGCCCTACTGGCGCGCGACGACCGCCCGACGGCCATTTTCGCCAGTTCCGATATGCAGGCGCTTGGCGTGTTGAGGGCACTGCACGAGGGCGAAATCAACATTCCCGGCGAAATCGCGGTGGTCGGGTTTGACGGGTCGCCGGAATCGGAATACAGCTGGCCCGCCCTCACCACTGTGCGGCAGCCGGTAACGGATATGGCACGCGAAGCGATCGATCGACTCCTCGCCCCAGTCGAATCATCGGAGTTCACTCTCCACACGACGACCCTGATCGTGCGCCAGAGCTGCGGATGCGGCATGCCACCCTTCGCTGGCTCGCCGCTACCCTAGCTTTGGTCGCGCTTGCGCCACTTGATGCCAGCGTTGATGAAACCGTCGAGGTCGCCGTCAAAGACCGCTGTCGGGTTGTTGACCTCGTAATCCGTGCGCAGGTCTTTCACCATCTGGTAGGGCGCGAGCACATAGCTGCGCATCTGGTCGCCCCAGCTCGCGGTGATCACTCCGGCGAGTTCTTTCTTCTGCGCGGCCTCGCGTTCACGCTCGATCAGCAGCAGCCGGGACTGCAGCACACGCATCGCTGCCGCACGGTTCTGGATCTGGCTCTTCTCGTTCTGCATCGACACGACCGTGCCGGTGGGGATGTGGGTGATGCGCACAGCAGAGTCCGTGGTGTTCACCGACTGGCCACCCGGGCCACTTGAGCGGAAGACATCCACGCGAATGTCGCCTTCAGGCACCTCCACGACATCGGTGGTCTCGATGAGCGGAATTACCTCGACCGCCGCGAAGCTGGTCTGGCGCTTACCTGCCGAATTGAACGGGCTCATGCGCACCAGGCGATGGGTGCCGGCTTCTACGCTCATCGTTCCGAAGGCATAGGGCGCGTCGACCTCGATAGTGGTCGACTTGATCCCTGCCTCTTCCGCATAGCTCGTGTCGAGCACCTTCGCGGGATAGTTGTGCTGCTCGGCCCAGCGGAGGTACATGCGCATGAGCATTTCGGCGAAATCTGAGGCATCCACCCCGCCGGCACCGGCACGGATCGTGACGACGGCGGCGCGCGAGTCGAACTCGCCGTTGAGGAGGGTCTGCACCTCGAGCTCTCCGAGGAGCTTCTGGATGCTCGTGAGTTCGGTCTGCGCATCGGCCGCGGCCGACACATCCGCCTCCTCGTTCGCAAGTTCCACCATGATCTCGAGGTCGTCAAGGCGGCTCTGGATGCTCACGATCTTGGCGAGTTCGGCCTGCCGGTGGCTGAGGTCGGACGTGATCTTCTGTGCCTTGTCGGTGTCGTCCCACAGATCGGGCACACCGGCTTGCTCGCTCAGGTCCGTGATCTCACGCTGGAGTTTCTCCACGCCGACAACGGCGCGAATATCCGCGAAGGTCGAGCGGAGTGCGGCGATCTGTTCAGAAAAATCGAGCTCGTCCATGTCGCCGATAAGCCTACCGGGTGCCGCGGTTCGCCTCCTGAGCGGGTAGCCTCTAGACCGATGAGCAGCAGCGCGCCGGACTTCAGCTTTCGATCGATCGCGCTGCCAGCCATCCTGCCGACGTTGCTGTTCTCGGTGGGCGAGGGCGCCATCATCCCGATCATTCCGCAGGTGGCCAACAGCCTCGGCGCCTCACTCGCCATCGCCGGTGTCATCGCGTCGATGATCCTTCTCGGCGAGTTGTTCGGCGACATCCCGAGCGGCTGGATCGTGAGCCGCATCGGTGAACGCACGGCGATGATCTACGCGGCGCTTCTCTCGATCGTCGGGCTGGTGACCTCCCTCGCTGCTCCGAACCCCTGGGTGCTCGGCCTCGGTATCTTCGCGATCGGCCTGTCCACTGCCGTCTTCGCCCTCGCCAGGCACGCCTTCATGACGAGCTTTGTCCCTCGGCACTTCCGGGCGCGAGCGTTGTCTACCCTCGGTGGCACCTTCCGACTTGGCTATTTCATCGGCCCGTTCATCGCCGCGGCAGTGATCCACCTCACCGGCTCGACACAATCGGTGTTCTGGGTTCACATCGTGGGATGCGTCGGCGCAGCAGTGCTGCTACTCGTATTGCGGGACCCCGCCGAAGCCCTGGCCGAGAAACGTGTGCCCGCTTCGAAACGTGAGGGTGGCGCGCTCGTCGCCGCAGAGTCCGTCGGACTGTTCACCACCGTCTGGGCGAGTCGAGCGGTGCTCGCACGCCTCGGAACCGGCGCGGCCCTCGTCGGGGCGATGCGGGCGAGCCGCCAGGTGATCCTGCCGCTCTGGGCGGTAAGCATCGGAATCCCGGACGCCCAGACCGCCCTCATCATCGGAGCGGCCGGTGCCCTCGACTTCGGCCTGTTCTATGCGAGCGGCCAGATCATGGATCGATTCGGGCGACTGTGGAGCGCGATGCCATCGATGATTGGACTTGGCGTCGGTCACCTCGTGCTCGCGATCACTCACGACCTCGCCTCCGCAGTGCCGTGGTTCATTGCTGCGGCAGTTTTCATGTCAATCGCCAACGGCCTCGGCAGCGGCATCCTCATGACCCTCGGCGCCGATCTCGCCGATCAATCCAACCCCGCGCCATTCCTCGGTGCCTGGCGGTTCACCGCGGATGCCGGCGGCGCAGTCTCCCCCCTCGCCCTCTCGGCGCTCACTGCGGCCGTCTCCATCGCCTTCGCCAGCGGAGTTCTCGGCGTGGTCGGACTCGTCGGCGCCGGCGTGCTGCTGCGCTATGTGCCGCGCTACTCGCCACGTCACCCGCGCTGAATTCCCTCCTGCTGACGGGTCGCGCCAGAATCGTTCAGCGCAAATGCCGACGACGGCTTTGGCCGATCACCACGAGAGCGATCACCGGCGCGAGCAGGATCTCCAGCGCGACGAGCGACCCGAAGGAGGCGATCGCAACCGCGACGGCGGCGTTGACCGCCCCGAAGACGAGCGTGCCGACGAGAGCACTCTGCCGACTCGTTCGGGCAAAGGCGATCGCGCAGACGTCGAGCGGCACCAGCAACAGCAGGTTCCAGGGCGAAAGCGGCAAGGTGCCACCGAGGAAGCTGAAGACGCTCGCTACCAGCAGCAGGAAGGTCCAGATCGTGGCGGCACCACTGCGCCGAGGCACCCCGCGGGCAATGGGAGCGGACGTGTACACAAGGGATTCGGTGATGCGGGGAGGACCTGCCGCCGCGTCTGCCCTCCCCCGGTCTGCCCCCACGCGCTCGGCCGCCAGGCGCAGGAGCAGGTTGCGCGCCTCAGTGGCGCGAATGAACTCTGCTGCCGCGGCCTGGGACTGTGCCGACGAGACTCCGGTGAAGCGATCGGGATGCGATATCCGTGCGCGCTGCGTGAAGGCTCGCTCGATCTCCCCCCTCGTCGCATCGAGAGTGACCCCAAGGAGCCTCGCTGCATCCGTCGAGTTCACGAGCCGAACACGCGCAGAGCCCGGCTGGGGAGGCGATGAGCCAGGATTCCCCCGAGCGTCTTCGTACCGTCACAGACCGCGAGGAACAGTTTCATGCCCGTGCCGGAATGTGCGAGCGCGAAGTGCACGATCCGCGGATGCTTCTCAAAGAAGTGCAGAAGGCGTTCACCGGCGCGGATGTCTGGATCGAGCTCCCGGAGAACCCGCCGGGCGTAGGTCTCAAGAGCGTCGCTCACTGAGTCGCCAGAGGTCGCAGCCGCGGCGGCCTCGCCTGCCCAGCATCCGGAGCGCAACGCATACGAGATGCCCTCACGGGTCCACGGGTCGAGAAGGCCGGCGGCGTCCCCCGCCACCAGCACGGATCCACGGCGCAGCGGGGAGTCGGGTGCCCTCCACTGGGTGAGGTGACCACTGCTTCGTTCGGTCTCGAGATGGTCGAGCCCGGTGGTTCGTAGCCAAGAGTCCAGGTAGGCACGGGTCTGCTCCGGCTCGCCCTTCGCCTGGATGACTCCGACGGTGAGCACCTCCTGTTTGGGGAAGACCCATGCGTAGCTCCCGGGAGCCGAACCCCAGTCGAAGGCGATACTGCCATCGAAGGCGCGGGATTCCGGCGTGCGGGAGAGTTCCACTTCGAGAGCCAGATCAACACCACGGTTCTGCACCCCGACATAACGCCCGATGCGGCCGCTCGTGCCGTCCGCGCCGATGACCACCCTCGCGCGCTCTGGTGTGCCATCCGTGGTGACGGTGACGAGCCCATCCGACTCCTCCACCGACTTGACCACCACGGAGTCGCGGAAGAGTGCGCCAGCGGCGATGGCCGCCTGGACAAGGGCTTCATCAAGGCGTTCGCGTTGCACCAGCGCGAGGAACGGAAGCGCACGGCGGTGCGTCCGCGGCGCACCGCCACGCAACGAGAAGCGCACCTCCCGCACCTCATGCTCAACGGTCGCCAAAACGGAGCCAGGCAGGGTGTCGAGCGAGATTCCGATGAGGCCCCCGCCGCAGGTCTTGTAGCGCGGAAAACGAGCACGATCGATGAGCAACACAGATGCCCCGCCCTCGGCCGCCACACGGGCGGCGGATGAGCCAGCGGGGCCGGCTCCGACGACCAGCACATCCCAGATGACGCCCGCTGTTGCGTCATTGCTGTGCGCTGTGCGGTCGGGACTCTCCTCCATAATTTCCGACAGTACCGCAGCCGTCACGCCCTCATGCTGGTCACCCCCAAGCTCCCAGCATGATCCCCGCTGGCGTGGTTCCCACCAGGAGCTCAGCCATGGCCGGGCGGCTGCGAGCGGTCCACTCCGCAGCCCACCCGCCGACGAAAACGGCGAAGGTAAAACCCGAGCCGCTCACGATGATGGGCTCAGCCGAACACCGACCGTCCCAGAGCCGTCACGTCGAGGCGGATGCCCTCGGGCAGCAGCAGCGACAGCACCGGCGGACGCCAGTAGGCCGAGAGCTGCACGGTGGCACTTCTGCCGTCGGTCGTGGTCGCCGACTCGAGGTGCAGCGACTCGAATCGGTCGTGCGGCACCGTATCGAGGTACGCCGCTACGGCCGACCGCACCTCCGCGGAATGGAGAGTGGGGCGGGGCCCGCCTCCGGTGACCGACACGTCGTCGAGGGCGAAGGCCTCCGCGCCGACCAGCGCCGCGCCATCCGCGAGCGTGAAGAGTCTTTTGCGCTCTAGATAGAGCGAGGTCGCCGCGACGACCAGCAGGATGAGCACCAGAGAGAGGAAGCCGTAGAAAATTGTCAGCGGTAAAAGAGAGCCCTCCTCACCCTTCAGTCGCCCCAGTCTTACCGTCACTGCGCACCCCAGAATCGCGAGACCTGTTCGGTCGCGGTCGATCGGAGCGGGACGCTCAATGGCCCGCCGATGGTGAGAGCGGACGGCACGAGCGGGAGGCCGACTGAGACTTCAACGGTGATCGTCACGATGGCGCGGCGCCGAAGGCAGTCGGCGGGGCGGGGTGAGCAGGAGATCGCCACGCTCGCCTCCGAGGGATCGAGCCCGTAGTCGGCGAGCGCGAACCGGATCGCCCGCTCGGCCTCGGCCTCGGCATCCCGGGTATCCGGCGCCTGCACGTAGACCCGCGCGGCGTGGCGCGCGGCTCCTTCTACGGCGAGCGACCCGGCCTGCAGCGCGGCCATCGTGAGCACGAGATAGACCATCGGCAGCAACAGGATCATGCCGGCGGTGACGAACTCGAGTGAGGCGGTGCCCACATCCTCAGCGATCGTCCTACGGAATAGTCTCCACCGCTGCATGGCCGCTCACTTCCAGCCCGCCGTCGAGACCAAACAGTCCAATGAGCGGCAGCGGTGTTCGAACGGTGACGATCGCTGACGGATGTCCGAGATACCGCCCATAGGTCGCGGTCACGTCGGTCGCGTAGCCGGGCCCGATGGTCGTGGTGATCAGGTCACGGGAGCGGGCCACACCCTCACCGAGCGAGCTATCGGCGAGCGCCGCAAAACGGGCACCCTCGGATGCCGCGTCGAGCACGGTATTGCGGATGTGCAGCGCGAGTCCCAGCTGGATAACGGAGAGAGTGAGCACCGTGAGAAGCGCTCCGACCATGACGAATTCGGCGACGGCTGACCCGCCATCGTCGTGCAGAATCGACCTCACCCGGTGCAGGGCAAGCGTCCCTGCCGGATCAGTAGCCGGTGACACGCTGGATTGCCTGCTGGAATACCGCGCTGAGTGCTGGCCCGGCCAGTCCCCAGATAATGATGACGAGTCCAGCGGTCATGAGAGTAATGAGTACCCAGCCAGGCACATCCCCACGATCGTCGTGGATCGCGCGGTCGAGCCGCTGGT
>ENA-OFCD01000494-OFCD01000494.1-metagenomes-genome-assembly--contig:-NODE-494-length-24865-cov-20.499274_pt1 | contig 24865 bp, 28 predicted proteins | sample MGYA00153392_OFCD01 | MGnify analysis MGYA00153392
ATGCTATGGAGCATATTTTAAAACTTGCGTCCTAACACTCATGGCAATTGCTATAGATGAATGTGGGGCTTGCACCGCTATTAGATTTGGGTCAACTCAGTCCGGCTCGATCGAAGTTGATCAAGACGGTCTTGCCCTATCTGTCGCCTGAGCAGACTGAAGGGGTTAATCGTCCGGTGGATGCGCGGAGTGACTTTTATGGCCTTGGAATTGTGCTTTATGAGCTGCTAACGGGTTCTCCGCCCTTCATGAGCCGCGATCCGATGGAGCTGATGCATCATCATTTGGCCCGTCAGCCGATGCCGCCTCGCACAGTGAATAATCTTGTACCGATCGGACTTTCGGGTTTGGTCCTCAAGCTTCTGGCGAAAACCCCTGACGATCGTTACCAGAGCGCTTATGGACTGCGCCACGATTTACGGCATTGTCAAAAGCAAATCGAAGCCTTGGGTACGATTCCGACCTTTGGTTTGGGGGCGCACGATCGATCGAGCCAGTTGAATATTCCGCAGACGCCCTATGGTCGATCGGATGGGATGCAGCGTCTGCTTGGCCAACTGGAGCACTCTCGGCAAGGACGCGCTACGTTGTGTCGTTGGTGTCGGGGGAGTCGGGGGTTGGTAAGTCGTTTTTGGTGCGATTGGTGTGGACGTCGGTGGGGCGGAGTACGGGTTATTTTGTGGTGGGAAAATGCGATGAACTTCGGCAGGAAATTCCGCATAACGGGTTGATTCAGGCATTGCGACAGTTGGTTCATCAAGTTCTGACGGAAAGCGACGATCGAATTGCGCAATGGCGAACACTGCTTCAACGGGCGATTGGTCATTTGGGGCAGATTTTGATTGATGTGATTCCGGAGATCGAGCTGATCTTGGGTGCGCAGCCGACGGTGCCGCCTCTAGGTGCGGTTGAGTCTCAAAATCGATTTAATCTGGTTCTTCAGGAATTTATTCGGGTGTTTGCGCAGTGCGATCGGCCCTTGGTAGTGATTTTGGACGATCTTCAGTGGGCGGATACGGCGTTGCTCAGGCTGATTGAACATTTGTTATGCAACCTTCAGGATCAGGCGTTGTGTTTGATTGGGACCTATCGGCCTCAGGAAGTGGGTCTGCCGTTTGAAGCATTTCGACTGGCGTTAGTGGATAGGGCGATGGAGATTGCGCTTGGGCCGTGGACGATGGCAGAAACGACGCAGGTGATTGCGGATGCGTTGGAGTTGTCTCTGGCGGATGTAGACGGGTTGGCGCAGTTGATTTTTCAGTGGACTCAAGGTAATCCACTGTTTGTGCATCAGCTATTGACCTTTTTGTGGCGCGAGGAGTTGTTGACGTTTGAGTTTGATTTGGGGCGCTGGCAGTGGGATCTCGATCGGATTTCTAGGCAGGGGGTGACAGATAATGTGGTGGACCTCATGGTGGAAAAAATCCGTAGACTTCCGCCGGATACTCAGCAATTGCTCAAGGTTGCGTCCTGTATTGGAACAGAGTTTGAGGTACAACTTGTGGCGTCGCTGAGCTTTCAGAGTGTGGCGTGGGTCAATCATCAGCTTTCCCATGCGCTGCGCGATGGCATGATTTTGCAGGTGCCTTCTCGAACAAAATCAATGGAGCTGATGCGGTTTTTGCACGATCGGCTTCAGCAGGCGGCGTATTCGCTGATTGATCTGACGGAGCGGCAGGCGCTGCATTGGCAAGTGGGCCAAATCGGTCTGCAATTGATGTTGGATTCTCGTCAGGATGATCAGCTTTTTAATGTGGTCCACCAGCTCAACACGGGACGCACTCGGATTCAGACTGCCGCTGAGCAGTGGCAGCTTGCGCATCTGAATCTTGGAGCTTGCAAGAAAGCTAAGGCGGCAGCGGCCTATGATGTGGCGTTGCACTATTGTCAAACGGGTTGGAGTTTGTTGTCGCCGGACCCTTGGTCGCAGGACTATGATGTGGCGTTTGATTTGGCGAAAGAGCGGGCTGAATGTCACTATTTTTGTGGTCATTTGGATCAGGCCCAAATGGAGTTTAGTGATTTGCTCGATCGCGCTCGGACTCCTGCTGAGCAGGCTGAACTCTATACGATTCAAATGGTGCTCTGTATTACTCAAAGTCGTCAAGAAGAGGCGATCGAGCTGGGGTTTAAGGGATTGGCTTTACTGGGTGTTGTGTTACCCCTTCACCCCACAGATGCGGATGTTTTGGCCGATCTCCATCGTATTACACTGAGTTTGGAAACTCATGGGATCATTCGAGCTATGCGGCTTATGCTTATGTGTCCTATGGAACGATTTTGAGTACGAGCCAGCGCAATATTTTGGCGGGCTGTGCGTTTGGGCAGTTGGCGCTGTTGGTGGGCGGGCGGTTTCATTGCTTGTCAGGGGTGACACAGTTTAGCTACTGGGGTTTGATTGCTCACTGGAAGCATTCGTTTCCGCTATGTCAAACCAATCTTAAAGCAGCCTTCCGATCGTGTTGTGAAACGGGGGAGTTTCTTTATGCGCTCTATGTTCAGGTCGTAATGGGCGATGTGGCCATTATGGGCGGTGTTTCGCTTCTTGATGTAGCAGATCAGCTTCAGGAGTTTCAGCGGTTTTCTCAGCATCGTCAGTATCAGGTGCTTCAGCAAGATACTCGAATTAAGCGGTTGTTTGTTCGATCGCTCCAGGGCCTATCACCGGGTGTGCCGCAGGACTTAACTGGCCTAGAGACTAACACGACTCCCGAGAGCTTAGATTGGGATGATCTGAGTTTGACGGAACTGCTCCACTCTGCGGCGTCATCTACAACGCTGAGTCGCTACTACATCTACAAATTGCAGTGGCTTTACCACAGTGGTCAGTATGGGTTGGCCCGAGAGGTGGCTGATTTGTCTGAGACGATGGTGGGGAGCCACTATGGTACGGCGATTGTGATTGAGCATTATTTTTATCAGGCGATCGCGCTGATTGCTTGTCGCTTGAGTGAGCCGGATGCCGTTCTGTCGCTTGAGGAGACTCAGTCTGATTGGGCTATTCTCCAGCGTAATTGTGCTTATTTGAAAGAGGCTGCGACCTATTGTGTGGAGAATTTTGGGACGCGTCTTTGCATTTTAGAGGCCGAAATGGCGAGACTGTCGGGGGCGGATGATCGCAGTATTACGGATTATTATGATCAGGCGATTGTATTGTGTCATCGTTACCAGTCGCCTCATTTAGAGGGTCTTACGGCTGAACTTGCGGCTCAGTATCATTTTGCTCAGGGGCGGCTACGGCTAGCTCAGCATTATCTGAAAGATGCGTGTCAAGCCTTTAGTCTGTGGGGTGCGACGGTGAAGGTCCGTGATCTGCGCCGTCAGTTAAGGGAGTGGCAGCGGGATGACCCAGCGGTAGCTCAGTTTGAGTCTACGAATTGGAAGGGGTTGATGTTGCCAAGATTAGGCCGCGATCTGGTCCAGCCGATTCAGGGAAGTTTAGACTGGATGACAGTTCTTAAGGCTTCTCAGACGCTGTCGAGTGAGATTGTTTTTGGGAGCTTGATGGAAAAGCTGATGCGCATTTTGATTGAGAATGCGGGTGCGCAGCGGGGTTTGCTAGTGATGCGTCATCCGATAACGCATCAGTTTGCTATTGATGCGACCAGTCGAGTCGATCGCGACCCGATTAATATTTCTGTCCACGAGACGGATGACCTCTGCGAACCGCAGCTTCCTCTTAGCTTGATTAATTACGTTGAACGAACACACCAGACAATTGTGCTGGACCATGCGCTTCAGGATGATCAGTTTGGAAGTGATCCGTACGTTCAGCATTACGGCACTAAGTCGATTCTGTGTTTTCCCATTTTGTCTCAGAGCAAACTCAGCAGTATTTTATATTTGGAAAATAATTTGGCGATCGGTGTGTTTACGGACGATCGGTTAGAGGTGTTAAAACTGTTGACGGCTCAGGTGGCTATTTTCATTGAGAATGCGCGTTTGTATAGTAACCTCACCCATTCACGGCAGGAAGTTGAGCAAAAAAACCAAGATCTCAAAACGTCCGAACTCCAACTCCAACACAATACGCAACAGCTTGAGTACGCGTTTCACCGCCTCCAACAAACTCAAGCCCAACTGGTGCAGGCTGAGAAGATGTCGTCTCTGGGCCAGTTGGTTGCTGGGGTTGCTCATGAAATCAAGAATCCGCTTCATTTCATTTCGTGCAATCTTGATTATGCTAAGCACTATACGTTGCAGTTGTTAGATCTTGTGGCGCTCTATCAGGTTCACTATCCCAATCCTGTTTCTGCCATTGAAGCGCAGATGGAGCAGATGGATTTGCCGTTCCTTTCTCAGGATTTGGGTAAGCTTCTTCAGTCTGTGGAATTAGGGACCGATCGAATTCAAAATCTTGTATCGGCGCTGCGTAATTTTTCCCGGATTGCGGAGCCTGAAGCTGAGCTGGCTGATTTTCATGACGTTCTAGAGAGCACTCTGTTGATTCTTCAACCTCATTTCCGGTCAACCCAATTACGTCCAGCGATCGCGATTGAAAAGCGTTACGGTCATATTCCTTTTGTTCGCTGTTATCCGGGACAGCTTAGTCAAGCCTGCATGAATCTTATTTCCAATGCGGTTGATGCTATTGATGAGCGGTGCGTAGGTCAGTCTTTTGATGTTAATCAGGCGCACATGCATCATATTTGTATTGAGACGCGTAGCCTTGATGTTTCGGTGGTGATGAGTGTTCGAGATACGGGGATTGGGATGGATGAGGCGGTTCGATCGCAGTTGTTTAATGCGTTTTTTACGACGAAGCCAGTTGGGAAGGGGACGGGCTTGGGATTGTCAATCAGTTACCATGTTGTGACGGAAAACCATGGGGGAACGCTGAGCTGTACGTCAGTTCCGGGTGAAGGGAGTACGTTTACGATCGCCCTTCCGGTTCGTGAGGGTTAATCTGACCCAAAGGTTGCTTAGCACGATGATTCCCGTAGGGCTTAATGGCAACGGCAGGCTGCCCCAACGCCCCTGCGGGGTTACTTCGTGGGGACGGTAGGGGCCAAAATAACTAACGTGTCAGCGGGTCCCGGCTGGGGAATGGGTGTGATTAATCCACTTGCTCCTAACGCTGAACTTGGACGGGTGGGCATTAACGTTGGAGGCCGAGGGCTGATGAGGGTTAATGATGGAGGAGATGTGGTCCTTAAGCGATCGCGCTGTTTGGCGAAAAAATCTGAGGTGGCTTCGTTGAGGTTTTCTTTCTGGGCTGCGCGCTGTTCGACTCGATCGAGGTTGCTGTCCCCCTGCATGACTCGGTGAATCATTTGCATCATGCTTGATGTGTTGTCCCCACGGGAGGAAAACGGGTCCGATGAGGATTCTGTGCCAATGCTTTGTAGGGAAGAGGCGTCGCTAGCCTGTGCGACTTTGCTGGAAATTACGCCTCCCAGTAAGACTAGAGCTGAAATCTTCAATGCTGAACGCAAAAAACTCGCCATAAAGTTACTCTCATTATGATGTTGCAGACTGATTGTAGCGTTTTTGGAAAATGTCGGGTATTCCTAATCTTGAGGATTTTACTCTAACGATCGTCCGAGCAATGGTCTGACTCCCACTAGCATTGCCGCTGCGAATACTAGCAGCAATACAATACATCCGCCGATTGACACGTCTCCCCAAGGAGCTGCCATCACAACTGAAAAGATTCCCCAATCGGAATGCGAATAGACATATCGAATCGGCTCGATCGCATAGCTTAAGGGGTTCAGCAACGCAATCCACTGTAGCCATGTTGGCATGAATGCGATCGGTGCTAAGGCTGTACTGGCGAATAGGAGCGGTAGGTTTGTGAGTAAAATTACGGCAATGAGTTCAACATGTCCCTTTAATGTGAATGCCAATGCGAGTGAAACCGAGGTTACGGCTAATACCAATACTGAAACGATCGCTAAGATTAAGGCCATTCCTGATGGATTAGGCAATCCTGATCCAAGTAAGGCGATGGTGATGACGATTGCTACGGTTTGCAACAAACTCAACGAAACAATAAAAATTGCTGATGCTAATACAATGGACGATCGCGAGACTAGGGGAGCCATTAATAGTCGGTTCAGAAATCCAAACTCTCGATCGAACATCACCGGAAGCCCTGCATTAAGCGCACCTCCAAAGGCGGTAAACACAATCACCCCTGCGCCCAAAAACTGCTGATACTGCCCACCTAAAAAGCCTTCCGGTGCATTTTGAAACAATGCACCAAATAATACTAGCCACATTAACGGCTGAATTAGTCCTGCAATCAGGGTTGAAGGTCGCCGAATGAGCTGAATAAATAATCGTCGGGTCAGCGCAGTGGTTTCCTGAATGCCGTCTTGAAGATCGGTTAGGAAGTCAGTCGGTGCGATCGGATTGTCTAGGATCTCAACGTTAGGCTTTTCAAATTCAGGTTGAAAAATAGATTGACTCATAATTTACTCTCCCAAAATCTATTTCTTAATTTCTCAAGTATCTAGTCTGATGATAAATCATTCCTCCGGCACATGACCCGACAATAATGCCAATAGACATGGAGGCCGCTACGCAGGCGGTGAAGAACTCGGGGACCATCCGATCGAAGGTATCCGTTTTTAAAAAGTATACGTTGGCGATGAGTCCTAGTAATGATACGACTCCCCAGGGAATAACCGCTCCCCCCACTGCCCACCGTCTGACTCCATGGTTGCGCATTTGCCAGAGCAATAGGCCGACGATCGCAATGAGTAAGCCTGCTATTCCCATGAAAGCGATTAGAGATAGACCACTTTCAGACATTTCTCCCCATTGATTGTTCCAGAAACTTCGCAGCAGGAGAAAAAGCGGTGCAATCAGGATTGAGGTGATGGACCAGGTTACGAACGCCATGACAAATGACGAAGAGAGTAATTGATAGGTCGGGAGTTTCCGGCAAAAGGCAAAGGCCACCATCAACCCGGTCGTCAAGCTAGATATAAATCCAATGCCTACCACAAGGCCCAACTCGAAAAGATCGCTTAAATCCGGCATGGTATTTCCTCAAGGCTTTCCCTAAGGCGGTTTCTAAAAACTGCCCGTCGCACTATCTTCTAACATTTTTCCTGTTGCCGTCAAATAAACATCCTCTAGACTGGGCTGAGACCTAGAAATTCCGAAGAGGGGAAGTTGCTGATTCTGGAGTTGTTGTTGCAGTAATGCCATTACATCAATCTTGTTGAGGTCTGTTTCTGCATCGACCACCAGATTTAAGGCATTTCCCTGCATTTCATTCAGTGTGATTGATTTGATATAGGGCATTGTTAATAACTGCGATCGCAACTGCGTGGCTTCTTCCCTGGGCGTAAATTCCCGAATGCGAAGGGTAACACGATCGCCGCCGACGGAGCGTTTGAGATCTTGCGGGGTTCCTGATGCGATGACTGTACCGCGATCGATAATGGCGACTCGATCGGATAGCGCATCAACTTCTTCAAGATAATGGCTCGTGAGCAAAATGGTCGTTCCCTGATCCCGCAGTTGTCGAATCATGGCCCACATCACCGATCGACTTTCAATGTCGAGTCCACTGGTCGGTTCGTCTAGGACTAGGACCTTGGGCTGATGCAGGAGTCCGGCGGCTAGATCGAGCCGTTTTTTCAACCCGCCTGAGTAAGTGCCGATAAGGCGATCGGCATACTCTTGCAAACCTAGTATCGTCAGTCGTGATTCAATCTGCTGTTGGGCCGCACTGCGAGACAGATGATAGAGGTCGGCATGAAGCTGTAATAGTTCTCGTCCGGTTAGCATTTTGTCGAGGGCTACTTCCTGCGCGACGTAACCCAGCATTTTGCGAACGGCACGGGGATTCTGGGCCACCGAGATGCCATGAATGGTCATGGTCCCGGCGTCTGGCGTTGCTAGGGTGCAGAGACAACGCAAGGTGGTCGTTTTTCCCGCTCCGTTGGGACCGAGGAGACCGAAGATTTCCCCGGCTTGAACTTGGAGCGAAACGGACTTTACGGCTTCTACGTCCCCAAAGCTCTTCTGAAGATCGGTAATCTCGATCGCCGTGGCTATCTGGCTCTTGATCCCAGTGCTCATTCCAGTAGTCATCCAATACCTCCGGTTTGAATCCAATTGCTAGCCCAGCTTATTAACTGTGTATCAACTAGTCGCAATGCAGGCAGACTATCGATACCCATGGCACCACAAAGCAGCATCATGTAAAAAATAGAATACTTAAAGAGCGATCGGGCGGTTTGATAATCTTCGGGTTGACGAATAAGATCCCAGGATTTCTTCACAAACAGTAACCCGAGTAGCAACGCAGAAACACCATAGAATGCGCCCATAACGCCCAATGGATAAACTAACACTAGCGACGTCGGGATCAACACGAGGGTGTAATACATAATTTCTTGGCTCGTCACCTTGTTTCCCAACACTACGGGCAACATTGGAACCTTCACCTTTTCATAGTCATCGCGAATCATAATGGCCAATGCCCAGAAGTGAGGCGGCGTCCACAGGAAGATGATTAGAAATAATATCCAAGCTGAAATGTCCAAACTCCCGGTTACGGCTGCCCATCCGACCAATGGAGGAATTGCACCTGCGGCCCCTCCAATGACAATATTTTGTGTGCTGTGGCGCTTGAGCCAGTGTGTATAAATCAGAACGTAAAATACGATTCCTGACATAGAGAGCAATGCGCTTAAGAGATTGGCAAAATAGGCGAGTAGTCCAAATGACAAGACGGTTAGCGTAGCTGCGAAGATCATTGCATCCCGAGGGCTAACGCGACCGGAGGGAAGCGGTCGGTTACGCGTGCGTTCCATGATGGTGTCGATATCTCGATCGTACAGACAATTCATGGTGTTGGCAGCTCCTGATGCGCAAGCCCCACTGAAGAGTGTCACTAGGGCGAGCAAGGGATCAACTTGACCTTGGGCCGCTACCCACATTCCGCCTGCGGTGGTAATAAGCAGCAGTAAGATAATCCGGGGTTTGGTGAGTTGGTAGTAGCTACGGACTACATCCGTCCATTGAGGATTGAGACGAGGTTCGGTCAGATTCCGAGATTCGGTGATGTTCATGGTGAGGCGTGACCTGTAAAAGTAAGAGAGAGTATGGATGGAAGAGACTTGTGGGGTCTCAAATCACCGATCGAGTCGGTTCATAGACTGCCCGATCATGTGTGCTTTCACGATGGATTCGATACGCCAACACGGTAAACAGGACGATTGATCCTAGGAGTAATGCTCCAACAAACTGGTGTAAAACCGTCAAGGGTTCTACTTGAAGATGGAGCCGAAACGTGCCGTATCCTAGCAGTAACTGTCCTACAAGAATCACGCCCATGATGTAGATTCCCTGGCGCAACCGTTTTGGTAATGTAGGGGATATTAGGGCGAGGGTGATGAGTCCAATGACGGCAAGGGTTGTCGGAACAACGCCAGTGAGATGGTTATTCATCACATTACAAAGCTGCTGTTGACCAAAGCACTGATGTAAAGCCCATCGTGTTGCAACGAGTCCACCGAGTAAGCTCTGTCCGTAAACAAGTGCTGCCGCGAGGGTTCCGGCTTTCCAGAGATGTGCCGGAATTGGAATTGCGGAACTAGATTTTGAGTGGGATTGCCAAACTTGCTGTGGAAAGAGGCTTGCGGCGATCGTTAGCAACGATACGAAGAACAACAGCCCGGTTCCAAGATGAGCGGTTACGATGTCGAATCGCAATAATTCCGTGACAGTTAGCGCCCCTAGTATACCTTGCCAGACAACAAGCAGTAGTGCTCCTCCCAGTGACCAGGGAAGCCATTGGGGGAGGCGCGCTCGAAACCATAGTGACAGGCTTAGTAGAGTGAGTGTTCCTAGGCCAATGGAGGTTGCGACCAAACGATGGAACCACTCTAGAAAGATTTGTAGGTTCATTTGATGCGGTAAAATCTGCCCATAGCATAGTGGCCAATCTGGGCAGGATAGTCCCGCGTTCATGACACGAGTTGCACTTCCTAGCGCCATTAGCCCTAGCACTGCTGTAGCTAGTGCGAAAACAGCGATACTCATGCGCCTTTGAGCGATTCGTCGCGATTCAGAACCCAGCGATGGACTGAACTTCGATCGCACTTGAAGGTTGAAATTCACTGTCATTACGGTCATCCACAAGTTGTGAAGAGATTTTTAAATAAAGCCATTAACCTAGCTATACCAAATCAGTAGGGCTGTGGACTTTACATACTCTGAATGATTCTTTTAGAAATGTGCAAAAACATTAGAGATTTTAAAGATTTGCATCATATTTTGTTACAAGTTCTTAATCTAAGATTTGTGATCCTAAAGAAAACCCTAAGCTTTAGTTCTTTTGGCCTTCAGCCTAGATTAACTAGACTAGGGTAGTTAGGTAGAATTTTCTTCATTACCCTTACCTGGAGCTTGCAGCGTGAAGATTCAAAGTCAAGTCGGCCTGGTACTTGCGGGTATCGGGGTGACCCTTGTTAGCTGTTGGTATGGCTATAATCATCATCTCCTTCCGATCGCTGCTTCTCAGGAAGCTGTTTTGATTGATGATTTGTTCAATGTCATGATGGTGATCAGCACCGCTATTTTTATTTTGATTCAGGGTGGGTTGCTCTGGGTGGCCTATCGTTACCGTCGCCAGCCTGATGATGAGACGGATGCGAAATACGTTCATGGAAACATTAAGTTAGAGATTGTTTGGACTGCCATTCCAGCGGCGATCATGCTGTTTCTAGCGATCTATAGTTTTGACGTGTATGAGGAAATTGGGGGATTAAATCCAATGGATCACAGTGGTCATTCGGCCAATGCAGCGGTAGCCAACGCCAGTGTTGCAAGTAAAAGTGTGGTCAAAGCAAAAACGGCTGCGATGTTAGCGGCTGTGAATCATTCGGATTCTTCGATGGCTGCAATGATGAATTCTGAGACCTTGGCGGCTCCAAATAGTCCTCTGGCTCGGACGGATGATCCCTTTGTGGTGAATGCGACTGGAATGCAATATGCATGGCTTTTTAACTATGCGGGTACGGAGCTGAGTACAGGTGAACTTCATGTTCCGATCGGTCGTGAGGTGATTCTGAACATCACGGCGATGGATGTACTCCATGCGTTTTGGGTTCCGGAGTTTCGGATTAAGCAAGATGCGGTGCCGGGGCGGACGATTACGATTCGCCTGAGTCCGACGACGGCTGGGACTTATCCGTTGATTTGCGCTGAACTCTGTGGTCCTTATCATGGCGTGATGCGAAGTCAAGTGGTGGTGGAGTCGGAGTCTGCTGTTAACACTTGGCTAGCGGGCCAAGCGGTAGCGATGAAGGATGTTGACCATGCCGTTGAAACTGCGACGACTGTGGCGCTGTATCCAGAATTGCTGAGTGATGCAGCGTATCTGAAGCCCTATGCGGACAAGCTTGGGGTGACGGTGGAGCATATTCGATCGATCCAGGCGGCACAGCAAAGCTAGTTTTGTCTGGCTTTAGTCCCTTTGAATGGCCTTCATAAATTAAGAAATTAACATGACAACACTTTCCGAACGTCCAATTGATCCGATGTACGACGCGAGGCCCGATCGGCCTGAGAAACCTGAATGGCGCAAGTACTTTGGTTTTAGCCAAGACCATAAGGTGATTGGGATTCAGTATCTCGTCACGTCGTTTTTCTTTTACTTGATTGGCGGAGCTTTGGCGGGTGCAGTTCGGACTGAACTTGCGACTCCTGCGTCTGACTTTGTGAGTCCTGAGTTGTATAACAGCTTGTTTACGCTCCATGGCACAGTGATGATCTTTCTGTGGATTGTGCCGACGACGGCGGGATTCATTAATTACCTGGTGCCGCTGATGATCGGGGCGCGGGATATGGCGTTTCCTCGGCTGAATGCGGTGGCGTTTTGGATGGTTCCTCCGGCAGGGATTTTGCTGATGAGTAGCTTCTTTGTTGGGGCGGCGAGTGCGGGTTGGACGTCTTATCCGCCGCTTAGCACGATGGGTCCGGAGAAGGCGGGTGAGCTGATTTGGATTATGAGCGTTCTGCTTTTGGGGACGTCTTCGATTTTGGGTGCGATTAATTTCATTGTGACTATTTGGAAGATGCGCGTGCCGGAGATGGGCTGGAACGACATGCCTCTCTTTTGTTGGGCGTCGCTTTCGACGGGAATTTTGGCGCTGGTTTCGACGCCTGTGTTGGCGGGTGCGTTGATTTTGCTGTCGTTTGATTTGATTGTTGGGACGTCGTTTTTTAATCCGACGGGCGGCGGGGATCCGATTGTGTATCAACACATGTTTTGGTTCTATTCGCACCCGGCTGTTTACATTATGATTCTCCCGGTGTTTGGGATGATTTCTGAGATTCTTCCAGTACATTCACGTAAGCCGATTTTTGGGTACCGGGCGATCGCGTATTCGAGTTTGGCGATTTGCTTCTTGGGGCTGCTCGTGTGGGCACACCATATGTTTACGAGTGGGACGCCGCCGTGGTTGCGGATGTTCTTTATGTTTGCAACGATGATCATTGCGGTGCCAACGGGGATTAAGGTTTTCAGTTGGATTGCGACGATGTGGGGCGGTAAGATTCGGTTGAACAGCTCAATGTTGTTTGCGATGGGATTTGTATCTATGTTTGTGGTTGGTGGGATTAGTGGTGTGATGTTGGCGGCGGTACCGTTTGATATTCATGTTCATGACACCTACTTTGTTGTGGCGCATTTCCACTATGTGCTGTTTGGTGGGAGTGTATTTGGGCTATATGCCGGGATTTATCACTGGTTCCCTAAGATTACGGGGCGCTTTTTGGATGAGACATTGGGGAAGGTTCACTTTGCGTTGAACTTTATTGGTTTTAACTTGACGTTTTTGCCGATGCACAAGTTGGGGCTGGACGGGATGAATCGTCGGATTGCGGAGTATGACCCGAAGTACGCGACGATCAATATGATTTGTTCTATTGGAACGCTGCTGTTGGCGATTTCGACGCTGCCGTTTTTGTACAATGCTATTCGGAGCTGGTTCTGGGGTGAGAAGGCTCCCGCTAATCCTTGGAGTGCGTTGACGCTGGAGTGGACGACGAGCTCGCCGCCGCCTGTGGAGAATTGGGCGGTGCTTCCGGTTCCGGCTTGTCATCCTTATGCTTATGGAAAGCGTCCGGCGAGCATGATGGCGGGGGCGGAGAATCTTCCGGTGGGGGATGTGGATTCGATCGGGGCTTCGGGTTAATTTTGGGATGGTTGGATGGGATGCGTTTGAATGCGGCACATGAATGATGCGTTGCTTCGCTTAACGCATCCTACGTCGGATTTTTTGGGTTTGGATTTTTTGGATTTTTGGGGGAATTTTTATGACGACGACGATCGATTCGGCTTTGACGGAAACGAAGGGGCATGGGGCAACGGCGGGCCATGGGGATCATGAGCATCCGGATTTGCGGATTTTGGGACTTTATATGTTCTTGATCGCGGAGGGGATGCTGTTTCTGGGTTTGTTTGTGGCGTATCTGACGTTTCGGGCGGTGTCGCCGGGGATGGCGGGAGATCTGCCGGAACTGGATCTGGTCTTGCCTGGGGTGAATACGATTATTCTAATTAGCAGTAGCTTTGTGATGAGTCGTGGTCAGGCGGCGATTAAGAAGAATGATGTGAAGGGGTTGCAGTTTTGGTTTGGGTTGACGGCGTTGATGGGGATGGTGTTTTTGGCGGGTCAGATGTATGAGTATTTCCATTTGGAATTTGGTTTGCGATCGAGTTTGTTTGCGAGTACGTTCTATGTGCTGACTGGATTTCATGGTTTGCATGTGTTATTTGGTCTGTTTTTGACGTTGGCGGTGCTGTGGCGATCGCGTACGACTGAGCATTACAGCGATGTGAAGCACTTTGGGGTAGAAGCGGCTGAGGTGTATTGGCATTTTGTGGATGTGATTTGGATTCTGTTGTTTGTGTTGTTATATTTGTATTAACTGTATTTGCGCTGATTCATTGTGACTTCAACTCTTACCCGTCGAATTGGATTAACGGCACTGTGGTTGGGCTTTTTAGCCTATGCGTTTGGGTTTGCGCCCCCCGACGATCCGGGAACGATGGATTTGATTGTTCGGCTATCGAGCGGCCAGTTTGCGGGGGTTAATCCGTTGGTGGTGAATCTCTTCAATATTATGGGAGTCTTGCCGTTGATGTATTGCTGTCTGCTCTATAGCGATGGTCGGGGACAGAAGCTTCCGGCTTGGGCGTTTAGTGCGGGTTCTTTTGGGTTGGGGGCGTTTGCATTAATGCCGTACCTTATTTTTCGGAAGGATAATCCGGGATTTGTGGGGACGAAGAATTGGGTGATTCGGTTATGGGATTCTCGATGGACGGCTGTTGTGATTGCGGCGTTGGCGATGAGTTTGTTGGTGACAGGGTTGACTCAGGGGGATTGGGCTGATTTTGTTCGGCAGTGGCAGACGAGTCGGTTTATTCATGTAATGAGTTTGGATTTTTGTTTGTTGTCGTCGCTGGTTCCGACGCTGCTGGTCGATGATATGGCTCGTCGAGGGTTGAGCGATCGGCGGATTTTTTGGGCGGTGGCGTTGGTTCCTTTGTTTGGGCCGTTGGTGTATTTAGTGTTGCGTCCATCGATCGGAACGAATGTGTCCAGTGCTACTCAAGTGGTTGCTTAATCTATAACGCTTCGTATATTTGATAAGCTTCCAATGCCTTGTAGGGAGGCGCACCTTAAGGCAACTGGGATGGTTTTTTGGGTGCGATCGGGTTGGAGATTTGAGTTAGTAGGATGTGACTAATACTTCTGTTATTTTGCCGCGTTTGTCTCCTTTGGCGTTGATATACCGGGACGCGTAGATGGTATGGATGTTGAAGCCGGAGTAGAGGTCTCGGACGAGTTCGCAGTCGGAGTTGGAGAGCATGACTTGAACGCCGCGATCGCTTAACTTGGTAAAGGCATCGCGGAGTCTAATCTGATCTTGTTCGGTGAAGGCGTAGCGGGTGTATGACGTAAATTTGCTGGTTTGGCTTAGGGGGTGGTAAGGCGGGTCGAAGTATACGAAGTCATTGGAAGATTTGGCGCGTCTTAAGATATCTTCAAAGCCTACGGGTTCGATTCGGGTGGTTTTGAGGAGGCTGGAACAGGACCGGAGCAGTTCGGGGTCGTAGATGCTGGGGTTTTTGTAGCGGCCTATGGGGACGTTGAAGTGGCCTTTTGAGTTTTCGCGGTAGAGTCCGTTGAAACAAGTTTTGTTGAGGTACAGAATTCGGGCGGCGCGTTCGACGTTGTTACCTACCCAGAACCATTCGGCGGTGTCGCCTTGGCGTAGTCGGATGTCGTAGTAGTATTCTTCGCTGTGGCTGATGTAGTGATGCTGAAGGTGGGTGATGATGTTCTCGACTTCATCGCGGATGCAGCGATAGACGTTGATGATTTCGAGGTTGATGTCTGAGAGAAAACTTTTTTTGGGTTTTAGGCTGAAAAATACGGCACCCCCGCCTAGGAATGGTTCGTAGTAGGTCCGGTAATTGGTTGGGAATAGGGCTGCGTACTGCGGGAGCAGTTGGGTCTTACCGCCTGCCCATTTGAGAAAGGGACGAGGTGCGATTGCAGTTGGTCGAACTTGGGTCAGCATTGCACTATGATGGAAGGACTTTAATGGACTGAGATGGGCTTATCGTCATGGGTGATCTTTTGAGTACGGTTTCAAAATATCCACGCTTTTTAATTAGCGTCACGCTGGGAATCTTTTTAAATGTTTTTGCTCCTCTAATTCCGCTGTTTAAGCAGCCGATTACGGCGATCGCTCTGACGGGTGTGTTTGGGGCAGCAATTGCATTTCTTGTCCTGACGCTGCGGGCCATGCTGGATCTTGGTCCAGCGGCGATCGGTTAGTAAGTAGATCTAATGATCTAGATCATTAGATCTACTCTACTTCAACTGTGGTTTGAACTGCAACCCCAAAAGTTTTTGGGGACAAGATTTTTTCTTTGAGGGTAAGTGTATGGCAACGGATAGACGAGTGGCACGGGTCGCAGAGGCGATGCGTCGTGAGGTAAGCAGTCTTTTGATGACGGGGATCAAGGATGATCGCGTTGGAATGGGAATGGTGAGTGTGACGGATGTAAAGATGGCGGGAGATTTGCAGCACGCGAAGATTTTTGTCAGTATTTATGGCTCGGATGAGGATCGGGCGGCGACGATGGAGGGCTTGGTGTCGGCGACTCGGTTTGTGCGCAGTGAGCTGGGGCAGCGGATGGGGTTGCGTCGGACGCCGGAGATTCTGTTTGTGGAAGACATTTCGTTGGCGCGGGGGACTGAGGTGTTGGGGTTGATTAATCGGTTGACGGACGATCGGAAGGCGTCGGGGGTTGAGGAGTGGTTGGAAGAGGAGGCGAAGCGCGATCGGGCGGCTGAGTTGGAGGAAGAAGAGGAAGAGGACGGTGAGGACAAGGAGTAGAAAAGAAGAAGGAGGAGAGCAAGAAAAGGCCCCCTAGCCCCCAAGTTTGGGGGAATCGAAGGGTGGGTAAGGATGGTTTTGAGGCGTGGGTTTTATGCATTTGGATCCTTACAAGCTGGCTGACTGGCCTGTCGATCGGTTGGCGGCGCAGATGATGGTGGTGCGAACGACGGGTTTTTTGTTTGACCATCAGGTGCAGTATCCGGTTTGGGAGTCGGACAGCGAGATGCTGCGGCGATTGGTGGAGTTTGGGGTGGGCGGGGTTATTTTCCTGGGCGGGAGCGCGGCGGAGTTGGCGTTGAAGACGGCGGGGCTTCAGGAGTTGGCTGCAAATGCGCGATTGCCTAAGTTATTACTGTGTGCTGATATTGAAGAGGGGGTTGGGCAACGGTTTGGCGGGGGGACTTGGTTTGCGCCGCCGATGGCATTGAATGAAATTGCGAAGAAGGATTTGAGTCGGGCTGTTGAGTTGGCGGAAGCGATGGGGCGGGCTACGGCGGCTGAGGCGAGGGCGATCGGGCTAAATTGGATTTTGGGTCCGGTGGTGGATGTGAATAATAATCGGGATAATCCGGTGATTAATGTTCGATCGTTTGGGGAGGATGCGGAGACGGTGGGCGCGCTCATTCAAGGATTTATTCGAGGGACTGACGGATTCGAGGTTTTGACTTGTGCGAAGCATTTTCCGGGGCATGGAGATACGGATTTGGATTCGCATTTGGAGTTACCTACTATTCATCATGATTGGGCGCATTTGGAAGCGATCGAATTTCCGCCATTTGTGGATGCGTTGAGGGCGGGAGTCGATGCGGTGATGACGGCACATTTGCAGGTTCCAGCGATCGATCCGGACACTATTACGACATTTTCCCACAGGCTCAATACAGGATTGTTGCGAGAACAGTTGGGTTTTAATGGATTGATTGTGACTGATGCGTTGGTGATGGGGGCGATCGAGACGCGCTATGGGAATGCGGAGACGGCGATTCGGGTGGTGGAGGGGGGGGCAGATTTGCTGATGATGCCTGTGGATGTGATGGGGGCGATTGAGGCGATCGTTTCTGCGGTGAATTCTGGACGGATTCTGAGAGGGCGGCTGGAGGTTTCGGTGGGGCGTATTTTGGATGCGAAGGGGCAGGTTTTTGTTCAGCCTCGGGCTGTGACGATGACGGGATTGACGGGATTGATGGCTTGTGCTGAGTTTCAGGCGGCGGCGCGATCGATTTTGGTGGAGTCGATGCGGGTGAGGAGGGAGGCGGTGTTGAGTGGGGGTGGGTTGAATTTGGTGTTGGTAGATGATCTTGTGGGTTGTCCGTTTTTGTCTCGGACGGCGGGGGCGATTGTGATTCCAAATGCGCAAGGGTATGAGACGCGGGTGATAGATGGTGCTTCGGAGGTGTTTGAGGTTGATCGTCGAAGAACGGTGCTGCAAGTTTTTGTTCGGGGCAATCCGTTAAAGAGTACGGCGATGTATGTTTCGCGCATTGAGGCGTGGATTGCGCGGTTGGGAGATCGGTTGGATGCGGTGGTGGTTTATGGGAGTCCTTATGTTGCGGAGTCTTTGTTTTTGGGGTTGCCGGATTGGGTGACGACGGTGTTTAGCTATGGGCAGATGCCGATGGCCCAGGATTTGGCGTTGGAGTGGCTTTTTGGGATCGGTGGGCCGAAGGAGAATGGGTCGAAGGAGGGGATGTTTTTGTAGATGAGCGATCGGTTGGATGGGCGATCGCTTTTTAGGGTTGGGGAGGGGGAGTAGGATCGAAATCGGTGGGACGAGGATACGCGGGGGACGAGGGGAGAGTTTGGGCGAGTTGGGTTTGGGTGGTGAGTTGGTTGCTGTCGGAGACGAGGTTACTGAGGCCGTTGATGAGCTGGCGGAGGTTGGCACGGATTTTGGGGTCGCCGAGGAGGTCGTCGAAGTCGGTGGTGAGTTTTTGGGTGTTTTGAAAGGTAGTGCGGGCGGATTCGAGGGTTTGTTGGAGGAGGAGGAGCGTGGTGGGGTTGGTGAGATTGGTGCTGGCGGTGCGGAGGTTGGTGCTGGTGATGGCGGCGTTGGCGGAGAGGGTTTCCAGGTTTTGAATGATTTGGCTGCTGGTGATGCGATCGAGTTGGGGTGAGAGTTTTGTGATGGTGGTTTTTAGTGTGGTGCTGGTTTGGTTTAGGTTGTCGAGGGTGCTAATGAGGGTCGATCGGTTTTGGGTGAGGAGGGTGTTGATTTGAGTGAGGGTTAGGTTGGCGGTTTTGGAGGTGTTTGTGAGGGATTGGGCGGTATTCGAGAAGTTGTTGGCTGTGGCAGTGCTAGCGGCGCTGAGTTGGCGGATGTCTTGGCGGGTGGTTTGGGCGAGAAGGGCGTATTGTTGGCTGGTTTTGCTGAGTTCTTGGGCGGTAAGGGTAGTGGCTTGCGTGAGGGAAGTGAGGTTTTTGATGAAGGTGGGGTTGCTGTAGGCTTGGGTGAATTCCATGCTGGCGCGGAGGAGTGCTTCGGTGCTGACGCCTTGTTGGCCGATGAGGGTGCTGTTGTGGCAGAGGATAAGGGCGCTGTTGCAGTTTTTGTCGAGGGGTTTAGTAGGGCTGGGGGGGAGAGTGACGATCGGGTTTGGGGTGATGTCGAGGGTGCTGGCTCCGAGGAAGCTGGATTGGTTGATGCGCAGGTCTGCGTTGGCGGGGATGGCGAGGGTAGGGTTGGTGATGCGGATGCGGAGTTGGATGCCGTCTGTTTTTGGGGTGATGGTGCTGACTTGGCCGATTTGGCTGCCGCGATAGCGGACGGGAGAGCCTTCGCTGATTCCGGTGATGTCGGGGAGGGTGGCGATGAGGTCGAAGGTGGGTTGGCCAAAGGTGCTGCCTTTTAACCAGAGGATGATTCCGGTGGTGGTGACGGCGGTGGTGATGAGGAATAGGCCGAGGATGCCTTGGCGGGTGCGGCGTGAGGTCATGGGGGAATAAAGAATGAAGAATGAAGAATGAAAAGAAGAGGGGCTAGTCGGGGGGTTGGATGGGTCCTATGGTGCTTCCGGTGAGGAATTGTTGGAGGTGGGGGTTGGGGTCGGTGTCGAGTTGGAGTTGAGTGCCTTGCCATTGTATCTGGCCTTGGTGGAGCAATATTATGCGATCGGCGGTGCGGCGAAGGGTGCTGTGTTGGTGAGTGACGATAATGTGGCTACGGGGGGGATTTGTGCTTTTGTGGAGGGTCTGGATCAGGTCTTCGAGGAGGGTGCTGGCGATGGGGTCGAGTCCGGCGGTGGGTTCGTCGTAGAGGAGGAGTTGGGGGGTGTCGTCGGGGTTGTGGGGGTTTTGGATGATGGCGCGGGCGAAGCTGATGCGTTTTTTCATGCCGCCGCTGAGTTCGGCGGGGTAGCGATCGTTGATGTTGGGGAGGCCAATGAGTTTTAGGGTGTGGTTGACAAGTTGGGTGATTTCTTTGCGGGGGATGTGGGTGTTTTGGAGGAGGTGAAAGGCAATGTTTTCTTCGACGGTGAGGGAGTCGAAGAGGGCGGATTGTTGGAAGACCATGCTGATGCGGTTTTGGTGCAGGTTGTCTTCGATGGTTCCGGTGCGGAGGATGCCGCTTAGGTGGATTTGGCCGCGATCGGGCGAAGTGAGTCCGGCGATGATGCGGAGGAGGCTAGATTTTCCGGTGCCGGATGGGCCGATGAGGGCTAGGGTTTCGCCGGGATGGAGTGTGAGGCTGATGTCTTGGAGGATGGGGGTGTTGTTGTAGGTTTTGGTGATATTGGTGAGTTGGAGGAGGGGGGGCATGGGGAGAATGGAGGAGAGAGGGCGAGGAGGCTTGCTTTGGTTTATAGTTTACGATTTTTTGGGTTTTTGGGGTGGGGTGTTAATGTTTGAGGATGTTGGGTTAGTTGGTTGGGGTTACGGGTTCTTTATATTTTATAGGTAAATAATTTATGGATGCTCAACGCTTGCTTCGGAATGCGTTTCGATCGGTGCGGGTGCCTCGATCGATGCGGGGAAGTTCTTCAGCTTGGTTGTTGGGGTTGCCGGTGGGGGTGGGACGATGGCTGAAGTGGCTGATGCCGGGGCTTTCGATGAAGCGCTGGATGTTGTTGAGTGCGGGAGGGGTATTGCTGGTGTCGCTGGGGTTTGCGATTCTGGTGAAGTTGACGCCGATTTTTTATTTGGTGAGGTTTTTTGGGGATGTGTTGGAGGGGTTGGCGCGGTTTGTGCCGAGGTTTGTGAGTGGGCCTATGGTGATTGCATTGGGGGTGGGGTTAGTGTGGTGGGGGCAGCGGCGGACGTTTGGGTCGATTACGGCTGCGTTGTTGCCTGGACGGGATGAGGGGCTGGTGGATATGTTGTGGGATCATCGCAGGCTCGATCGGGGTCCGAGGATTGTGGTGATTGGGGGGGGGACTGGGCTAAGTACGATGCTGCGGGGGCTGAAGGTGTTGACGACGAATTTGGTGGCTATTGTGACGGTGGCGGATGATGGGGGGTCGTCAGGAAGGCTGCGGCGGGAGATTGGGGTGTTGCCACCGGGGGATATTCGGAATTGTTTGGCGGCGTTGGCGGATGAGGAGAAGTTGATTACGGAGTTGTTTCAGTATCGGTTTGAGGCAGGGGATGGGTTGGTGGGGCATAGTTTCGGAAATTTGTTTTTGACGGCGTTGAGTGAGGTGAGTGGGGATTTGGAGCGGGCGGTGGAGGCGTGTTCTAAGGTGTTGGCGATTAAGGGGGAGGTATTTCCGGCGACGTTGAGTGATGTGAGGCTATGGGCGGAGTTGGAGGATGGTCGAAGAATTGAGGGGGAGTCGAATATTCCGAAGGCGAAGGGCAAAATTGTGAATATTGGCTGTATTCCGGCGTGTCCTCCGGCGCTTCCGAAGGCTATTGCGGCGATTCGGGAGGCGGATTTTATTGTGATTGGGCCGGGGAGTTTGTATACGAGTGTGATTCCTAATCTGCTGGTGCCGGAGATTCGGGAGGCGATCGCATTGTCTAAGGTTCCGTGTGTGTATGTGTCGAATGTGATGACGCAGCCTGGAGAGACGGATGGCTATAGTGTAGGGGATCATATTGAGGCGATCGATCGGGTGTGTGGGGGCGATCGGTTGTTTGATGCGGTGTTGGTGCAGCGGAGACCTCCGTCAGAGAAGTCGATGTTAAATTATGTGGATGAGGGGGCGTTTCCGGTGGTGGTGGACGCCGATCGGGTGGCGGCTCTAGGTCGGAGGTTGATTCGAGCGGATGTGATGGATGAGGATGAGATGGGGTTGGTGCGCCATAATCCGGGGCGGTTGGCGGCGGTGTTGATGCGGTGGTTTGTTCAGGTTAAACGGAGGGGTTAGGAATGCTGAATGTTGAGGTGAGAGTTGAGAATGAGGGGTTGATGCGGGAGTTTGGGGTTCGGCTGGGGATTGTTCTTGGGGCGGGGGATGTGTTGCTTTTGACGGGGGAGTTGGGGGCGGGGAAGACGACTCTGATGCAGGGGGTGGCGGTGGGGTTGGGGGTGTTGGAGTCGGTAGAGAGTCCAACGTTTGCGTTGATTCATGAGTATTTTTCGGGGAGGGTGCCTTTTTATCATTTGGATTTGTATCGGTTGGAGGAGCCTGAGGAAGTTGAGGCGCTTTATTTAGAAGGGTTTTGGGATGGGTCGGAGCGGGATCTGGGGGTGATGGCGATCGAGTGGTGCGATCGGTTGTGTTATCTGCCAGAGCGGTTTTTAAGGGTTTCGATCGGTTTTTGCGGGGAGGGGAGGGTTTTGAGGTTTGAGGGGGTGGGGGATTGGGATGTGGGAAGAATGATGCATTGCTTCGCTTAACGCATCCTATGTCGGATGTTTTCTGGTCTTGTTTGGGAATTGGGGTAAGACTTGTTTTGGGTCTTGGGTGAGATTTTGAGAGGGTGCGGGTTGGGGGTTGGGGGTGTATCTTGTGGGGTGGGTTTTTTGGTGGGTTAGATGAGATTTTTTGTGGTTTTGGGGTTGGTGGGATTGTTTGTCTTTGGGATGGGCGCGGGATGCACGCCCGTACAGGGGTTGGAGAAGAAGGGGGTTGAGAGGAAGGGGAAGGGGGCGAAGACTCTGAAGATTGTGCGGGCGAAGGATCATCCGTTTGGGAAGTGGTGTTTGGGGTATGCGGGGTTGGATGTGGATGCGCGGTGGTCGGTGGATGCGTTGTTGCGGGTGGCGGGGTCTCGGGAGTGCGATCGGGCGGTGACGGTTTTGAGTCGTTTGAAGGTGTTGGATTTGTCGGGGACGGGGGTGGTGGATTTGGAGCCAATCGGTGAGCTGGGACAGTTGGAGGGGGTGGTGTTGAGCCGGAATGGGGTGGTAGATTTGGGACCTGTTGCTGGGCTGAAGGGATTGAAGTCTTTGGTGGTGCGGGGGAGTCGGGTGCGGGATTTATCGCCGTTGGCAAAGCTGGGGGAGTTGCGATCGATTGTGCTGGAGGATTCGCGTATTGAGGATTTGTCGCCGTTGGTGGGGTTGAAGAAGTTGGGGAGTTTGTCGGTGGCGGGGAATTTTGGGGTGCGGGATATTTCGGCGGTGGCGGGGATGGGGGAGTTGACAAGTTTGAATGTGAGTCGGACACGGGTGGAGGATTTGTCGCCGCTAGGAGGATTGCAGTTTTTTTCGGAGCTGCGGGCGGATGAGTCTCAGGTGCGATCGGTGCGGCCTATTTTGGGGCTGATGGGGCTTGAGGTGCTGACGCTCAGTCGATCGATGGTGGATGAGGCGGCTGCACGCGATTTTGGGACGTTTATCAATTTAAAACGCCTGGAGGTGTTGGGGATTCCGTTGAAGGTGAATCCTTGTCCGTCGCCGATGCGATCGGGCGGGGTGTGTTTGTTTCATCAGAAGTGATTTTGGTGGGATGCGAAATTAACTACTTCATCGCTTCAATGCTAACAGTGCCACGCTCAACCGCTTCGACTTGGAGCTTAAATCCATACAGTAAGCTCATGCCTAAAAGTGGTTCTGATTCTGATGCTGCCACATCTACCACCTTAAATTGTTCGTCCCAAATGGCAGTGGCACGGTACATCTGAAAAATGACTTCCCTGTCATCACCCAATGTGACAGAATCACTGAAAATCCAAGGCAATCCCAGCGACTCAATCATCGACAATGGGAGAGATAAGAATCCGGTAAATCCCGTATCAATCAGTGCCTCAACCAGTTGCGTCGGCTTATTGTCACGACCGACAACGATCGGCAGCATCGCTTCACAATTCTGATTCACAAAACCCTGCATCAAACTAATTTCTTCAGGCTCCGCGACCCAAAACGATAAACGGTACGATGCCCAATCCGAATGACCCAAGGCTGGGCATCGGGTACACGCTCGTAAAGTCGATCGGTAGCGGCGATCGTATCATCCGCCAGTTCAAATGCTCCAGTTTCGATGTCGATCGCCACTATCTTCCCATGATTGCCTTCTTCGACCTGTTGGCGCACCTCTGATTCATACAGGGCATCACCGCGTTGGGCAAACTCTTCTTTGCTATGTCGGGGTTGTCGGACTGCCATAGGGTTGACCTCGCTGCGGCTTGGCTAATCCATTTTAGCTTGAAGGATCGAACGTTAGACCGTCAGTTTGTCCTTATTTTTTTGAATTGTTTGAATCTCGTTCACTACAACAGTCCGGACAGATTTTAGAGGATTCAAGCTCTGAGAGCGCCGTAATCTGGGAGCTTCTCGTAGTTTGGGTTTAATTTAATCAATGTTGGGTCCAAGCTAAACTGCTCCATAAATAACTCGAATAAGTGCTCATTTAGGGCACGTCGTTTAAAGGATTCAATCGAAAAAGACATCACATCGGACATCGGTTGATCCGGTACAGTCATTTCCTGCCGTAACGTACCTTTGGCTAAATTCAGTGCTGTTAAACTGGCGTTGACATGGGCATCCAACGCATCGCTGTTGCGGGACTGACTGTCTACCATTCCCATAGGCTGTCGGGCCGTGGCGAAAGATAAATTCAATTTGAAATCGCGCTCGGTAGTAAGTCACGACATCTTCTGCACTGAGGTCGAGATCCGTTGAAAATAACAAGGCATAGTGGTCTTTCCCTGCCACCTCTCGCACGGAACAGACCAATCGAATCCGGCGTCCCAGAGATACGGAGCACACCACGGCGGTCCATAGCTGAGTTTCGTCAGATAATGTAGTTGCTAGAGTGAAGTGGGCGGGATTGCGGTCCATGGGATTGACTTTGCCATCGTATTTCTGCGGGCGAGCGGGACCGGGGCGAGGTTTTCCCGGGTGAAGATAGTTTAAATTGGCATCCTGCCGGAGTTTTCCAATCGCATTCCACCCAAGCGTGATCACCCCATCCACCCATTTTCGTTTGCTATGGAAACTGTCCGAAACAACGTATTTCACCCGTTTCGGGATGGAGGGTGCGCATAGGCAGTGCGCTGTTGCAGATCAACGACTGCTAACACGGACCACTCCAACCCTTTTCCACTTGCTGGGTCTTGCCGTTGTAAAACCAATCGAGGTCGGGGGTGCATC
>ENA-OFCD01000495-OFCD01000495.1-metagenomes-genome-assembly--contig:-NODE-495-length-24850-cov-4.206776_pt1 | contig 24850 bp, 27 predicted proteins | sample MGYA00153392_OFCD01 | MGnify analysis MGYA00153392
TTCGAGTTCGGCCTCCCACAGCAGACCGGTGGTCGTGTAGATCACGGCAGCGTCGATGTGCTCGGCATCGAGCAGTTCGAGGCGCGCGGCAGCATCGGTCGCCCCGATCGGCGCGTGGTTGTCGTAGGTGATCGTCGGGTCCTTGGCCATCGTATTGAGGTCCATTCGGCCCATTGCCGCGAGCGTCGACGGCATGCCGCGCCGGGCGAGTTTCGAATGGCGGCCGTCGATCGACAACACGTCCAGGTCGTTCTCGTCCTTGACGACGCGTAGCGCACGGTCGCGATACTTCGGCTCGATATAGCGCTCCCAGAGATCGGAGGGTTCGAGGATGTGACCGTCGGCGTCGACGGCGCCGACCTTGAGTCGCGCAAACGCTCGCGTCAAACGAGCGGCGACGAGCTTGCGGCGCTTGTCAGGCGAGCCTTCGAGATCCGCGAGCGGTGAGAGCGAGTCGATGTGCCGCTCGAGGGCCTCGCGTATCAAGCCCATGAACCCACCCGTGTTCGCTCCAATCAGGACGTGCCGGTGCGCCGCAATGTCCTCGACCAAAAAAGCGCGCGAAGACCTCGCTGCGCGCGACGCGGTCTGCGCGGTTGTTCACGACGGTCACGATCCACCGACCCGGCTCTCTGTCGGGGTCGTGTTGGTCGAACCCGCCGCGACGCCAATTGGCGACGGCCCCGGCGCGCTCGTTGGCGCTCCTCCCGTTCGTGAAGGACAGCGTGCGGCCGCGATGCACGACGCTCGGATAGTCGGCGCGCCCTGGCGCGGTCACATCCCCGGGAGCTGCCAATGAGGCCGCTCATATTGACTATTGCGTTCGCGAATCTATAGACCCACGGCGAAGTCATTCCCACATTCTGGAGAAGCCTTTGATTCACATACTAGAGCGCGAGCAGGTGGTGCATCACTCGCTCGAGGACGTCTTCTCGTTCTTCTCGGACGCCGCGAATCTGAGCCGCATCACGCCACCTCGCCTCAATTTCAAGATACTGACGCCGCTCCCGATCGAGATGAAGACCGGGGCCGAGATCGACTACCAAATTAGATTGTTCGGTGTGCCGTTCGCCTGGAAGACTCTCATAGAAACCTTCGAGCCGAAGCGCCGGTTCGTCGACCGTCAGCTGAAGGGCCCATACAAGTTGTGGCGTCACACTCACGAGTTTCAGGAGACGCCGACCGGCACGGTGATGCACGATCGGGTCGAGTATGAGGTTCCGCTTGGGCCGCTCGGGGCCATTGCCCGCGCGCTGTTCGTGAGGCGACAGGTGGAAGAGATCTTCGAGTACCGCGCGAGCATCGTCGACTCGCTCTTCACCACCAACGCGAAGGCGTCCTGACGTTCACACTCTGGACCGCATGAGGATGGATCCACAACGTGACAGAAGCAAGTGCGCCGCGAGTCACACCCACTTGAACGAGAGCACCATTCGCCGGTCTTTTTCGCTCGCTTCATCCACAAGGACGCCGCCTTGTTTGCGAGTGGCCTTCAAGAAGGCGGTCATCGACGCGGCGACGGATTCCAACCCACGGGCGACTCTCGGCGAGCGCCACAGGCAGAGACTCGAACGACTAGAGGGCATGCTGGGGCCCGACTGCCTTCACCGCGATCTGCGTCTCATCGCGAAAGAGCTGAGTCCACCCACGAGGCACCCACTCCAACAAACGCAGCCGTTCTACGCCGAAGACGCGAATCGCGGTCGCCACTACCGACTTTAGCAAGGTGCTGTCGAAGTCGTGACCGCCCAGCCGCGCGAAGAACTCCACGCGCTTGCCCCTACCGAGCACGCGCCACACGGTCTCGGTCGCACGAACGTTCTCGCCGACTGGCAACCACGCCACCGGAGGAGCCTCGTCGACGAGGCGCATGTCGTCCGCCGAGAGCGCCGCTCTCAGGTCTTCTCGCGCGGCATCTTCGTCCACGCACGCGAAGAGCAACTTCATATGACGGCAACGAACCTCGGCCATGAGAACGTCAGTGTCGCCAAGGCGCTCGGATGTCTACGCTTCGTGCGCTTGTTCTCGGCCGCGTACCCGGGGGCCTTGGACGCGCGACGTCTTGACAGCCAAGTTAGCAAGCGCTAACTATTGACGATGTTGCCGCGACCTTTCTTCATCGACGAGGGAGATGCGCCCTCCAAGCAGGCACTCCTCGAGGCCGCGCTCGGCCTCTTCGTGCGCGATGGGGTTCGCGAGGCAAGCCTCCGCGCCATCGCCGCCAAGGCAGGGTTCTCGAATCCTGTCCTGTTCAAGTTCTTCGAGAACAAGGACGCCCTCGCGTTGCACCTCTTCGAACGTTGTTATGAGCGACTCGTCGCAGACGTCGCCCGAAGTCTTGCGCCTCCTGGCCCGTTCGACGTTCGTCTGCGCGCCCTCCTCACCGCTCTCATGGCCCTGTTGGACGAGTCGCCGGAGGCCGTCCTCTTCGTGACCGAAGAGCTCCGACGCTTCTGGCCGCACATGGCTCCTAGGCTCAAGAAGCGGACGGCGATAGGCCTCGTACGAGGCTTCTTCGAGGAGGGCGTGCGGGCGGGAGTCGTCGGCCGAGACGTGAGTGTGCCAATGCTCGTCACCGCGTTCTGGGGGACACTCGCCCAATTCGGACGGCAGATGTACTTCCGCGAGATCCGCGGAACGGCGCGCGATCACATCGACGCACTCGAAGTCTTGATATCGAAGATGACTGCCGCGTAGCAAACGCCCGCCGATAGTCGCTCACGCGCACGGAGTTAGCGTTTGCTAACTAGTGAATACGAACAACTGAATACGAACAGCAACTCAGGAGTATGAAATGAAGATAGTGGTCTTTGGCGCTACGGGTGGAACAGGGGCGAAGTTAGTCGAACGGGGGCTCGCGGCGGGGCATCACGTCGTTGCCGTCGCGCGACGACCCGAGGCGGTCGACACACATCACGAGCGACTCGTGGTCGTGAAGGGAGACGTCCTCGTTCTAGAGACCGTCCGCGCGGCGGTTCGTGGGGCCGACGTCGTGATCTCCGCGATCGGCCCCGCTGACAACAAACGGCCGGGGACGCTCGTCTCCGCCGGCGTCGCCAACATCATCGATGCATGCGCGGCCGAGGGCGTGAAGCGGTTCGTGTTCGAGAGCGGCATCATGGTCGGCACCGGACGCGGGCTCTCGCTGCCCATGCGCATCGGACTGGCGCTGTTTCGCTGGAGGCACAGCGAGCTCTGTGACGACAAGCGCAAGGCCGAGGCGGCCATTCGGCAGAGCGGTCTCGATTGGGTGATCGTGCGCCCGCCCACACTCGTGCACGAGCCTGCGAGAGGTGGCTATCGCGTTGGGATAGACCTCGATCTCAATCTGCAAAAGACGCTGCCACATTCAGACGTGGCGGAGCTTCTCGTTCGCCTGGCGGAAGAGACCACACGCAAGTCGGAGGTACTCGATGTTGGGTATTGAACGAATTCATAGTGTCAAAGCAGTCGCTATTGCAGTTGTGTTGGCCCCACTGCTCGTCGCGTGTGGCTCCTATGTTCCCCCATCCGCTACGTTCGCGGCACTGGCCCCTTCCGCCAATGATTGGTCGGCCGCGCTCGCTCGTCCGGCGCGGGTCACGCTCGAGACATTCGAGGCGGGACGCATTCGCGTGCGCCTCTCCGAAGTGTTGGACCTGAAGGATCCGCGCGCTCACGAGCTGCACGACGAGGAGACCTTCGTCCCCGTATTTGCCCACCTGCTTCACCACGACGACCTCGGCGACTACCTGATAGACGCCGGACTCGACGCCAGCTTTCAGACCACCACCAGCGGCGACATTGGCGGCTTGTTTGCCTTCAAGATCTATGCAGTCCAGCGACCAGGGGAGGACATCGCTTCGCGGCTCCTCGAGCGACACGCCTCGTTGCAGGGCATCTTCTTCACACACCTGCACCCGGACCACCTGTCGGGCGCGACGTCACTCCCCAAGAACATCAAGTATGTGGCCGGTCCTGGTGAGACGCCCAAGAGCGTGGGCTTCTTCTTCTACGAAGACGCGCTGCGCGGGGTGACCGCTCTGCAAACGTTCGACTTCACGCACGCCCCATCGATGCCGCCGCTCGGCCCCTGCATCGACGTCTTCGGCGATGGGTCTCTCTGGGCGATCTCTACGCCTGGCCACACTGACGGACACGTCTCTTATCTCGTAGTCACGAAGTCAGGCCCCGTTCTACTGACTGGCGACGCGAGCCACACCCGCTGGGGCTTCGAGCACGGAGTTGCACCCGGCGACTTCAATGATGGCAAGAGAACGGACGCACGCCGAAGTCTCGATCAACTCATTGCGTTTGCACGTGCATACCCGCAGGTGAAGGTAGTGCTTGGGCATGCGCTTTAGATTGATGGAAGGTTCACACGAGGTCACGGGCTTGTGCGCGAGCGTCACCCGGGCGTACCAAGGCCTAAGATACATGGCCAATCAGCAGTGTTGCACTCTTTTACCCTAGCGGCATGGCGCGGCCTCTTGTAGGAACCTGCCCGCCGTCGGGCGAGGGTTTGGCCGGCGTGATTGTGCGGAGGGGATATGAACCGAGCGTTTCGTGCAATTGGGCTCGCTGCTTTCGCGCTCATCGTCGTTGCGGCCTGTGGAACCGCCCAGGCGGAGGTTGATGCACTGGGCATCAGTGGCGAGTATCGGATCGAGGTCGGAGGCACGCGAATCACCATATCGGGAATCGTCATCAATGGGACCGCAAGGGTGGGGACGGCATTCGTAGCATTTGCGCCATGACAAACTTCCTTACCCTCAATGTTCTGGAAAGGGAGGTTCTCGCACTGTTGCTAGCCGGCGAGAACCAGTTGCTCTTGCTGCTGCGTGCGCAGCTTGAAGCTGTCCAAGTTACTAGTCGCAAGTAAAGCGGCGTCGGGCTTTTCACACGGCTCAGCGTCCTCGAATTGATGCCCGCGCTTCCGAGGCTCAACGCGACTTTTGGTGACGTGAGTGCCACCTTTCCTATGATTGAGTCGGGTCAGCGGTGCGAAAACACGTTCACGGTTGGGGAGTCGCCCCGCTTCGCATCGTGGGAAACCGGTTACCTTCAGGACGTCCTGCCAGCCGCCCGCCATTTCGTGATCGCGACGGAAGCTGACGTCATCGAGGTGCTTTCCGGCGAGACGCCCATTTGGGAGACCGCGGAGCCCGCTCCGATCGGCGCGCCGCCTCCCGGCAAGTCTAGCCATCTGTATCTCGGTGAGGACGACGTGGAGATTGAGGCTCTCCTTGCGCGCACACGTCAGAACAAAACTGGCGCGAACGGCTGACCCTATTCCGCGCTCACGCGGGAGAGCCGTAAATGTATCGCCGCGCGAAGGCGGCCTCTCACGTCAGCCTCCGCAGTATAGCGTGAACGCTGCGATCGGAACTGCAATGAACAACAGTGCCCATGTCGCGCGCATGAGTGTGACGCGAGTGCGCGGCCATGTGGACTCGGAGGCGTGGCGATCCAGTGCGCGGAGTAGGAACACGAACGCCGGGATCGCGAGCGCGAGGGAGAAGCGCGCTCCCGCGCCGATCGGCGCATAAAAGCCCTGAAGTGTGGCGTGCGCTACGAAGTACACGACGAACCACACGCCCGAAGTCGGCTCGCGCCATGGCATTCGTCCGAGCACCTTCTGGCGCCCGAGCATTGCGACGACGACCACCATGGCCACGACGACTGGACCGAACGGAGACACTATGAGGTTACCGAGCACGAGCGCCGCGCCCGCGATTGTCCGCCATGCGATCTGTCCGATTGAGTGTGACGCGAGGTAGCTCGTCATAGTCGGGACTGCCGTCTGGTCTGCGAGCTTGGACCAGCCCTCTACCGGGCCGAGCCTTCGCATGTGATCGATGAAGTCCTCCCACGAGTCGCACCACATCACGTACGCGGGCGCGAGATTGTAGAGCCAACGCCCTTGAAGCTCGTGCGTCTTTCTCGCGTATGGAGCGATGACGAGCCCAAACCCGAGCACCGCGCTCGCGGTGATCAGCACGCGCGACACGAACTGGACGAGCAGACGCTTGCGGGCGCAATCGATGGCGCTTCGGGCTAGAAATAGCGGCAGAGTGACGAGCGCGGCGACGAGAATGGAGGCCTTCGCGAGCCACGCCGCGCCGAGGAGTGCGCCTGCCAGCAACGCTCTCGGGAACGTTGGTGCTCGCCACAGTCCGTCGATCGCGAGCAGCGCCCAGAACGACAATAGATAGTAGAGCGGTTCGGTCTGCACATACGCGGCGCGGAACATGAAGACGAAGAACACGATCGCGATCGTGGCGAGCTGCGCGCTCTCTGCTCGGAGCACGCGCCGCAGCGTGAGCGCCATGGCAACGGCGCAGAGGAGCGCCACGCCAATGGCCACCAGCTTCGCGCGCCAGAACCACGCTTCGTCGTCGAGACCCTGTTCGTAGAAGAGGCTCAACACCGTGGGGAAGGCGGGCATCTCGATGCGGTTGGTAGGTGCCTCCTCGTGGGTCTCGGCGAGCATGCGGGCCTGCGCGAGGTACGCGAGCTGGTCGTGGGTCGTACTGTCTACGTTCACCCAGCGCGCCTGGGCTAGCGCGCCGGCGACGAACGCAAGTACGAGGAGGACGACGGTGAGGCCACGCTTCACGCGCGAAGGCATACCAGTTGTGGGCTCCGATCCGGTAGCTTGGTCGGCGCATGTCGGACCCCGTGGTCAAGATCGCCCGCGCCTGCTGCGCGCTCTTCATGGGCGCGATGGTGGTGGTCGTGGTCTACGTCATCGCCGCGCGATTCTCATTTCCGGGCCAGCTCGAGTGGATGACGAGCGCGGTACTCGATCATGTCGAGCGCGTCGCACAACACAAGCCGATCTACGCGGCCCCCTCGAGCGAGTGGATCCCGTTCATCTACACGCCCGGCTATTACTGGCTCGTAGCGGCGCTCTCGCCCACCGTCGCGTGCGCGCGCGCCGTGTCGATCGCGAGCTCGTTGCTCACGGCGGGCAGCGCGCATTTGTTGGCCAAGCAGGCGGGCGCATCGCGCTTCTTCGCCGCGCTCGCGCCTGCGCTGTTCATCGGCTGCTTCGGCTACGTATGTGCGTGGTTCGACACCGAGCGCAGCGATCCCCTCATGGTCGCGATGCTGTCCGTCAGCGCCGTTGTGCTCGCGCGCTCGAAAGGTGTGATCGGCGCGGCGGTGGCGGGCGCGCTCGCGGGTGCCGCGTTTTTCGTGAAGCAACCTGCCACGACGTTCATCGTGATTGTCCCGCTCGTCTTGGCGCTCGGCGGACGAACCAAGCGCGCGCTCGCGTTCGCTGCAGGAGCCGCCGTGGTGCTCGTGCCGCTGTTCGCGTGGCTGCAGATCTCCACGCAGGGATGGTTTGCCTATTATTGCGTGAAGCTGCCAGGCGCGCACGGCATGGCCGCGAAGTACATCACACTATTTTTCATAGTGGACCTCTCGAAGGCCCCGCTGCTGACGTTGGCGACGTTGGGCGCGTTCGGGTCGCTCGTGTCCGTCGCGCGTGCGCGCTTGCGCCGTGTGACGCTGGAAATCGATGAGCCGTGGCTCGTGCTCGTCGCGTTCGTTGCCGCGGGATTCGTGGCGTCTGCGACCAGTCGCATGCACGTCGGCGGCTGGCCCAACGTGCTCGTGTTCTGGACCGCGTTCGCCGTGCCTGCGGCGTGCGTGCTCGCGTCGAAGCTCGAGGCGAACGCGTCACGCGCAGGGATCCTCGTCGTGCTCGGGGCGTTCGCGTTGCAGGTGGGAGCGTTTGCTCCAGACCCGAACGAGGCGGTGCCCGATGATGACGCGCGTCGCTTCTCGGCTCAGGTGGTGGAGCGCGTCCACGAGATGGAGGGCGACCACGGCGACGTACTCATGCTCGGCCGCGGCCACGTCACACGAACGCGCCACCCACACCTCAACGCGCTCGTGGACGTACTTCGCGCAGGCGAACCGCTCCCCCCGGATCTCGGGCAGGCCATTGTGAACCGCAAATTCGAGGCGATCGTGCTCAATGACATGCATGATTTACGCATGGAACTGTTGCTCGGACGAGAGAGTGATCTATTCATCATCGTCACACGCAACTACTTCGTCGCCGAGCGCTTCGACGACAAGACACCCATGCCCGTAGTGGGATTCCCGACGACGCCTCGATGGGTACTGCGTCCACGCACTCGGCCTCTGATGATGGAACACGATGAGCTCCTCGCAAGACAGCTCGTAGAGATGGGCCTCGCCGACGCGAACATGCGAGCCGCACAAGGCGACGCGAAGAAGCACTCGGACGGCCTGGACATCGAGATCCGCTCGGCTCGGTAGTGCCCTCCCTGACCCATGACGTACTACTGGCCCGAGCAAAAGCCGGGGCTAGTGGATTGCCATCGCCCGCCCAAACATGCCTGCGCGCTGCCGTAGGCAGAGGGGGCGAAGCAAAAAGCCAGAGTAACAAGATGCGCTCGGAGCATCGTCCTGGACGCACGTGGAGCCAAGAGGAGGCCGGGGGTGGGGGCAGCCCATGTCTACTGTAGACTCACGTAGCACTACTGCTGGCCTTTGGCCGAGCACGCACAGATTCGATCGTTTCGTGAGTTCGGCCTAAGGCAACTTGGACATCGCTGGAGCCGCGTGAGCATGATGCGCGCGATTGCCGATCGGACTGATGCGAAAGAATCTGCGAAGTGGCGCTCACGCCGCACGCTCGAGCGAATCAGTTCGGGACGTCGCGCCCGAGGGGGACGAGAAAGTGCATTTAGGGGATCGACACGATCGCGCCGAAATGATCTACGTTTGATGTGGACGCCGAGGACCTTGTTCGTCAGAAGTAGCACCTGCTGAAGGCGACCGCGGACGAGCGAGCGCGTCGACTTTGGGCGGGCACCGAGGCGGGCGCGATTGGCTACGGCGGTGTGGCAGCGGTGGCGCGCGCTACGGGTATGGCGATCAGCACGGTGCGGAAAGGACGCGACGAGGCCAGGAACTCGCCGCGAAGACGTCGTCAATGTTCGGCGCAGCACGGGAAAGCGACCCTTCGAGATTGAGCGTCCAGAGGTGTGGCTTGCGCTGCAGAAGCTGGTCGATCCAATCACGCGAGGTGATCCGGAGTCCTCTTTGCGGTGGACGTGCAAGAGCACATAGGCGCTTGCCGCTGAGTTGCTCGTGCAAGGGATTCGGGTCAGCAACAAGACAGTAGGAAAGCCGCTACGCGATCACAGCTACAGCTTGCAGGCGCCGAATGAATCCGTCGAAGGTGCGCAGCATCCTGACCGCAATGCGCAGTTCGAGCACATCAGCGCCAAGGCGAACGACTCCATTGAGCGCGGCGTTCCGGTGATCTCCGTGGACACGAAGAAGAAGGAATTGATCGGCAATGTCAAGAATGGGGGACGCGAGTGGCAACCGCAAGGCGAGCCCGAGTTGGTGGACGTCCACGACTTCCCCAGCGACGCCGCCGACAAAGCCATTCCCTATGGCACATACGATGTCGGCGCCCATGCCGGCTTCGTGAGAGTGGGCGTCGATCATGACACGCCCCTGTTCGCGGTCACTTCGATCGAGGCGTGGTGGAGACAGTTAGGGTCGAAGCGCTATCTCGGCGCGCGTTAGCTTTTTATTACGGCAGATGCAGGAGCCACGTCGGGTGGTTACAGGACGGTGTTTTGCTGTTGCCGACCGACGTGCCCGGCGGGTTTGCCGCCGAGTTGATCGGCATGGAAATGAGCGGGGACATCACGTGCGCGCTCGAGCAGACGGGTGGCATTGAGTGTTGGGGATACAACCGAGACGGGGCGTTGGGCGACGGCACGACACTTCCGAGGTGGACGCCAGGACCGGTGAAGGGACTTCCTGCTCCCGCCGTAGCCCTTGCTGCAGGCGCCTACTTCCAGTGCGCGCTTCTTCAATCCAAGCAAGTGATGTGTTGGGGGCGGAATGACCAGGGACAGCTCGGTGACGGGACCAACACTTCACGCAGTACACCCAAGGCAGTCGTTGGGTTGCCGACCGACATCGCGGCGATCTCCTGCGGGTGGCATTGCTGCGTCATAAGGACGTCGGGCGAGGTCATGTGTTGGGGTGAGAATACTCACGGACAGCTGGGTGATGGTACCCATCGATCGAGCTCCGTCCCCGTAAGGGTGTTGGGGCTTCCCTGAAACTATCTATGACGCCTTGTCGACGCTCGAATAATTAATACCCGCGAGTGGTCACGCGACCCATCGCCGCCAGCAGCGGCCACGTGAGCGCGCTCACGATCGCGACGGGAACGAGTGCGAGCAGCATCGACGGCCCCCACGCGATCCACGAGCCAGCTTCGATCGCACCATTCTCTAGGCCGATAGCGCGCGCCGCGATCAAGAAGCCACCCGCGAACAGGGCGCTCAGCAAGGCACCAAAGATTGCCCACGTCTTCAGGTTCACGAGGCCCACAAAGCTGGTGATGGACAAGAAAGCCGAACACACGCCGAACACCAATCCGGCATTGCTAGGGATCCACGGCCAGGCCGCGAGATAGAGGTCAGCGCCATAGAACAACCAGGCGAGTGCGACACCAAGACCGACCAACCGGCCTTTTCCGTAAGGGAGGCTCGCCCATGCGAGCTTCTGCTCGTGCGGCGCGAAGCTCTTGACCACTGAAGGGTTCGACAACAACGCAGCGGGGACGATGACCATTGCTGCTGCCGCACTCCATGCGGACGCGAGACCGAAGGATTGAAAGTCGTGGAGGTACGCGGCGAGGTAGCGCGCTTGGGGAGCGAGCCAACCGAAGCACAGAAGGAAGCCGACGAGGCGAGCGCGCGGGTCCCCGCGAAACATCGCTCGCGCACACCACACGAGCGCCCCCATCGTGGCGGCGAAGACCACGAAGCGCGAGAACGGGACCACCGAGTAGTGGTCGGGTCTGCCCGTGATCGGCAACGCGACGTCGGTCGTCCAGACCTCCGGCCCGTTGGACCAATAGCGAAAGAACCCGTCCCAATAAAATACGCAGCTCGCGACGACGTAGAGCAACGCGTAGAGCGCGAACGCAGCGGCGATGGATGGACGGCGCATGGACATGGAACGTTCGAGCGCGACCAAAGTTGCCTGCCGCGACTCCTAGCCCAACGGATTGTAAGCATGCTTACAATCTGGCCGGATCCGGCGTGCAAACCTGGGAAGGCCCGCCCGCGAGAGCGCTGGTAACCGCCGGTAACCGCCCTCCGCCCGGCAATGGTAACGCAAGCGCGCCCATGAACTCGGTGGCATGAAATCAATCGTGAAAAACGGGTGGCGCGGCGATTGCGATATGCCCAATCATGTTGAGAAAAGCCTACTCCATCCTTGCCGTCGTTACCGCCTCCGCTTCCGTCGCTTGCAGCGGCGCGATCGACCCTTCAGTTCACCAAGAGACTCGTCAGCAGCTCGCCGATGAGCTCTCGAACACGAGCCTCGCTGACGCTTTGAAGCACCGCGAGCACTTCGCCCCGCTTTGCGACGGTCAAGGCTATCCGCTCCCCGGAAACATCAATAGCAAGGGCTCGGGAACTAGCGTCGCCGAGTTCTGCGACGCCATCAACCCGCCGGACGCGCAGACCACCCCGAAGCCAGACGCCACGCCGGACGCGACGTCCCCGAAGGCCGATGCGGGCCCCGACGCGAGCGCCGATGCGACGTCCACGTGTGACTTGAAGTCGCTCAACCAAGAGCTCTCCTTCACCCTCCTCGACGACGCCGTTAAGGATCATGCGCACTTCCGATGCATTTGCGATGACCAAGGCTACCCGCTTGTGGGTAACATCAATGCCAAGGGCGCGACCGCGAGCCAGTTCTGCGCGGCCATCAAGGAGAAGGGTTTGCTATGACAGAGTTCTCTCTCGAAGCCATAGGCGGCCTCTGGCAGAAGCGACTCGACAAGCGTCGCGTTGGCCTCGAGCAGATTGATTGGAGCGACATCTCCCGAGAGGCAACGCCCGACTTGGTCGTCGCCGCTCGGGAGGTATGGACGCGAAGTGCGTTCAGCGAGTACGCGAGCGGCGCGGCCTTCGCGGAGATCGCGGCGCACCTTCTTGCCGCACACGCGCCGATCGACCTGATCGCCGCCGCCGGCGACTTCGTGGGGGACGAGATGTTCCACGCGGAGCTCGCTTCACGCGTCGCCATGGCGCTCGGCGGCGCGCTCCCACTGGAAGTGAACTATGAAAAGCTCGTTCGCCCGCCCTCGGGTGAGGGGGCGTTGCTCCGCGCCGCCGAGATCGTCGTGCGTTCATGTTGCGTCGGCGAGTCGTTGACAGTGCCTATGTTGAAGCAGGCTCGGCGCGCTGCCGGATCGCGCACAATCGAAATGGTGATCTCGCGCATCTTGCGTGACGAAGCGCAGCACGCGGAGCTCGGGTGGTGGTTCCTCGACTGGGCCGACCTCACGGATCGCGACCGCGCACATCTCGCCGTCGTCGCCGGTTCCACCATTCGATCGTTCAGCGCGATATTCGACCGCGAGTGCGCCGCAATTGAAGGCCTTGGGGCGCTCCCTTGCGCGAGCTTCGACGGAGCGTTCCTCGACGCAGTGACGAACGAGGTCGTCGCCCCGCTCGCCAAGCGCGGGATCGTCGTTCCGGCCGCAGACATCTCCGAGCAAACGAGCGCAGTCGCCTGATTGCGTGGCCTGCGCCCCTGGCAGAGGGTCCACAAAACGATCGGGAAGATCAGAAGTGGATTGAGGAGATCACCTCCTCTGCAACCTATGGCTTGCAGTTCGGCGCGACTAATGTGCAGACGTCCGTGGAGTGCTGAGTCGTAGACTTGCCATCCAAGTTGAAACCTATGGACTCCCAAGGGGGTGTGGGCGTCCTCTCTTCTTGTGGATCACTGAGGGGCACGCTCTCGCCCGACCACACCTTGCGAATAGCGAAGGTCTTCGGCGTTGTCGTCGTGGTGGGTTGACTCGACGGAGAGGGCAGGGGCGGTCGTCCGGGTGGCTCCAATGAAGAGGGGTCGATCTGGCCGCCACAACATGTCGACAAGAGCGCGTAGCCAACGGGCGCGCGGTGAAGGAAAGTAGGAATATGCATGCACCCACTACTTCGCAATCGTCATGCTGCACCGACATTCCCAGGCGATTGTTCCTTCGTGCCCTCATGACTACGATGCAAGTGTGCGCGGCGTTCACACTCGCCGTACGAGAGTCACAGCCCCCGCTTCACGTCAGCGGGGAACGGCGCGCACGCTGATGTCCACGCGCCTACCCGACGCGAGCGCGAAGAACGCACTGCCTTCACCGCCCGCGAAGCTGCCGCCAATTGCGAAGACATTACCGTGCAGTCCGTCGTGCACTTCGTCCGCGGACACGCGAGCGCTCACGCGTAGCTCGACGGCGCGTCCCGTGGACGTGAACGTGCGCCCGCCGATCAACGCAATAGTGCGATCGATACCTTGTCTCAGCGCGGGGCTCGCCAGCTTGGGATCGGTGAAGGCAGTCAGCTTGCCAGTCTCGTCGAGATCGAGCTCGACCGTCGCGGCGCCCGCAGACCCGAGTGCGATCGTGGCCCACTCGGGATCGCTACTGGCGGCTTGCGGGAAAGCGCGCGTGAACGCGACAGAGACGTCCGCTGCACTGCGATCACCCACCGCGCCGAACACCTCTGGCTCGGACGCCGTCGCGCCGTTCGACAGTGTTGCGGCGTGGGGCGCGGCATGCGCCGTCGAGGTCACATGCGCCGCAGGTCCAGGTGCAGGGCTCGGATCAGGCGCGCCCGTCGGATCGTCCGTCTGCGCGGGCGTGCTCGCGGGGGCTGCTTTCACGGCCTCCGAGAGATCGAAGGTCTCGCCGTTGAGCGCAGAGGGCTGTGCTGCCAACTCTTCCTTCGGCGCGGAGCGATGCGTGAACACGACGGCGGCGCCGACGTGGAGCGCCACAGAAGCGGCGAGCATCACGCGAAAGGCCGAGCGCATGGGTCGATCGTGTCGGACAGCCGCGCGCAATTCAAGTTCCCCGTTCGCCCCAAGCATCGTGAAGGGGTCGGCATCGGGGCCCAATTCCGCTAAACACGGAGAGTCATGCGAATCCTCTCGGGCGTTCAGTCCTCCGGCAAGCTCCACCTCGGAAACTACTTCGGCGCGATCAAGCAGTTCATCGAGCTCCAAGACGAAGGCGAGGCGCTCTACTTCATCGCGAATTTGCACGCGATGACCACGGTGCGCGAAGGTGAGAAGATGCGTGGCCTCACGCTCGACGCGGCGCTCGACTTCTTGGCGCTCGGCCTCGACCCGGCGAAGGCGACACTCTTTCGCCAATCGGACATCCCCGAGGTGACCGAGCTATTTTGGTATCTGTCCGCGGTCGCGCCCATGGGCATGCTCGAGCGCGCGCACTCGTACAAGGACAAAGTCGCAAAGGGGATATCGCCCGATATCGGGTTATTCACCTATCCCGTGTTGATGGCCGCGGACATCTTGCTCTATGGGTCCGATGTCGTGCCGGTCGGCAAGGACCAAGTGCAGCACGTGGAGATGACGCGCGACCTCGCGACCAAATTCAATCTCGCGTACGTGCCCGGCTACGATCCCAAGCGCGACGAGAACCCGAAGACCCGCAAAATCGAGGGCATCCTTCGCCTGCCTTCCGCGCGTGTGCAGGACCAAACCGCGTCCGTCCCCGGCGTGGACGGTCTGAAGATGAGCAAGAGCTACGACAACACGATCGACCTCTTCGCGGACGACGCCGCGACCAAGAAGAAGGTCATGAGCATCAAGAGCGACTCGACTCCGATGGAGTCCCCGAAGGACCCCAACGCCAATTCGATCCACGCACTGCTCTCGCTATTTGCCAATGAGGCCGACATGGCCGAAATTAATCGCAGCTACCGCGAGGGCGGCAAAGGCTATGGCCACTACAAGCTTCAACTGCTGGAGCTATTTCACGCCCACTTCGATCCCGCGCGAGCACGCCGCAAGCAGCTCGAGAGCGATCTGCAGTTCGTCGAGAACGTACTGAAGGACGGCGCAGAGCGCGCGCGCAAGACCGCCGCGCCGATCATCGACCAATGCAGGCGCGCAGTCGGAATGCGATAACCGCTTATCGCCACCGGCGAGCCCATATTCAGGCATCGCGCAGAGCCATTGAACCGTCATCAAGCCGAGCCCCATCTTGAAAGATGGGGCATCGGGCAGAACCATTGAACCGTCGATCAAGTCCGCCATGAAGGCGGGCTCCCAGTTGAATGACAGAGCGCGATTCGGGAACACCGAAGTGTCATCGCTCGCTTCGCTCCGGATCCCCTGTGCGACGTGGGCACCCCCGTTCATCGCCGCGGACATGTGAAACGGCGGGGGATCCTTCGCTGCGCTCAGGATGACAACTCGTTCCGGAATCGCGCCCCGTCATTTAGCGACTTCGGTGCGAGCTTGACTAGGGAAAGGTGAGCCCGCCTTGTGCGGGCTTGATCGACTGCAGATTCTTCTGCCCGATGCCCCATCTTTCAAGATGGCTCGCCACGACCTTTCAAGATGGGGCTCGCGACCATCCATCAACCTAGGGCATGCCACTATCCATCAAGATGGGGCACGCCCAACTACCTAGGAGCCTCCAACGAGTGAGGCGCTTCGCCGGGAGTACTCTCCACTCCGTGGACCAACATGATGGCCGCGAGCATGGCCGCGCCTGCGAACGCCACCGCGAGCGGCCGTTCCCACCAAGACCAGCTGACGCCGGCGTCCTCGTGTCCGGTCTCTCGCATGATGGCCTTGCGCAAGCGTGCCTTCGCCATTGCGGTGGGGCGAGCCTCGCGCGCCTCGATCGAGCGCTTGAGTGCGAGGAAGTCCTTCAAACAAGCCGGGCACGCGAGCAAGTGCGCTTCCACGCGGGTGCGCGCCTCGTCGTCAATCCCGCCGAAGTGATAAGGCACTAGCTCGATTTGAATCAGTTCGCAGTCCACGGTTTGATCTCCTCTCTTAGTCGCCCGACCATCTCGTGCATCCGCGACTTCACTGTACCGAGTGGCAGCCCGAGCGTCTGCGAAATCTCCTCATAGGAGAGTCCCGAGGTGCGCAGCTCGTAGAGCGTAGCGAACGGCTCGGGCAGCTGCGCCACCGCGCGCTTCAATGCCGCGGGGGCCTCGCTCTGCGCGAGCAGCTCCTCGGCGTGCGCCGAAGGTACGACGGGGGCCTTCGCCTCGGCTTGCACCGCTCGGTCTGCGCGCTTGCGAGAGCGAACGCGGTTGAGGCACAGGTTGCGCGCTACTTGGTATATCCACGCGCGAAAGCTCTCCACCCTCTTCATCGACTCACGCTCACGCAAGACGGCCATGAACGCCTCGTGAAAGACGTCCTCGGCCTCGGCTTGATCGCCTAGTTGCTTGTACACGAAGCCGAAGAGCGGCCCCTCGTACCGGCGATAGAGGAGGTCAAAGGCGGCCATGTCGCCGCCCACGAGCCTCTCTACGAGCGCCTCGTCCGATTGCATGACCAATCAAGCAGTCGCGGAACGGCGCAGATTGCGGACTACGCCGCCGAGCGTCGGCAGCGCGGCCAAGAAGGTGAGGATGAGCGCGAGCACCATGTTGTTGGTCGACTCCGCGAAGCCGAGCGCGCCGATCTTGAGCTGGTCCGCCGGAGCGACGTTCTGCAAGTAGCGGAACGTGGTGATGAGGCCCGTGAGCATGCCGAGCACACCCGCGATGAGCGTCATGAACCCCAGACAGAACACGAGCGGCGTGTAGCGGCTCTCGGGACGAAGCAAGTAGAGAAAGCCCGACGCGAGCAGCGCGAAGCCGCAAATCGCAGTCGGATACATACCCCAGCCGCCGTCGCGAAAAAATTCTCCGAACATGATGATAACGACCCTTCTGAGCGGCTTCTTGCGCGCCTCTGAAATGGAAGAACCGCTCGCGCCAAAAGGTTCGACGAAACTATTTGGCGCGCGGCGACGGCTTTCCGGCCATGTACGGCTTCGGCCATGGCACATCGACGCCCTGCTCTACGGCGGCGCGAAGCGTGAAGTGAGGGTCCACTAGGTGCGGTCGCGCCAGCGCGCAGAGGTCCGCGCGTCCGGCGGCGATGATGGTGTTGATCTGATCGCCGGTCGAGATGTTGCCGACCGCGATGGTCGGTACGCGCGCCTCGTGGCGGATGCGGTCCGAGAAGCGCGTCTGCCACATCCTGCCGAATATCGGCTTTGCGTCCGGCGTCGTCTGACCCGTGGAGACATGGATGATGTCTGCGCCCGCCTCGCAGAGGAGCTTGCTCAAAAGCACGGACTCCTCTTCGCTCTGACCGCCGTCTTGCCAATCGACCGCGGAGATTCGGACACTGAGCGGCTTGCGCTTGGGCCACGCGGCCCGCATTGCGCGGAGCACCTCGAGCGGGAAACGCGCACGCCTCGCGAGGTCACCGCCGTACTCGTCGTTGCGAACGTTGGTGAGCGGCGATAGGAAAGTCGCGAGAAGATATCCGTGCGCCATGTGGAGCTCCAGCATGTCGAACTCGGCCTCGAGTCCGTGTTGGGTCGCGGCGACGTGATGGGCGATCACCTCGTCCATCCCCGCGCGGTCCAGCTCTCGCGGTACTTGGCTATCTGGACAATAGGGAATCGGCGAGGCGGCCACGAGCGGCCACGCGCCAGTCGATAGTGGCCTATCCATACCGTCCCAGATCAACCTCGTCGCGCCCTTGCGCCCCGCGTGACCGAGCTGCAGCGCGAACTTGGTATTGGAGCGCTGATGAACGAAGCCGACGATCCTCTTCCACGCGGCGCCTTGCTCGTCGCTCCAGATCCCTGCACATCCGGGGGTGATCCTGGCCTCGGGCGACACACACGTCATCTCCGTGAACATGAGCCCTGCGCCGCCGAGAGCGCGCTCGCCGTAGTGAACGAGATGAAAGTCGTCCGGCATGCCGCGGGTCGCCGAGTACATGCACATGGGCGAGACGACCACGCGATTGTCCACCGTCACGTCGCCTATCGTGAACGGCGTGAACATCGGAGGTCGTGAGAGGTCCGCGTTGCCGCGCTTCTTGTTGAACTCCTCGGTGACGCGCTGAACCAGCGCCGGGTCGCGCAGTTTCAGGTTGTCGTAGGTGATGCGCTTGCTGCGCGTCATCAAGTTGAACGAGAGCTCGAGCGGAGACTGCACTCCGACGTAGCGTTTGGCGTTCTCGAACAACATCAAACTATCTTGAGCAGCGCGCTGCGTACGTGCGGAGATGTCCTTACGCTCGGCCTCGTACGCGGCGAGCGCAAGGCCGAGGTCGGAGCTCTCGCGCAGGGCCTTCTCGAGCGCGATTGCGTCTTCCATCGCGAGCTTGGTGCCCGAGCCGATCGAGAAGTGAGCAGTGCGGACGGCGTCTCCCATCAAGACGACATTGTCGAAGTACCAATGCTCGACGTTGATCGTAGGGAAATTACGCCACTCGCTCTTGTTGGTGAGCAGCTTGTGCCCCTCGAGCTGACTGGCAAATAGCTTCGTGAAGTAGGCGACGGTCTCCGCGGTGGTCGACTTGTCGAGCCCCGCTGCGCGCCAGCTCGCTTCGTCGCACTCGACGATGAAGGTGGAGTGCTTCTCGTCGAATGGATAGGCGTGAACTTGAAATACGCCGTGCTCGTTCTTCTCGAAGATGAACGTGAACGCGTCGAAGCGGAGGTCCGTGCCCAGCCAAATGAACTTGCACTTGCGTACGTCGATGGTGGGCGAGAACCTGTCCTCCCACTTGCTGCGAACCTTGCTGTTGACGCCGTCCGCGCCCAGCAAGAGATCGGCGTTCTTGCGGAGGGCGTCGAGATCCTCGATCTCATGCTCGAACACCAGGCGCACGCCGAGTTCCTCGCAGCGGTGTTGCAGCACGTTCAAGAGCTCTTTGCGCGAGATGCCCGCGAAGCCGTGGCCGGTGGAGCGAACGCGCTCTCCGCCGTAGAAAACGTCGATGTCCGTCCAGTGTGCGAAGCGACTCGTGATGAGATCGTGCGAGCTTTTGTCCGCGGCCTCGAACTGCGCGAGCGTCTCGTCGCTGAAGACCACGCCCCAGCCGAACGTTTGATACGGCAAGTTTCGCTCGTAGAGGACGATGTCGTCCTCCGGGTGAGACTTCTTCCGGAGGATTGCGAAATACAGGGCCGCGGGGCCGCCGCCGACGCTCACGATGCGCATGGCGAATGCCTACTACGCTCGGCCGTAAACAGGAATCTCCGCGCCCGACACGTCTTGCGATTCGTCCGACAATAGAAATGAGATCACAGCTGAGGCGCTCTCGAGCGATACCCACTTTTGAGGATTCGCGTCGGGCATGCTCTTGCGGTTGGCGGGTGTGTCCATCGTGCTGATGAGCACAGAGTTCACGCGCACGCCGTGCTGCAAGACCTCGGCGGCGGCCGCCGACGCCATCGCCACGGCCGCAGACTTCGCCGCCGTGTACGCCGCGGCGTTAGCTCCGGTCCACGGTCGCTCGACATTGCGCGAGCCGATCACGACGACGCTGCCATGCGCGCGCTGGACCATGCCTGGCAAAACGCAGCGGAGTGCCATGTAGACGGTGTCCGCGTTGGAATCCATCATCGCGCGGTATTCGGCCTCTTCGCTCTCGTGCAAAGGCTTGCCGCCACGCCATCCGCCCGCGACCAGCACGGCTCCCGTGAAGCTCGCCGAGGCCTCTTTCTCGATTGCGCGTAGTGCGATGCCGAGGTCGTTCGAGTTCGCGAAGTCGGCCGCCTTGCAGAACGCGCGTCCCTTGAGCTCTACGGCGAGATCCGCGAGGCGAGACGCTCCGTGCATCGTGTCTAGCAGGCCTAGCGTGTGGCCTTTGGCGGCGAGGGAGCGCGCGAGCGTCGAGCCCAAAGCACCAGAGGCTCCCGTGATCAGGGTCAGTGTCATGGCGACACGCTACTCGACTCCGACGATGGTGCCTTCGGCGCGATCGGTTATTTGCAGCAGAGCGTGAGCTCGCCGTTGGTCGGCGCGAGTGACGGCGTAGATGCGCTCGCCTTGCAGGTGGTGCTGATGCTCGCGTCGAAGATCGCGGATCGCACGGACACGTTGCCGGCGTCCACGCAGCCCTGATTGGCGATCGTCTGCGAGGTCGAGGCGTCTGTGCAGTCGCTGCTGGTGAACATCGTCAGCGTTCCGCCGCACGACGCGCCGCCGTCGCACGTGCAGGCCGTACAGGCAGCGGGCGTGTTCGGGCGGTCGAGCAAGTATTGTTTGTATCCGTTCGGGCACGCGTGAACGCCCTTCGTCAGCGCACACCTCTCGTATGCGCCCTGGGGAGCCGAGCAGAAATCGAAGCCGCACGCGCTCGAGCACACGGACGCGACCGCGGCGTCCCAACCCTGATTGCCGGTCTGCGAGACGCTGCACGACGCGTATGCCGTCTGCGTGGATACGGAGATGGAGACAAGGCCGGCCTCCGGACTCGCACCAAGGTCTGCACAGCTCGCGTCTTGCGGTGTGACGCCGCCGTCGTAGACATTGTTGCACTTGGCGTTCGTGCCGACGGTCACCACGGGGTCCGTGCAGCCGGCGTCCATTGCGCAGTTGCCGCACACGCACGCGCTCGGATCGAACTTGAGCTGCTTCAAATCCAGGTAGTCCGCCTGCACACTGCCGTCGGTGAGCGGGCACCCGCCGCTGCCTACGATGTGCAAGTACGGTGTCCACGTTCCGTCGAACTCCGGGAGGCACGCGCCCGCGTCCGCACAGCTCGGCGGCGGTTCGGTGTCCGGTTGAATGACGTCGGGGAGGGGAGTCGTGTCGGGTCGCTGCAGCGTGTCCGTCGGGACGAAGTTGTCCGCGACGCCGGCCTCCGTGACGTCGACGACGCCGCCGTCCTCGATCCCGCAGGCGACCGCGATCGTTAGCGCGCCGAGCGAGCCAATCGCCAGGCTGAGTCGAAGAAGGCGCATGGTTGTACCTTACAGCATGGCCCAAAGTTCGGCGAAGGGGCAAACCCGTGACGTCTTTGGGGCGTCACTTCGTGCAGCACACCGTGCGCGGTCCTACGAATCCTGCGTCTCCGCCGGGGTCGACGGTCGCATACGAGCAGAACGGACCGCTGGGCGGAGTGATCGCCACTTCCGCCGACTTCCCTTGGTCGCTCGCCGGCCACTTGGTACAGGCCGGTTTGACCGTGAAGCTCACGTTCTTCTTCGTGCAGTCGGAGTTGTCGTAGAGCGTCACCGCGACGGTGCAGCTCGCGGCCTTCGGAGTGCAGGCGGGACATGCGAGGCACTGGTAGTCGACCGCCGAGCCCACGAGCGTTTTGACACCAAGTGGCGCAACACATGGGACGTCACCGTTGGTGAAGATGCACGCCTTGGTGCCGTTCACGATGGAGCCGCAGAAGTCTCCGCCGCAGGTGGGTTGGCACACGCGCAGCGTCGTGGACGAACCGTTCTTCGAGCCCGTGGGCGTGGGCTGACCACAGGCGATGCTCGGCGCTCCCGCGTCATACGCGAGGAACAGATTGGGGTTCGCTCCACCGGTCACCGTGCAGCCGGCGGCGAGAGCGGTTTGAGTCGAGCCGACGCCCCAGCACGGGCCGTTCGGACTGTTGGTCAACGTCACGGGCCCGCCACACCCGGCGTCACTCATGTCCGCGCACGCGCAGGCGCACGCGCCGAGGTCGAGCTGCGGATCGGACTGCAGGTCCGCTTGATTGAAATTCTGAGGGCAGCTCGCGTCCGGATCGGGGAGCACCGTGAGGATCTGCCAACCCGCGGGCACGGGCGGTAGACAACCGGCAGCATCTCCGCAGCTCGGCGGCAGATAGGTGTCGACTGCGGACACGTCTTTGGACCCAATCGCGTCCACGGGTTGCAACACATCGACGTTGCTGCTGCCGTCCACGGCGTCGACGACTCCACCCTCTTCGATCCCGCAGGCGATCGCGATTACACCCGCAAGCGCGGAGCCAACGAGCCCTACCGTGACCCCGAAGTGGAGGCGCATGTTAAGATGATCGATGATGCGCCCATTTCCCGCAAGCCTAGTAGTGAATCGGCGTCGGAACGGGGCTGTCCGTGGTGGTGCCGTCGGCGAGTTGGCCGTGCGCGTTGGCCCCCCAGCAGCGCAGCCAGAGATCCTTCATCACGACGCAGCGCGAGCGTCCGCTCATCGCAACGTCGGAGGCCTCGTAGATCCCTTGAACTCGCTCCTCTGCGCCGTGGGTAGCCTCGGGGACGTCGCCCCAGCAGTGGACCGTGCTGTCTCCGATGCGCGCACAGCTGCGTGAATCGCCGACGGCAACACGCGTCACGCCCGCGATGTCCTTGACGGTGGTGGGCTGCAGACGCGCTTCGTGCGTGCCGTCGCCAAGCTCGCCAGATGCGCCGTCGCCCCAGCACGTCGCGTGCTCGTCTAGCGTGCGCGCGCATGCGTGCCGGTTGCTCATCGCGATCGCGGTGAGCCCCAGCGCGGCGACGGTCACGGGTTTCGGAGACGAGACGCGCTTGCCGTTGCCGAGCTGTCCGTCCGACCCCTCGCCCCAACACTTCGCGGACGTGTCATCGAGGATGGCGCACGACGTGTTGCCACCCGCGGCGATCGCGGTCGAGAGGCCAATCGCGACAGCGACCGGCTTCGTCCTCTGCACGCTTGATCCATCACCGATTTGTCCGGAGCCGCCATCGCCCCAGCAGAGAACGGCCGAGTGCGCGAGAGCGCATGCGTGCGAGTCGCCCACGGCGATCGCGTCGACCGCATCTATTCCCACGACAGGCATCGGCATCGCGCGCGGATCTGTCGTGGTGTCGCCGAGCTGCCCGTGGTCATTTCTTCCCCAACACCAGAGCGCCTTCTTGGTGGTGATCGCGCAGGCGAAGCCGTCGCCGACGCTGACGTGCTCTGCGCCCGCGATGCCTGGAACCTCAGTCGGGACCGTGACGCTGGCAGGCGCGCCGGCGATGAGGAGCCCGCCGGTGTTGTCACCCCAGCATTTGACCGTGCCGTCTTGCATCGCCGCGCACACGCTCTCGCCGTGCATCGACAGCTCGACGACTTTGTACGCGGGCCCCTTCGCGCGCTTGCCACACGCAACAGCTGCGAGCGCCACGAGCGCAACGATGTAAAAACGCATGGCTATGGCTTATAGGGTCGACGCGCGCCGAGAGTCAGGGCTTCTTTACGACGTTGTCTGGGTGAGAGACCTCGACCTCCCAGTCCAAGGTCGTGTCGGCGCCCGCGAACGGCGGGTAGATGAGGTTGTTGAAAGCGTTGTTGATGCAGCGACCCACGCCGCTGCCTTCGAATGGCGACTTCAACGTCGCGCCCTTCGAGTGCCCGTTGTGACCGAGCTGAACGGTGACCGTCGTCTTGCCCCACGGCCCGACGATCTTGCCCTGATCGTCCTTCACGGCGCCGCAGTTGTCCTTCACCTGGCGTGTCGCGCGGTTGAGGCTGATGTCCACCGACTCCTTGTCGTAGGGGACCTTGGGCGTGTTGTCCTCGACCGTGGCCGGAGGCTTGGGCGTCGTCGCCGTGGTGCTCGGCGTGGGCGTGTCCGTGTTTTCCCCGGATCCCGTTCCCGAGTCCGCGTTGTTCTCGCTCGACGGATCTTCCGCGGGCTTGCCGCACGCGAGCGCCGCTGACAAGACGACCAAACCGAAGAGCTGCTTGTTCATGACTTCCCCTGCCTTCTCGTTAGTGAACCACGGGCGTGCGGCCCGAGCCACATCACTCGTGTCCAAAAGAACGTTAGTGAACGACTGGGCCTCCCGCCGAGGCGATGACGCTGGCCATGACGATCTTGGCGACGTGGACGAATACGATGATGCCGAGCACGTCGACCAAGCTCGCGATGAACGGCGTGGAGCTGGTCGCGGGGTCGATGCCGACGCGCTTGAGAATGAGCGGCAGCATGGAACCAACGGTGCAGCCGACCATGACGATCCCGACGAGCGTGATCGCGATCGTGAGGGCGAAGTTGACGTGCTGGTCGCGGTACATGAGCACGCGGGCAAAGCCGATCGTGCCTAAAATAAGCCCCAACACGAGCCCCATGCCCATCTCGCGGAAGATGATCCGCCCCCAGTCCTTGGGCTTGATCTCACCGACGGCCATTCCCCGAATGATGAGCGTGGACGACTGCGAGCCGGAGTTGCCGCCCGTGGAGATGAGGAGCGGCACGTAGTAGCTCGCGCCCTTGATCGCCTCGAAGACCGGGTCGTAGTAGCGGAGAGCTGTCTGCGTGAAAAACTCCTCGACGAAGAGGATGATGAGCCACACGCCGCGCTTCTTGATGAAGTCCAAAAAGCTCGTTTGAAAGTAAGGGACGTCGAGCGGCTCGACGCCGCCGATGCGCTGCACGTCCTCGGTGCCCTCTTGCGTGAGCACGTCGATGATGTCGTCCACCGTGATGATGCCGAGCAGCTTGCCGTCCGTGGTGACGACGGGCATCGCCGCGAGGTCGTACTTCGCCATGCGTCGCGCGACCTCCTCTTGGTCCATGTCGGGCGGCACGCTGATCACGTTCTGCCTGGCGACGTCCGCCATCGACGCGGTCTCCTCGGCGGCGACCAGCTCGCGTAGCGACGAGAGGCCGAAGAGCGAGCCCGATTGCAGCACGTACACGTTGTAGACGGGAGAGTCCGAGTGCTCCTTCACAAACGCGCGCACGGCGTCCAGCGCGCCGCGAACGGTCGCGCTCGGAGCGACGAATACGTACTTCGTGGTCATCAAGTGACCCGCGGCCGTGTCGGCGAACTTCTCGATCTCGCGGACCTCGTTGGCGGCCTCGGGATCGACGCGCGAGAGCGTCGCCATGAGGGCGTCGCCCATCGCCGCGGGTAGTGTGGAAAAGAGGTCCGCGCGATCGTCCGGCTCCATCTCGCTCGCGATGCGCGCGATGGACTCGGGAGGCATCGCCTCGACGAGGTCTTCTTGCTCGTGCTCCTCGAGGCGCTCGAAGATCGGGGCGGCGTCTTGCGGCTCGAGCC
>ENA-OFCD01000496-OFCD01000496.1-metagenomes-genome-assembly--contig:-NODE-496-length-24845-cov-3.730133_pt1 | contig 24845 bp, 23 predicted proteins | sample MGYA00153392_OFCD01 | MGnify analysis MGYA00153392
TTTGCCCCGCCCCTGATCCCCTGCGACCGGAGTTCACATGAGCGTTACCACCGAACTGCTCCCGCGCACGCAGAAGGCCTTGAAGGCGATCGCCGAGGCGCGCAGCTGGGACTCGACTGTCCAGGATCTCCGCGCAAGGTCAGAGTCTCGCGCGTGGACGGTCGCCGGCGGCTCGATCGTGCTTGCGATTCTTGGCTTTAGCCTGGCGCTTTTTCAGGCGACAAGACCGATCCCGGCACCGGTCCCCATCGTCGTCGATCGCACGACCGGCGAGGTCAAGACGATCACCGCACGTGCGACCGTGCTCGCGAGCGGCGGCACCGGCAAGGTCTACATCTACACGTCGAACCCGGACGTCGCGACCGGCGACGGCGTCGCGATGGCGTACCGCGCGGGCGCCGAGATCGCGAACATGGAGTTCTACCAATTCCACCCGACGTGCCTCTATCACCCGCAGGCCAAGACCTTCCTCATCACCGAAGCGCTGCGCGGCGAGGGAGCAATCCTACGAGACGCGCAAAACCGTCCATTCATGCGCGACCATCACCCGAGCGCCGAGCTCGCCCCGCGTGATGTCGTCGCTCGCGCCATCGACTACGAGATGAAGAAGACCGGCGCGGATCACGTCTGGCTCGACATCACCGACAAGAAGCCGGCGTTCGTTCGCGAGCGTTTCCCCGGCATCTACTCCGAGTGCCTCAAGTTCGGCATCGACATCACGACGCAGCCCATCCCGGTGGTGCCCGCGGCTCACTACATGTGCGGGGGCGTGACGACCGACCTCGAGGGCCGCACGAGTATCCCTGGTTTGTGGGCGATCGGCGAGTGTGCCGCCACCGGTTTGCACGGCGCGAACCGCCTCGCGTCGAACTCGTTGCTCGAGGGTCTCGTGTTCGCACACCGCGCGGCGCAGGCGCTCTCGACTTCGCTCGATCGCAGCAAGGCGCATCCGAGCGTGCCCGATTGGGACGTCGGGCGTGCGGGCACGAGCGACGAGGCCGTCGTGATCACGCAGAACTGGGACGAGGTCCGCCGCTTGATGTGGAACTACGTCGGCATCGTGCGATCGAACAAACGGCTCAAGCGGGCGGCGAGCCGGATCTCGCTCCTTCAAGACGAGATCCAAGAGTACTACTGGACCTACTTCGTGACGCGGGACTTGCTCGAGCTGCGCAATATCGCCACCGTCGCGCAGCTCATCATCGATTGTGCATCGTTCCGTCGCGAGAGCCGCGGGCTGCACTACACGATCGATTTTCCGGACACGGACGAGAAGCTCGCGCGCGACACGGTGGAGAAGCGTGGCGTAAATCCGCATCTTCGCGCCTGACGATGGGCGAGCGTCGTCCCTTCGCGTTCCTGCTCGCCGCTGGGTACACGGTGGCGCTCGTCTTGACGATGGGCCTCGCGCTCGCGCTCACGCAGGCGATACGGCCGGCGTCGGATCGTGATCTCGTGACGATCGCCGGGTGCTACACGCTCGCGCATTTTGCGGTGCTCTTCGTCGCGATCCGCGTGCACGAGCCGGAGTCGTCCTTGCGTAGCGTGATGGGCCTTCGGAAAGTGAGCGTCATTCCAGCGCTCGCGGCCGTCGCGCTCGGCGCGGGTTCTTATCCGGCGCTCGCTCGCGTCGATGACTTCTTCTCGTCGCGCTTTCCGACCGATGACAAAAGTGAGGAAGTGCTGAACGCCCTCATGGCGACGCCCACGATCGGCGCGCGCGTCGTGCTCGTCTTGGTCTTTTGCGTCGCGCTGCCCGCGAGCGGCGAGGTCTTCTTTCGAGGATTCGTTTATGGCTCGCTCCGACGCGGTCGCGATGCGGGTCTCGCGGCGGCGGCGACCACGGCGTTCTTCGTGCTCTCGCGTTTCGACTTTCGCGCGATGGGTTCGCTGTTGGCGCTCGGCGCGGCGCTCGCGTTCGTTCGGACGCGCACGGGCTCGGCCCTCGCGTCGTTCCTCACGTACGCCGCGTTCTACGCCATTCCTCTGCGTCCGCTCGCGCGCGGCGGACGCGTGACGGACGACGGCGCGTACACGCTCCAAGAGGTCTCCGCGGGCTTGGTTGTGGCGGTGTTGGCGTTGCTCGCACTACAGCTCACGAGCACCCGCAGCGGGCGGTCGGTCGCGGCGCTCGCGATGGACGAAGCGTGAACGCGCGACTACTGGCGCGGCTCGATGAGCGCGAAGGTGAGTGTCGGCGCGATTCGATAGCGCGTCTTGCCTCGCTCCCCGGCCTCACGCATTCGGTCGACTGAGCTCACGCCTCCGAGGAGATCGCGCACGCGCGAGACGAGCACTCGCACCCGGTGCTCCGCGTCCGCCGAGTTCGGGCCTGGGCCTCCCGCGGCCTTGAGGATCTCTGCCGCCGAGAGGCCCTCGGACGCGCGGCGCAGCAGCTGGGCGAGCAGCGGCTCGAGCGCGCGACGTCGCTCCAATGATGTCTTGCCGCCGCTTGCTCGCAGCTCGTGCGTGAGCGTGTCGACGACGACTCCACAGCCGACGCACGCCTGCGCGACGTCCGCGTAGGGGACGCGAGTGACTCCGCCGCGCGTCGTGACGTAGACGAGGTTGCTCGGTGGCGCCGAGGCCTCGACGCGCGTGCCGAGCCCCGCGAGGATCCTCTCGGCGTAGCGTACGACGCGGCTGTCGCCCGACGAAAGCGCCTCGCGAAACAGGGCCGCGCTCGCCGCGCGCTCTGGGAAGATCCAGCCGTGCGCGTCGCCGTTCAACGCGGCGCGCTCCACGCAAGCGCGTGCGAGCTTGCGGTCACCTCGCGCTAGAGCGGCGCGACCTACGACGAGGTTCAGGCTCCCCGTCACGAACGCATCGGGCAACCTCGCGAGGTGCGGGGTACCCGCCTCGATGGCCTTGTCCAGTTGCTCGGCGGCCTCGAACGTGCGCGCTCGCGTCGCCACCAAGTCTTGCTCGTCGATCGCGTCGACTGCGCCGAGTTCGGCCCGCAGCTTCTCCGCGCGAGCGAGAGCCTGCTTGGCCGCTGGAGCGCTCCCGAGCATCGCGAGCGCGAGCGCCCTGTGCTCTGCGATTTGGTAGCGCAGCGTCGGCTGCTCCGTGTCCCCCAGCACGCTCGTCGCTTCGTCGATTGCCGCGAGCGCGAGATCGGGTCGATCGTTCGCGATCTCGACGATCGCGCCGCTCTGGGCCGGTCCACGCGGGTGGCGATCTTATGTGCGTTGGGTGCCCGCGGTGTTCCGCGCGGTGACGCTCGCGCTGGCGTTCCTCGCGCTCGCACGGCCGGAGAACGTGGTCAAACCCGAGGAGTCGTCCGAGCGCGGCATCGACATCGTCCTCGTGCTCGACCTGTCGGGCTCGATGCGCGCGGTGATGGATCAGGCCGGCGACCAGCCCGCGAGCCCGACGAAGAGTGGGGCCAGACCAACGCGCCTCGATACGGCGAAGGACGTCATCGCGGACTTCATCTCGCGGCGAAAGACCGACCGCATCGGCGTCGTCGTGTTCGGCAAGTCTGCGTACGTGCTGTCCCCGCCGACCCTCGACTACGCGCTCCTGACGACGCTCGTCGGCAAGATGGATCTCGACCTCATCGACGGTAACGGCACGGCGATTGGAGACGCGGTCGGAGTCGGAGTCGCGCGTCTGCGCCGGAGCAACGCGCGATCCAAGGCCGTGATCTTGCTCACGGACGGAGACTCGAACGCCGGCCAGTTCTCGCCGGACTATGCGACCCACTTGGCACAGACCCAAGGCGTCCGCGTGTACACGGTCCAGATCGGAAACGGCGATGACGTCGACGTGCAAGACGGCGTCGACCTCTTCGGACAAGCTCACTACGCGCGCGCGCACTTTCCGGTGAACCCTGCGCTGTTGCAAACGATGGCCACCAAAACGGGCGGCGAGTCTTTCGTCGCGACGGACAAAGGCGCGCTCGAGAAGAGCATGCACACGATCCTCGATCGCCTCGAGAAGACGAAGATCCAGGCGCAAGCAGCCTCCTTCGAGGAGCTGTTTCCGTGGCTCGTCGCGCCGGCGGTGCTGCTGTTGTTGCTGGAGGCGATCGTGCGCGTGGTGGTCTTGAGGAGGTTCCCCTAAGATGCGCACGGCTTATGATCTGCTCTCGTGGCCGGGCGTGCTCGGACTCATCGCGGCCATTGCGCTGGTGGTCGGTCTCGCGACGGCTCTCTTGCTCGGGTCGTTCGCGCGGAGTCGCGCGAGCGCTCGGCTCGGGGACGTCCCGCTTGTCGAGAAGCTCACGAGCTTCGACGCCACGGCGCGGCGCGCGCTGAAGGGCACGCTGTTGACGGTGGGCCTCGGGTTCGCGCTCGCCGCGTTGGCACGACCGCAATACGGAAACGGACAGAAGCTGATCCCGGCCACCAACGTCGACGTCGTGATCGTGCTCGACTACTCGAAGAGCATGTACGCGCGCGACGTGGTGCCGAGCCGCACCGCACGCGCCAAGGCCGAGGTCGCACGCTTGATTGATCAACTGCCTGGCGCGCGCTTCGCTGCCGTGGCGTTCGCTGGCGAGCCGATGAGCTTTCCGCTCACGAGCGATGGCGCCGCGATCGCCCAGTTTTTCAGGCAATTGGAGCCCAACGACATGCCCGTAGGCGGGACCGCAACCGCGCGAGCACTCGAGCGCGCGCGAGAACTCCTGGGTCGAGATCCCAAGTCGAAGGACCACGTGCGGGTCATCCTCTTGGTGACGGACGGAGAAGACCTCGAGGGCGACCCCGTGAGCGTCGCCCAGAAGTGCGCCGAGGAGGGCACCGTCATCGACGTCGTGCAGATCGGCGGGCGCGCACCCGAGGTGATCCCGGAGGTCGACCCCGACGGGCGCGTGATCGGTTTGCGCAAAGGCGAGGACGGAAAGCCGCTGACGACCGAGCTCTCCGCGGACGGCGAGAAGCAGCTCGCGTCGATCGCGCAGACGACAGGCGGCATCATCGTGCGCTCCGAGCACGGCGAGACGGGCATCGACGCGGTCGGCGCGAAGCTCTCCAAGATGATGCGCGAGGAGCTGAGCGAGCGCGTCGAGTATGTCTACAACGACGTCTTCTGGTTCCCGCTGTTGCTCGCCATCTTCTTCTTGATGTTCGAGGCGCTCGTGTTCGAGACGCCATGGATGACGCGGAGGCGCCGTGTTTCCTAGCCGAAGGCGACGACGACTTCGGGTCGCGTTCTGCGTCTTTAGTGCGGCCGCGGCGATCGCGGCGTGCGGTTGGGATCCGTCTCACCCGTTCGAGCGCGACGCTCCGCCGGTGAAGGAGGCCATCGCGCTGCTCGACGGTGGCGACGCACTCGCGGCGAGCAGCGTCCTCGAGCGGTACCTCACGACCGGCGAGTGCAAAGAGGGCAACATCGGCACGCCCGACTCCGTGAAGGACAAGAGTCGCGGCTCGTTCGATCTCGGGCTCGCGCTCTTTCAGGTCGGCGAGAGCTTCGGCGGTCGCTTCGGCGAAGAAGAGAAGGACGCCGGGCTCGGGCAGCAACAGCTCGCAGATCGTGGCGCACAGATCGACTGCGCGCTCCGCGTGGTGCAAGCGATAGCGGTGAGCGACAAGACTCCATACGACCTGCGCGCGCGCGCACGCTACCTCGAGGGCAACCTCCACTTTCTCGCCGGCGCCTACGAGGAGGCCGTCGCCGCGTACGACAAAGCGCTCACGCTCGCGCCAGGCATGCGTGACGCCGGTGACGCCGTAGGTCGCGACGCCGCGTGGAACCGCGCGATCGCCATGCGCCGCATCGAAGATCGCAAAGACGCGGGACAAGACGGCGGCGGTGACGCGGGCGCAGACGGGGGTGGGGACGGCGGCGATGGAGGCGGTGGAGACGGCGGTGGTGATGCCGGCAACAACGGTGGTGATGGCGGCAGCGACGGCGGGGACAAATCGCCCGACGCCGGCCCCGACAGCGCAGCGCCTCCTCCGCAGAGCCAAGACGCGGGGCCTCCTCCGCCACCGAGCAGGAGCCAAGACGATCGCATGCTCGACCAGCTCGAGCGCGCGCCCACGGTACAAGAGGAGGCGGCCAAGCGTCAGGCCAAGCGTCGCACGGTGCGCGGAATGGCCGACAAATGAGGCCTATTGGGATGGGCGAAGCGCTCGCTCCCTTCGTTGTCGTTCGCCGAAAGGCGACGATGATGGTCGCCCTCTTTGCGGCGATGCTGGTCACGTTCGCGAGCGCGCATGCGTGGGCGATCGAGATGCACACGTCGGTCGACGGCGCCGTCGAGGCCGGTGGGGACATCGAGGTCACGCTCCAAGCGAGCTCCACGAGCGACATGCCGCCAGACCCGCTGCTCAGCGTGCCCGCGGGTCTGAGCGTCACGGGGACGAGCGCGTCGCGGCAGTCGCAGCTCAGCCTCGTCAACGGAGTGATCTCGGCGCACCGCGTGCTCATCGTCACCTTCACGGTGCACACGACCGCAGCGGGGAAATTCACGGTCACTCCGAGCGTGAAGGTCGACGGCAAACGCACGAACGGGCCAAGCGCTCGCATCAACGTCGTGGCCGCGGGGACGCTTGCGCAGCGCCAGCAGCCGCAAGGCTTCAATCCGTTCGACCCGTTCGGCTTCTTCGGCCAACAGGATCCCGTCGGGCAGCAAGACGACACTCCGCACCTGCTCGTCGATCCGAAGCTCGGTATGGCGGCGCCACGCGGCCAGACTGCGTTCTTGCACGCGGTCGTCGACAAGGGCCGCGCGGTGGTCGGCGAGCAAGTCACGCTCACGGTTTATCTGTACGTCGATACACAAGCGCGTGAGCCTGACTTCAGAGATCCGCACGAGGCCACGAGCAACGACTTCGTACGCAAGTCGCTGATGAAGGACGACACCACGAGCGAAGACGCGGGCTACGCAGCCGTAGCGGGCCGAACCTACGTGGTTCGCGTATTGAGACGGATCGCACTGTTCGCCCTGAAAACAGGGGACCTGGAGATCGGAGCGATGAGCCTGGCGGTCGCGGCGCACGGTGGCGTCCGCGAGAGCGAGAAGCTTAGCGTGTTGGTCGTGGACGCGCCGATCGCGGGCAGGCCGGCGGGCTACGACGCTGGCAACGTCGGGCGCTTCACGATCACGAGCGACGTCACACCGCGAACGGTGGAGCGAGGCAGTGTCGTCGGAGTCGACCTGTCCGTCGACGGAGTCGGCAACCTCCCGAGCGAGCTGTCGGTCCCGCTGCAGGCTGGGGTCAAGTGGCTGGACCCAGAGGTGCACGAGAGGCTCGCCAACACCGCGGGACGTTACGGCGGTCATCGAACGTTCTCGTACGTGGTGCGCGTCGAGAGAGAAGGCGACGTCGATCTCGGCACTATCGAGCTCCCGTTCTACGACGCGGACAAACACGCGTACGACGTCGCGCGTGCGGCGCTCGGCATGATTCACGTCACGCACAGCGACGCGCCCGCAGCGGAGAGCGCCCGCCCGACACTGCCAGAGCTACCTGCGATGCGTCGCACGCTCGGCGGTCCCAAGGCGCAGGGGCGCCACCTCACCGATCACACTTGGGCATGGGCGCTGCTCGCCTTTGGCCCGTTCGCGTTCGCGTTCGCGACGGCTTCGCGCGGGATCGTCGCTCGCTTTCGCACACGCGCGGCCGAGCGGAGGACCTCGCCGCTTGCTGTGCTCGCGGAGAAACAGCGCGCGCAAGACACGGCGCTGGAGAACGACGACGCCGGAGCGATCGACGCGGCCACCATCCGAATGCTCGAGGCCGCCGTGTTGGCGCACTTGAAGAAGAACCTGCGCGCGGCGACGGGCGAAGCGCTCGTTCGCGAGCTGCACGAGGCGGGAGCCCCGCGCGAGCTCGGGCAACGGCTGCGCGATCTGCTCGCGTCCTGTGAGGCGGCGCGCTTCGCTCCTGACGGCGCGACCAGCAAGGGCGCCCGCGATCGCGCGGCGCTCGGGCGCAAGCTGGCAGGCGAGCTGGCGAAGGCGAAGGTATGAGAGCCGCCTGGGTCTTCGTGTGTTGCTTGGGCGCATCGCTGATCACGACGGGCGCGAACGCAGACGACGCCACCGACGCGCTGTTCCGCGACGGCGTCGCCGCGCTCGAGTCCGGCCGGCCCATACAAGCGATCGCGACGTTCGAGGCGCTCGCGGACCAAGGCGTCTTGGACCCGGTGGCAAGCTACGATCGCGCGCTCGCGTACGCCATGCGCGTTCGGCTCGACGCGGAGATCGCTGGCGATCTCGGGCGCGCAGCGCACGGCTTCGAGGAGGCTCGCGCGCTCACGGGTGACCCTGCCCTCGCGAACGACTCGAAGGTCGCTCTCGCGACGCTGCGGACGGAGGTCGCCCGAAGGCGCGCGAAGGCGGGTGAGCCGATCGAGGTCGATCCCGGAGTCCCCGTGTTTCGCGCCGCTTCATCGCTGCTGTCAGAGGACGCGTGGCTGCTCATCGCACTGCTCGCTTCGGTCGTGTTCGCGATTGGGGCGTTCGCGCGATCGGGGTCGCAAGCGCGACGCGTGCGGGTGAGCGGTGTCGTCGCCGCGTCGATCGCTTCACTCGTGCTCGTGTCGTCGGCGATGCTCGGTGTGCTCGCACGCAACGATCGATTGCACCTGCGAGAGGCGGTAGTCGTCGCGCCGTCAGCGCGCTCCTGTGACGATCACGGAGTGGCGATCTTGGGCGTGGCCGCGATTCCCGAGGCCGCTCGCGTCGAGTTGCTCGGGGAGCTCGACGGCGCGTTCACACACGTGCGATTCGCCAAGGTCGATACCTGGGTACCCACCTCCACGCTGCGCGAGATCACGAAGGGCGACTGATCAGAATCACCTGCCACCCGACCCTTTCCAGAGCCTATGTCAGTGATCGTGCCGCTGGCGCATTCACTTTGCCACGGGCAAGCGGCGCTTGCCTTGACCGCCGCTGCGATCGATGACCGGGCCTGCGTCGTCGTCGTCCGAGCGAGCCGCGATGACCTCCACGAGCGCGTCCGCGACCGCCATGAACGCCTTCGACACGGTAGCCTCCGGATCGGCCTGAACCACGGGCGTTCCTTTGTCGCCGCACTCGCGCGTCGACTGCTCGATCGGGATCTGGCCGAGCAGCGGCGCCTTCGCGAAGTCGGCGACTGCCTGGCCGCCTCCCTTGCCGAAGAGCTCGTGCTTGATGCCCGCGGGGTCCATGAAGAAGCTCATGTTCTCCACGACGCCGAGCACCGAGATGTTGACCTTCTCGCACATGCTCACGCTCTTGAAGACGTCGTCCGTGGCGACCGGCTGCGGCGTGGTGACGATGATCGCGCCCGTCGCCTTCACCTTCTGAGAGAGCGTGAGCGCGACGTCGCCGGTGCCTGGCGGGAGATCCAGGAACAAGAAGTCGAGCTCGCCCCAGTTCACGTCTTTCAAGAACTGCATGAGCGCGCCGTGGAGCATCGGTCCGCGCCAGATGACGGCGCTGCGTGGGTCGTCCATCAAGAACCCGATGCTCATGAGCTTCACGCCGAAGCGCGTGAGCGGCTCTATCGTCTTTCCATCGAGCGAGACCGGGCGCCCGCTGATGCCGAACATGGTGGGAATGGAAGGGCCGTAGATGTCGGCGTCGAGCAGGCCCACGCGGTATCCGCGTCGCTGGAACGCCATCGTGAGGTTGGTCGCCGTCGTACTCTTTCCGACGCCGCCTTTGCCGCTCATCACGAGCACGACGTTCTTCACGGTCGGCAACGGATCGTCGGGCCCGATGCTTCTTCCGGGGAGATCTTGAGACATGATGCGTGTACCTAGTACCGATTCACGCGTTCGACGAGGAGCTTGCGCTCGGTCATCTCTTCGATGGCGTAGCGGACGCCTTCGCGGCCGAGGCCGGAGTCGCGCATGCCGCCGTAGGGCATGTTGTCGACGCGGAACGTGGGCACGTCTCCGACGATGAGCCCTCCAACGTGCAAACGCTCGAACGCACGCGCGACCCTCGCTCGCGAGTCCGTGAAGATTCCCGCTTGGAGGCCGTAGCGAGTCGCGTCCGCCATGGTCAGCGCGTCGTCCCAATCGCGGTACCGATGGAGCGTGAGCACGGGGCCGAAGACCTCTTCGTCGACGACCTTCGATCCCACGCCGTCGCCGTCGAACTCGACGACGGAGGGCGCGAGCCTGTTGCGATCACGTGCGCCGCGCAGGAGCAAACGACCCGCCCCTTCACCCACCCAATCGTCGACGCGCCTGGCGTTTGACTCGTCAACCATCGCGCTCAACACCCCTTTTTCGTCGAGCGGATCGACGGGCGCGAGCTCGCGTGTGAGAGCGACGAGCCGGTCGCGCGCGGCCTCGTAGAGCGCATCGTGGACGTAGAGGCGTTGGACCTTGATGCACACCTGACCCGCATAACCGAACGCTCCGGAGACGACGCGCGAGATCGCGAAATCGAGATCCGCGTCCTCGTGGACGATCGCCGCGGCGTTGCCTCCGAGCTCGAGCAACACGCGCTTGTTTCCCGCGACGGACTTCAGATGCCAGCCCACCTTCGCCGATCCCGTGAACGAGAGCGTCGCGAAGCGCTCGTCTCGAACGAGAGACTCCGCGACATCAACGTCGCACGGGAGCACCGTGAGTGCGCCGAACCCGCCGAACGCGTCGCGCACGATCTCGGCTAAAAAAAGGGCGGACAGGGGCGCTTGCGGCGCGGGCTTGAGGACGATGGCGCAGCCGCAAGCCAACGCGGGCGCGACCTTGTGGGCGACCAAGTTGAGCGGGAAGTTGAACGGCGCAATGCCGAGTACGGGGCCGCTGGGCACGCGCCAGACGACGCCGCGCATACCTTCACCAGCAGGCGTCACGTCGAGCGTGAGTGCCTCGCCGCCCAAGCGGGTCGCTTCTTCGGAGGCCAACCGGAACGTCGACTCCGCGCGAACCACCTCGGCGCGAGCGAACGCGATGGGCTTGCCGGCCTCGAGCGCCAAAATGCGCGCGAGCGGTTCACGGCGTGCGCCGAGCGACTGCGAGATCTGGAGGAGAGCGTCACGACGCGCGTGCGATGGCATCGCGGTGAGCGCGCGGGTGGCGTCTACCGCGAGGGCCGCCGCGCGATCGGCGATCGCTCGACTCGCCAAGTGGACCTCGCCCACCGTCTCGCCGCTCCATGGCGCACGAACCACGCGGACGACCGAATCTGCGATGCGTGAGTCGCCCAAGTAGATCGCGCCGTCCAACATCGGAGCACCGTATAGGTGGATCTCGAAAGCTGCGCGTGAATCACTTGCGGTCCATACGGAGTAGGTCTTCCTGCGCAAATTTCCACACTGACGGTTGGAACACCTCGTGCTCCACTGAAGGATCGCTGGTGTGAGTCTCCTGGAGGTTTCGAATGCGCGCATCGTCTTGGCTTCTGCTCGTGGGTGTCGTGGGTTCAGGCGCGGCCGCCAACCTGATCGCGTGCGGAAGCAGCGACACGGGCGGATTGGACTTCCCGGTGCCCAAAGCGGATGGCGGTGGCGACGAGCCCTTCGACCCGTTCCAGAGCAACAACAAGACGCTCGTGAGCGTGAGCGTGAGCCCGGCGACCGCGTCAATCGAGATCCTCAACGACGTCGTCGTCACGCAACAATTCGCCGCGAGCGCGAGCTACTCCGACGGCTCGACGCAGGCGCTCGCCGCTGACCTCAAGTGGTCGGCGGATCAGCCGAGCGTCGGTGAGGTCGGCAGCACGGGGCTGTACACGCCGAGCACCAAGCTCGGCGGCCTCGTCACGATCACGGCTGATTACAAGGGGACCAAGGGCAAGGCGACGCTCGCGGTCAAGCTCCACTACACGCAGAACCCGAGCAACGTCCCGGCGAACGCGCAGACCAAGCTCAAGGCCGCGGCCACGGCAGACGCCAAGGTCATGTGGGCTTACCCGTACGACAAGACGGTCTTCCCGCGCGGGCTCGGCTCGACGCCGATGATGTGGAACAACAGCGCGGCGGGCGACGCGTACTACGTGCACTTGAAGAGTCCGTACTACGAGCTCGAGGAGTTCACGACCGCCGATCCGCCGTCGCGCGTCTCGCTCGCCGGCCCCGATTGGGACAAGTTCGTCGGCTCGACGACGGGCGCGGCAGACGTGTTCGTCAATCGTTGGGACGGGGCGAACGCGACCACGCTCATCCATCACACGTGGACGATCGCTCCCGCGTCGCTGCGCGGCACCGTCTATTACTGGGCGAACAACACCGGGCGCATCATGCGCATCAAGCCCGGCGCGAGCGCGCCCGATGACTTCTCGAACGGCGTCGTCCCGGGCGGCGGCAATGGCTGCACGATGACGTGTCACGCCGTGAGCGCAGACGGCTCGACGCTCGTCTCTGCAGGCGGCACGTACGGTGGCAGCTACGATCTCGTCGCAAACAAGACCAAGTTCGCGCTCGGCGGCGGATACGACTCTGCGCAGTCGCGACAGTGGGCGCTGCCCGCAGTGTCGCCGGACGGCAAGTTCGTCGTGGTGGACGCGCTCGCCAATCAGCTCGGCGCGCCGATCTCCACGGGGATGTTCTCGACGCTTGATGGATCACCTGTCGCGAACAATGGCCTGCCGAACGAGCGCATGTACATGCCCGCGTTCTCGCCGGACGGCTCCTCGCTCGTCTTCGTCACGGGAACGAACCCCAACACGAATTACTGGGCGGCGACCGGTGCGCCCGGGAAGCTTCGCGTTCTCGACTTCAACCCGAAGAACAACCCGATGTTCTCGAACGAGCGGGACCTCGTCCTGGCTGGCGCAGACCCGACGAAGCAGCTCATCTCGTGGCCGAGCGTGGCACCGGACGGAAAGTGGTCGATCTACAGCCGCCTCAACTGGACGGACCCGGCGAGCAACCACAACCTCACTTCGTTCTTGCCGATCGACGGAGATCTCTACCTCGCGGACGTGAAGAACGGTGGCAACGAGGTGAAGCTCGCGAACCTCGACGGCGACGGCTATCCGTTCGCCGCTGGCGTGCGTGACTTGAACAAGAACTTCGAGCCGAGCATCGCGCCGGTCGCGGCGGGCGGCTACTTCTGGGTCGTCTTCCACTCGCGACGCACGTACGGCAACGTGCTCACGGCCGGTCCCGACGCGGTGAAGCAGCTGTGGATCGCGGCGATCGATCAGAACCCGAAGCCGGGCGTCGATCCGAGCCATCCGGCGTTTCGCTTGCCGGGTCAAGCGATCGACACGCTCAACCTGCGAGGCTACTTCGCGCTCGACCCGTGCAAGGCCGACGGACAGAGCTGCACGTCGGGCACCGACTGCTGCAACGGTTATTGCGATCCCTCGCCGGACGGCGGCGCTCCCGTGTGCGGCCCGAAGAAGGGCTGCGCGAACAACGGCGACAAGTGCGATGTCTCGGCGGACTGCTGCGGCGCCGCTTCTGGCACGACGTGCATCAATCACGTCTGCAGCGAGCCCACCCCGAACTGAAGACGTTTCAAAATGCGTATCTGGTTGGCTTGGCTGAGCGTGGGCGGAGCTCTGAGCACCGCGGCTCTCGTGGCGGCGTGCGGAAGCGACAGCCCGTAGGCGTTTCCACCTGGCGTCGGCGATGCTGGCGACCCAGACACCTTCGATCCTCTCGCCAACGGGAACGCGAAGCTCACGGGGATCACCGTCGAGCCTCCGGCTGCGTCGATCGAGATCTTGAACGACGCGGTGGTCACCCAGTCCTTCACCGTGATGGGGCACTTCTCGGACGGTTCGCAGAAGGCCCTATCGCCCGAGGGGTGGGCCGTGAACCTGCCGCTCGTAGGCGGGATCGACGGAAAGGGTCTCTATACGCCGAGCACACTCGCGGGCGGAGGCGTCACGATCACGGCTAAATATCAGGGGAACAAGGGCTCTGCGACGCTGAACGTGAAGCTGCATTACTCACAGAACCCCGGGAACGTCCCTGCAGGCACGCAGGGCAAGCTCAAGAGCGCGAGCGTCGCGGACGCCGTGATTCAGTGGGCGTACCCGTATGACAAGACCGTCTTCCCGCGCGGGCTCGGTTCGACGCCTCTCGAGTGGAACAAAGGCGGTGCCGGCGATCAGTATTACTTGCACCTGAAGAGCGCCTTTTACGAGCTCGAGACGTTCGCCATTGCGCCGCCGCCTTCACGCTTCGCGATGCCGCAAGTCGATTGGGGGAAGTTCGTCGACTCGACGGCGGGCGCGGCCGACCTCTCCGTCAATCGTTGGGACGGCACGACCGCGACGACCGTCATCCATCACACGTGGACCATCGCGCCTGCGTCGATGCGCGGCACCGTCTACTCCTGGTCGAACAACCTCGGACGCGTGCTGCGCATCAAGCCGGGAGCGATCGCGCCGGACGACTTCCTCGCGGCCTCGGGCGTCACGGGCTGCAGCACGTGCCACGCGGTGTCGGCGGATGGCTCGACGCTCGTGATCGGTGGAGACGTCACGACCTCCACGTTCGACCTCAAAACGAACAAGCCCTCGTTCGCCGGGATGGGCCGCGCGTGGGCTCAGCCCGCGCTGACGCCCGACGGAAAATTTCTCGTGCAGAACGCCTCCCCTCTCCCGGGTCCGCCGGGCGGCGCGGACGGCCTACGGAGCAGCGCGAACGCGAAGCGCGCGACAAGCAGCGGGCTCGACGGCCGCACCTTCGGCATGCCGACATTCGCGCCCGATGGGTCGCGTCTCGTCTACCGTGATGAAGGCAACGGCGGGACGCCCGGATCGCTCCGCGCGTGGGACTTCGATCCCAAGCTCGTGAAGGCGTCGAACGATCATGAGCTGGTCAAGCCCGGCGCCAACGCGGCGCTCGCGACGATCAGCTTTCCCACGGTCACGCCGGATGCGAAATGGATCGTTTACGGTCGCGGCAACACGATCGACACGCGCTTCGGAACGAGTGATCTCTACATCGTCAGCGCGACTTCGCCGAACAGCGAGGTGCGACTCGCGCAAGCCAATGGCGACGGCTATCCCTTCGCCGAGGGGGCGCGCGATCTCGGATGGAACTTCGAGCCCACGTTCGCGCCGGTCGCGGCGGGTGGCTACTTCTGGTTCGTGATGACGACGCGCCGCACGTACGGCAACGAGCTCGTGGGCGGCAAGGACTCCACGAAGCAACTCTGGGTCGTCGCGATCGATCAGACGCCGCAGCTCGGCAAGGACCCGAGCCATCCGGCGTTTCGCTTGCCGGGTCAAGCGATCGACTCGTTGAACATGCGCGGCTTCTGGGCGCTCGACCCCTGCAAGCAAGACGGCTCGTCGTGCAGCAGCGGTACCGAGTGCTGCAACGGCTACTGCGACGCCTCACCGGATGGCGGGCCGCCCGTGTGCGGACCGAAGCAGGGCTGCGCGAACAACGGCAACAAGTGCGACGTGTCGGCGGACTGCTGCGGCTCCGCTTTTGGGACGACGTGCATCAATCACGTCTGCAGTGAGCCCACTCCGAACTGAAGTGTCGGCGCACCAAAGACGAAGGGCCCGCCGCTTTCGCGACGAGCCCTTTTTCTCGCCTTGTTTCAGATCAAAATCACTTCACGCCGACCGCACCCGTGACCTTCACAGTCGCGCCAAGCGCACCCGTGAAGTTCGTGACGCCCTCTTGAATCGACGTGCCGATTTGCGGCAAGCAAGCCGTCGCCTCGACGCTGAGCTTGCCAGAACCGATGACGGTGACGCCGCCGTCGACCGTCGCCTGCATCGTCTTGAGGAACGTGTCGCCACGCGCCTTCAACACGACGACGAGGGCGGGGAGGTTCTTCTCGAGCGAAGCAACGAGCGCGTTGACCTTGCCCTCGATGCCAGCGCCGCCCGAGTACGTGATCTTCACGCCGCCCGGGGTGCACTGCGCGGACGCTTGCACGCTCGCGTTGCAGTTACCCTGGCACTTCGCGTCCACTTGGCAGCCGCCTTCGAGCTTGCCACCCTTGCACTCGATCGGTTGGTAGTCCGCGCTGCACTTGCCGGAGCACTTCACCGAGACTTGACCAGGCGCGACATCGCATTTGGCCGTGCACGTTCCCGTGCAGGTTCCCTTGCAGTCGACGCTAGCGCCACCTTTGACCGAGCAGGTGCCCGAGCAAGTTCCGTCGCAAGAGCCGTCGCCCTGGATGCCCGTGCCGTTCGAGGCGCCGCCCGCTTTGCAGGTGCCCTCGCACTTGCCTTGGCAGTTGATGTCCACGTTGGCTTGCGCTTGGCAGCTGCCTTCGCACTTGCCGGTGCACGAGCCCGTGCAGTCGATCTTCGGAGCTTGGGCCGTCACGTCGCAGCTGCCCTTGCACTCGATGTCGAGCGTTCCGCCCGTGCAGGTCGGCGGGTTCGCCTTGATGTCGCACTTGCCGCTAACGTCGCATCGCGCTTGGCAGTCTGCCTGCGCCTTGACGCTGGCCGTGCACTGCGGGGCCTGAGCGACCACCGTGATGGTGACGCCGGCCTTGGTGATCTCCGTGATCTTGCCGACGGCGAGATCGCACCAAGAGTTCATCAGATCTACGCCGGCCTTGCCAGCGAGGCTCGCGTCGTTCGGGTCTGTGCCCATGTCAGTCGCGATCGCACGGCACGCGTTGGTGACGTCGAAGACCGCGGCCGTGGCGACGGCGTTCAGGTTGCCGGACGCCTGCGCGAACGCGACGAACTGCCCGCTCACGCTCACATCGAGCTTGCCGAAGCGCGCGCTGCCGTTGGGCATCGGCGTCGACATGTCTGTGCCAGGCTCGTAGCCCTTACAGCAGAGGCCGTTCTGAGCATCGCTGATTGCGCTACAGCCGTTGGTAAGAACCGGGATGGCGACACCCGCGGCTAAGAGGAATCCGTATCTAAAGCCTTTGTGCATGAAGCAGCTCCTTGGTTTGGCGCCCTCCCTCCCGGAGACTCCCGGAGAGTTGACGCCCCATTTAAAAGCCCGCAAACGGGCCCTGGGTTGACGGTTTAGACGAATCTCACCTGAAATGCATCCGACCCCGCCGTCGAGTAAGTTTCACCGCGCCGTAAGCTGCGCGGACTCGATTGCACGAGCCATAGAAGCAATCCCCGCGCCGATGCGTTCTTCGCTCGTCGCGTAGCTGAATCGGATGTACCCAGGGGCGCCGAATCCTGCCCCGGGAACGCAGGCGACGTGCGCGCGGTCGAGCAAAAAGAGCGCTACGTCCGCGTCGTTCGCGAGCTTTCGTTCACCATGCCACAGGCCATAGAGCCCGCGAACGTCGGCGAACGCGTAGAAGGCGCCCTCGGGTTTTCTACACGTGATGCCGGCCAATCCATTCAGTCCCGTGATCATTACGTCGCGGCGACGCTCAAACGCCACACGCATCTTGGCGACCTCGTCTTGTGGACCATTGAGCGCGGCGACGGCGGCGTGTTGTGCGACGGTGGTGGCGTTGGTGGTGCTCTGGCCCTGCACCAGGTCCATCGCCTTGATGAGCGGCGCGGGTGCGATCGCCCAGCCGATGCGCCAGCCCGTCATTGCGTAGCTCTTGGCGAGACCATCTACGGTGACGACGCGATCGGCGAGCTCGGGCGCGATCGACAGCGGAGAGGCGTGGCGAAGGCCGTCGTAGATCAGCTCTGCGTAGATCTCGTCGACGATGAACCACGCGTCGGTCTTGGCGACGACCGCGAGCAACGCGCGCATCTCGTCCGGTGTGTACGCGATGCCCGTGGGGTTGCACGGTGTGCAGAGCATGATCGCCTTCGTCTTCGCCGTGATTGCACTCTGCAACCTTTCGGGCGTGAGCTTCCAGTCGCGCGCCTCGTCGGTGTTAACGATCACCGGAGTCGCGCCCATCATGCGGACCTGCTCGGGATAGGTGACCCAGTACGGCGCGGGGATGATCACCTCGTCACCCGTCTCGTAGAGCGCGACCGCCAAGTTGAAGAGCGCGTGCTTGGCGCCCACCGTGACGATCACCTGATCAGGTTTGGGCTCGTAGCCGCGCACTCGAGCGGTGCGCGCGCAGATGGCCTGTCGGAGGGGCATGATGCCGCTGACCGCCGTGTACTTGCTCGCGCCGCTGTCGATGGCGACCTTCGCTGCCTCGAGGACGCCGCGCGGAGGCTCGAAATCGGGCTCGCCAACGCCGAACGCGAAGACATCGACGCCCGTGGCGCGGAGCTCGGCCGCGCGCGCGTTCATCGCGAGCGTGATGCTCGGGGCTACCGCCGAGAGTCGGTGAGCGAGATCGCGAGGCACCAGGTGGTTCTATCACGGGGCGTCTCTGAGCCGTGCGGGATCCAGCCTACTCGGCGTCTACCTTGTCCTCGTCGGTGGACTCGCGGAGTCCCGCCTTGAAGTTGCGAATGCCCTCGCCGAGGCCTTTTCCTAGGCTCGCGAGGCGTCCTGCGCCGAACAGCAGCATCGCGATCAGCGCGATAATCGCTAGCTCACCAGGTCCGAGATTGCCCATGGGTCACCTGTCCTGCTTCGGAGGAGTGCAGGGGCCGGGCCAGCAGTCAGGCCTTCTCTTCTTTTTCCTCGTCGTCGTCGCCTTCGTCATCGTCGGACTCTTCTTCGTCCTTCGGCGCGGCGACTCGCTTCTTCACGTCTTTTTTCGGGTCGGCCTTCGCCTCTTTCTTGGCGGGCTTCTCGTCGGCGTCGTCATCGTCGGTCTCGACGCGCTTCTTGGCGGCCTTCTTCTCTTTGACGGAGTCCTTCGCGGCGTCGCCCTCGTTCAAGCCTTCTTTGAAGTTCTTGATGCCCTGGCCCAGGCCCTTGCCGATGTCCGCGATTCGACCTGCGCCGAAGATGAGCAGCGCGATCAGCGCGATGATGAGGAGCTCTCCCGGACCGATGTTGCCCATGGGGCCTACTTGGTAGCAGTGGGCTTTCTCATGAGCAACACCACAACGACTACGGTCACGGTCACGGTCACGGCGACGACGAGCCCGATGACGCCCATCACCAGCAGCTCGCCTATGCCGATGTTTCCCACGGCTCGACGCTAGCACGCGACCTAAGGCGCGACGCGACCACGAAGGCGAGCAGCGTCGCCAGCGCTGCGAGCGCCGGGACCGTCAAGAACCAGCCAGAGCGTGCGTCCGCCCTCTCGAGCGCGCGCACGAGGCCGAGCGCAACCAAGGGCCCGCACGCGCCAGACACCAACGCGGCGAGCGGCGCACGCGCCAAGCGTCGAAGCGCGCCCCACGCCGCGAGCAGAGCGCAAGCGAGCGCCGAGCCCGCCATCACGAGCGCGCGCATCCAAGGCGCGAGGCTGGACGCGCTCGCCCACGGCGACAGACCTCGCAAGGTGAACTGGTGGAGCGTGGCCTGCGGCGAGTCTGCCGTGTCGCCCAAGACGAGCGTCGCTTCGTCGAGATCGATCCGTCGCATGTCGCCCGCGACGCGCGCGCGCTCGGCCGTGAACGTGACCTTCGACATGCCACCAGGGCCGTGCCCGTAGAGCCGCGACGGAGCGTTCGGCGTGCAAAGCCACGTCACGCCGACCAACGGCACCGAGTACGTCGTGCGCGCGTTTGTGTGCTCGCACGACGCCTTGCCTTCCTCGATCAACCTGGTGGCGACCTCACCTGGCGCGCTAGCGTCGGCGCCGCACATCGCCGAAGCTGCGACGATCACCGCCGCGAACCCCAACGCTTGCGGCATCAACCGTAGGGCCGTGCGGCTCGGGCGCTCGCCGAGCAACTGCATGACGCGAGCCTCCCCGCGCGAGGCGAACCGCGCGCACGCGAGCGTCATGCCAATCGGGAAGCCGACCATCACCGCCGCCTCGATCGCGACAGCCGCGAGCGCACGCGCGAACGGGAGCGCGACACGCCACGGGACGTCCGGCTCGAGCAACCACGGCATCACGCGGACCGCACCCGCGACGAGCGCCAACACAGACGCGCCGAGCGACGCGATCGCGGCGTACCTCAACGTCGTGCGGGCGAGCGGGACCTTGACCACGGAGGGGACTATACGTCGTGCCCATGTCCATCGTCGCGGTCACGGGTGCGAGCGGCTTCGTCGGTAGCGCCGTGGTGCGAGCGTTGATCGCGGCGGGACGCAGCGTCCGCGCGATCGTCGAGCCGGGCGCTGACCTGCGCAACCTCGACGGCGTGAACGTCGAGCGAGTGACCTGCGACGTGACGGACGCGCAGCAGACGCGTCGCGCCATCTCAGGTGCGAGCTCGCTCTTTCATTTGGCTGCAATCTACAAGCTTTGGGCGACCGACCCTTCGCCGCTCTGGCGCGTGAACGTGGAGGGGACGACGAACGTGTTGCTCGCGGCGCAGGCGGAGAACGTTCGGCGCGTGGTGCACACGAGCTCGATCATGGCGATGGGTGTCGCGGAGCACGGCGACACGGACGAGTCCGCGGTCTTCAACACGTTCGATCTCGCGGGCGTCTACACGATGACCAAGCACGTCTCCGAGCGCATCGCGCTGCGCTTCGCCGAGGCGGGGCTTCCCGTGATCGTCGTCAACCCGAGCATGCCTTTCGGTCCGGGCGACCGCACGCCGACGCCGACCGGACGAACCATGCTGACGATCCTGCGCGACGAGGTCCCCGCGATCGGGCACGGCATGTTGAGCGTGATCGACGTGGACGACTGCGCGCGAGGTCACCTCCTCGCCGAAGAGAAGGGTCGCGTAGGTGAGCGCTACGTGTTGAACGCGCACGACGTCACCATCCATGATTTCGTGCACGCCGTGTGTCGCATCGCGGGCAAGAAGCCGCCGCGCTTCAAGGTGCCGGGAGCGATCGGTGCCGCGGTCGCGCTCGGGATGGAGGCGTGGGCGGACCATGTCACGCACCAAGAGCCGCGAGTGACGTACCGAGAAGCGCGCTTCACGCAGCGAGCTCCGCGATTCTCGAATGCCAAAGCAGTTCGCGAGCTCGGGCTTCGAACCCGACCGCTCGACGAGACCGTCGCACGCTCCGTCGCGTGGTTCCGCGCCGAAGCGATGGTCTGATCAGCGCTTCTTGCTCTTTTTCGCGACGGGCTTGTTCTTGGCCATCGGCTTTTTCGCAACAGCCTGCTTTTTCGCAACCGGCTTCTTGGCGACAATCTTCTTCTTCGCCACCGGCTTTTTCGCAACAGCCTGCTTCGTCGCAACCGGCTTCTTGGCGGCAGGTTTCTTCGCGACCGGCTTCTTCGCGACCGGCTTCTTCGCGACCGGCTTCTTCGCGACCGGCTTCTTTTTGGCGGACTTTGGGGCGGCCTTCTTGACGCCGGGTCCGGCGGCGGCCTTCTTGGTCGCGGCCTTCTTGGTCGCGGCCTTCGCGGGTCCGACGACGCCGTTCTTCATCACCGCTCGCGCGAGCAGTGCGCTGCGCACCTTCGCGTCGAATTGCTCGAAGTCGAAGGGCTTGTCGATGTACGCATCGGCGCCGTAGAGCGGGCTCGTCAGCGTGTTCAAGGTCTCGCCGATGCCCGTGAGGATCACGACGCCCGTGTGCGCGAGCGAGGCGTCCTCGCGGATCTTCTTGCAGACCTCCCACCCGCTGACTTCGGGCATCATCACGTCGAGGACGACGAGATCCGGCTTGTTGCGCTTCGCGAGCGCGATCGCCTGTTCGCCGTCCGAGGCCTCGATCACGTCGAACGCTGGATCCGTCATCTGTTGCAGATGGCTCGTGACCATTTCGCGCATTTCGTCGCTGTCGTCAGCGACCAGCACGAGCGGCTTCTTCTGTGAGGGCATGCGGGCATCAAACATGAGCGCTCGTTCTCGCGCAAGCATTGACGCGTCGCGCGGCACGATGTGCGTCATAAAATCGAGCACTCTCGGCTTGCACATCGCTGGGAGTGGGCGAAACTGCCGCCATGCGCAGCTCCATTCTTCTTGGGCTTACGGCACTCGCTCTGTTCGGGTGCGGATCTTCCAACACCAACCTCTTCTCCGACGACGGCGGAAAGCCCGACGCGAGCCTGGTCTCGTGCTCTTCGCCCGCAGACTGCCCGCCAGAAGTGCCGCGCTGTGGAGCCGACGGCCTCTGCAACAACGACCCCATCTTTCCCGACTCTTCGGTGGAGGCTGCGCCGGCGTGTCAAGGCATCAAGTGCAACATCGTCAACTGCAACAACGGCAACAAGACGACGCTCACCGGAACCGTCTACGACCCCGCGGGAAAGAACCCTCTCTATAACGTGGTCGTCTACGTGCCGAACGCGCCGCTCGATCCGATCAAGCACGGTCCGGTCTGCGACTCGTGCGGCGGAGCGAATGTCTCGGGCAACCCGATTGCGACCGCGCTCACGGACGCGAAGGGTCACTTCAAGCTCGAGGACGTCCCGGTCGGTTCGAGCATTCCGCTCGTGATTCAGGCCGGAAAATGGCGCCGCCAAGTCACGGTGCCGAACGTCCCCCAGTGCACAACCACCGCCGTGGACCCGAAGCTCACGCGACTGCCGGCGAAAAAGAGCGAGGGCGACATGCCGCTCATCGCGCTCGCCGCGGGCTGCGACCCGATCCACACGCTCGTGCAAAAGATCGGCGTCGACGTCTCCGAGATCACCGACGAGAAGGGCGGGGGCATGGTCCAAGTGTTCGCCGGCAAGAACAACCAGAACGGTGGCATCACGGGCGCGACCGACGCGTACGCGTTTTGGGGCAACAAGGCGAAGATGATGAAATACGACATCATCATCAACGAGTGCGAGTGCGCTCCTTACCCGCGTGACTCCGTGGGTCCGGGCTACGCGAACATGGCCGCTTATCTCAACGCCGGCGGTCGCGTGTTCGCGTCGCACTACCACCTCAACTTCTACGGAGAGCAGGGCAAGGCGGACACTTCCCTGCAGAACGCGGCGACGTGGACCCTCTGGGGCGGAAGCTCCACCTCGTCTCCCTACTTGATCGACACGAGCTTCCCGAAGGGCAAAGCCCTCGACGAATGGCTCTTCAATCTCTCGCAGCCCGGTCCGATCAACGGCTACGGGAGCGCATGGGCGCCCAGCGTGAAGACGACGCCCAAGGGACAAGTCCAGACGTTCGGCGTCGGCGACATCGGCGGCTCGAAGCCGGGCTTGTCGCAGCGATGGATCTACCCGCAAGGTGGCGGCTCGGTCTCGTACATCTCGATCAACATGCCCACGAACGTCCCGGCAGATCAGCGCTGCGGTCGCGCGGTGGGCTCGGACATCCACGTCGGCAACGGCCAGCTCACGAGCATGACCGAGCAAGAGGCAGCGCTCGAGTTCATGTTCTTCGACCTCGCGTCGTGCGTGATCGACGACGGCAAGGTGCCAGAGCCTCCGCCCATCAACTGATCGTCAAAAGGACGTTTCTCCTTTCGCCGAATGCACGGCGACGCCTATTGTCCGCGGCGTCATGCGTCTCATCGTTTTGGTCACGTCCATCGTGCTCGCCTCCGCCGCTTGCGGAGGGCCAAATCCTGCCGCCATGAAGACGGCGGCTGACGCGCAGACGATGAGCGACGAGGAGCGCGGAGACTCGATCTGCGGCGCGGGCTGGAAGTGGTCCGGCGATCGATGCTCGCACAGCGACACGCCCGTTGGAGCGCGTCCGACCACGGCGACGCGTGGTGGTGTCGACGATCTACCGGCGCCGACACGCCCGAGCAACTTCGCGGTCGAAGACATCGTCCCCGGCAACGGCGCGCAAGCCAAGCCGGGCGATCTGGTGCGTGTACACTACACGGGTGCCCTCACGGACGGCACGGTGTTCGACTCTAGCAAGCCGCGCGGCACGCCCTTCGAGTTCCGCATCGGCCAGGGCATGGTCATCAAGGGCTTCGAGCGCGGAGTCGTCGGCATGAAGGTCGGCGGCGTCCGCAAGGTGACGATCCCGCCCGAGCTGGGCTACGGCAAACGTGGGTCGCCTCCGACCATCCCGCCGAACGCCACGCTGATCTTCGACATCGAGCTCCTCGACGCCAAGCCCTGAATCACGGCGGCTTAGCCACAAAACGCGGCACTAGACGCGAGCGCCGTCTCCGGTAAGCTCCGCGGTCATGTACGGACAGCCGCCGCAACAACAGCAACAACAACAGATGATGCCGCAGCCTGGCTATGGGCCGCCTGCCATGCAGCCTGGCGCAGGGGGGCCGACCGTCTTGGGTCAGCCGCTGGAGCAGGGCGAACGCGTCATTTGGTTCCGCAAGCACAGCTACATGCTCGAGAAGATCATCATGATCGTCGTCGGCGTGTTCCTGCTGATCATCTTGGTCGGTGTCTTCGTGATCATCTACGGAGTCTTGCTCGACAGGTGGAAGCCGGTCGCGCACGTGGTCACCAACCGACGGCTCATCGTCTTCGGCGCACCCGGAAAGCCGGCAGAGAGCTACCCGCTCGCGCACATCGCCGACATCAACCCCATCCGCAAAGCTGCGGGCAGCGGCGGTGGTGGTCTCATCGGGATGGCGATCTCGGCGGGCATCAGCGCGGCCGCGAACGCGATCGCGAACAACAACCACAAGCTCACCAGGGATTTCTGGAACCGCACAGAGTCACTCGACATCACGTTCTCGAACGGCCAGAAGGTCCGCGTCAAATGCGACGTCGAGTACGGCCCACAGCTCGGACTCACGCTCGCGCGCGCGGTGTTCAACCGCGAAGCCGAGACGATGCCGAACGCAGAGGCCGTGCTCCCCTGACTCGTTCTTAGTCAAGACAGGCGCGGCGTGGGTCTTCGGGTCCGCGCCGTTCTTGTTTTGTCACGGCAGATTGTCTTCGGTCATCGCGGCTTGCGGCGATTGTGCGTCCGGGTGATCCGCTCGCCATTCCGCCGCGCGTGCGTTTTCGAGTGCGGCGCGATCGGCGTACGGCTGCGGGTGCGCCGCGGTCTCTCGTTGATACGTCAAGAGATCCGTGACGACGAAACCTGGCCGCTCTGGACGCTTGGGATCGAAGCGACGCGCGCGAAGCCACTCGAGGAGACTCTTCAACACGGTGACGGTCGACCGGCGAACGTCGTGCAGCAGGACCACTCCCCCGCCGTTGAAATCCAGCTGATCCTCGAGGCTCGCCGAGGCGCTCGCTCACGGGCA
>ENA-OFCD01000498-OFCD01000498.1-metagenomes-genome-assembly--contig:-NODE-498-length-24777-cov-21.185341_pt1 | contig 24777 bp, 25 predicted proteins | sample MGYA00153392_OFCD01 | MGnify analysis MGYA00153392
CTTGCGAGTTCGAGTCTCGCTATCTGCATAAAGAGGGGGAAAGAATGAATGTTCTCTCCCCCTCTTTTAGGTACAACTCAGCCTCGAGTAGCGATCGCACTTAGTTTGGTTTCTGGGCAACAAGATACTTGCTCATGAAATGCGTAGACGCAGGCTGAATGATGAATCCAGCGCTTTCTAAGCGTTCAACCAGGTTATCTTGCGTGTAGTTGCGGTAGAACGGTTCATGGAACGTCGCTGCAAAGCCGTCCATCATGGCTCCCCATTCCGGTCGATCGTCAAGCTGAATAGAGTCACAAATCACAAAAGTACCCCCCGGCTTAATCACTCGAAAGGCTTCATTAATGACCTGTTGACGAACAGGAGCGGGCAACTCGTGGAATAAAAAGACGCAGCTCAGAAGATGAAAGTAGTTATCTACGTAGGGAAGCGATTCACCAGCAGATTGGGCTAGTTGGGGCAATTCACCCGGAAGTTGAGAAAGAAGCTGGTTAGCTTTGCGTAGGTAAGCTTCTGAAAGATCCACACCGTAGAGCTTTGCCTTAGGTAAAATGCTCCGCACCATCCGCAGAGTCCGTCCGGTACCACAAGCAATGTCCAAATGCTTGATGTCATAAGGGCTGGTCTCAGGGAAAGCGGCAATTCCGGCCTTGAGAGGAGCCAGCACTCGACGACGCATCGCATCTGCCGCACCATTAAATAGGATCTCGACTTGAAGGTCGTAGATCTGGGCCGATCGATCGCTTAGATACCCATTAGTTTGGTTATGGAAATTTTGGGTGTAATAGTTCGGGAGACCCGCCGTGTCAATGCGATCGTCAAACTCTCGAATATTCCCTTTCTGGGAGCGATTCCAGACCGAAGCGGTATCGAGACAAACAGCAGGGTAATACTTAATAAAGTCGTCCCAGGGGTTATCAAACAGGAGAGGCTTGGGATAGACGCCCCGTTCGGCATCCGCCCAATCAACCGCTAAAAGACTTTCGTAACTCTCCCGAACCTCCTGCATCATTCCATCGGGAATGGTCGGCACAGGACGATCGGCTGATTTTTCAATAAGTCCGAGGGGTTCTATGACCTGAAGGGCGCGTCTATAGAGGGTTTTGTGGGCCAGCCCGAACGCTGCTTTTCCCTGCTGGAGCGTTTGATATGCCAGCTTGGTTAGATCATCTGGAATTAACGTTTCAGCCATGGTTGGGTTCAGAAGTTGTAATGGAATATTTTCAATCTATTAAGTATTGTAATAAATTGGAACCCATTATGTAACTCACTCGTCTGATTGACCCTGCCATCTATCAAAAGACGCGTTACAGAACATTAGCCCGCATCAACGCGATCGGCAGTGCGGCCAATTTGCGCATCTTTGAGACATAAGCCCGCTTGCTAAAAACATCATAATCATTGCGCTCTATTGCACCAAGAATCCAGCTATAGGTCATTGACGCCGCCCATACAGGCCACCGTGCATCTTCGCTCAAGAATGAAATTCCCCGATCGGCTTCTACAAAAACCTTACGTGCCCGCGCAATTTGAAACTTCATCAATGCACGCCAACGATCGTCTACCACCCCGTTCATGAGATCTTTCTCGGTGTAGTTAAATCGATATAAGTCTTCCATCGGCAAATAAATGCGTCCGCGATGGCGATCCTCGCCCACATCCCGCAGAATATTGGTCAACTGATTGGCGATGCCTAACGCTGTCGCCTCTTTGACCGGGATATACGGCGGGTTCAACCGATTCCAGGGTGCATTTTGGCTCGACTCGTCAATGCCCATGATCGTTGTAGACATTAGCCCGACCGTTCCCGCTACGCGGTAGCAGTAGAGTTCGAGGTCTTCGTAAGTCTCGTAGCGGTTGCGATAGAGATCCATTCGCTGCCCCTCGATCATGTCGCGGAACGGCTGAATGTCCAAGTCATAGCGCTCTAATGTATCCACTAGTGCCACATCGAAGTCATCCTGCGGCTTCCCGGCGAAGAGAGCTTCAAGCTGTTCTTCCCAGTCGTCTAAGGTTGCATTCGTGGTGTTACCCGAGTCTGCGCCATCGACTAGTTCATCGGTCCGACGACACCAGACATAAATCGCCCAAATGGCCCGCCGCTTCTGAGCTGGCATGAGCATCGTCGAGAGATAAAAACTCTTGGCAAAGTCGGCGGTCACTTGACGACAGCATTCGTAGGCAGTCTCGACAGATGCCAAGGTAGATTTTTTTTTCACAAGCGGAGGTTCAGGCAATTGCAGCATTCCAATCCAGGGGGGAAGGTTAGCAAAAAATGGCAAATTTATCATCTCATGGATTCTATCGTTCAGGGGCACTGTTGCACCGGATAGAAACAATTCAAGCGTTAGATCGCAGGTTTAGGTCGATCGACGTTCGGTAAAATAGCTGAAATTTAAAAAACCCCAGTGCGAAACCCCCAGTCTTAGGATTGGGGGCCTCTCGTGCAAACTCCTCTACACCGATACCAACTCCCGATCGGGAATTTTCTCGACTGGGTAGGCGAGTGCGATCGCATTGCTAGCTTGCTTTCCAGACAAAACTGCCCCTTCCATACTGCCCAGATATTCCTGCATGGTGTAGCTCCCTGCTAGGAAGAAATTGGCGATGGGCGTGGCCTGATCGGGGCGATAGGCTTGAGTGCCGGGGGAGGCCGTATAGACCGATCGTGGGGTTTTGACGACCTTATACTTCCGTATTTTGGCTGGATCCTCAATATCGAGGTGCTGCGGGAACAACCGCTTCAGTTCCAGCATCGTGGCGTCGATAATTTCTTCGTCAGATTTATCGATCCAATCCTTTGCTGGGGCCAGAATGAGTTCCAACATCGATCGATCAGGGTCCGCATGTTCTTTGCAGGCGATGCTCATGTCGGCGTATACGCTCAAGATATCGGACCTGGAGAACAGTAGATGGTCGACATCCGTGAGACGACGATCGAACCAAATGTGAATATTAATGACCGGGACGCCTTCCAGGTTTTGCATCTTCTGGAAGACATCAATTTTTTTCCACGGCTCGGGCATTAGGACTTTGATCACGTCCACGGGCATAGCCGAAACAAAAATATCCGCTTCGACAATTTCGTCAGACTGGCCGTTAATGCCGCGCATGACCCAATGTTTGACCGTACCGTCATCATTTAAGACGATTTCCTTCAGCGGCTTATTCATCTGCACCGAGCCGCCCCGTTCAGTGAAATAGTCCACGATCGGCTGACAGAGGCGTTCAGAGTGCGATCCGTCTAGCAATGCGACCATGGAACCATAGCGCTCTCGCAAGAATTTATTGATTGCAGTCAGCGGAATGGTTGCTGAAACGTCTTCTGGGTTGATAAACGTCAGCGCTTTGGATGCAGCGATAAAAATATCAGAGTTAACCCGATCGTCCACGCCCTGTTTGCGGAGCCATTCGAGGAGACTGTATTTATCCATCTCTTCAACATATTTTTTCCCGAACACTACTCCAGGCCACAGCCCGAGCGCAAATTTAAACTTTTGCTCCCAAGTGAGCATGTCATTATTTCTAATAATTGACGTGATGACGTGGAAAGGCGCAGGGATATTGGGAACCTTGAAATAGGAGTAGGTGCCGGGTTTTTCGGGTTGGTTGAAGATGAGCGCGTGCTCTTTCCATTGCAGGCGATCGCTGATTCCCAATTCCTCAATCAGTTGCAGCATATTGGGATAGGCACCAAAAAAGGCATGAAGCCCCGTTTCGTACATATCGCCGTCTTCATCTTCCCAGGCTGCAACGAGTCCGCCGAGAACGTCTCGACTCTCATAGACAATGGGCTGGTGTCCAGCATCCACAAGGTATTTAGCACAGGCTAGTCCGGCTAACCCGGCTCCGGCGATCGCGACACGCATGACTCTTCCACCAAATTGATCGGATGATTTGTAGACATTATACGTTACATGTTGTTACGTGCGATCGCGAGGCTCGACATCGATCGGGAATCCCTTGAAAATTACGATCGCAACATCTTCCGGTATTCAGACCAAACTCGCGAGGACAGGAAGACAATGGCGACTATCTGAATCAGGAGTGCGATCGTGATGTTGGTAAAGTCAAAACTGCCTGAATTTTCTCGGTCGATGGTGTACAAAATTCCTCGATACCACGGTGAGCACATCAGCAAGATCTGTCCGATTTGGGAATTATTGCCTAAGGACGTGAACAATCCACCCATAACTGAGGGTAGCCCAACTGCGAAGCATAGACTTCCGATCGCCCAGGTCGATCGTTTCTGGGTTTTGAGCATCAGCATCCACTGCACCAGCAACGCATAGTTAATGACTAATGGGATCACTAGTATCAAACCTGACCCATTTCTGACGATATCGATCGATGACGTGCCGAAGCTTGGGAAGACCAATGCCATCACAATGATCCCGGATACCATCACAAGATTCAGTCCGATCGCCGTTAGCCCTGGACTCTTTTCACCCAAAATCAGATCCGTGCGCGATGTCTGAGTGCGCGATAAGCCTTCAGTTTCAAGCCGACTGTCTTGGCGATAACAAATCCACTCAAACCACGTTTGACGGACGGTAGAAAGCGCAAAGATTAATCCGATAAATATCCATGGAACCAGGTATTCTACAAGCTCGATATTGCCACCATCAGGAGTATTGCTTGATGAACTTATGGCGCGGAAACCGATAATGAGTAGAACAAAATAGGGTACCAGAATATAGCTTTGACGCTTGCTGATCAGGGTTGCTGTAGGGTTCTGGAAAGCCCGTTGGAGAATTTGCCAAAGGAGTACGATGACGATCGTCGCATTTGTGAACGTAAAAAGATGGGTGACGATCGGATTCCGGTTAAGGGTTAGGAAAAACCAATCCAAACGATCGGGCGTTGAACCCGGACTGAGATAGGGGGTCCAAAGAACCAAGTTATTCCACGCCATAAATAGCGGAATAGCAATGGCTCCGGCTATTAATAACCTAGGAAAATACTACTAGAAACAGTCGTAGAAGTGCTTTTATTTCCGGTATTTTGCTGACTAAACCCAATGAGCAGTGCGCCCACTAGAAGGACTACGCCGAACACTATAAATATGCTGTAGTAGCTTATGAAAAAGATCGGCGAAATGCCCGCCATTGTCCCACATAGGACATGGAGTGGGATTGCTAAGATCAACGCTAGATAGGTTAAACCAGGAACCCCGAGTAATTTTCCGAGCAAAAGGGTCTGACTCGATCGAGGACTTAGCCGCAAGAAATTAATAGTCCCTCGTTGGATTTCCTGATTTATATCAGCGACTAAGAAATAAACAGCGGGTAAATAAATGAAGAAGAGGATCGACGTATTCTGGCCATCGAAAATATCACGCCACCACCGTCGCCAGTTAACTCCTCCACAGTTCGCCCATATCGATACTGAATCGTATCGAGTTGCGCTGCCGATACAGTAGTTAGAATTAAACTGAAACGTTGCTTCGGTGGGTATCTGCTGGATGTAGTTCATCATCAATAAGATCTAAACGATCGTCACTAATGCCATCGTTAGCAATACCGATCGCCAGCTCAATCGTCCTTTGATTTCCCGTAAAAGCTGCGGATTCCAGTCACCGAGTTTGTCCAGCCACACGGGTAGAGTTTGTAATTGTGTCATGGTTATTTCTCCGTTAGGCGATGCGTTTAGGCGGTGCGTTGGTAATCCATTTTCAGGAAGATGGATTCAAGATTTTCCTGGGTGACGTGAAAATCGGTGATGTCAAGCCCGAGACCGATCGCATCCCTGAGCAATTTCGATCGCGCGGCGGCGTCACCTGTGAAGAGAACCTTGAGTGTGGTTAGAGAACCAGTCACTTCGATCGCCGACACCTCTGCCCGATTCGATAAAAACTCCCGCAGCCGACCCACCTGATCCACCACCGAAATCATCAAATGCTGACGACTCAAACGTTGGTACAAATCGGACAGCACCGCACTCTCCACCAGCCGTCCCTGTTCCATCACCCCGATCGACGTACAAAAATCTTCTAAGTCGCTCAAAATATGCGACGAAATAACGATCGTCATCCCCGAAGCCTGAAGATCTTTAATAATGGTGCGAAATTGCGATCGGGCTAATGGATCAAGGCCCGACACAGGCTCATCCATCAGCAACAACGCCGGACGATGCAAAATTGACTGCGCCAAACTCAGCCGCTGTTTCATCCCACGGGAGAGCGTATTAATCAGCGATCGGGCCTTGCTTTCGAGCTGGACAAAGGCAAGAATTTCTTGGATACGAGCAGAGCGATCGGGTTCCTTGAGAAAGTACAACCGTGCCATGTAGTCCAGATAATCCCGCACGCTGAGGTCTTCGTAGAGCGGATAATCATCGGGTAGATAGCCTAGCCTACGTTTTTGCTGTGGCAGATATTCGCCATAGCGCAACAACGCTCTATCTAAGAAAACTTCGCCCGTTGTCGGTTCATCCGCTAACGCCAGTAATCGCAGCAGCGTAGTCTTTCCGGCACCATTAGGTCCTATTAATCCATACACTTCGCCCTCGCGGACTTGGAGATTAACAGAGTCTAGGGCCAGATGACGATCGAACCGCTTACTCAAGGCAACCGTACTTAGAAGCATAAAACCGACGCGGTGACTAGGATGTCCTTTATCCTAACCTCGCAACTTACAAAGCTAAAACAACTTAAAGCCCCTTCATAATGACTCTATGAAGGGGCTTTAAAATTATTAAGGGCGAATGAGGGGACTCGAACCCCCGAATGGCGGCACCACAAGCCGCTGCCGTAACCACTTGGCGACACTCGCCGCGTCCTTAGGTACTATAGCGTAAGTAAGGGGGATTTGGGAATGCCTTGGGTAATTTTTTATGGCCGAGGATGGATGTCCCTTGTGATATTGGGAAATTTGGGTACTTTGTGTTGATTTTAGGTGGGGCTTGCTATCGTATCAAGGGTTTCGCACGTCCAGTCGATGACGACCTGCTGCTCATTGCCTATTTATCTGGCTACATTCTATGAAAGGCTGTTTCGCTGGAATTTTAGTTTGCGCGACGATCGCCGGAGTTGGTTTTCTGCTGAATTCTATGAACCCCGGTCAAGATGAGTTTGAGACGTTTGCCCTCGCTCAGATGAAACAAGAGCTTTGTCCGAAGGTTCCCGTGTTTGGTAAAGACTGTCCAAGGTTTATGGACGAGAACAAGATGCAGGTCAAAGAGATTCTGCGTCAAAATACGCAACGGGAAGATTTTGGGTTGTTCAGTCGGTATCAGACGCATTTGTCATTGCGATCGATTGTACCGCCGGAAGCCGTGCCGTTTTTGTCAATGCTGCCGATGGCGACAAGCTATGATTTGGCGACCGTGGGCGTGATGGGCAACTTTTATATCTATCAAGCGAAGGAGAAAAAGCTGTGACTCAAATGAATGTTGAAACGAATGTGGGTATGGAGACTGATAGTGAAGACTGGGCGGGAGTTTTGAAGGACGTGTCGGAGGGGCGATCGCTGTCTCAGGGTCAGGCGAGTGCGCTGATGCGCGGCTGGCTGACGGAATCAATTCCGCCGTTATTGTCGGGTGCAATTTTGATGGCGCTCAATGCAAAGGGGTTTTCGGGGGTGGAGTTGGCTGGGATGGCGCAGGTGTTGAAGTCGCTCTCTGCACAGCAAGCGGCCATAGCTCATCTGGCTCCAATAATAGATACCTGTGGGACGGGCGGAGATGGAGCCGATACGTTTAATATTTCTACGGCAGTTGCGTTTATCGTGGCCGCCACGGGCGTGAAGGTCGCAAAACATGGGGGCCGATCGTCCTCTAGTCGCGTGGGTTCTGCCGATGTCCTAGAAGGATTAGGGCTAAATTTTGCGGCACATCCTGAAAAAATTCGATCGGCGGTAGATGAAGTAGGCGTGACGTTTTTGTTTGCGCCCGGTTGGCATCCGGCGATGAAGGCCGTTGCTCCGATGCGTAAGGCATTAGGGATTCGGACGGTGTTTAATCTACTCGGCCCATTGGTGAATCCGATGAATCCGACGGGGCAAGTGATTGGGGTCTCTAGATCGCAGTTTCTAGACCCGATGGCAGAAGCGCTGGGCCTTTTAGGCGTGAAGCAAGGAATTGTTGTTTTAGGCCGAGAAGGCTTAGATGAGGCGTGTTTGGGGGATTTGAATGATTTGGCGGTGTTGGGGCGATCGGGCGAGGTGACGCGGGAAATTCTGGATCCTCAATCTGTGGGTGCTGTTCGGGCGACGGTAGCGGATTTGAAAGGCGGCGATTTGGCGGAGAACATGGCCATTTTGCGATCGGTGTTGCAGGGGAAGGGAACAACAGCTCAGACCGATGCGGTGGCATTAAATGCGGCGTTAGCCCTGCGGGTGGGCGATCAAGTGTTGGACTTGTCGGAGGGTGTGAATGTGGCAAGAGAGGTGATTTTGAATGGGGCAGGATGGTCGATTTTAGAAAAGCTTGTGGCGTTTTTGAAGTAGGTGATGACGATGGCGATGACTTAGGTAACAACTAGGTGACAACTATGGCGATCGATTCTACCCTGCATTGGATTCAGCAAATCGTTCAACGACGACCCTTACTCTTTCTATTAACACTAGCGCTTGCGATTCGGCTCTACCATTTTGATGCGCCCATCCTCGGTATTCATGCATGGCGACAATCAGATACCGCTGCGATCGCCCGTAATTTTTATGAGAATGGATTTAATTTTTTGTATCCTCAAATTGATTGGGGTGGCAGTGGCACAGGCTATTGTGAAACTGAGTTTCCAATCTATTCATTTCTCGTTGCGATAGTATACAGATTCTTTGGGGTTCATGACGGGATAGGTCGGCTCTTCTCGATCGCTTGGTGCCTAGTCGGAATTGTTTTTCTATATCAGCTTGCCCGAGATTTATTTGAAGAGAAAACTGCATTTTGGGCCTGTTTGTTTTACTCAGTTTTGCCGCTCAGCGTTTATTACAGCCGTACGTTTCAACCCGAATCGATGCTGATGACCTGTTCAATTATTAGTATTCTTTATTTTAAACGATGGCTCGATTCAGCGAAATCGGTTGCATTGTTGACATCGAGTCTCTTCTTAACGATCGCCTGTCTGATGAAAGTTCTACCGCTGCTGTATCTTGGCGTTCCGCTGATCTATCTGGCCTTTAGTCATTTCGGACGAAAGGCATGGCAACAACCGCAGCTTTGGGGCTATCTAATTGTGCCGATCGTCAGTGTATTCCTATGGTATGGCCATGCTCATCAGCTTTTCCTGACCTACGGCAATACCTTTGGATTTTCTGCCGCAACGACCGATCGCTACACCTATAGTATTTTACTCACTCCCTATTTTTGGAGTGAAATCTTGGTCAAAGTTGCCGTCAGACACTTTGCAATCGTTGGATTTTTTATCTTTATCGCGGGTCTATTTTGCATCAAAGGGCGATCGTTAATCCTCTTGTCTACTTGGTTATTGGCCGCCGTTCTGTGCTGGATTTTGGTCCCCGTGACGAGCGTGGTGCATGAGTATTATCTTCTCCCCTTTATGATTCCGGGCGTCATGGTGATGGGCAAGGCTTGCAGTGTTTATCTAACAAAGAATACCCGTCAAAATCATCCTGCCAAACCCCTTGCGGAACGGGCGATCGTTATAGGAATCATTCTAACCTTTATCTCAAGTGCCTCTTTCTATAGCATTGACTATATGAAAAAAGAAAACCCTCAAAATTCTCCAGTCTTCGCACTTGCACAACAGATTAAAGCCTCAACTTCACCGACCGACTTAGTCATTTCGACGACGGGCGGCGATCCCACATTGCTCTATCTTTCCCACCGCAAGGGCTGGTTGGTCAATCCGGCTGACGTCACCCCAACAAGATTGGCGCAGAACATTGAGCAGGGCGCATCCTATTTAGTCGGAAGCTTTGACTTTGTAGAAAGCTACACGGTGTCGATGGGTGAGGGAGAACAGCAAGTGATTCAGAACGTGCTCAAGCAATATCCCAATACGATCGAGTCTTCCCGTTATTACATCGCAAGACTTAAACCTAAGACTTAAACCCAAGACTCAACCCCAAGGCTTAACCCTAAAATTCGGACAGTCCCACCTCGTCCGATCGCCCATCCATGAGGCATGATAAGGAGTGTCGATGTGATAAAGAGGGAGATGCGATCGTGGCTTCTACGGGATTCAAAGATTACTACAGCATTTTGGGCGTGGCCAAGAGCGACGATGGCGATGCGATTAAAAAAGCCTTTCGGCAGCTTGCCCGTAAGTATCACCCCGACGTCAACCCCGGCGACAAGTCGTCTGAAGACAAATTCAAAGAAATCAACGAGGCATACGAAGTCCTCTCAGACAAGGATAAACGGGCCAAATATGACCAATACGGCCAGTACTGGGATAAAGTCGGCGCACCCGGTTCGTCACCGGGCGGGGGCGGTTATCGTCCCCAAGGCGGTCCCCAAGGCGGCGATTTCAATGATGTTGAATTTGGGAAGTTTGACAACTTTGATGAATTTATCAACGACCTACTTGGACGTATGGGAAACAGCAGCGGCGGCGGACGAGGCGGCGGCGATCCCTTCAGCGGCGGCTTCCGCAATCCTAGTACCAGCAACGCCAACCTAGACATTCAAGCTAAAGTTACCCTTACCTTTAGCGAAGCCTTCAACGGCGTCCAAAGGCCCTTCTCCATCGGAACCGAAACCATCACCGTCAAAATCCCCCCCGGTGCCAAAACCGGAAGCAAAATCCGAGTGCGCGGCAAAGGGAACTTCAGCCCGCTCTACACCAGCCAACGCGGCGATCTCTACCTAATTGTCGAACTCACCAAACATGGGTTCTTTCAATTTGATGGCGACAATTTGACCTGTGAAGTCGCGATCGCCCCCGATGAAGCCGTCCTCGGGACCCAAGTCGATGTGCCCACCCCCGACGGCACAGTCACTCTCACCGTTCCATCAGGAGTCAAATCCGGTCAATCGATGCGGCTCCGAGGTAAAGGCTGGAAAAACACCAAAGGCGATCGCACTGATCAAATTGTGAAGCTGATCATTACTCCTCCTAAAGATCTTAGTAAAATCGAACGCGAAGCCTACGAAACGCTTCGAGATAACCGGAGTACTGATGTGCGATCGGCGCTCAAGAGCGTGAAATTGTAGTGGATCTCTAGGCACCTAGGATGGGGTTTGTTGGGTTTATGGGGAATCTGTCGATACTGAGGGAGCGCACTTCATATCTGACTATTCGAGCCTTTGTCATCCCCCATCCCCACCTGCTATGCAACCCAACCAACTGCTCCTTCAATTTGCACTGCGCTACCCAAAACTGATTGCGCTGACAGTTATTTTAGGATTTTCCGGTGCCCTCTTCAACGGGGTCAGTACGGCCCTAATCGTCCCGGTCATTTTTGGTTTCTTGGGACAAGATGTGGGGTTGAAGGGAATGCCACCGCTGCTCCAGAAATATCTGACGCCCTCCGATGGGTTAGCGACGAACGATCGCTACCTGATTATGATGGGTGTCGTTTTAGGAGCGATCGTCCTCAAAAACGCGGCTAGCTATGCCAGCACTCTGGTATCTAGTCGCCTCTCCCAAACCCTCACCAGTCGGATCCGCAAAGATGGAATGCGGTTGCTCTTAGATGTAGACCTTGATTTTTTTAACCGTCACCGACTCGGCGATCTAGTCAATCAGCTTGGCGGCGAAACGTCTCGTGCAGCTGATGCGATTCGGACGGCCACGAGCTTATTCACGACCAGTATCACAATTTTAGTCTTTACTGGATTTCTCCTCGCCATTTCTTGGCCACTCACGATCGTCACTACTGTGCTTCTAGGCATTGCTTCTCTATCCAATCAGTTTTTTATCAAACGCGCACGGGCGCATGGAGAACAGCTCAGCGAACGATCGCGGAAATATTCGGTCATGCAGCAGGAGATTTTGTCTGGGATTCGCCTCGTCAAAGCAACAGGTCATGAAGATGCTGAGTATGATCACTTAAGCGACTTGATCCTCGATCGAGAAAAAGCTGAACTGGACTCACAAGCGACCTTTGCCCTAGTCCCACCTGTCAATGAAATCGCAGGCATTATTACCGTCTTAGCGATCGTTATCCTTGGCAAAATCACCTTTGTCAGTCATGCCGAAGCCATCTCGACGGTCTTGCTCACGTATCTTTTAGTGTTGTTTAGACTGTTGCCATTCGTGAGTCAGCTTAATAGTCAGCGCAGCAACTTTGCCAATGCATCTCCCAGTGTCAAATTAGTGGCTGAGTTTCTACGTCGTGACAACAAACCGTTCATGAATCGAGGTCTGACTGAGTTTACAGGACTAGCAACAGGGATTGAATTTAAGAATCTAGCGTTTCGCTATCCCGGTAATGAAGACTGGACGCTACAGGATATAAATCTAATTTTACCCAAGGGGCAAACCCTTGCGCTAGTTGGTTCTTCGGGTGCAGGTAAGTCCACTTTAGCGGATCTATTGCCGCGATTCTACGATTGCGATCGGGGCAATATTTTCTTAGATGCATACGACATTCGAGATTTTGATTTGCGATCACTGCGGTCTCGCATGGGCATTGTCAGTCAGGATACGTTTCTCTTTAACGATACCGTTGCCAATAACATTGCTTATAGCTGTGACTCCGCCACTCGGGATGAGGTGGTTCAAGCCGCAAAACGTGCCAATGCGTACGGGTTCATCGCTGAACTCCCGAAGGGATTTGATACGGAAATTGGCGATCGAGGCGTGTTGTTGTCTGGGGGTCAACGTCAGCGGCTTGCGATCGCTCGCGCACTGTTAAAGAATCCAGAAATCCTTATCCTAGATGAAGCCACTAGCGCACTTGATACCGTATCAGAGCGAATGGTCCAACAAGCCATTGATGAGTTGAGTCGCGATCGGACGGTGTTAGTGATTGCCCATCGATTATCAACGATTCAAAATGCGGATCAAATTGCAGTCTTCGATCGGGGATTTGTGGTCGAGACAGGAACCCATACTGAATTATTAAAACGAGGAGGACACTATTCTCGACTCTATCAAATGCAGTTCAGTGAAACATTGAGTGAGACTCTATCCATAACACAGGCCCAGAAGCCAGCTAAAACACTAACTAAAACATAGCTTGAACTATTGAATCACAAGATTTAAAACCCTTTAGCCCATTCTATTACTCGTTCTTATGCTTTCTCAATCCACCCCGTTATCCCGTGAATCTAGACTCCCTCGATCGCTGAATGTGATCGGACCTGTGGCAACGCCGCCTATTGTGCTGGTGGCCTTCACGCGTCCTGAGTTACTCCAGCCTGTCCTTGATGCTCTAGCTCATCAGAGCGTCCTGCCCACGGAACTGGTGGCCTTTCTAGATGGTCCCCGCACCGAACAAGACGTCCCTAAGATCAACGCCTGCGTGGTTCTGCTAGAGACCTTTCGGACAATCCTTCCCGTTCGCATCATCCAACGTCCTCAAAACCTCGGCTGCGATCGCAATGTCTTACTGGCCCTCACTGAAGTTGCATCACAATATCCGAGTTTTGTTTATCTTGAAGATGACGTAGTTCCTAATCCCTGTTTTTACGATCGGATCTCTCGACTTCTAACCGCGTATCAACCTCACAAACAGGTGTTTTCCGTATCGGCATACGCTAATTATCCCGATGAACTCGAAGCGGATCTCACTGAAGATTTCATGGCCTCAAACCGCGTCTTTGCCCTAGGCTTTGGCACCTGGTCCGATCGGTGGCTGGCGCTTAACCTAGTCGAAATGCCATCTGACTACAACCCCTTTCAAACGTTCGCTCATATCCCCGCCAATCTCCAAACAAAATACACGATTGTCAATCAGTTCTTTATTGAAAAAAATCACAAAGTAGACTGGGTAATCGCGCTGACGTTGGCGGCTTTGGCAAAGAACTTGATTCACATTATTCCAAAGAAATCGTTTGTCAAAAACATTGGCTGTGGTCATCCCGATGCCAAGACCTACCGGGATGGCGTTCCGGATTGGATTAACCAGCGGCATTCTCTAGATGCGGTTCCAGATTCATTGCCGGAGACCTTAGAGCCCTTGAATGGAAAATCTCGATCGCTCTCGGGTGTGGAGCTAATCGAACATTTTCGCCGATCGGACGGACTATGGCTGAATCGATCTGCACTGAAAATATTGCTGAGTCAGTACGCTAGCCTAGACGATCGACGTGCCATCTGTGGCTTCTTCCTAGAGCAAATTCCGGTCATGGTACGACGACGCAAAATGAAACGAGAAACTTGAGGAGTTGTGAATTGAGCATGATGAATTGAGACTTGAGAATTTTTAGGAGGAATAGATGATGAAAACGATCGGGATGATTAGCAGCTACGTGGGACTGAATCCCTGTCCGACTGATTGGTTATGGCAACAGGCTAAGCAACCCTTTGGACAATGGGACAATATTCAGCTGAGTGCAACGGTAAAGAATCCAGATTTTTTACTCATGTATAACTTTCATGATTTCCCGGAACACCCCGATCGGCATTGGAATCCACTCAAAAATCAACGTCGTCAACAGCGCTACAAACATCAACATACTGAATTACAACGTCGTCTACAAAATGTCCCGCGCGATCGGACGATGTTCCTCTGGCGTGAACCGCCGTTGCCGGAAGTCGAGCACCGAAGTATTGCCTACTATAATCATGCAAAACCTTATGCCTCACTCATTTCTGGGCCTGACGACCATGCTCCCCAGCCGGACTATATGCCTGCGATTTGGTATTTAACCAACTCCTTCGAGGAGCTAGATCAACTGCCACCGCCCGTCAAGCTCAAGCCCTGTAGTTGGATTACGTCCGGAATCGATCGCACTGCAAATCACCGCGATCGGCTTAGCTTTCTCAAGTTAATTCATAACAGTGATGTCGATTGTGACTTTTACGGTCGTGGATTGCCGGACTGGGCAGGGGCAGGCAGCATTAACAATAAATGGTACGGCATGGCACCCTATCGCTACAACTTGGCGATCGAAAACTATGCAGATAATGATTGGTATGTGAGTGAAAAACTTTGGGATTCACTATTGAGTTGGTGTCTACCCATTTATTATGGCGGATCGGCGGCAGATAAACTATTGCCACCGGGAAGTTTCTTGAGATTGCCCAGTATGGATGAAAAGGGGATTCGGTACATTCAAGAAGTCACCGCTACACCCGATGCTTGGTATGAAGCTAAAGATGCAATCGCAGAAGCGAGACAAATTATCTTACATAAGTTAAATCTCGTGAACTGGCTCTCTGAATACGTTAGTAAGTTTGAGTAATTTATGACTACCCCAACCACCGGAATTTGTACGCTAGCAAATGATCACGTTTTTGATCAAGTGATTGCGCTAATTAATAGCATTGGTGAAGTGATGGGTGCAGATTTTCCAATCTGTATCTTCCCCTATGATAATTGCTGCGATCGGTTACAACGTGCTGTTCGCGATCGACCCAATGTCACGATTTTTCAAGATATAGCCATGTTGGACTACTGGGATAAAGAAGCAAAACGGGTCTGGGATGCTTGTCCATCAGCCAAATTACGCTGGGCTGAAATCACCGAAGAGCCATACTATCGTTTTGGAACCCACCGCCGATTTGGGGCATTTTCAGGGCCGTTCGATCGATTTTTGTATATGGACGCTGATACAGTGCTGTTACAGGATGTGACGCCCATTTTGAAGCAACTAGACACTCACGATTGGATTGTCTATGACTTTCAGCATCGCGATGTCAGTCATGTCTACAATTGTGCGAGTGATCAGCTCCTCCAAGTCTTTACGCCCCATCAAATCAACCATAAAATTTTTTGTTCTGGCTTTTATGCTGCCAAACGGGGAACCTTTAGTCAAACACAGCTTGATGACTGCCTCCGTCTGCTTCAAGCGGGCGAACATGATTTGCTCTATTGCATGGCCCCCGATCAGACTGTTCTGAACTATTGGGTGATGCGATCGAACTTGGCCGTTTACAACTATGCCTTGGAATTGCCGGGTTCGGAAGTGACCGGCTGTTGTGTGACGTCAGATCACTTTGAAGTGAAGGGATCTCAGATTTCCGATCGCGGCAATCCTTTGACCTACTTACACTACATTGGTTTGTCTTCCAGTTTATTCAAACAACTCTGTTCAGGTGAAAATCTTGATTTCCCCTATCGCGATGTGTTTTTACATTATCGCTATTTGCATGAGCCATCTGAACGTCCGCCACTGATAGGTAAACCGCGTCCCTACAATACCCGATCGTTCACCGATCGGATTCTAACTAAGCTGTGCCTGCCTCGATAATTTCCTGCAATAATGCCTGCAATAATCCAATTTTTCAGCCCTAACCCTAAATCTTGAGAGTTTCATCATGAGTCGTGGAATTTACATCACCGCAAACGATCGAGTTGCGGACCATGCGATCGCACTGCTCAACAGCATTCGTGCTTACGATACCGAAACGCCCGTTGTGCTCATTCCCTATGATGACAACTATCATGAAGTTTTAAGCGTTCTTAATACTCGATTTGGGGTCACGATTTATCCGGATCTAGAATTTATCGATCGTCTTTCAAAACGCCTTCACAGTACATTTGGTGAAAAGTTCTTCGCTCGTCCTAATCAGTTTAGGAAGCAAGCCTGCTGGTTTGGTGAATTTGATGAGTTCTTATACATCGACACCGACATTGTAGTCTTTGAAAAAATTATCGACAATCTCAATCACTTTGACAAGTATGACTTTCTAGCCTGCGACTATCAGCATCGCGGGGGCATCCAAAACGTCTTCTCGAAGGCGATCGTCTCAAAAGGGGTCTTCAGTGCGGGGGAAATGAAAGACATCTTTAATGGCGGCTGGTGGGCCTCTAAAAAAGGATTGATTACTGAACAGGAAATCTACAGTACGTTTGCTGAATGTGCGGCCCATCCAGAGTATTTTGACTTCTCGCAGAAAACGTCTGATCAACCGATTATTAATTACATGGTTCTCAAGCGTATTGCGAAGCGGTTTAATTTGGTGAACTTAGACGATCGAGTGCCGGGAAGCTGGGCTGGCAGTACGCACTTTGTTCGTGAAGGAAATCGACTAGTCGATCCCGCATCCAATCGATCGCTACAGTATTTACACTGGGCTGGAATTCGCATTGAACCAGGCTGTTCCTATTGGGATATTTGGACGCACTACCGTTATTTGGGCGAGAAAATGCCGTACTTTGCACCTCCTGAAGCGAAGACAAAACCCGGTAAGATCAAGCAGTTGGCGGGAATGGTGAAGCGATAATAGATCCGTAAATTCCATGTAATATTTCGGATGTCGATGGTCAATCCTCCTATGTAGGCTAGAAATTAAATCCATCATAGGAAGTCTCATGGGAATTAGTGTTGTTACTGGTGCTGCGGGTTTTATAGGTTCACATTTGACTGAAGCGTTGTTATTAAGAGGTGACCGGGTTGTAGGAATCGATCACTTTAATGATTATTACAGCCCCGAACTCAAGCGCCAAAACATCGCCAGTTTTATAAACCATCCTAATTTCCAATTGATTGAAGGCGATATTCAGTTTCTTGACTGGAATCTACTGCTGCAAGATGTTGATGTGGTCTACCACCAAGCCGCGCAAGCGGGCGTGCGGGCAAGCTGGGGCAGTAGCTTCCGGTCCTATACCGAGCGAAATATCAGCGCCACCCAAGTCATGCTAGAGGCCGCAAAAGACGCGAAAAACTTAAAGCGTTTTGTCTATGCCTCAACGTCGTCCATCTACGGCAATGCCGAAACCCTTCCTACCTCTGAACTCGTTCCGCCTCAGCCCGTCTCACCTTACGGCATTACCAAACTTGCGGCAGAACGCCTCTGTGGATTGTATTACGACAACTTCGGCATGCCATTCTGTGCGCTGCGGTACTTCACGGTGTATGGCCCTCGCCAGCGTCCGGACATGGGTTTTCATAAGTTTTTTAAGGCGGCGATCGAGGGCAAAGCGATTGATGTTTTTGGCGATGGTCAGCAGACGCGGGACTTTACCTTTGTGAGTGATGCCGTGGCGGCAAATCTGGCGGCAGGTGCGACCGATGCAGCGACCGGAAAGATCTTCAACATTGGCGGCGGAAGTCGGGTGGTGCTGTCGGATGTGTTGGACATGATGGAAGTAGTGATGGGAAAACCGATTGCCCGAAACCACATTGATCAAGCACGGGGCGATGCACGTCATACGGCGGCTGATGTTACTAAAGCTCGGACGTTGTTAGGGTTTGAGACACAAGTGTCTCTGGAGACTGGCTTAACTCGCGAGTGGGAGTGGATTCAGACCTTGTATGCAAAGGTTCCGGCGATCGTTTAAATCATCGTATGAATCAGTAACCTCATAAACCAGTGCTATTACTATGCAACCTTCCAAAATTGTTCAACGCATCTTCCGAAAAATGCAGTGGATTAAAACTCATCACTGGCCGATTTTTCGCAGTCGTGTGCAGTTTTGTGGGTTGCTTTTTTTTGGAAGTCAATCTATTTCACTTAGCCCCAAATCAACCTTAATCATTTCACCGCACCAAGATGATGAAACGTTAGGTTGTGGGGGGTTGATTGCGCTGAAACGAGCACAAAATATCGCTGTGAATGTCCTATTCATCACCGATGGCAGTGCATCGCACCGTTGGCATCCCGACTTCAAAAATGGAGAAATTGCGCCTGTTCGTCACCAAGAAGCGATCGAGGCACTGCAAATTTTAGGGGTTGAAAACTCTTCCATTCATTTTCTGGATCAACCGGATGGGCAACTCAAATGGGTTTCGGAATCTGTACGAGAATCGATCGTCATGCAGCTTACGACTCATATTTTAGCGGTGCAACCCGGTGAGATTTATGTGACGCACCATCACGATCGCAGTAATGACCATGAGGTAGCCTATGATTTGATTAAAATGGCGATTCAGCGATCGGGATTGATGGTTGATTTGTTAGAATATCCGATTTGGATTTTGTGGAAGCCGTTGCTTTTTAGAGACTTAAGTCCTCGGGAACTTTTAGGTGCAAAACGGTTATCCATTGGAACAGTGATGCCCCAAAAACGTAAAGCACTTAAAGCTTACCGATCGCAATATGCACCGATTGGAGAAACGACCAGTACGGTATTACCGAAGGGTTTTTTATGGCGGTTTTTCTTGCCCTATGAGATCTTTTTTCAGAGCCGAGAATAGGGTTTTAGAGTTAGATTTGGCGCGCAACTTCGACGAGTCGGCTGACTCGGTTGGGATCTATGGCACTATTTCGGTTGCCGTTGCGTTTGAGGGCGCTAGACACAATTACACCGTCTGCAATGTCTAGATACGATCGGACGTTTTCCCAGTGAGTCCCACTGCCGATGAAAACTGGAGTTCCTAGAGCGGCGGCTTTGGCGATGATGACCTCTTTGAGATCGGGCGCATCTCCGGTGGCGAGTCCTGAGACGATGATGGCATCCGCAAGACCGCGTTCGATCGTGTCTTGGACGGCGATGGTGAGATTGGAAGTGCTGAGAGGCTGCGCGTGCTTGACAAGAACATCTGCGAAGATTTTTATGTCGCTCCCGAGTTCACGACGATAGCGCATCAGCTCGTGGGCGCGGCCTTCGATGATGCCTTGATCAGTAACCATTGCGCCGCTCCAGACGTTGACGCGGATGAACTGTGCGCCCGTGCAACTCGCGATGGCGATGGCGCTGCGGGCGTCGTTGCGCAGGACATTAATGCCAATAGGCAGGGTGACGAGGTTTTGAATCCGGCCCACGGCGATGGTCATGGCGCTAACGACAGCGGGATCGACTTGATCTTTAGGGAAAGGAGCGTCGAAGAAATTTTCGACCATGATACCGTCTACGCCTCCGGAGGCAAGGGCCGTGGCTTCTTGTTCAGCACGATCGAGTACGGCCTTTAGATTGCCGCCCCAGCGGGGGGACGTCGGCAAGGGTTGAAGATGCACAACCCCAATGATGGGTGTTGCAGTTTTAAAGATCTGTTTTAGGTCCACGGGATCCGATCCAAAGTAAGCAGCGTTCTGAAGCAATGCCTATCTTACCGAAAAAGGCAGCCTTACCGAAAAAAGCAGCCTTACCGAAAATCCCCCCACTCTTTAGAATTGGGTCAACGTAGAATAGATCAACATTCATTATTGACATGCGCGCTGTTCGCAAGGGTTTTATGCTGCTTCATCTCTCCACTTGGTCAGAAGTCGAGTCCTATTTAAAAACGTCTCGTGGAATTATTATGCCGATCGGCTCCACAGAGCAGCATGGTCCCAATGGACTGATTGGCACCGATGCCATTTGTGCTGAGGCGATCGCGAAGGCGGTGGGTGAAAAAACGGGCGCGATCGTGGGTCCGACGATCAATGTGGGAATGGCACTGCACCATACGGCATTCCCAGGAAGTATGAGTTTGAAGCCGAGCACGATGATTTTGGTGATTCGGGACTATGTGACGACGCTCGCGAAGGCAGGGTTTCGCAAGTTTTTCTTTGTGAATGGGCACGGCGGAAATATCGCGGTGATGAAGGCGGCTTTCTCAGAATGCTATGAGCATTTGGCCGATCTGGGCCTGGAAGATGCGGACCAAGTGCAGTGTGTGGTGAGCAACTGGTTCATGGGGGGCGGGGTGTATCGGCTGGCTAAAGAACTGTATGGCGATGCAGAAGGCTCTCATGCAACGCCGAGTGAAGTGGCGTTGACGCAGTTTATTTATCCTGAGTCGATTAAAAAAGTAGAGTTTGATCCGATCGCGCCCAAGGGCCACAAAATCTATAGTGCCGTTGATTTTCGGCGTCGATTTCCCGATGGCCGAATGGGATCGAACCCGGCACTAGCGACTCCGGAACATGGCCAACAGTTTTATACCCTCTCGGTGGAGGAGACGGCCCAATCGTATTTAGAGTTCATTCAGGCCAATTAAAGGTTTGCTAGACCTAGGCGACTGCCGTGCTGAAAGACTAAGCGATTAGAATTTTAAGCTTCCAAGGTGAAAATGTGCTGGTCCTATCCCAGATTGATGACATTGCAATAGTTTCCGTATAGGCAATACCAATGCTATGAATTACGATCGCGCCAGACAGTTGGTTAACAACTGTTGACTTTGAAGCGGATTGATTTTTTGACTGATGCAGACTAGCTCATTTTTGGGTTCTCTATCCCAGGGCCGATCGGTCATTATTTAGCTTTGCTTAAGGACAGGTGGAGGGGCGATCGTTCATATAAATTAATAATTCTTTAGTGGAAACAGCTTGCGTAATTCTACGAAATCAGGATAATTTATCAAACATAAGGGGAGATGCACGGAACTCGTCGGGTTATCTGCCTAAATTGGGGAGATGTACGGAAAGTGTCGGGGTATCCATCTAAACCAGGGTGATATTCAGAATGTTTCTGTATACTAAGTAATTATGCAGATATAAATGTAAGGAGAGTTTTATGGCTACACAATCAGATTGGCGGTACTGCCAGAAATGTCATTCCATGTTCTACGATGGCTTTCCTGACAAGGGTAACTGTGCTGCTGGTGGTGGACACAATGCCGCTGGTTATAACTTCGATCTTCCCTACGACATCATCCCCCCCGAAACCCCAACATCTCAGGTCAATTGGCGGTACTGTCAGAAATGTCATGCTATATTCTACGACGGCTTTCCTGATAAAGGTAGCTGCGTGGCTGGTGACGGGCACGATGCTGCTGGGTTTAACTTCACTCTTCCCCACGACAACATTACCGAAACCCTAGCTGCACAGGTCAATTGGCGGTAATGTCAGAAATGTCATACTATGTTCTACGACGGCTTTCCTGATAAAGGTAGCTGCGTGGCTGGTGGCGGGCACGATGCTGCTGGGTTTAACTTCACTCTTCCCCACGACATACCACCAGTTTTGGATTTTGATTTTAGTCCCATCGTCTTTGGGGATGGGGTGCCTGTCGGTGGCTCTTCTCATCTGACACTTCGCCAAGATGGCTCCTATACTTTCTCAGGACACTTTCACGACTCTGGTGCGACTGAGTACAATGTGTATCTAGTTTGGGCAGTCAAGGACTCTCGGAATCAAGTTTACACGTTTCAACATTCTGGTCACGTTTACGGGACGTTTGAAGCCGGTTCACGGGATGATGATTGGAGGATTGATTCGCGAGACGATCAAATTTCCCAGCAGTGGGCATTCCTGGCGGCAGGAGCAACTGGGAATGCTGAAGCGGGCGCAAACCTTGACCTTGTAAATCTGACTAATAGCCTGATAGGCACCCTCGGCACAGTCCTTGGCGTAGTAGCACTCGTGGTTGCATAGAGCAGGGAGAACGATCGGCTCCAGTATTGCTTGAGCGTTGAGTGGAGTGATCGATTTCTCCAGGCATAACAATCTGCTTGCACACCGACCGCATTGAGATGGTTGGTTGAGTATAAAAGGTTGCTAGCGGCGGGTAAAGCAGAGCGTTATGCAGCTCAGAATTGTGCAGAATGACGTGTTCTTTCGTATACTCATCCTCGACGTACAGCACTTGTGAGGGTGATTCGTGTGCCAACGCTTCAAGTTCAGGAAGCCTACTCTTTCTACAAAACATATATTCTTGACTACAGCCGGGATAAAGCCGAAATTTATGAGCAGTATGGATTTTCCCTGCAAGGCAGCGTAGGCTCAAAAGATTGGGAGGTATTTGCAGCCATTTTACTGAATGATCGAGCAAGAAGGGGTGACGGAGCAGATTTAATGAACTACGAAGTTAAATCTGCTGTTATTGGAGGCAGTTTTGAATACCAGTATCATAGGAATCGCGGGCTAGATAAGTTAACAGACGACAGAGATGTCGATCACATTTTTGTCTCCAGAAGTGAAAGCTACACGAATGTTGAGGTTTGGTTGATTGAGCGCACCAAGATGACTTCCACGTTTGACAGATGGCTACCCGAACTTCTGCAAAACTATGAAACCGCAGAGAGGCAAAGATTCCGACGCTCAGTAACTTATGGCTTTGTCAGGAGTCAAGGTATTCGGTTACTAGAAATTAGCGATGGAGCGCTAGCGGATTTTCTTGAACCAACTTAACTAGAGAATTTAAGATATTTTCGGCAATCCAGGCAATGACAGGTACACAAACAGCATCACCAAATCCAGTCAAAGCTTGATTAATTTGTAATGGAATGGGGTAATGATCTGGAACACCTTGTAGCCTTGCATATTCACGCGGTGTCATCAGGCGCATTCTGATCGTTCCTTCGCCAACTCTAACCAACATTTGCCGACTACTGCCACCTCTAGCAGTTCTCAGGCAACCGGCAATTCCATCTTTTCTAAGTTCTGCTCGTTGCTTTCCTTCGCGAACTCGTCTATACATCGTACAGTAGGAGTAATGGGGTAAATCTTGAAGGTCTTTTAAATAACCTAAGTTGATCTGCGACATCATACTTAAATGACGTTGGACTTCATCCTCAACCCACCAACGAGCGTCACCATCCTGTATTTTTTCTACAACATAACTCACATTAGTTTTTACTTTCTCAGGTAATGGCGGAACTTCGATGAAATTCCAGCACAGATCATGATTATCTGCGATCGCTTTTTCAAGTGCCTGAGTTTTAAGTGAGACAGAGCGCTGTGCAAAAATAGACATATTCTGATTTAAGTGGGTTGTGTTTACCCCAACCACAAAAATTCGAGGTCTACTTTGAGGAACAAAATGGGCTGCATCAATGGCATAAACATCACAAGCATATCCCAACCGATTCAACTCCTGAATTGTAAGGCGGAAGTCTTGTCCACCATTTGAAGTCAGCCAACCCATAACATTTTCCAGCATCACAAGACGAGGTTTATGTGCCTGATTGTCCAGAATTTGTGTAAAGCCCCAAAAAGCGCTAGAGTGCTGACCGCTAATACCCTTTAAGTTGCCAGCTAAAGATAAATCGATGCAGGGGAATGAAGCTGTAGCTAGCAACGTATTAGGGATGTCAGCATGGCAAACAGAAAAAACATCTTGAACTAAATAATGCTTGCTGGCATCCTCAAAATGAGCAGAGTACATCTCAAATTTGTCATGCGCCCAATCATTTGCAAAAACGACTTTCCAACCTACTTGCTCTAGCCCCAGTCTGACTAAACCAATTCCGGCAAAATACTCTGCACAGGTGAGAAAATTGTTAGAGCCTTCAGGATTACCCATACTGGGTAAAGCCTTGTGTTTCATCACTGAAAAGGGCATAGTTTCTACGTCACTGAATATTTTCCGTGTGTTCATAGCAATAGCTATGAACACTCTAACGTTATTCTTTTGCTAGGTCAACTAAGTTTTATGAAGAGGTTTGGAGAGAAGATCTATCAACTAAGGACTCATCGCGGTTTAACCCTAACGGATCTGGGTAATCTGCTAGGTGTTCATAACACATTCGTGTCACAACTAGAGAAGGGAAGGAAAGTTCCCAACGCTGAGATGATCTTGAAAATGGCGGATACTTTTGATGTGACCACTGATCGTCTAATGCGTGATGAGCTAGACTTACCTGAAGATCGGCGCTGAGAAAGCTGTATAACAACCCTGTTGGAGCGGACTGAAGGCAGATCTTGGTAGGGTTGCGAAGCCTATTTGCAGCCGCTCAACAGGAACGTCAATTTTAATTTGCATTTCCTTTAACTCAACCCAACATAACCCCGATCGCAATCCCTTAAGCCTAAAGCGATCGCCCTAACTCAAACCAACACACCTGCGGTCGTAATTATAAATTCTAGGCCGATGCTTATGCCTGAGGTTGAGCCATCCAGATCAGTCGTCCTAACAATCGATCGATCGGCGTGAGTAAATAATTTTCCACATCAA
>ENA-OFCD01000501-OFCD01000501.1-metagenomes-genome-assembly--contig:-NODE-501-length-24758-cov-6.990730_pt1 | contig 24758 bp, 22 predicted proteins | sample MGYA00153392_OFCD01 | MGnify analysis MGYA00153392
GTCGAGCGATTTGTAAATGGTGGATGGTGAATGGCTTGCACTGTTGGCGTTAGCATTGCCTACGGCACAGTGTAAATGGTGAATCATATTGAGATCGCAATAGATAGCCCCGACTCATATTTATAAGTCGGGGCTATAGCTCAATCATTAGTGGCGAACCAAAGATAATATAGTGCCTTGGTGAGATATCGATTGGTGATATTAGTCACCGATCGTTCGAGCTGACAATTGGAATCAATCGCTAGTTTACATGACACATCTGTGAGTGTCGGTAAACTGCCTGTTACTTTTTTAGGGCTGAGTTACCATTTTGGGCGATCGCTACTTGCAATGCTTGAATTGCTTTAGCATATTGTGGATCGGCAGCCGTCGCAACTTTAGTCCGATCCTTGACCAAGGCTTGAATTTGAGCTTTGGTTAATTTGACTTCTATATCTGGTTTGATCCCAGCGTGATTGATATCTTTGCCGCTAGGAGTGAAGTATTTGGCGATCGTGACTGCCATTCCCGCACCGTCGGAGAGTGGGCGCACGGACTGCACCAACCCTTTCCCAAATGTTTTCGCGCCTACGAGTTGAGCGCGTTTGTTGTCTTGAAGGGCACCAGACAGGATTTCACTAGCACTTGCCGAGCCGCCATCAACGAGGATGACTAGAGGTTTTTTGGTAATGGCGGTATTATTTGCCACACTCACATCGCCCGTTCCTTGACGGTTGACAGTAGAAACAATCTTGCCATCATCCAACCACATCCGAGCGATATCGATCGCGCCATAGAGTAAGCCACCAGGATTCGATCGCAAGTCGAGGATATAACCTTTAGCACCTTGGCTTTCGAGTTTGCTGATTGCTGTGCCCATTTCGGTTGCAGCGTTAGCACTGAACTGTTTGAGGCGGATGTAACCGATGCCATTGAGTTCGTTCGGACGATATTTAGCTTCGACCGGGTGAATCTCGATTTGTTGGCGCAGTAGGGTAAAGTCGAGTGTCTGACGACTATCGCGTTGAATGGTGAGTTTGACACTTGTACCTTCCTTACCTCGGATCAGTTGCACGGCTTGATTTACATCCATACCTGCGGTACTTTTACCGTCAATTTTGATGATAATATCTTTAGATAGAATTCCCGCTTTAGAAGCTGAGGTATCTTCGATCGGGGCAATTACTTCAAGTTTCTTGGTTTTCTCATTCTGACTCAGTTGAATCCCAACACCAATCAATTGACCGGAGGTTTCCACCTGAAGATCCCGAAATTCTTTGGGGTCCATAAATCGGGTGTATGGGTCGCCCAGATTTTTGAGCATCAACCGGATCGCTTTATAAGCCTCTTCCTTGGTCTTATAGTTTTTTTGACTGACGTATTGCTTGCGGATTGCCCCCCAGTCTTTCTGATTGAAAGTACCATCGACGTATTGTCGATCGACTATCTGCCACACTTCATCGATCGATTCCTTAGGACTATTCTTGAAGAATGCAACACCTTTGGGAAGATGAAGCCCCGCACCAGTAACCGCTACTGCTGTGAGAACTAAGGCAGTGGCACCGATAACTAACCCGTGTTTTTCAATCTTCATGATTTACGTCTAAAATTTAGCAGGAAAGGAAAGGTTAATGTGACAATATCATCTTTAATTTAGCATAAATCAGCGATCGACAGGTGTGATGGGGCACCTCTACACAATTGGCTGGTAGAGATTGCCCTTAATTCAGCAACGCCGAGTTATGAGTTATTCTGGTTCCATCCAGCGATCGTCAGCTTTAATCAACGCAATCAACTCAGCGACACCATCAGCTTCAGGCACCCGTTTAATCTCATCTCGACCGCGATACAACGAGATATAGCCAGGGGTTTTGCCAACATAACCATAATCAGCATCGGCCATTTCTCCTGGCCCGTTGACAATACAGCCCATCACGGCAATATCCAACCCAACCAGGTGATTAGTTGCCGAGCGCACTTGGTGGAGGACTTCTTCGAGATTAAATAGTGTCCGACCGCAAGAAGGACAAGCAACGTACTCTACCATCGTTTTGCGGAGTCCTAACGACTGGAGAATACTGTAACAGACCGGAATTTCTTTTTCTGGAGCTTCGGTCAGGGATACTCTGAGCGTGTCGCCAATCCCTTCTGCTAATAAAGTGGCAATGCCCGCAGTGGATTTGATCCGTCCGTACTCGCCATCACCAGCCTCTGTCACGCCCAAGTGAATCGGATAATCCATTCCGGCTGCGTCCATCCGTTGTGCGAGCAATCGATACGCGGCTACCATCACTGGGACGCGAGAAGCTTTCATCGAGATCACGAGATTGTGAAAGTCAAAAGATTGGCAGATGCGGACGCATTCGAGCGCAGACTCGACCATCCCTTCGGGCGTGTCCCCATACGTAAACAACATCCGCTCGGCGAGGGAGCCGTGATTGACCCCAATCCGCATCGCTTTATTTTGATCTCTGAGTGAGATTACTAGCGGTTCGAGCATATCGCGGATGTTGTCGCCAATTTCGGCAAATTCGGCTGGTGTATACTCGGTGCGGTCTGGCTTGGGCTTTTCAAATACGTACAAGCCTGGATTGATCCGCACCTTATCCACATGTTTGGCTACTTCGAGGGCGATTTTCATCCCATTGTGATGCACGTCTGCCACGAGCGGGACAATTTGATATGTGTCGATCAGTTTTTGTTTGATTTGAGCCAATGCTCTGGCATGTGCCATGCTGGGCACGGTCACGCGGACGATTTCGCAGCCGATCTCGTGGAGACGGCGAATTCCGGCTACTGCACCATCGATATCTAGAGTATCTTCGTTGATCATCGACTGCACTACAACTAGGTTGTTGCCGCCGATAATGATGCTGCCAACCGCTACAGGACGGGTCTTCCGGCGATGAATTGTGGTGTCTGTACCTAAATTACTATAAGCGGACTGAGTGGGTGCTGGCAGGGTCTGCATATACAAACGAAGTTTAGGATTTGGCTGCTATTATCTCCCCTTTAGCTTGCCACAACTTGGGCATTTGGTGTGTGTAAACAGTTGACAGTTGACAGTTGACAGTTGACAGCGATCGTCGGGTTCCCCGTCAGACTAAACTCGCTGCCTAATTTTACGTGAGTCGATCCGACAGGAGACACTCATGTTAATTTTGGTGTTTGACAATGCCGCGAACTTACTCTAATGTATTACTTTTAGTAGTCACAACCAACTCTGAAAATCCGCTAGTTAAGGGCACAAGCCTCAAATTCATCTCCTACTAATCGATCCCCAGCCTGTTAAGATGTGGGAAGATCGCTGCTACACTCGTTGGGTTTGGCGATACCGATGCAGACCGCGAGCCGTTGGTCAACTTACCCAATATTAATCGGCTAAACCAGATCGATCGAATCTCACTTTTACCCCAATTTTCCCGCCTAGTTGTTGCTTGTAACCTGCAATCATGTCAAATCAGCGTAGTGATTATCAGCCAAAATTTTTGCGTGAAATGCAGTTGGGGCTGGTAGTTTATGGCGGCATCTCTTTGGCGATCTATACTCATGGTGTTTGCCAAGAATTTTATCATGCAGTCAGAGGTCGCGGTATTTATAAGTTGGTGAAGGCATTGACAGATGCAGATTTGGTTGTCGATCTGATTTCTGGCAGTTCGGCAGGTGGTGTGAATGGGATTCTGCTCGGATATGCGATCGCCAATAGTACCGATCGCCAAATGGTGGAATATAGTATGTTTGCGAGAATTTGGCGCAATAGTGGCGATTTGCTAAAACTACTCCAAAAACCCAATTTATTTAAATCTCAAGTTGGGGGATCGATCGCGAATGGTGACTTTTATCAACGGGAATTACTGGCAACATTAATTGGCTCGATCGAGCATAAACGATCGCGTTCGCCACAAGAATGGTTTTCGCCCACTCAAGAGTTGGATTTGGCGATCGCTGGAACTGATTATATCGGCAAGGTAGATCGGACACTATCAGAAAATCGGCTCAATCTTAAATCGAAGAATCATCGAGCACTATTTCGGATCGAGCATCGCTTAGGACGTAAAGAACCTTTCAATCCGCACTACCCAGATCCCAAGCTACCACGAACACCAACCGATACATATCAAGCTGTGGTTAAATTGTGTCAGATTACGGCTGGAACGCCAGTGATTTTTCCATTAGTGGAGGTAGATTTAGAAGATCGCTCAAATTTGGTCGATCGGCAATTGGTAACATGGGGAAAATTAACTCGTCATTATTCGCCAGATTTACAGACAAGTGCCGATAAATTATATTTTCTCGATGGTGGTTTACTCGATAATACTCCTTTGACTTGCTTGATGAAGGCAGCATATTATCGATTACCCACTCGTCAGGGACGCAGAAAATTATTTTATGTCGATCCCAATCCCGAACATTTGAACGACAGGCTGCAATTGAGTGGCAAGAAACAATCTCGGATGGGGCAAATTCTCCAAGCCGCAGCTTTATCGATTCCGATTCATCAGAGTATTACCAACGATCTGCGAACGATTCACGAACATAATCACAAAGTGCGGCGGTATCAAGCTCTAATCGATCGAGCTGAAGTTGAAGTTGATACTCAGCAACTGTTGGAGAGTGGGGATCGAACTCAATCTCAAATTTATTTACGGGGAAGACTATTTGATTTTCGCGATCGCAATTTACCCCTATTGCTTCATGCCGATCTCAGCTCCCAGAATACTCAATATTCGGTGAAGCTCGATAAGATCGATCGAATTTTAAATAGTAAGTTTACTAGTAGTCAAGATCGCCACCATTACTATAAGCTACTAGATCGATTTGAGTCGCAAATTATCGATTTGGACGTTGAGTATAGTATTCGACAGCACTTTTATTTAATCGATCGAATTGCCGATTTAATCGCTGTCGATAGTGATGCCGAGCAGCAGCTTCAATATTTGTCAAATCAATTGAGCTGCAATATTAAATTACTAGAAATAATTAGAGCTAGTTTAGAATTGTTACTGAGCGATCGAACTGTTAGCAATTACTTTTACTATCTAATCAATCAAGAATCAAACGATCGACGGCTACGTGCTTTGGTATACGAACTAATATTTCGGCTGCACCGATTCTTATTAGATGGGACTAGATTTCATACCTTTGTCCCAAATGATTCATCTGGAGCAAATCTTGAGACTATTCCCGTCTACTTTTGGCTGGACTTACCAGAATTAGCAGCTACAAATAGTTTGGGACAATCAGATCGCTGGTTGTCACAGACTCGAATTTCTAGCGTCTTTGCCCAACTCAAGCAGCGGATTGCCGAGCTACAGCAAAGTACCGATCTCCGGCTCCTAATCTGGACAGATCGACGGTTGGAGGATGACACAAATCACAATCAAAGCTTTCCCAGCATCTTGAAACAAGTGGAATTGGCAGCAGCAGCAACGATCGATAAATTGGGCGGTTCATATACCGATCGATTGCTCCAATATTGGCATACATTTGAATATATCGATCGAGAATTATATCCATTTGAGTATCTCACTAGTTTGAGTGAAAAGAAAATAATTAATCCGATCTGTATCAGTCCAGACAATGCCCAATTAGGAATTGGGAATGGTAAAAATACGCAAGAGAAATTAGGCGGCGATAAGCTCTATAATATTGGTGGTTTTTTTAAAAAGTCATGGAGAGCAAACGATCTGCTCTGGGGACGTTTGGATGGACTAAATCGGATCTTAGAAGGGATTATTACTCCCAAGTCAGTAACTGCTTTTGCTAATTTTGTCCAGAGAGAATCGATTCGTGTCAATTGTAACCAATCTCAATACTTAGAATGGCTCATTAGTGAATCACTCCCACATCTGACTGGTGCCGAACGTCAAGTAATCAATCGACATCTCACATATTTAGCCCAACCTGGATTGCAGATCGATCGGATCGAACTCCGCAAGATTTTAGCAGATCTCGTGCTGGCTGGACAGCGTGAAATCTTGACAAGCGATGTCCACTCCGCGATTGAAGGCATGGACGAACAACCAGGCTGGTGGCGATTAGCTGGAGATAGTCAATCATCAACCGAAAATTGGCTATTAAATACACTCGCTTCCTCAGCTTCATCATCTTTACCAACATCAAATCCCAGTACGATCGGTCGGATCGTACATCATTCTCTCACCAATTTAGCGACACAACAGCAGCATTTTTTCCGCGATCAATATCGAATTGGTGTCGATAAACTCTGGGAAAATATGCCCTTAGTAACATTGATTAGTTTGTGTACTAAAATCGTCTTAACTCTTCGCAATTTACTAGTTAAGGTATTTCAGACATCTTCCCGCACACAGACAATGCGCCATCCTCTCTACCACTGGCTGGATGGCAATCTACAGTCGATCTATTGGTGGCTTCAAGGTGGCAGTATTAAATTGGGTACAGCCCATAGAAGACCACGAATTATTTTATTACAACTTTTAGGGATTACTACAGTAATCGGCGGCATCATCTTAGCCTTTTTATTATCGCCACTGTGGTTATTATTATCCCTCGCAGGTGCAGTCGCTTGCTGGTTTTTACAAACTGTCCGCCTCAAACGTTTACCTAGTAGTAGGAATAGTTCGTTCTTACCACAATCACGGGAGGGGTGAATTTAGGCTTTAGGCTTGTTGAACGGGTGACACCTTGGTTTACTATCGTCACCGAGATTATTTTAGATCTAGTAAACCTTGTTCTTTGAGCTTGGGATTGAAGCGAATTTCTGTTTTGATGCCACGCTGGTGGAGTTTCGTGATGATGGTTTCTTCGACTCGTCTGGCGACTTGCTTGAGTAACTTGATTTGAGCTAAACCATCAAGATCTGGAAAGCTGGCACTTTCGGCTGCTGTCATCGCATAACTAGTGGAAATCGGATCTAGCCAGATGGCATTAGCGGCACCATTGCCCAGCGGGACACTAGCATTTTCGGCAATCCAGGCTGACTGAACACTTTCGAGAAATGTCCGATTTGGACGATCGATCGTGGTAGCTTTTACCCAATAACAATGTTCGGGTTGTCTGACTAGATGCTGTTTGAGACTCAAGTAAATATCTCGCGAATAACCCACAAACTGTAATACTCGATCGCGATCGAAGATCGCATAAATACCAATTTTACTTTGGAGGGTGTCAGGCAATTCTCCCGCATCATCAATGTAAGGTAAAAATTCCAAGCTATCTAAACTCGGACTATCGGTAGTCGATGACATAATTCTTAAACAGTATTAATCCTGAGTTTTCTGATAGATTGCACATAGCCGACTCGGCTGAAAAATCTTTGCAGCAAACATAAAGTTAGGCGGTACATTGATAATTAGATACTCTGGCGATTGATGATATTGTTCGAGATCGGCAGGCATTCCTTTTGGCGTACCTGGACTATAGGGGACTGGTTGAAACAATATTTCAGTAAATGTTACTGTTTGAGAATTAGCTTGCTCTGCGACCTGCTGACTAAATTTTTCACCAGTTAGTAAACTAAATAATATTGCTTCTACCTGCGGATCGAGAGTGAAACCACCATCAAAGTTTTCAATTACTTTTATTTTCATAGATAAGTAGTTGACGATCGCGATCGATTATTATTTATTAAAGCTGCTTTTTAATAGCTCAACCCATCGAGTCAGTAGGAATTACCCACCTGACTCGATCGAGATAACTAGAAGATTAACTATCAAATTTAGACAGTTGTGATATCCTTTTCCTTCTCAGCTAATACCTGCTCGACTTTAGCTCCATACTTATCGGTTAGCTTTTGAATTTTATCTTGGAGATCCTTGGATTCATCTTCAGAAATCTCGCTAGATTTTTCCTGCTTTTTGACAAAATCGATCGCATCGCGGCGGATATTCCGAATCGATATTTTACCTTCTTCGGCGTATTTACCAGCCTGTTTGACAAATTCTTTGCGACGTTCGCCAGTTAATGGGGGAATATTTAACCGAATTGTCGAACCATCGTTGTTGGGAGTCAAGCCAATATCTGAGAGCGAAATCGCTTTCTCGATCGTACTCATACTACTGCGATCGAATGGTTGGATCGTAATCGTCGTTGAATCGGGAGTCCCGATATTTGCCAGAGCTTTTAATGGAGTGGGAGTACCATAATAATCGATCGAGATGCGATCGAGCAAACTCGTACTCGCGCGTCCGGTACGAATCGTATTAAATGAGCGACTGACAGACTCAATCGCTTTCTGCATATGACCTTCGACATCAGCAAATTTCACAAGAAACTCCTATAAATGTACCAATTGTTTCACCAGCTACCACCCGTTGAATATTCCCCCGTTCCAATAAATCGAACACGATAATGGGAATATTATTTTCCCGACACATCGCAATTGCCGTAGTATCCATCACCCGCAAGTCCTGAGTGAGAACGTGACTAAATGTCAGGCTTTGAAACCGTTTCGCATCAGGATTTACCTGTGGATCGGCATCATACACGCCATCAACTTTGGTAGCCTTAAAAATTACATTAGCATCGATCTCGGCTGCTCGGAGCGCAGCGGCGGTATCAGTTGTAAAGAAAGGATTACCAGAACCCGCTCCAAATATCACCACTCGCCCTTTTTCGAGATGGCGGATTGCCCGCCGCCGGATATAGGGTTCAGCGACTTCCTGCATGGCGATGGCTGTCTGGACTCTAGTTGGTACTCCCTTCTGTTCTAACGCGTCCTGGAGGGTAATAGCATTCATCACAGTGGCAATCATCCCCACATAGTCAGCCGTAGCTCGATCCATTCCTTTCGCCGAAGCTTTGACTCCACGGAAAATATTTCCACCACCAACAACGATGGCGACTTGGACACCTGTGGCGACGACTTCGGCTACTTCTTGGGCGATGGCTTGAACAATTGTCGGATCGATACCGTAGCCAAGATCGCCCATCAGGGCTTCCCCGCTCAATTTGAGCAATACCCGTTGGTAAGTCGTCCCCATCTTGTTTATTTTCTCAACTCAAATTTTCTCACACTTAGAATAACAGGAAATGGCGATCGTTTGTGGATGGTGGAGGGTGGATAGTGGATGGTGGATAGTTGGCAATCTAAAAATTGTGGTTTAGCCGATTCCTGACGCGCAATGCGCGTTAAACTCTATTCACCATCCACCATCCACCATTCACTCGCTCATGGATTATTATATCGCTCCAGCTTTTCTCGATAAATTAGCCGTCCACATCACCAAAAATTTTCTCGACTTACCTGGGGTAAAAGTACCGCTGATTTTGGGCGTACATGGGCGCAAAGGCGAGGGAAAAACTTTTCAGTGTGAATTGGTATTCGATCGAATGAAGGTGGAAGCAATCCACATTTCGGCGGGGGAATTGGAAAGTCCCGATGCGGGTGATTCGGCGCGATTGATTCGGTTACGGTATCGCGAAGCCGCCGAAATCATCAAGGTGCGGGGGAGAATGGCGGTATTAGTCATCAATGATATCGATGCTGGTGCGGGGAGATTCGATCAAGGAACTCAATATACAGTAAATACGCAGTTGGTTAATGCCACGCTGATGAACATTGCGGACAATCCGACAAATGTGCAGTTACCTGGTAGCTATGATTCGACTCCTTTGCCTCGGATTCCGATTATTTTAACTGGCAACGATTTATCGACGCTGTATGCTCCATTAGTCCGAGATGGACGGATGGATAAATTTTATTGGGTACCGACTCGCGATGACAAAATTGGGATCGTTAGTGGTGTATTTGCTCCCGATAATATTTCAGGGCGAGAAATTGTCGGTTTAGTCGATCGATTCCCAGAGCAAGCAGTTGACTTTTTTGCAGCGATCCGCGCGCGGATTTATGACGAACAAATTAGGGATTTTATTCAACAAGTAGGTTTGGAAAGAGTCGCGATGGAAGTCGTCAATCCTGCCAGTGGCATCAAGCCTACTTTTCCTAAGCCTTATTTTACGATCGCTCGATTGATTGAATTTGGCAATCTTTTAGTGCAAGAGCAAAAAGCTGTTTCTGAAAGTAGACTAGTTGAGGAATACAATCGCGTCCGCTATGGTGCCTCATCTAAATCTTTTTAGATCGACATTGGTGCGTTACGGCTGCTGCCTAACACACCCTACACCGATTTAGCTTCTCAGTTAGGATTGCTATATCAACTATCAACTATCAACTATCAACTATCAACTATCAACTATCAACTATCAACTATTACCTACAGTCCTGCATATACGATCGTTCCTACCTATGAATGCTTCAATCGCTGTAGTTACTGCAACTTTCGCGTCGATCATGGTGCAGACAATTGGATGACACTCGATCGAGCCACAGCAATTCTCACCGCTCTTCAAGGTACAGGTATCTGCGAAATATTAGTCCTAAGTGGTGAAGTTCACCCCCAATCTTCTCGTCGAAAAGCTTGGCTCGATCGCATCTATCATCTCTGCAATCTAGCTCTCGATCTGGGTTTTTTGCCACATACTAATGCTGGCCCTCTCAGCTTAGTGGAAATGCAAAGATTAGCCCAGGTTAATGTCTCAATGGGATTGATGTTAGAGTCGCTAGATCCGGCTGTACTTGAGGGGGTTCATCGTCATGCTCCGAGCAAATTACCAGCAATTAGACTCGAACAACTAAATTGGGCTGGTGAATTAAAAATCCCATTTACAACAGGATTATTATTAGGTATCGGTGAATCAGAAGATGATTGGGAAATCAGTCTCCAAGCGATCGCAGATATTCATACCCGATGGGGACATATTCAGGAAGTAATCTTACAACCATATAGTCCAGGTAGCCAGGAAAGTCTCGCTGGAATAGGTTTTGACATCCTGAAATTACCCAAAGTAATTCAGTTAGCAAGACAGATCTTACCTGCGGATATTACCATCCAAATTCCACCAAATTTAATTCCCAATCCTGATTTATTATTAGCTTGTTTAGCTGCGGGTGCGAGAGATTTAGGCGGGATTGTTCCTAAAGATGAAGTAAATCCCGACTACCATCATTTACAGCTAGCAAACTTGAGTGCGTTACTTGCTAATGCTGGCTATGAATTACAGCCTCGATTACCAGTTTATCCAAATAAAGAACATTATTTATCCGATCGATTACAAGCTAAGATTCAACATCAGCGTCAATCGCTCCTCGCATGGGAGGCGATCGATAACCTAGACTAACATTTTTATTAGCGATCTGCATAATCTCATTGCTTAGTCCCAATGAGTAAGGTAAGTCAACGATAAGGAAAATAAGCAATGAGCGTCAGACAACTTGGAGCGTCATTTTATCTATATCTAGGTGGGGGAATAGTTCTGCTCCTAGTAGCAATCTTATTTAAACCTTTTACGATCGTTAATCCTGGCGAACGGGGAATCGTTATGCACCTCGGAGAAGTCCAAGACCAAATCTTAAAAGCTTCCAGACAAGCTCAAGCAGAAGTCAATCGAGCCAAAGGAACCGCCGAAGCCCAAAAACTACTCAGACAGAGTTTGAATAAAGAGTTATTAGAAAAACAAGCGATCGAAAAATGGGATGGTAAATTTCCCACAGTGATGGGTGGAAATGGAGCATTACCATTAATTAATATTTCTCCGCCCCAGAAATAAAAGGATCCCAAATTTAGTTTTGGCGTACCATCTATTAAATACGATGTTTCCCAGAACTATGATAACGATCGATCTTTGCCAGAATCTCTGCCCAGCCAATGCCCGCTAAAGTTGGTAATACAAAATGTGCCCGTGCCAATCGTGCGTGGGGGCCGATGCCCAATACCCACATCTGGGCGGCTAGAGCTGCGGCGACACCTGCGGGAGCATCTTCGACGACCAGACAATTAGCAGGGGGAATCGCCAATGCCTCAGCGGCATATAGAAAGACATCTGGAGCAGGTTTGAGATGAGGTACACTGTGACCGTCAGCCATGAAATGAAAGAAATGTCTAATCCCTAGGCGTTGCAGGACTAATTGGGCATTTTTACTCGAAGAGCCGAGGGCAATTTTTACGCCAGCAGTATGCAGTTCTACCAATAGGTTGCCAATACCTGGCAGGAGATGCTCGCTGTTGAGTTCATCAATTAGTTCTAGATAGTAATCGTTTTTACGCTTTAATAGTAGATGCTGTTGGAGCGGATCGATATCCCGATCGCTCAAGCTCAACAGATAACTCAAGGCATCTTCCCGATTTAATCCCAACATTGCTCGATCGTGAGTCAATTTGTCAAAGGGAATTTCCTCTTCATCGGCTAGTTGTTGCCATGAAAGGTAATGGAAGTAGACCGTATTAGTAATCACGCCATCAAGGTCGAAGATGACTGCTGCAATCTGTGGATCGCGCTCCAGTTTATCCATAGCTATTTGATGTCGATCGACTAGTGAAGATAACTCTAAGTCCGTGCCTACTCATTATGCCTTGAGATTGTCCAGTCCGTCTCATCTGACGGCTCCAGTGGATCGTCGAATCCGCTCCTGCATACCCCACAACGGGGACATATGGGGTATTGAGTAGCAAATCTTGTCAAAAGTTAAATATCGATCGCGACCCTGAGTGGAGTTGGAATCGTGTTTTAGAATGGACTGGAGAGTGGTTAGTTGTAAACATAGATCGACTCTGTATCCCCTACCCCCCACCCCCTATTATGAGCTTACGCGACCAATTCAATAAACTCACAGGCAAAACCCAATTTGTCGTATCCCGAATTTTTATCCATCTCGGCGGTGAAGAAGTATCACCACTACTAGGAATCTTAAACCAAGCAGCCAGACAAGCGATCGAAGCTGATGGCGATCTGACGATTGTTGGTGAGGGATTGGTAGAGATCTGTCAAAACCTCTTGCAATACGATACCTACTGGCAATCGGCAGCCAATGAAGGTGATGTATTCTGGGATGAAGGTGGCGCGGGTGATTATGCCAATGAGTTATTCACTGATTCAGCCTCGCGGTATTTGAGCGAACCCGATCTGAGCGAAACTAGCAATCCCAATGCCCAGCTAACTTTGCCCCCAACCCGAAATCTGATCGTGATGCTCACTGTAGCTTTAGAAGGCGAAGAATCCACTATTGAAGCAGATCTATCCAATATGTCCGCGCTCAAGATTGCCTTAAAATCTATCATAAATCTTCACTACCAAGAACGCTTACGCGCAATTTATATCCATTTTTCTCCAGCACGATTTGGCGACGAACTTACCGACGACCAAGTTTTACAAAATTTCCCTGAGTTGATTCCTTTGTAAATAGACACACGTACTGCCACTTCGATCGAGATTTTCCTGAGTTAATTGCTCGAAAAATAGTGAAGAATTGCTAGTAAATGATTATTAAATTTTTACTAGTTCGGTGCTGCTTCAGGCATTTCTGACGCGATGCGATTGAGGAGATCGGATACCCAGATCTAGACGATCGGTTTACTGGGTAATTTTTCTTTTCGATCGTCAGCTACTATAAGAATATAAGATAGCGATTTATTCTCGTTCTTAGATGCTTGGCGTTGGTGCAGCATTTCAAAGGGATAAACGTCGAAACTCTATCTATCTTTAGGCTGATATTGTGAATTGTAAATCAACCTGAGAATTAGCTAAGATAAGAAAATACAACAGTCATGAAATCAGCATATATGTTACGTCGATTAGTGATAATTTTTATGGCTTTGACCTTATCGATTACTTCTGTAGCCTGCGGCTCTGGAAATGAAAATAGGTCAACTCAGGGACAAGATCGACAGTCCAATACTTCGGTCAGTAACAATACCAACCAAAAGCCGATCGCTGATGGCAAGTATCCCGTCCAGCAAGCCACCTACAATGATGCAAACGGTGAATACAGTCTCATGCTGCTGAATACACCTGCTGGTACGCCACCTGTGTACCGCAGTACCAATCTGCAAATGGCGCGATTGACCGATGAAGAAGTCAAAGCAAGTGAAAAGGCTTATTTCAAGTCAGAAAAGGGGCAAGTCTCCCTACACGTACCAGAGGAATTTAAAATTGAGTATGTGCATAATGTGACACAAGCTCAGACCAATCCTCAAACCGGACAACAAGAAAATGTTGTCGTCAAACGAGAATCTAGCTTCTGGGCACCTTTTGCTGGATCTGTCGCTGGCTCTCTTGCCGGACAAGCGATCGGTAGTATGCTGTTTAGACCACAGTACTATGTACCCCCTGTCTATAATTCGGGTGGGCTACGCGGCTATGGCGGCTATGGCAGCAATTATGGTCAAGCTGTCCAAGGTTATCAGACTCGCTACAACAGTCCCCCACCAGCAGTAGTCAACCGCAGCACCCTACGGACGACTGGACGACTCAACAACAACAATAATTTCAATCGCACCAATACTAATCCAAATCGGATCGAACGAAATCGCGGTACAGGATCGGGATTTGGAGGTAGCACACTTCGTCAATCTGACGGATCTCGTCCTACCGTTCGTCCCTCTGGAGGTTCCAGTCGGAGCTTTGGTAGTGGTGGTCGCAGCCGTTCTGGTGCTGGATTTGGCAGCCGTAGACGTTAGATTAGGTATTAGGCTTTAGGTATTAGGTGTTAGGATTCAAATTGTAGTCCCTAAAGCCTAAAGCCTAAAGCCCAAAGCCTAAAGCCCAAAGCCTGATATCCTAATAATTGACCCGCAGCACCTAAGATTAAATTATGGCACTCAAGAAAGGAGATTCAGTTCGGGCGATCGCTAGTGCGCTGGCAAATAGTCTCGAAGCAAAAGCCAGTGATGCTAGGTTCCCTAAATATCTATTTGAGACTAAGGGTGAAGTGCTAGATCTACGTGGCGATTATGCTTTGGTTAAATTTGGACAAGTGCCAACACCCAATATTTGGCTGAGACTCGACCAGTTAGAGGGGTTTTAGGATCCAACTTTTGACTCGAATGTGCGATCTGCTACCCGATCGAGATGCGATGAGAATGATGTCACTAGTGGCACCACTCTGTTACTCCATCACTCCTGGTACCTAGTTTGGACTAGTCTTTATCGCGGAGAAGTTCTCTAATTTGTTTGAGCGCGGCTGGGAGAATATTGAAAACTGCCCAACCAGCCGCTGCGGCAAGAGGAGCAATCACGATTAAAAGCCGAAAGTCGAAGTCCATAATGGTTTCCTTAATGAGAAGTAAAAGTTATTTTGATGATTAGATATCGCTTACTTACTTTAGCAGAATTAGTGGCTGGTATTGCATTGGCTCCGTCTCAAAATCATTGAACAGCGATCGACCCCTTGCCTCGCAGTAACCCAGTACTAGCACCCGGACAAATATGACTGAGCGGAGATTGAGAGGGGAACTGTGCCCAGATTGCATCGACACTGCGGAGTTGACGGAGCCAATGAAAAGTTTTGGCAGTGCGGAGCGCAACAGCCGCCCCAAATTGGTTTGGTAACAGATGTCTACCTGTAAATAGTACGCCAGCAGCACCAGCATAATAAATACAAGATGAACCAGGTGAGTGCCCAGGAGTCCAAATTGCATGTATGCTATCGTTAATGTTTAAATTATGCCTAAAAGTAGTAACTTTAAGTTCTGGGAGTAAGTAAGCTTCTTGTTCTTGAACGATCGTCTCACAACCTAATTCAGTGGCGATGGCTGTGGTTTGTCCCATGCCACCACGATGAGTAATTACCAGCCATTTCACGCCGCCTCGATCGAGCATAAACTGTCGATTGACATCATTCCAAGCTGGGCTATCGATTAAGATATTCCCAATCGGAGTTACGATGAGATAAGCAGTGCCCCCCAGAGTATCGCGGTTGGGTGGAAAAGCAAAAATTCCTGGCAAAATCTCTGTTGGCAGTTTACTTGCTGGAGATTTAATTGAAAGTGAGGGATCTGACAAGTTTGATGGCGACATAAGAGCGCGTACTGGGCGATGATTTATATTTTAGCAATTTCTAAGATCGATAAGTACAGCGAAGATCGTCGCTTGGGCGAGCAATCTGTATCCCAGCGACGATCGTCACAATTAGTTCCAGTTCGATCGATTACTTATAATTTTATCCATGTGGTTGTCCTTACTATTCATCTTAATTTTATCGGGCATTCTGACGTACATTATTCTACGTCAAACTGTTAGTCAGATGACCACAGTTCCGCTGTGGATATTATGGGCGATCCTGATGACGCCGCCGCTAGTAACTGGCGCGACAGTGACTTGGAGCAAGCAAATTCCGCCCCTACCGATCGCCATTACCATTTGTTCGATTTGTTGGCTGCTATACTGGCGATTGCTGAGTTGGCGACGATCGAAACCGCGATTGTCTAGTGAAAAGGCTTCGTCAATCGAGATGCCTGCTGCCGATCTAAATCGTACTTTACCTGAAATTACACCCTTGCCACCAGACGTACCAGTTTCACCCCCACCAGAACCAACGGGAGATGTCGCCCGACCGATCGAAGCCGAAGAAGAGGCGATCCTCAGGACTTGTTTTGCGTGGAATGTGTTCTTTTTAGAAAAGATTGAATATCGTCCGCAAGCAGTGTTGTGTCGTGGTAAATTGCGAACTGATGCCGATAATGCCTACCAGACGATCGTTCACAACATTGAAGAATTATTCGGCGAGCGGTTCTTTATTTTATTTCAATACAGTTTGTCTACTGGTAAACCATTTTTCGCACTGGTACCACGTCCCCAGCAGACACAGATTACGCGATCGCGTCGCTGGTTAGACTATGCAGTTATGGGCATGTTATTTCTGCTCACACTCTTACCGACTACCTATTTTGGGGCTGCATTAGCGCGATTACCACAGGGTGATATCGGTGATATTCTCGTGGCTGGTTTACCCTATGCTTTGAGTATTATTTTTGTTTTGGGGCTACGCGATTTTGGACGCTATTTCGTAGCTAAATTTTACAAAATCGACACGACTTTACCCTATTTTATTCCCCTACCATTCTTTCCTGGGACGTATGGCTGTCTGGTGCAAATTCAATCGCCAATTCCCAATCGTAAAGCTGTCTTCGATCTGGGTTTTGTCGCTTCAACTTTAGGATTGGTAGTCTCGATTCCACTTTTAGTGTGGGGACTAGCACAATCGGAAACTGTACCATTAGATCTCAAATCTAGCCTATTTAGCTTTCACACTTTCGATCCGCGCTTTTCGCTGCTGATGACGCTGTTGTGCAAGTTGGCATTAGGTAGTCAATTTGTCGCCCAACGCGCGATCGATTTGGATAATGTAGCGATCGCTGCTTATATCAGTTTATTGATTATTACGATCAATTTGATGCCGCTCCGCAGGTTAGATGGCGGTTATATCGTTCATGCGATGTTCGGACAAAAGCCGAGTGCAATTATTAGTCAGTTGAGTAAAATAGTCTTAACTCTGCTAGGCTTTATCCGCTACAGAGCTTCTGATTTTACCAATCCCGATCTATTATTTTTGGCGATCGCGATCGCTCTGATTCCCGCGATCGATGAACCTGCACTCAATGATGTTTCAGAAATCAATAGTTGGCGGGATGCCCTTGGTGTGGTGATTTTAGCAATTTTAGTCTCGATCTTGATTCCAGTACCAACAGTGTTGATGCAATTATTGAATGTGTGAATTTAGAGTCCATAAGCATTAGTTACAGCATCGATTGAGGCTACTCATCAGAGGCACCCCTATCATCTGGGTAATTGTCAAGAAATCATGACAATCAAGATCGCTAAAATGGCGCAAAACCGTTAAACCCTGCAAATTAAAGGCGATCCCCCCTTGACGGATGGGGGCAAAATTTTGTTAGATAGTGTGGAGACAACGAAATTGTAGATTGCTAATAGCTGAGACAATGATTTCAGAATTTAGTCAATGCAGTTAACGGTTGGATGTTTGGACGCAATTTAGTCACCTGCGATCGAGTATCACCTCGATCGGGCAGATTCTAGAAATTTCATCAACAGCTTAAACATAGTTAGTCGATCGACCAACTAGCAGCAGTAAATTTTCTTATGTGACAACAAGTGTAGATCCAAATTTACAGAAATTAGATCTACACCCTACTCGGAGATTCGGATCGTGACCAAAGACAACGAATTAGAAGAAATGACTCTGCGACAACTGCGCCGCGTGGCGAGTGTCTGTGGAGTATCCCGTTACAGCAGGATGCGGAAGTCCCAACTCCTGGAAGAAATTCAAAAAATTCAGAGCAATACTACCCATAGTCCATCTACCGAACTGGAGGCACAATTAACAGTGGAAGCAGGAAAATTTGAACTCGGAATCGTTGTCGATCTAACGGCGGAGGAATTAGCAGGGGTAGATGAAGGATTGGGCGATCTGCCCAGTGGTTATGGAGATAGTCGGATTGTCTTATTACCACGCGATCCTCAATGGGCTTATGCTTATTGGGATATTCCGATCGAGCACAAAAATGAACTGCGCCATCATGGTGGACAACAATTAGCTCTGCGGATTTATGATGTCACTGACATCAATTTGGACTATCAAAGTCCTCACAGTATTCAAGAGTATCCGATCGATGAGATGGCACGAGAATGGTATGTACCAATCCCTGTGAGCGATCGATCCTACGCGATCGATATTGGTTATCGTTGTGGTGATGGACGGTGGTTGGTGCTGGCTCGATCGGCATCTGTCGGCATTCCCCCTGTTTACCCCTCTGACTGGATTGAAGATGTCTTCATCACCGTACCGTGGGAAGAAGAATTGATCGACAGAACATTTGTCGAGCTGATCCCGCCGAGCTACAACAAGACAGCAGACGATAGTGTAGCTGGTACCGCTGGTACAACTGGTACCGCTGAGGCAACTGGTAATAGTAATACCGAACAGAACGCTATCTACGAGCGGATCTTTGGGATGACAGCAGCTACCGAATCCTTGCGAATTTCTGGTTCGCTCTATGGTTCCATGCAGCAATCACCCCTAGAGTCGGTTAGTTCCTTTGTGTTCCCCTCTGGAGTTGGGATGTGGGCACAACCGACTACTTTCGGCGGAAATATGTCTGGGGTAGGCATGTCTGGTGTTGGTATGTCAGGAATGGGCATGGATAGCAGCGATCGTCAGCGTCAATTCTGGTTGATTGCTGATGCCGAATTGATCGTCTACGGTGCTACCGAACCCGATGCGGCAGTTTCGATCGGCGGACGACAAATCAAGCTCAACCCCGATGGTACGTTCCGCTTCCAGATGTCCTTCCAGGATGGAAATATCGACTATCCGATCGTCGCTGTTGCCAAAGATGGCGAACAACAACGCTCGGTACACATGACATTCGATCGATCGACTCCTTCACGGAATACCAATACCAAGGAAGAAGCCGTCGCTGAAAAATGGTTCTAATTGCTAGTATTGCTAAACTTAGTCAATAGTCCAACTTATCCCTGTCAATCTTCACGGTTGATGGGGATAATTTGTTAGGATCGACTGATAGAGTAAATCGGCTTCAGACAATCAAAGCTGTTATCCTGTAGTTATTACGCCCGATCGTTATTGCCAACAATAATTTGTTCGAGATCGATATTTTCTGCGCTGTTAACTGTCAACTGTTTACGATTTAAATATCCTCTATCCTATATCTTCTATCCCCTAGACAATGACTAATGTTACACAATCTCGCGATCGACAAAAATCGTCAGTGCTCCCAGATAATGATTGGCGATTATTATTAAGGTTATTACCTTATGCTCGTCGCAGTGGTAAATTATTTTTTATATCATTTGGACTATTAGTACCTTTAGCGATCGCCAATGCGATCCAGCCGTTGATTATCGGACAGGCAATATCCAAAATTAGGAACGAAAAAACCTGGGATTTTGTGCGCGATCTATCGATGTTAGATGGATTGAATTTACTAACTCTGATCCTGATGGGAACAGTAATTATCAGGTTAGTATTGACAGCAATTCAAGGTTATACTGCTCAACGGATCGGGCAACAAATTACCGCAGATATTCGGAACGATTTATTCGATCGAGTCACATCCTTAGCCGTCAGATTTTTCGATCGCACACCCGTCGGTAAGCTGATTACCCGATTGACTAGTGATGTCGAAGCTCTAGGCGATGTCTTTACCAATGGCGCAATTGGGATCGTCAGCGATCTGCTGTCGATCTTCGTGATGATCTATTATATGTTCACGCTTCAGTGGCAAATTGCCACCATGCTATTGGTGATGATGATCCCAGTAGCGGCATTGGTAATTTACTTTCAGCATGAATATCGCAAAGCCAATTATCGAGGTAGAGAAGAATTATCGCTCCTCAACTCGATGGTACAGGAAAATGTCGTCGGAATTAATGTCGTTCAACTATTTCGGCGAGAAAAATATAATGCCGAACTATTTCGGACGATCCGCGATCGCTATATCAAAGAAATTGATAAAACTAACTTTCACGACTCAGCAGTATCCGCAACTTTAGAGTGGATTTCCCTAGTAGCGATCGCTGGAGTCCTCTGGATGGGTGGCTTGATGGTACTAGACAAAACATTAGAGATTGGGACATTAGCAGCATTTATTTTGTATGCCCAAAGACTATTCGATCCATTGCGGCAATTTGCGGAGAAATTTACCGCAATTCAAGCAGGATTTACCGCAGTAGAACGGATTAATGATATTCTCAACGAGCCGATCGAAATTAAAGATGTCGATGATGCCCAAAGTTTGCATCTAACTCACATTGATAGTGCCGCTCAAGGTGAAATTCGCTTCGAGCATGTCTGGTTTGCCTACAACGAAGATGACTATGTGATCCGCGATCTAGATTTTACAATTAAACCAGGTGAAAAAATTGCCTTAGTCGGCCCGACTGGTGCGGGGAAAAGTTCGATTATTCGCTTGCTCTGCCGTCTATATGAGCCAACAAAGGGGCGAATTTTAGTTGATGGTGTGGATATCAAAAACATCACTCAAGCCGAACTCCGTCGCTATTTAGGCGTGATTCTGCAAGATGGTTTTCTATTTGCTGGTGATGTCCGTACGAATATTACCCTGGGTGAAGACTATACCGAAGCTGAAATTGTTTACGCGGCTAAATCGACGAATATCGATCGATTTATCACCCAGCTTCCCCAAGGCTATGATACAAAACTGCGAGAACGCGGTTCAAATTTATCCGCCGGACAAAAACAACTAATTGCCTTCGCTCGATCGGTAATTCGCAATCCGCGAATTTTAGTCCTCGATGAAGCTACCGCTAGTTTAGATGTGGGTACCGAAGTATTAGTTCAAGATGCCCTAAATCGGTTGATTATCGATCGCACCGCAATTATCATCGCCCACCGTCTATCGACAATTCGGAACGTCGATCGGATTTTTGTACTCAAACAAGGCACCCTAGTTGAGTCTGGCTCTCACGAGCTATTACTCCAACAAGGCGGCTTGTATGCGAGTTTATATCAGCTTCAAATGTTGGGGACTTAGAGTAGGAGATCGGGTTTAGAGAAAAAAGATTGACAAAAATCGATCGAGCAAGTATTATCGATTTAGTGTGAGGAGCGAATCAAGAAGAAGACCGAGACGAAACACGGCCAGTCGTCGGTCTTCTTTTTGATTTTATATCTAGTAACAAAGATTTTGACTATTACGGCAACGATCGACTAAGCATTGAGAATAAACTTTTCGATTGCTACAGCGACACCATCTTCATCCACATGTGGAGCAACCCAATCACCGAGCGATTGGACATCCTCAGGGGCATTGCCCATCGCGACACCGATGCCAGCATAGGCAAGCATTTCGACATCATTGTAATTGTCCCCGATCGCTAGGACATTCTCCGCCTTAATTCCTAGCAATTTCACAAGATAGTCGATCGCGTTACCTTTATTGACTCCAGCTTGGGTAGTTTCCAGGAAGATCGGGACAGAGGTAGTGACGTGCAGATCTGCTGGTGTGTAACGTTGGCGCAATTCGGTTAGTAAGGATTGGATCAGCGCGATATCTTCAGACATGGCGAGGATTTTTGTAGGACGCTCGGTTAAGACTGTGCGGAGATCTGGTGCGGCGATGACTTCGACACCACTGCGTCCGACATATGCTTCCGTATCGGGGTTAATCTCCCGCACATACAAGCAATCATCACGATAAACATGAATTGATAATTTGTCGCGTAAATGGGACTGCTCGAAATAATCGATTAATTCTTGGGCAATTTCAATCGGCACGGGAAGGTGTCGATGAGTCACTCCTGTGGCTGGATCTTGAATCCATGCACCTTGATAGGCGATCAGCGGCAGATCCGCACCGATCTCATGGTGAAACCGCAAGGCAGATTTATACATTCTCCCTGTGGCAATCCCGACGCGGACTCCTTGCGCTTGGGCAGCTTCGATCGCGTGTTTGACTCTAGAACTTACCTGATTGGAGCTTCCCGCGATGGTGCCATCGATGTCTACGATCAGGAGTTTAATTTGGGCGGTGCTGAGTGATGACATGGTTACAGGAGTATGGATCTGAAGCCACGTATCAGCCTATCATACCAAATCCATTTGAGATCTTCTAGTGAGCAGCTAATCGGTAGGCGATGAGAACTTGCGGGTTAAGAGTTTTACTTGTGTGGGCAGAACCCGGATCTGGGGGTTGTCTTGACGCACACCCTACAATATTCTTACAAATCAAATAGGACTGCTACATAACTGGATTTATGATGATGCTATGGCTCCGCGCTCGGCAATGATTAACGGTAGAGTAAGTTGATAACCCCGATTGTCAGTCACGATTTCAATTTTACCGCCGTGGGATTTGGCGAGGCTGTAACTGAGCGATAAGCCCAAACTAACGCGGAGTTGCCCCAGATTGGTTTCGGTAGTAGGGCTGGATGGCTGTTGGGAACCGTTAGTGATTGCTGTTTTGTGACGCTTCGAGCCTGGAAGCGGTGGTACAGTATTTTCTACCCGCTCCTGTTTGAGGATGACTTGAGGATCGTTGGTAGCGATCTGAATCTGTAATCCATCAGTGAGATTGGTAAGTGCGATCGAGATTTGAGAGTCGATCGCACTAGCATGAATCAAGCTCAGACACAGATAGTAGACGATCTGACGCACCTTGTCTTTATCCAACAACCAGATCCGGCTCGTCAATGATGGTTCACAGAGATTTAGGACGATCTGCTGCTGTTTTTTCTGGGCTAGGGCTTCTAAACTCTGAATCGCTAGTTGACAGAGCATTTCTAGATCTACTGACTTGAGCGTGAGTTGGTGCTGCTGAAAATCAAATCCACCGAGCTGAGAGATTTCCTCGACGATCGTGACCAGTTGGCGGCTACTATGATGGATGATACCTAGATAGTCTTTTTGCTTGCTACTCAATGGCCCATAAATTTCCTGCTGCAAGACACTTGCCATCCCCAGTACAGAAGTAAGTGGGGTACGGAGTTCTTGGGCGAGGTGAGTCAGTAGTTTAAACTGGATTTCACTTTGGAGTTGGGGATAAACTGAGGGGCGTGTGGAGGATGGGATGATTTGTTCATTAGGATTGTCCAAAGGGGTGGAGATCTCCATCGCCACACGGGATTTTGAATCGCGCTGAGGTGGCTGTACTGGGGGACTAATATGCTCCGAGGCTGCTACAGGATCGTCAAATCCTGAAATTGCTCCATACCGCAGATCGCCAATTGAGCGATTTAGCTGGGCTTGACTCAATAATTTTCGCTCGAATTCACTGGCGACAAGGCGGCTGACTAATTGGAGTAAGTCGATGTCTCGATCGCTAAATTGGCGCGGTTTAAAATCTAAAATTGCTAGCGTTCCCAATCGATCGTTCGCGGCGGTGATAATGGGTACGCCTAAATATGCCTGAATACCATGTATCCGACACAGTGATGATTGAGCTAATTGCGGATGTTGGTGACAATTAGTTACGCTAAAGCTGTTTATGCAAATGGTTCGATCGTGAAAATACTCCAATCCAGCTAACTCGATGGGTAAATTAGGCTGATTCGGCAGATGGATAAATTGCTCTAATCCAGCGATCGAGCCGATTTGGTACCCCGATCCGGCGATCGCGGTGAGGATGGCGACAGGCGCGTCAGTGAGGCGCACAGCCTGCGCGGTTGCTTCGGTAAATATCGGCATGGCTGGCGATTGCTCGATGCTCAATTCAGGGAGTGGTGAGGATTGAAGCGATGTAGACTTAGCTACGTGGCTATTGGGGCTAATATCTAGATCTTTGTCTGAATTGAGCATGGGACAATTGCCCGCAGTGGGATAAATAAACTTTTGACTATCGGATTGGTAAGATCTGTCTAAATCTAAAATTCCCACTTATACAGGCTATAGCAACATTTTGGAGCCAGATTGGGATAGTCGAGCGCAACTAGTCGGCAAATTTACGGAATTATCGATCGGCGCGATGTAGTAGTTTCCAAGATTACCACTGGCAAAACATCATGAAATCCGCATCCTTATCGGTTGGTTTACTATCTCTAGCGACACTAGCTGTATTAGCTGCGCTCCCAGTTCCCCATGCTAATGCCCAATGCGTGATGAGCGATATCAATTTCCAATCGTCGATCGATGGTTCTAGACAACCAGCTAATCAAACCAATAATGTCACTCAAGGTTCGACAGGCGGTTGCGTCGGCAACACCATCAACACTACCAATGTCCAATCTCAGACTGGCGGTACCGAGCGAACTACTCAACGCCGTAAAAGTACTCAGCAAATTAACGGTAGCAGCGACAGCCCAACTGGAATTAATATGGAGCCTGTAAAAATCAAGACAAATGTTCAAATTCAGGTAGATAATCCAGCCGATCGGTTACGTCGCTAAATGAACTCCCGATCGATCTAAAATCGGGGTCATCGATCGATGACCCCGATTTTATTTAATTTCTTCTTAGTGACAAATTA
>ENA-OFCD01000502-OFCD01000502.1-metagenomes-genome-assembly--contig:-NODE-502-length-24755-cov-2.638057_pt1 | contig 24755 bp, 24 predicted proteins | sample MGYA00153392_OFCD01 | MGnify analysis MGYA00153392
AACAGGTTTGGGTACTGCAACTGGTAATCCGATTTCACCGATGGTAAAACTTTCAACCAATAATGCCCTCGCAGCGCGCATGACGGATATAATTGACATCAATTGTGGTGAAATTATTACAGGTAAAAAAACGGTTGAACAAATGGGCGAAGACATTTTGGATTACGTCATCGGTCTCGCCAGCGGTGAGTACGATACCCGCGCTATGATTTTAGGACAAGATGATTTTATTTTTTGGAGACGCGGGATTTCTTTATAGTAGATATGGAGTAATGGTTATTGTTAAATCAACTGTTAGCCGTTATTATTGATATACCATAGTAACTTTAAAGCTTTCAATTTTTCAAAATTTTCATTAAACTCACTATTACGTTTTGCAATTATTATATTATCGGATTCTGATAAAAATTGATTATTTAAAGAACAATTTGCAATTTTAGGAGTGAATTCGTCTAATTTAATACCGATTTCTTCTAATTTTTTATAAATAGTTACTTCTGAGACATTGGATTTTTCTAAAATTTCTATCTTTATCTTTCGTAAGATTTCTTGATTTTTAGAAATTTCTTGCATGTGTTTAATCAAATATTCGTACGGCGAATCCATATTTTATTTTTTTAAGTGGTTGCCGTATAGTTCTTTAAATAGTTTTAAATTTAAATTATAGTTGCTATCAAGCTGTTTTTCTGATAATAATCCTAAGTCCTTAAAACACAAAAAATAATTTATAAAGGCTGATTAATCAAATTTATTTATTTCAAGACTTCTAGTCACCAAATCCTTTTTATTGAGGTTTCAAGTAGATAAACATCGAATATTTCATCTTTGCTTATCAAATTTATATTTTCAACAATCGCTTGAGCGATGATAATTCTATCAAATGGGTCGCGGTGGTGAAAAGGTAATTTATTTTGGACGACTGTATGAGCAAAATTGATGGGTAAAATTTCAATGCCGTTTCCAGTTACATCGTCTATAATTTATTCGTACTCTCCTGAGATTTCTAATTTACCAATAGAAGTTTTAATGGAAATTTCCCAAAGACTTGCAATGCTTATCAATATTTCATTATCCTTGTCAAGAATAATTTCCTTAGCTTTCTGACTCAGCTCTATTGAGCCTGAGCTAAACCAAAGAAAAGCATGAGTATCTATTAGGTATCGCATGATTACAGGTATTCTTTGAAATCATCCAGAGGCGAATCAAAATCGGGAGCAAGGATGTATTTATTTTTTGACTTCCCAAAAATTCGAATATTATTATCATTTGAATTAATACCTATGAATTTTTTATTTTTAATTATGTTCTCTTGTTTCAAAAAAACAATAAAATGCAAGACTTCCAATTTTAAAGTTTCTGGAAGTTTATAAATTTCAGATAAAATTAATTTTTCTGTCACCATTCAAGTATCGTGTTTTCTATTACAATTCTCAACAAAGTTAATTGAATAAAAGGAAAATAACAAATAGGTGAATGGGAGTAAGTTGTAAAAGGTATCAGTTTGATTCAAAACTTTAAGCCTTGCTATTTAAGCACCTATTTCAATAAAAGTTTTTCTCTTTCTGCTCCCGTAGAAACCATTGTAATCGGAATGTTTAAATATTTTTCGATTATTTTTAAAAAGCGTGTCGCTTCAATCGGCAATTCCCCAAAATTTTTAACATCGTCTAAAGAAGCATTCCAACCCGATAGTTCGTGATAGACGGGTTCTACTTCGGCAGTATTCATATCAAACGGAACTTCTTCTGTTGTTTTGCCTGCGTAATGATATTTCGTAGCAATTTTTAATTCATCGAACGTATTGAGTACATCAATTTTTGTGATGCACAATTGCGTACAACCACTCAACATAGTTGTGTATAGCAACTGCGGTAAATCTATCCAACCGCAGCGACGCGATCTGCCCGTCGTGCTTCCATATTCTGCACCAATCGAGCGCAATTTTTCACCCGTTTCATCAAATAATTCTGTAGGAAAAGAACCTGAACCGACACGCGTAGCATACGCTTTTGTGATGCCAATCACTTCACCGATGCACTGCGGCGGTACGCCGAGACCAGTACAAACGCCAGCACTCATTGTGTTAGAAGATGTTACAAACGGGTAAGTACCAAAATCAACATCCAACATAGCGCCTTGCGCGCCTTCTGCTAAAATGCGTTTGCCTTCCTTCAGTGCCGCGTTGATATAATATTCTGCGTTGATTGTGCGCAATTGTTTAATGCGTTCAATGGCTGCAAACCATTTTTCTTCTTCTTCTTTTACGTTAAAATCAACGGCAGGATATAAACGCGCCAAATCTAAATGTTTTTGGACAAGCGCATTATATTTTTCGAGGAAGTTTTTTTCTAAAATATCGCCCACGCGCAAACCATTTCTGCCAGTTTTATCCATGTAAGTCGGTCCAATACCTTTCAGCGTTGAGCCGATGCGTTCTTTACCTTTCGAAGCTTCACTCGCTGCGTCGAGTAAACGATGCGTGGGTAAAATAAGATGTGCTTTTTTAGCAACCAACAAACGATCTTTGTAATTAACGTGAACAGCATCGAGGTTATCTAATTCGCGCACCAAAGTTATAGGATCAATGACAACGCCGTTACCGATGATATTTATTAAATTTTCGCGAAAAATGCCCGATGGTACTGTGTGAAGCACATATTTATTGCCACCAAATTTTAGTGTATGCCCAGCATTTGGTCCGCCTTGAAAGCGCGCTACTATATCGTATTTGTCTGCTAAGTAATCAACAATTTTCCCTTTGCCTTCATCTCCCCATTGTAAACCTAAAATAACATCAATTTTCATTGCAAATAATTTTTATCAGGGAACAACTAACAAGTAAAAAGGAATAGGTTTTCATTATTTCCTATTCCTTAATCCTTGTTCCCTATTCCTTGTTAATTGTTGAATTAATCTTCTTGTGTTGACATACTAATTACTTTCCAACCCCACTCCGATTTAGCTTTGTTGTAAGAAAGTAGCGAAAGTGCTTTCACGCGTTGACCGTCGTAAAGTTTGTAGCGTTTCACAATGTCAGGCCCGACATAAATATTACTGGGTTTTAAGAAACCAAAATCGCGACCGTAAGGAATTTGAACGGGTTCATCGAGCATTTGACAAATATCTTTTGGAAATTTTTCGCGTTCGATGCGCGAACCAACGACCTTGAACGCTTTTTGTCCCATTTTTTCTTCTTCCTTCAAGCGCAAAGCCAAAATTGTTCCGACTTTAACTTTTGCTAACGCGCCTTTAAGATTGTGTTTACCACCAATGCGTTTATCAACGGCGAAGAAAAATAAACCGCGTTCTAAATCAACGTGCGTGACGACTGCCACTTGCTCAGGCACATCTAACCACAATAAACCATCAGCACGACCTGCAAAACGCGTGTACAATAATTTTGGATTATTTGATGCGCGTGTGTTTTCGAACCACTCTTCCGATTTGTATAAATCGGCGATGTCTATATTATCCTTTGAAGGTTTTTTCTTAACTTGAGAACGCGTAACGTTTTCTATTTCCGATTTTGCCTCTGCATACATCTCTTGCTTCACCAACAATTTGATAAAAGTTGTACGCACTGCTGTTGAAAGTTCACCTTGAGAAGGAAGCAAAAACGATTTGCAATAACACGCAATGGCATCTTGATCTTTACCTTCAGTAGTCATGCACTCTGCCAATGCAGCCCAAGCCCAAAATATATTATTTTGCGATTTTAACAAGTGTAGAAGTTCCATTTGTGCACGTTGAACTTTTCCTAATTTTATCATTAGCAAAGTGCGCGCATATGGCAACCACGAATTGCGTGGCAAGCGTTCAAACGTTTCTTCTAAAAGTGGTAAAAATTCAGCCGAGTATTTTTTTGCATTCTCTACTTTTTTAGCATCTGCGCTACCTAAGTCGTTCATTAAAACACGACTGTAAGTCAAATAAGCGCGTTCGCAAAGTGAAGGAATGAAAACACCGCCATCTGTTTTAAATGGATTATAGTCTTCGTCCCTGAAATTGTCGAAATTCCAAGTGTGAAGGAAATCAGCCAGATTTACGCCTTCAATATCTTTAAAATAAAGCGCAATGCGCAACATCTGAGCGTGTAGATTGCTCGCGCCCAAAATTTCAAACTTGTTATAAAGATTGAAACACTTGTTTATCAGATCCACATCTGGATCTTTTTTTGGTGCTAACTCTGCCAAGAGACGATAAATACACCAACCTACATTAACATACGCAACCTTATAATCTTTTATTGTGCTTAAAACTTCTTCGTAAATTGCCAGTGCTTCTAAGTTTTTCCCTGATTTACTTAGCTTGTTCGCTTCTTGCATTCTCGGAAATTCGGGGTGAATTTTCCGTTGAAAAGGTTTAAAAGTTTCGTGGAGTTCGTCATCTTCGGGTAATTGCAAACTGTAATAGTTGCCGTATTGAGCGATGGCTTCATCTAAATTTTTTGCGTCGTAAGCAGCTACCATTTGATGGTAAAAAACGTGTGCTGATGCGCGCTTAGCGTCCAAATTTTCTGGATCAGTTTTTAATGCTTTTTGTACAATGGTTTGAGCCTCAGAGATTTTGTTTTCTTCGAGTAATTTTTGTACACTTTCTAAAGTGTTCATAGTTTATTAATTGCGCTTTACTGTTTAAAAAAGGCTGAAGTGTGAATAAAACGAGAGTATCCGCAAAAAATCAGTCTTTCACTAAAATAATTTTTTAAGAATACAAAAGTAAATTTTTTAACGCAAAAAGTAAAATTGTTTTTTAAGTTTTGCGTATAAATCTTTGTTAAAATAAAAAAAATTAAACCTACCTGTTCTTTCTACTATTTAACGTTTGTAAATGTTGCAAAAATGTTTCTTTCGATGTGTTCATTAACATATCAAGGATACTTAAACCTGCAATGTGTTTTGAGCCTTGATGTTGTTCTGTAGGATAGCGCGTGTGAAGTTCTCGAAAATCAATATACTTTAGTTCGATGTGATTTTTTTTGAAATCCTCTCCCCTCAAATAATTTTTAGAACCGATGCCGCTTAAATAAACACTGGCGTTTAATTTTTTACAAATTTCGAGAATGTAATCCGAAGAATGAAAATCTTTGATGTTGAGTTCGGACGATTTTAAAATAGTTTTAGGCCGAATGTTAGTATAATCAAAAATTTTTTCGATTAAAAAAAAATTAACTTCATCTAATCTATTGAGTTTTTTAGTTTCAGTTAACCAACTTTCTACTTCAGGAAAAAATTTTTTAAAGCTTGGCGCGTGTCGGTAGGTATTTTTTATTTGGTTTAAAATGCGTTCTTGCCATAGTTGGTCTTTATCAATAAAATTTTTATTGATGTCCGTCAATTGATGATGCTTCACTAAAGGTAAAGTCAAATAAGCAAGTGTGTCTGATTTTTCATTCGCTCTGATGTGAACACGGCGCGTAAAACTATTTCGCGCCAATTGTACATCGTCTAAAGAAACATAAATATCGCTTTCAAATATTTTGTGAAAAAAACCTATCCAAGGAAATAAATTAGGCTGATGTATGCAAACCGTCATGTGGTTTCAATGTGTATTTATAAATTCTAAAGCGCGCGGCTCAATATACGAAAACGCTGATTTTTCGCGCTTAATAAATCCACAATGACCACCGTTTTCGGGTGTTTCTAAATAAATGAATTTACTTTTTTTTGCCAAACTATATGGTCTGCACGAATCGGGAATAATCGGATCGTTCTTAGCGGTAATAAGTAGTGCGGGAATTTCTAAATCATTTAAATAATTTAATGCAGAGCCTTCTTTATGAAAATGCGCCATCGTTTTGTAGCCATTTACTTGACAGAAAAAAACGCTCAATTGTTTTTGCCAATCGGTGATCGAATAAATATCGCTCGCTTTTAACGCTTCAGGAAACATCTGCGCTTTTATTTCGAGCTTCGATTTCAAACCTTTTAAAAAATAATTCTTGTAAAATCTGCAAGCAGGCGTTTCTAAAATGTCGAGTGAATCTTTAATATTCAGTGGTGCAGAAACAGAAATAACGTGCGTAATCAACGGTTTTTTTTCAACGGCTGCAAATTTTAAAACGATGTTTCCACCCATACTCCAACCGATGAGCACAATTTGCTTGTATTGTTTTTTCGCCATCAAACAATTATACAAAACACCAATGTCGCCAATTTCGCCATGATCGTACATTCTGAGTTGGCGATTCATTTCGCCACCACACGATCTGCTATTCAAAGCGGCAATATCCCAACCATTTTGAAAAAAATATTTAGCTGTGCTTCGCACATAATGTTTCGATGCGTCACCTTCGTAACCGTGAGAAATAATAACGACTTTATCGCTTTGTTGTTCTAACAAATCTATGTTTAAAAAATCACCGTCAGGTGTATCAATTTGTACGCGACTAAAGGGTTCGAAATCTATTTTTCTGAATCTACTCGGCAGAATGGTTTGCATATCGCCATTGAATTGCAATAATGGCGATTTAAATGTTTGGGTATGTTGTAGTAAAGGCACTTGGAATAAAAAATTATGAATTATAAAATAAGGTTTTCAGCGAGTTCTTTTAAATCTGTAGATCCAAAATTACCTGAAGTCATAAATAAATAATTGGTTGCAGAAGTTTTAGAATTTTCTAAATAGTTTTTAAACGAGATCGCGTCGGTAAAAACTTTTAAATTCGGATGATTGAAAATAGTTGCAACAAATTCAAGAGCGAGTGGTTTCATTTTTTTTATTTCGAAGGTATGATTGCTATAAAAAACAATCGCTTCATCGGCAGCATTAAGTGTATTTTTATATTGCGGTAAAAATTCTGGATTTAAACTACTGAACGTGTGCAACTCGAGCGCAGCGACTAATTTTTTTGTTCCAAATTGTGTTTTAAACGCGTCAACTGTTGCTTTGACTTTGCTTGGTGCGTGTGCAAAATCCATATACGCTACAGAACCATTTTTTTCTGTTATAATTTGCAAACGTTTTGCCGCGCCTTTAAACGACGTAATAGCTTTAAAAAAATTGGTTGAAGAAACGCCGAGATCGCTACAAACCAAATACGCCGCTTGAAAATTGGCTAAATTATGATCTCCAAAAACTTGAAGCGAATACTTTTTTTTATTTGAAGCTATTGCAAATGTCTTTCCATCCACGATTTCAGCATTTAGAGCAGTGTACGATTTTTTGAAACCTTTCGTCAAAGCAGCAATCTTTTTTAAATCTTCATCGCCCGCATAATAATATAATTTACTCTCTTCATTCAATCCTTTAATAAAAACTTTAAAAGCGTTGACATATTCTTCAAACGTTTTAAAAACATTGATATGATCCCAAGCGATACCTGTAATGATACTGATGTGTGGGTTATAATGCCAAATTTTAGGCGTTCTATCAATCGCACTCGAAAGATATTCATCACCCTCAATGATAATAATTGGTGCGTCGCTGAGTTGCACCATATAATTGAAACCTTCGAGTTGCGCGCCCACTAAATAATCGAAAGGCAAATTGTTTTCGCGCAAAACGTGCATTATCATGGATGTTGTCGTGGTTTTTCCATGACTTCCCGCCACAACGACGCGCTTTTTATTTTTAGAATGTTCGTAAATAAATTCTGGGAATGAATAAATTTTTACACCCAATTTTTGTGCTTCAATCAATTCTGGATTATCAATGCGCGCGTGCATTCCAAGGATAATGCAATCCAAATCTTTTGTGATTCTATTAGCGTCCCAACCTTCTTTTTCTGGTAAGATACCTGCATCGAGCAAACGTTGTCGCGCAGGATTATAAATTTCATCATCTGAACCTGTTACAATGTTACCATTTTTTTTCAGTGCTAATGCTAAATTGTGCATTACTGCGCCACCAACCGCTATTAAATGAATCAGCATTATGTATCTTAAATTATTTTTTTTGAAAGACTGTGATAAATGTAAGCCCTGTGGTCTCTGCGATTCCTCAGCGCCTCTGCGTTTATCAGCTTATCGCAGAGTTGCTAGAGAATCGCAGAGGTCGCAGGGCTATAACAATCATTTCTTTCCGAAATTAAACTTTATTTTTGAACCCAAACCAAACCATCTGCCTGGCATCGGAATATTACTCTGCTCAGTGTAAAAAGTATTTGTCAAGTTCTGAACTTGCACAAAAATATTAAAATTTTTCTTTTCAAACGTTGCTTTCCAATCTAAAACAGCGTACATATCTGGTTGACTGATGCGCTTGATGACGCGTAATTTGAAATCATTTTTTACGGAAAAAAACTTTGGTAGTTCTAAACCTAAAATATATTGTGCGCTTAAAAAGTCGAGTGCATATTTGCTCAAAACCTGTATTTTATCGAGTTGGTAATCGAAAACATAATTGAACCCTGCATTGATGCGCGTGTTCGCTAACTGTTCGATTTGAAAACTCGCATTAGCATTCAAGCCACTGATTGTAAAAGTATTTAAATTTGTCGGATTCCAAGGCAAAGAATCAACCGCTTTTGTTCTATCAATTAAGTTTGTCCCTTCGCGTTTGTAAATCGCCGCTTGAATGAAAATATTATTTAAAAAGAATTTTCCACCAATTTCATAATTATTGGCGAGTTCGGGTTGCAAATTCGGATTCGATAAATTTGCTTTATTCGAAAAATATAAATCTGTATAAGTCGGTATGCGCACCACACGATTATAATTGGCGTACAGCGTCGTGTTTCCTGAGACGCTATAACCTAGATCAAAACCCGGTGTGAAATACGAACCGTAATCCGAATAATTAATAAATAACACATCGGGTGTTAAAGTCAATTTATCTTTCAAAAAAGAAAAACGATGCTCGACATTAATTGTCGTCGTGTTTCTATCGTGATTCAATAGTTTGACATTCTCATAATTTACGTGTTCTAAACCAATTCCAAACCCTGTTAAACCTAAACTATTTTTCCAAGAGCCATTAACTTCTGAATTGTAAGAGTAAGTTGTAGTTGTATTTCTTGTAGAAGATCTTGTGGCTTCAGTTGAATAATCATAATAATAATCGTCATAATTTACACGGGCAGTAAAACGGGGAGTTAGTTTCACATTATTTATACCGAAAGGCAACCCAAAAGAAACGAATCCTGTTTGAATGCTTTCTCGTTCATTACTTACGTTTGTTGGACTATAAAATCCTGAGGCGCCAAACTTTTTATTAGTAAATCCAGCAGTATAATTCAAAGCAACTTTACCAATTTTGAAACGATCAATGCCTAAGAAATTCACAATTTCAAAATCAGAGTTAGGTCTATAACCATCGCTTTTTTGATATTGCACACCTAATTGTGCATTAGGTGCATAAATTGCTCCGCCAATTTGATAGGTGTTGTAATCGCTTACTATCGCTTGCAATTCCATGCCTTTACTTTGATGTTCTTTAGTTACAATATTAATGGCACCAGCAAAAGCATTTTGTCCGTAAGTGCGTGCAGCAGCACCTTTTAAAATTTCAATACGCTCAATGTTCAACAGTGTCATCGGCACGTCGAGCGAATGATGACCCGATTGCGGGTCGGATAATCTAATACCATTAACTAAAACCAACGCTTGATCGAAGGTGCCGCCGTTAATTGAAATATCGGATTGAACACCAAATGCACCACGCGTTCTAATATCTACACCTGGAAAATAATTTAAAATTTCGTTCAATTGCGTTACGGGTGCGATGGCAATTTCTTTCTTATCTATAATTGAAATACCGTTCGCTACTTCTGAAAATTTATTTTGCAATCTATTTTCTTTTATTACTACATCTTTCAGATCAATGATTGTATCAGTAGTTTGCGCGCCAACAGTTTCTTTTAAACAAAAAAATATTAAAAGCAGTGGTAGATAAAGTTTCATAAGTTAGTGATTTCTAAATTTCGGCGTAAAGGTATGAAATCAATTACGAGTTACCAATTGCGAATTAAGGCTCTTCTTTCTTTTTGTAATGCGTAAATATTTTAGTAATTTTGTAAAAAAACTCTGTATGGCACTTAAAGTGAGGGTGGATAAATGGTTGTGGGCAGTGCGTATTTTTAAATCGCGCACTTTAGCGACCGATACAGTTAAAGGAAATAAAGTTAAAGTGAACGATGTTGGTGTTAAGCCGTCGTTTTTGCTGAGCGAAAAAGATATTGTAACGGTTAAAAAAGAAGGTTTTAATTTTAGTTTTAAAGTTTTAACCGTTATTGAAAAACGCGTCGGTGCACCGATTGCTGTTACCTGCTACGCAGACGTCACGCCTGATGAAGAAAAATATAAATTCGCGGCATGGTTTAATAATAAAACGGGTAATGAAAATCGCGAACGCGGTGAGGGCAGACCAACTAAACGCGATAGGCGTGATATTGACGTTCACAAAGATTTCTTTTTCGATTTCGACGAGGACGAATCCGAAGATTAATATTTTAATTTCAATGAAATTTGGTTATCTTTGAAAAACTTGAAATGTAATTTTTTTAATAAATCTGTACTTTAGCTTAAACTTTAAATTTAAATGCTCGCGTTTTTTCATAAACTAATTGATGTTCTGAATGAATTGGAAATTCCTTACATGCTTTCAGGAAGTGTAGCGAGTCTATGTTTTACCAAGAGCAACAAGAGATTTTGATTTTGTAGTGCATCTAAAGCAAAGTGATATTGATAATTTTGTAGTCTAATTTCAAAAAAATTACTATTGCGATAGAGATTCAATCGTAGAAGCAATAAAACATCAAAGTATTTTCAACATCATTGATCATTTATCTGGATACAAAGCTGATTTTGTAATTCTAAAAAATGAAGAATACCGCCAAGTTGAATTTGAAAGAAAAGTTCAAATGGATTTTTTGGTAAAACTATTTACATAATTACTGTCGAAGATTTACTTTTATCGAAATTGATTTGGATTCAAGATTATCAATCTGCAATTCAAATGCAAGATATTAGAAGCATTTGCGAATTAGAAACAATAGACTGGACGTATGTTAACATCTGGATTAAAAAATTGAAAATAAAAACATACAATTTAATCAAAAAATGAATGATACGCCCCAACATATCAAAGAATTACAACTCAAAATATGGTTGGCAAAATCTCCTATGGAAAGATTACATCAACTAATTATGGATAATGATACTTTATTCAAATTTTGGGGAGCTGTTAAACCCCAAGCCAAAGAAATTGTAAGTATAAAAGAATTAGAAAAAGATTAGAATTTTTAAAACTAAATTTATTCCCTTTTTATTAGGAGTCAGTTTAGCGCTTCAAAATAAGCTTAGCTGATCGTTCTTCGGAGTCTCCAAAGAAATTTGTCCTCGCATTTCGACAGGAAAATTTAGGATAGACTTCATCTTTTCGTAAAAATATTCCGCCATAATTGGCGATTTAATATTTTCAGGTTGATGTGAAAAAAAGTAAATTTCTTCTAAACCTAAAATCAACCATTCTTTTATGCGTTTACACCACCAATCAACGCGCTGATAATCCGTAGGATGTAAACAGTTGCCTACAAAACGAATAAGCACATAACTTTGCGTTAAACTCGAATGCAAAATATCGCGTCTGCCAGATACATCAGAAATAACAAAGCTACATTTATAATTTTCGAGTAGTTGTTTGAGCGCATTAAAATTTTTTTCATGAAACCAAGTTGGATGGCGCACTTCTACGGCTAATCGAATATACTCGGGCGTATGTTTTAAAAAATTTTCTAAAACGTTTAAACTTTTAGGCGAAAAAGTCGGCGGAAACTGAATAAAAATTGGTCCGAGTTTATCTTTCAAAAAAGAAAGATTGTAATAAAATCTTTTGGCTAAATCTATAACGCTATTCAAATTTTCTGCGTGGCTGACTTGTTGTAACATTTTTGGTGCAAATCTAAAATCGCTCGGCATTGCATCGTGCCAACGTTCGCAATCTGAAATTTCGGGGGTTCTGTAATGCGTTGTATTAAATTCTATGGTGCTGAATTGCTTACCATAAAATTTTGGAAAATCGGAAGTAGTAATTTTTTGGGGATAAATACTGCCGCTCCATTCCCTGACAGACCAACCCGTGCAACCAATGCGAATGGTAGGAATTTTATGCGTTGGAAATTTATTTAAAATGCGCGCATTATCCGTATCGTCAATAGGCATTGAAAATCGAACATTATCTACATTTTCGAGTTTGCCAAAATCCATAATTTAAGCAATTTTTTTATTTTTTTGTACAATCCATAAACTGATTAAAACCAAAACTGTTCCGACAGCGGTATAAATTGTTATCGGTTCGTTTATAATGATAGCGGCGAAAAAAAAACCAAAAATTGGGTTTAGATACATCCACGAACTTGCACGAACGGGATCTAATTTCAGAAGATACAACCAAATTTGAACTGCACCAATCGAAACGGGAATAGCCAACCAAAAAATACAAAACCAAAATTGCGCATCCCAAACTTGTTTTCCTAAGTTTGTAAAAGCAAAAGTGAGAGGCAAAAGCAAAAGTCCACCAAAAATAATTTGCCAACCGTTAATGACAATAATTTTTTGATGCCACACGCGACCAGAAAAATAAATTGTGGCAACCGAATAACTCAACATAGCTAAAAACAAAATAAATAACCCGCGAACCGTGGCGTGTGCCGATTGTAATAAAGGATATATGGCAACACTCACACCCAAAAATCCCAGAATTAACGCAAACCAAAGATACGGGAGTATATTTTTTTTCTGAAAAATGGAACTCATCACGGTAATTAAAACTGGATTTATTGCTACGGCAAGTGAACCTAAACCTGCTGAGACTTCGCGCATGGCTGTTACATATAAACCTAAATAGAGCGAAACATTTAATCCACCATAAATTACGATTGGTAAAATATCTTTTTTGGTTGGTAGTTTTTCTTTTAAAATAAGATGTGCGTACACCAACATGATGACTCCTGCGATTAAAAACCGGACTTCAAAAAATAGGAAGGGCTGATCGTTTCTTAATCCAATTTTTGTTACCACCGATGCTGATGCCCAAAGCGCAGCGAATAAAAAACCGAGTAAAATATTTTTCATCTAAATTTATTAGAAACCTCGTAGGATTTTAAAATCTGCGAGGTTTATTTTTCACACATTTACAATTTTGAAAACCAATTCTATCAGCAAACTACTATCTTCCGCATTGCCGCTTTCAACACCTTTAGCTTTTAAATCGTAATCGCTCAAAATGTGAATCACTTCTTCAATTTGCTTGCGATTATAATTTGTGGCGAGTTTTTGAAATTCTTTTAAAAACCATTCGCTGCGCAAACCCATAATTTTTACTTTTTCCATCGGCGATTGCGTTTGCAAAAAAGAAAACTGATAACTTTTTGAAAACTGCGAAAAAATACTATTCACAATCACAACCAAAGGAGTGTTGCGCATATTGCTTTTAAAATAATCAACTATTTTGAAAGATTTATACACATCGCGTGCAGAAAGCGCCGCGTTTAATTCAAAAACGTTGTATTCTCTGCTTATGCCTACGTAATTTTCTACATCGGCAGCCGTAATTTTATTTCTTTGAGCAGAGCGCAGATTGATGATAACTTTTTCAAGTTCGTTGCACAGTGTTTGCAAATCATTTCCGAGTTGATCAATCAATAAAGTTTGCGCGTGGGGTTCGATGGTAAATTTTCTAACACTCAAGTAGTCAATGATGAAATCGGGTAATTGGTTTTCGTATAAACTTTTCGATTCGAACACGACAGCATTTTTTTCTAAAGCTTTTGAGAGCGCACTTCTCCCGTCGAGTTTTTTATTTTTGTAGGCAACACATAAGACAGTTGTCAGCGATGGTTTTTCGATATAATTTTGCAAACGCGTGCCGTCGCTTTTCTTTAAAAAGTCAAAATCTTGCGCTTCACGGATAATAACCAGTTGTTTTGGTGCCATCATCGGAAATCGCATCGCCGCTTCAACAATATTTTGCGCACTGTTTATATCTTTGCCGAATATGGTCGTCGCGTTAAACGATTTTTCTTCTGGTTTCAAAACAAGTTCCTCAATTTTATCAGCTATTAAGTCTATAAAATACGGTTCATCGCCTTGCAACCAATACACGGGTTTAAAATCGCCTTTTTCTAAATTCTTAACTAAAACTTTATAATCCATGATATTAGTTGACAGTTGATAGTTGTTAGTTGACAGTTGGTGACAAACATCTATCAACTGTCAACTAACAACTGTCAACTACTTCGCAAGGTATTTTGTAATTTACATTTACACAAATTTCTGTTAAAATATATTTATGTCTAAGCCGCTTATTCTTGTTGTTAACGATGATGGTATTTTTTCGGGTGGTATTGCTGCATTGGTGGAAGTTGCTTCTCTTATCGGTGAAGTAGTTGTAGTTGCACCCGACACGCCGCAATCCGCAAAAGGTCATTCCATTACGATTAATGGACCTATACGATTGAATCGGGATAAAAAAATTTTTAAGGGTATAGAATCTTATGAATGTTCAGGTACGCCAGTGGATTGTGTGAAGTTAGCCAAAAATGTAATCTTGAAAGATCGAAAAATAGATCTTTGCCTTTCGGGCGTTAATCACGGTTCAAATTCTTCTATTAATATTATTTATTCAGGCACAATGGGTGCAGCGATGGAAGCGAGTTTGGAAGGCATTCCATCAATTGGTTTTTCTTTGCTCGATTATTCGATGGAAGCTAATTTCGATTCCATTAAACAGCATATAAAAAAGATTGCGGAGTTTATTTTAGAGAACTACGCCGCGCAACCGATTTTACTGAATGTAAATTTCCCGAAAATAAATTTAGGTGAAAAATTTGCGGGTATTAAAGTTTGCCGACAAGGCGAAGCAAATTGGGTGGAAGAATTTATGGAAGCGACAGACCCACAAGGTAGAAAATATTATTGGTTAACAGGTAAATTTGAAAACCAAGAAATGGAAGCGAACGACACAGATGTTTGGGCACTCGAAAATAATTTTATTAGCATTGTGCCGAGCATTCACGATTTAACGGATTATAAAGCCATAAAAGGTTTGCAAGGATTAAATTTGTAAGGTTAAACCACTTTTGAGCGCAAACCTATTTTTCGCTCAAAAGTGCTGTAACATCTTTCATAAACCTATCAACATCTTTAGCGTCTGTTCCATCGCAAAAAGCGCGCACATGGTGTTTTTTATCCACTAAAACTATTCTACCAGAATGTGTAATACCGCCTGCTGCGTCTTTATCATCCGTAGCAATATTAAAATAATCGCGCGCTAAAGCGTATATTGTGTCTTTATTTCCAGTCACAAAATTCCATTTTGGTGCAGATACGCCCAATCCGTTGGCATATTCTTTTAATCTACCGACGGTATCGTGGCGCGGATCAATGCTGAACGAAATTAATTTTACGCTATTCGAATCTTTAAACGCGTTGTAAACGCGCAACATTTGCGCTGTTACTTTTGGGCAAATAGTTGGACAGTGCGTGAAAAAGAAATCGGAAACATACATTTTTCCTTCAAAATCTTTATCAGTTATTATTATGCTGTCTTGATTGATAAATTTAAATGCTCGAACAGTAGGATAAATCGTGTCGCCGTTGGTTTCAATCCCTAAGCGCTCACCGATAATCGGTAGTGCCGCTGGTTTTGTATCAACACATTTTACGAATGAAATAATAAAAACTAACCCGACTAAAATTTTTATGAGACGCATTTTTAATTCTTTTTTAGAAGTACTGAACTTACGTTTAAACCTTTTTTAACGTTATCGTTCAACTCCGCAATTATTTTTTTCTGATTGACTAAATACGTGTGCGATGAATCGGCATTATTTAAAACGTCCGATGTTTTAAAGTTCGACATCCAATCGCTCATGTCGTCTTCGAGTTTACTCAGAACTAAAATAGTATTCAAAACGGTGTCTTTAAGCGGAATGTTTTTCTCTGTTATTTTATCGTTTAAGTCGCGCAGTTTTTGTTTGTCTTCGTTTAAATCGCTCATTTTAGGCATCACTTCATCGTGCGTTGCCATAATGTAATCGTAAATTTTTTGATTCTCGACGTTCAGCTTTCCGTTCGTTGAGTTAATCTTGTCGCCATTGCAACTCGCTACTATAAAAACAATTCCTGAAAACAAGAAGAGAAATATTTTTTTCATGATATTTATTAATAAAAGCTAACACGTTTTTAAAACCTTTTAGTTTTGTTAAACTGATTTTATTTTGCTTCCCAAACATTATTTGTTCTATCCACATCCGCTAAAAAACCTGAAGGATCTATTTCAGCCTTTAAAACTTCTTTATCTGTTTTAAAAGTATAGCTGGGATACGTCCAAGTCCAATTTTTTAAAATTTTTCTATTAATGCTATTAGCATCAATAGGTTTTTCACCGCGCATTAAATCCAAAGGAATATAAAAATCTTGTTTCGATCCATCTTTATAAGTTACTCGGATGTCTGTTGGCATAATAAAAAGTCCAACGCGTTTTAAAAATATCTCCGAACTATTTTGTGATGTTTTGACGCTATCAATAGCATAATCAATAGAGCGCGTTGAGTTCATAAAATATTGTTTAAACCATTGCAAATTTAATCCCGATTGTTTTTCAAAAACGCGCACACAATCGTTTGCATTCGGATGTCTGAATTTCCATTCATCGAAATACGTTAGCAGACCTTTATTAAAATTTTCTTCTCCAATAATGTATTTTATTTCTTGCAAAAAAACGGAACCTTTACCATATGAACTTCTACCGTAGGCGGTATTAGTTTGATAATGATCGGCATGCGTAGAAAGTGCTTCTTCGTAACCCGATTTCGCATAATTGCAATACGCGTCAACGTCTTTTCGCATCGGATCGGTGCGCGGTTCGCCTTTTAAAAGTTTGAGACTACGTAAATTATCGGTGACGTAATTTGAGGCGTAACTCGTAAAGCCTTCATCCATCCATGGATATTCTGTTTCATTGGTTGCTAATACGCTCTGATACCAAGAGTGCATTAATTCATGTCCCGCCGTTCCAAAAAGCGATTCTAATTTGCGCCCACCTAAAATGAGCGTTGCCATTGGATATTCCATTCCACCATCGCCACCTTGGATAAAACTATAGTCTGTGAAAGGATATTTGCCGTAATGGGTATGCGCAAACTCAAAGGTTTTGCTCATTAGTTCAGGCAAATCTTTCCAAGCAGCAGTTTTTTCGGAAGGAATATAAAAAAAGTGCATTATCGTTCCATCGTCCGCTTTCTTCTTTTCGTGCACATAATCTGGATCAGCCGCCCAAACAAAATCGTGCACGTTTTGCGCTTTAAAATGCCAATTTAGCTTTGAGCTTTGAGCTTTGAGCTTTGAGCTTTCAAGTATGCTATCGTTTGCAGGCTCATGGCTCATAGCTAATGGCTCATTGCTATATCCTTTTCCAATTTTATCAGCATTTTGTAAAATACCCGTCGCTGCCACCATAAATTTCTGATCAATTAAAATAGAAACGTCATAATCGCCCCAAACGCCATAAAATTCGCGCGCAACGTATGGATCGGAATGCCAACCTTCTTCATCGAATTCACAAATTTTTGGATACCACTGCGCCATTGAGTAGTCAACGCCCTCATCATTATTTCTACCACTGCGCCGTATCTGAATCGGCACTTGACCTTCAAACGTAAATTCAAATTCTACTTTACTTTTTGGGGCAATAGCAGTTGGTAAAGTAACTTCTAAAATAGTACCTTCCGTTTTTACCACACATTTTTTTCCATTGAGTGTTAAACCATTGACGTTTAAATAGCCTATTTCATTCGGCTTAAGTTTTGAAATACGCTCGCCAACCCGTCCATCTGGATCAACGATGTTTAAACTACGCACATCCATAGCAGAACCTGGCTGAAAAGCATTAGGGTAGAGATGAAAAAACGCTTTCGTTAAAGTTTCGGAGGAATTATTGTGGTACACCAAATGTGTTTTGCCTGTATATTGGTGTTGAGTATAATCGAAAACAACGGTCATTCCATACTCAACGCGTTGCTGCGTTCGACTCGCGTATTTTTCTAAAGCTATTTTAGCAGAATTAGATTCGCTTGGAATGAGATTGCTTTGCGCAAAGAATAGGGTAGTGGAGCTTGTGAAAATTATTAAGGTTAAAGTCTGTCTGAAATTCAAATTGAGAGTCATAAATTCAAAAATTAAAATTTATAACCCCAGCATTTAGGCTGGGGTGAATTGCGATGTATTTGTAGGCTTTAGCCATGAAAATTTTTGGCAAATTCAAGGCTTTATCTTTTTCAGTTTACCTTCTGAAACCTCTGCGAGAAAATTATTTAGCACAAAATTAAGTCATCCAACTTAAATCTTTCAGCAATGACGAATTTTCCTTTCGCATCGCGCTTAATTGTTGCACATTCTGTTTTTGGATCGTGTTCAAAAATGAAGTGCCAATTTTGTTCGATGGCAGCGTTTAGCAAAATTTCTTTTTCAATCAACATTTGATTCGGTTGCATATCGTAAGCCATGACGTTCGGCACATTAATATGCCACTCACTTGGAAAAACATCGGCAGCGTAATAAAAGTTTTTGCCTGCAAATGAAAAAACGAAAGAACTCATCGCGTGTGTATGTCCATAAGTTGTGACAGTGTGCAAAACGTTATCGAAAATTTCGGTGGCGTGTTCAAAAAATTTAAATTTTCTGAGATAATGCAACGGTAAAAATGTTTCTTTGATGAAAGAATTTTTCTCGCGCGCATTCGGATTAAGCGCAAATTCAAAATGATTTTTGTGCGTCCAATACGTGGCGTTCGGAAAAGCAGGCACTAAATTGTTTTCGGCGTTGCGCTCTAAACTTCCACCCGTATGATCGAAATGTAAGTGCGTTAAAATTACATCTGTTATGTCGCTTGCATCTACATTTAATTTTTTTAGCGATGCCATGAGTGAATCTTCACCAAAAGGTGAAAAATACGACACAAATTTCGGATCTAAAATATTTCCAAGACCTGTGTCAATGACAATTTTTTTTTCGTCTGTTTCAATATAGAGGCAGCGCATCGTCCAATCTGTTCGATTATTTTCATCACTCGGATTAAGTTTATTCCAGATTGTTTTGGGTGTAACGCCGAACATGGCACCGCCATCAAGTTTAAAAAAACCAGTATCCAAAATTTTAACTTTTTTAATTGGCATTTCAATTTTTTTGTAAAGAAAAGTGTTTTAGGCGTGAATGATTAAAATTTGTATTAATCAATTATTATTTATGCAAACTATCGAATAAAAACTAACGTTTTTAAACTTTCTTATTAATTTTAGAGAATTTTTAATTTTTGAATATGATAACCAATTTTTGAAATTACCGAAAATTATGCACTAAGTTTTGAAGGTATACATATAGACCTTCATAAAAATTTTGATTTCGTTAGTTATAAATACAATGTGCGCGATAGAAATTTAAAATTGTCTTGGGTAAAATCTAAAGGAGAATGGGTAAATAAAAACGAATTGCCAGGGGTTTTTATAAATCATGAATCCGTATCATTTTTAAATATTACAAATCAGGATGATGAAAACAAATTTATTGATGCTCATTGTTTGTCAGAAATTACATTTTTCCCTTCAACTTTAAGAGAAATTAATAACAGTTTTACGTCGCAATCGAAAGCAAATGTTAATGACGATATTTTATACTTTTTTATAAATGGACAATTTATTAGAATTAAATGTGAAAGAGTAATTTTGAGTGTCCTGAGAGAATAAATTAAAAATTAAGTTGCCGTAAGCTTTTGCTTACTGCAACTATTTTAGTTTCCTATATTTTTATTTCTATAGTCACGTTAGTTTAGGATTAAATTTTAATTAGGCTTGCTTCGAGAAAAAGACTTACGCTATTAAATAATGAGCGGTTAGAAGCTCAAATTTCCGTTCAACAATTAATATAAATCTAAGCAAAAACTTTTAAATTGGTTAAACAAAAAAAGCGACTTTAACACTCAGGTTAAAGCCGCTTTTTTATTTTTTTAAAATCGCTTATTACATCATTCCGCCCATGCCACCCATTCCTGGGTTACCACCGCCGTGTGAATGTGGCGCTTCTCTTTCTGGCTTATCGTTTAAAACGCATTCAGTTGTTAACACCATGCCTGATACTGATGCAGCATTTTCTAATGCAACACGCGCAACTTTAGCAGGATCAATAACACCCGTCGCTTTCAAATCTTCGTATTTATCAGTACGCGCGTTGTAGCCGTAACTGCCTTTACCATTTTTAACGCGTTGTAAAACCACACTGCCTTCAACACCTGCATTTTCAGCGATGCAACGAAGAGGTGCTTCTAACGAACGACGAACGATATCAATACCAGTTGTTTCGTCTTCGTTCAAACCACGCATATTAACTAAAGCAGAAATAGCACGCACTAAGCAAACACCTCCACCCGTTACAATTCCTTCTTGAACTGCCGCGCGAGTAGCGTGTAAAGCATCGTCAACGCGATCTTTCTTTTCTTTCATTTCAACTTCAGTAGCTGAACCGATGTATAAAACTGCAACACCGCCTGCCAATTTAGCCAAACGCTCTTGCAATTTTTCACGGTCGTAATCGGAAGTTGTGATTTCAATTTGCTGTTTAATCTGATTCACGCGCGACTTAATCGCGTCGCTTTCTCCTTTACCGTTAATAATTGTTGTATTATCTTTATCAACCGTAATTTTTTCGCAAGTACCGAGATGCGCTAAATCTGCATTTTCTAATTTGTAACCTTGCTCTTCAGAAATGACTGTACCGCCTGTTAAAATTGCAATATCTTCAAGCATTGCTTTTCTGCGATCTCCAAAACCTGGTGCTTTAACAGCAACAACTTTTAAACCTGCGCGCAAACGATTTACAACCAATACGCCTAATGCTTGTGAATCAACATCTTCAGCAATAATTAATAGCGGGCGACCTGTGCCAAGTGATTTTTCTAAAATCGGCAACATCTCTTGCATATTGCTAATTTTCTTGTCATAGATCAAAATCAATGGATTTTCATATTCTACAACCATCGTGTCAGCATTGGTAATAAAATACGGCGATAAGTAACCGCGATCAAACTGCATACCGTCAACAACATCTACATAGGTTTCAGTTCCTTTTGCTTCTTCAACCGTGATTACACCATCAGTTGATACGCGTTTCATCGCATCAGCAATTAAAGTTCCTATTTCATCGTCGTTATTCGCTGAGATAGATGCAATTTGTTTGATTTTATCAAAATCGTTATTGATTTGCTCACTTTGTCCTTTGATGTGTTCAACAACTTTGCGGACTGCTTTTTCAATACCGCGTTTTAAATCCATCGGATTTGCGCCGGCAGCAACGTTTTTTAAACCCGCGCGCACCATAGCTTGTGCTAAAACAGTAGCGGTTGTTGTACCGTCACCAGCAGCATCATTTGTTTTCGATGCTACTTCTTTTACCATTTGCGCACCCATATTTTCAATCGGGTCGCTTAATTCAATTTCTTTAGCAACAGTAACACCGTCTTTAGTGACAATCGGCGCACCGAAACTTCTTTGAATGACAACATTTCTTCCTTTAGGTCCGAGTGTTACTTTTACAGCATCAGCCAAAGCATCGATACCATTTTTTAGATGCTCTCTGGCATCAGCGTTAAAGGTTATTTCCTTAGCAGCCATATTTTTTTAATTTTAGATGAATGAGTTTGGATTCCCTATTATATAGGGATTGTTTAATAAAGTTGATTAAGTTTAAAGAATGACGAGAATATCGTCTTCACGCATAATTAAATAATCTGTACCTTCGTGCGAAAGTTCTTGTCCAGAATACTTTCCATAAAGAACAACATCACCTGCTTTCACAGTTAATTCTTTTCCTTCTTTACCTGGACCAACAGCAATGACTTTCCCACGTTGTGGTTTTTCTTTTGCAGTGTCAGGAATGATGATACCGCCCTTAGTTTTCTCTTCTGCGGGTTCCGGTTTTACAACTACGCGGTCGTTGATCGGCTTCATAGTACAACTGAATTTATAAAATTGATTAATTAAAAAGATTTTTCTTCAAGTGTGCATCAAACTATAAGCCAATGCACTTTTTAAGCCAATTTGACAGTCTTTAAAAATTGACATCACTCGATTGACACATAATTAATGAATTGGTTTATTTTTGTCTGAAATTTTGACAAACTGAGTATGGCTTATGCAATTTCAACCTCTGAAGCTCTTAGAATTATTGAAGCGCACAATGCTGGTACGCTGCCGCGCGATGAATGGACACACGAAGCGCATTTGATGGTGGGTTTGTTTGTGGTTTTGAATTCCGGTAAACAAGCCGTTTTAGAAATGAAAAAACGAGTTTGGAATTATAATGAAGTGAAAGGCAAAGGCAACAACGGGACAGGTTATCATCACACACTCACCGTTTTTTGGATTTGGGCAATTCGAAATTTTATCTTTGAAAATAATATCACCACTTTCGACGAAGAAGCACTCGATAAACTTTTATTCGATGAAGAACTGACGCGCCGTATTTTAGTAGAAGACTATTACGACGAAGTGATCCTTTTGCTTTCTCGTCGTGAGTATTTTCATTCAGATTTAAAACCAATGCTTCATGTGGAATATTTTGAAATTCCGCCGTTTGTTGCCTAAAAATTAAAAAGAGATACTCGAATGAATCGTGTATCTCTTTCTGTATTTCATTTCAAAACAAAAGTTTTTTAATGAGCGTATTGCGCACTGTAATATTTTTGATAAGCACCCGATGTAACATTATTGATCCATTCCGCATTGTTTAAATACCAATCAATAGTAGAACGAAATCCTTCTTCAAATTTAACGGAAGGCTCCCAACCAAGTTCGGTGCGAATTTTCGTCGCATCAATTGCGTAACGTCTATCGTGCCCTGGTCTATCGCGCACAAAAGTTATAAGTTGACGCGATGTGCCGACTTTATTGCCTAATTTTTCATCGGCAATGTCGCAAAGTTTTTCAACCAAATCAATATTTTTCCATTCGTTATTACCGCCAATATTATACGTTTCGCCGTCTTTGCCGGTGTGAAAAATAACATCAATTGCTTTGGCGTGATCGTTCACCCACAGCCAATCGCGTGTATATTTACCATCGCCGTAAATCGGTAAAGGTTTTTTATGCACGATATTATTTATCACCAACGGAATGAGTTTTTCTGGAAATTGAAACGAACCGTAGTTGTTCGAGCAATTTGAAACAACCACAGGCAAATGATACGTATGAAAATAAGCACGCACCAAGTGATCGGAACAAGCTTTCGATGCAGAATACGGTGAGCGCGGATCATAAGATGTTGATTCGGTAAAAAGACCTTCATCGCCTAAGCTACCATACACTTCATCCGTTGATACGTGATAGAATCGAAAATCTTTTTTCTCAGGAAAATTTTTAAGGTGTTGGCGCGCTGCGTTAAGTAGCGTCGCTGTACCAATAACATTAGTATTGATGAACGACAAAGGATCGGTAATAGATCTATCTACGTGACTTTCAGCCGCAAGGTGAATGACACCGTCAATTTTATATTGCGTAAATAATTTTTCTATCGCATTCCCGTCTGTAATATCCGTTTTGGAAAATATGTAATTTTCTGAATGTTCTACATCTTTCAAATTTTCTAAATTACCAGCATACGTCAATACATCTACATTAACGATGCGATAATCGGGATATTTATTTAAAAATAAACGTACAACGTGCGAGCCGATGAATCCCGCACCACCTGTAATTGCAATTGTTTTTGAAAAGCTCATTTTATGGAATAGTTAATAGGGAAAAACGAAAAAGGAATAGGTTAAAAGGAATAAGTAAAATAAAAAAGGAAGTAGTTTTTCAGAAATTAGACCTAATTCTTTTTCCCTATTCTTTATTCACTATTAAACGTGTTCTGGCACTTTCACTACTTTTTTAAAATATTCATAAGTAATTGCTAAACCGCGTTTTCTATCGAACTGCGGCTCCCAACCTAAAATATTTTTTGCCTTCGTAATGTTCGGCTGACGTTGTTTCGGATCGTCTGTCGGTAAAGGTCTGTAATCAATATATGCCTTGGAGTTACCGACAAGGTCTAAAATTTCGTGCGCAAACTGCATCATCGTAATTTCAGACGGATTGCCGATATTGACAGGCAACGAATAATCGCTGTGCAATAATCTATAAATACCTTCCACTAAATCATCGACGTAACAGAAAGAGCGCGTTTGACTGCCGTCGCCGAAAACAGTTAAGCCTTCGCCGCGAATAGCTTGCGAAAAAAATGCTGGTAACACTCGTCCATCGTTCACGCGCATTCTCGGACCATAGGTATTGAAAATGCGAACAATGCGCGTCTCCACGCCATGATGACGGTGATATGCCATTGTTATAGCTTCTTGAAAACGTTTAGCTTCGTCGTAAACTCCACGCGGTCCAATCGGATTCACATTACCCCAATATTCTTCCGTTTGTGGATGCTCTAACGGATCGCCGTACACTTCCGATGTGGAAGCAATCATAAAACGCGAACCTTTCACGCGCGCTAAACCTAATAAATTATGCGTACCGAGCGAGCCCACTTTAAGCGTTTGAATCGGCATTTGCAAATAGTCTATCGGACTTGCAGGCGAAGCAAAATGCAATATATAATCTAAATTGCCTGGCACGTGCACAAATTTCGATACATCGTGATTGTAAAACTCAAAATTTTTATTTGGAAAAAGATGCTCAATGTTCACTAAGTCACCCGTAATTAAATTATCCATGCCTATTACATGAAACCCTTCGGCAATAAATCTATCGCAGAGATGCGAACCCAAAAACCCAG
>ENA-OFCD01000504-OFCD01000504.1-metagenomes-genome-assembly--contig:-NODE-504-length-24725-cov-4.477260_pt1 | contig 24725 bp, 13 predicted proteins | sample MGYA00153392_OFCD01 | MGnify analysis MGYA00153392
TCCATAGCCTTATTGAAATCGCCGGACTCGACCCCTACGAAGGCGTCCTCCATACTGGAAGCGATCGTCACGCCGCTCTTGTCTCAGATCTCCTCGAAGAATTCCGCGCTCCAGCTTCGACTGAAAATAGATTCGTTTTCCCTCAATTTCGCCTGAACCATCACAACCGCCATCGCTTCCGATATCGCCCGGTGTCAACCCCAGATATTGTGCGAAACGTCGTCCCAGTTCACCTTTTAAAATGGCATCGGCATAGAGAATGCCATTCACTAGTGCTTCGGTTGCCAGGAAATCAGTCATGAATCGGGATCTCCGGTGCAATGAGCCGATCGTACAACAGGTTAATACCAATGATGGCGCAGCCACTGACGAATTGGCTCATGCCTAGCCGTTCTAGCTTGCTTGTGGTTTCGAGTGAAAGGCTGATCTGCACTGGAAAGCTACCGGGCATGGGCATCAGGGTTTGTAATTCAGCCGAGGTCTTATGGGTTTCGACTGCGTAGGCGTAGGTGTAGTTAATCGCCGATTCAATGAGAGTCCGAATGGAGAGTGACATGCTACTCGATAAGCGCTTCAACTTTTGTTTTGTGCGTTCATCAAATTCTAGGGTCAGCTCTTCGATTGGACTGAGCGCATTGATGGAGTCTAAGCCGAGTTCTATCGCTGACTGCCCTAACGGGTCTAGGGTGTGAAATTGAACGTTAGCCATCGATCGGGTTCCTCCTGAAGGGTGAGTAAATTTGAGAAATAATCCAACAAATGCTCATAGCCGGGATATTGCCAAATGTACTGTCGGTCTTGATAGAGGGCAAGCTGCATGAGATCTTGTAGATTGGGCATCGCGGGGGCAAGGCTCCAGTTGAGATTTTGTAAATCGGTCTGCTGTAGGACTACTTGAACATCCTCAATGGGTACACCCAAGGGAACGATGATGGTTTTGGGTGAATGCCCAGTTTTCTCGGCAAGCTGCGCAATCACATTGAGGGTTCTAGATAAATTCTGAAGCGCCTTGATTTCCTGAGATGTGTTGACAGGGACCAATACAATATCTGGTTGACTCCCGAGAATCATTTCTACTGAATGCTGCAAGGCGCTATCCATATCTAAAATAACATTGTCATATTGTTCCGGCTTGACTATGCGGCGAATCGGCTCTCGCTTACGATTCCAGATGACGGAAATATCATCGCCTCAAAAGATATCTTTATTTTGCTTAGAGAGCGAGTTGCTGTAGAACTGCCAGGAATCCGCCTGGTCGTCGCAATCAATCAACAAGATTCGGCTGAGTCTGGTCTGGAGACTTCCGGCCATGTGGAGGGCTAAAGTGGTTTTACCAACTCCTCCATCATTATGGGTGCATAGAACAATCATACTGATTAATTAACCTTCAACCGTCGTTGCCCTATCCTAGCTGAAATTGCTATCTTGCCGTAAATTCGATCGCTGACTGTCAGGGCCTGATTCTCAGGGATCTCAATATTACGATAGCTCGTGCCGCTGGATGCTCACAACTCTTAGCTGGCAGGGATTATCTCGATTTTAGATAAAATTTATCTCTGGCTCAGTAAGCTGCTCCAATTTGCATGATTCGGAATGAACAAACCGGACTTGAGCACTTGGTCTAAAATTTCAACAGATTTTAAGGTCATGTCTACACGACATCAGTCTATGATGCTTACTGCTAGAGATTAATTGATCGACTGCCATGCAATCAAATGTGGGAAATAGTGTAGGAAATTTGATGGGACGCATCGCTCCGGGTGCGCGAATCTTATGTCGGGATGCAGAATGGATGGTCAAGTCCATTGCAAGGTCATCTGACGGCAACTCAGTTATTGAAGCGGTCGGGGTTTCTGAGTTTATCCGGGGGCGCACAGCGCGGTTTATCGATGAGCTAGAGGACGATTTAGAGGTTTTGCGACCGGAGGAGACGAAGTTGGTCTCGGATACCTCGGCGGGGTACACCCACAGTCTATTATTCCTCGAAGCGAGTTTTCGCCAGACAGTACCGGATGATAGCAAGATTTATCTCGGTCATCGGGCAGCAATGGAGGTGATGGACTATCAGCTTTGGCCTGCGAGTAAAGCATTAGCCGCACCAAGACAGCGGATTTTGATTGCGGACGCGGTCGGTTTGGGGAAGACCCTCGAATGTGGCATACTCTGTGCCGAGCTAATGCGCCGGGGACGAGGGCGACGGATTTTGGTGGTGACCACTAAGTCGATGATGACTCAGTTCCAGAAGGAGCTTTGGAGCCGTTTTACTATTCCCTTGGTGCGGATGGATTCACAGGCAATTCAACGAATTCGGACACAAATTCCAGGGAATCATAATCCTTTTCACTTCTACGATCGCACGATTATCTCCGTCGATACATTGAAACAGGATCGAGAGTATCGCAGTTATTTAGAACAGGCTTACTGGGACATCATCATCATTGATGAGGCTCACAATGTGGCGCAGCGCGGGAAGGGTCAAGGGGGATCGCAGCGGTCAAAATTAGCAACACGGCTCGCGACTCGATCGGATACGCTGATTTTGCTGTCGGCAACGCCACATGATGGCCGACCGGAAAGTTTTGCCAGTCTGATGAATATGCTTGACCCGACTGCAATCGCCAATGAGTCGAGCTATACCAAAGACGACATTCGGGATCTGTATGTGCGACGCTTCAAGAAAGATGTGCTGCAAGATTTGCGTACGCATGTTCCAGAACGTCATGTCGAAGCCGTCGAGGCGCAAGCTAGTGCGGCTGAGGAGCAGGTATTTGAGATTTTGAATGAATTGAAGCTTCCGGGCATTGATGGCAGACGGAGTGCAGGGCAACTGTTTAAAACGACGTTGTTGAAAGCGATGCTGTCGAGTCCTCAGGCTTGTTTGCAGACGGTGAAGAATCGGTTGAAGCGACTTATCGAACAGGGCGGAGCTTCCCAGGATGCGGAAGAACTAGAGATGCTGCGGGATGCGTTGGAGACGGTAGGTGACGCGGATTTCTCCAAATACCAACGGCTGTTGCATCTGATTCGGAAAGATTTTGCCTGGAATGGAAAAGACGCACAGGATCGGTTAGTGATATTTACTGGGCGTTTGGAGACACTGGGATTTTTGAAACGACAGTTAGCGACGGATTTGAAGCTCAAGCCAGAGGCAGTGGTCACTCTAGATGGAGGCATGGCCGATGTGGAGCAGAATCAAGTTGTTGAATCGTTTGGGCAGGAAAGCTCGAAGGTGCGAATTCTGCTGGCGACGGAGGTGGCTTCCGAGGGTTTGAATCTGCATTACCTGAGCCATAAGCTGGTTCACTTTGATATTCCCTGGTCATTGATGACCTTGCAGCAGCGAAATGGACGGATCGATCGCTATGGCCAAAAACGTCAGCCAGAAATTCGCTATCTGCTAACCCGATCGCGGTTAGAGCGGATGGATGAAGTTGAGCGAATTATTAAGGTCTTGCTTGACAAGGATGACCAGGCCATTCAGAACATTGGTGATCCGTCCGTGTTCATGGGGGTGTTTGATGCGGAGCAGGAAGAGTCGGTGACAGCGCGGGCGATTGAGTCGAGGATAAAAGCCGAGGATTTTTCCAGTCAACTGGATCAGAATGCTGCGACAGGTGGTGAGTTTGATATATTTGCCTGGTTTGAGAATCCGGACAGTTTCGAGGCGGAGATGGATCAAGTGGAGATACCAAAGGTTGAAACAGGTCAAGTGATGCAACTATTTTCGACCTTTGAATTCACTGCCAAGGCGCTACGATCGCTGGATCTGCCACCCGAAAATTTAAAAATCGATGAGCGTGAGCATTTTATTGAACTGAAATTACCGCCGGATCTGGTTCAACGTTACAAACGGCTACCGAAGGAGGTCCAGCCTCAAGAAAAACGGTTAACGCACCTAAGCGATCGACCTGACGAGATTATGCAGGCGATGGAAGAAGCCCGAAAGCTAGAAAGCAGTTGGCCGCAGAAAGAGTATCTGTGGGATCTGCATCCAGTAGTGGAATGGGCTGTCGATCGTTGTGCTTTTCGGTTTGGGCGGCATCAGGCTCCAGTGATGCTGGTTTCGGAAGGGCTGGCGATGGATGAGACGCTGTTTGTATTGTTTGGTAGTTTTCCGAATCGGCGGGGTGTCCCGGTCATTAACCGTTGGGTGTCGGCGGTATTTGAGTGCGGGAAATTTACGCGGGTAGAGCCATTTGCGGAAACCTTGGCACGGACTAAATTAGGGAAGCAAGAGATCCCGAATCCGGGGGCCGCGAAGCTTGATCTGGGGCCGTTAGAGGTGATGCGAGAGAAGGCGGTGCAGATGGCGCGGGATTATTTGCAGGAGCAACGATCGGAGTTTGAGCAGGAGCTACAACCGAAACTATCCGAGTATCGAGAACGGCTAGAGCGGTTGAGGGGGGAACATGTGAAACAATTGGAGTTGGAGTTTGGGCAGGTGGAGCGGCATTCACTACAACAGCAAAGGCGGCAGCAGCGAGAGACCCGAACAGAGCGCATATTCCGAGATTATCAAGATTGGGTCGAACTCTCAATGGAGACCGAATCGGAACCTTATATCAAACTTGTCACGGTATTGCGGAGGGCGGAATAATGGCTTTAGTTGGAATTGCAAATGAGAACGAATTCTATTCAGCGCATTATCTTGATGCGATTCTAAAAGAGGATCTGAAACAGGTTGCCCAACGTTGGAAAAATGCTGAGGAGACGGAAGACAAAACGCCAGATAAACAGCTTGGTAGTCTACGGCAGGATTATTTTAAGTTGCGCGATCGGCTGGTTCGTACCCGTGAGGTTGATGAGCAGTTAGGATTGCAGCGGGAGTTTTTGCGGGAGCTGCTGGGGATTTTGGGGTATGAGTGGGCACCGCAGTTGAAGCTGGTGGCGGATGACCGATGTGTACCGATCGTGGCCGAGGTAAAACGAGCCAACGGACAGCCACAGTTGTGGGTGGTGGAGGGGTTTAATCCCAGTCATGAAAGTGTCTTGGAACCTGTAGATGTGCTATCGCTGGAACTGGCGGCAGCGCAGTATCAGGATTTATTGACGGCGGATGACCAGTCGGTGATGTCGGGCAGTTTGGAAGATGTGCTGAGTGATAGCATTTTTGGGCTGGAGAGTCCGCCGCGTTGGGTAATTTTGGTCAGTTTGGATCAGATGGTTTTGGTCGATCGGCATAAGTGGAATGCCTCGCGGCTATTGCGGTTTGATTTGGTAGAGATATTGGAAGAGCGGGATGGGGATGCGCTGTTGGCGATCGCGACGTTGTTGCATCGGGAGCATACTTGTCCGACTGAGGGCAGTGCGTTGCTGGATACGTTGGATGAAAATAGTCATCGGCATACTTATAGCGTTTCCGAGGATTTGAAGTTTGCGTTGCGAGAAGCGATCGAGCTTTTGGGCAATGAGGCGTTGCATTATCGGCGGATGGTGAGTAAGAAGAAGGTATTTTCGGATGAGGGGCAGTTGGCAGTTGGCGATCGGGAGACTGATCCGACGCAGTTGAAGGTGGAGTGTTTGCGATGGGTGTATCGGCTATTGTTTGTGTTTTATATTGAGGCAAGGCCGGAGTTGGGTTATGCGCCGTTGGCTTCGGATGTGTATCGGGAAGGCTATAGCTTGGAAAGCCTGCGGGATTTGGAGCAGGTGGAGTTGCTGACGGAGGGCGACTCGGAGGGATACTACATCGATACTTGTATTCGGCGGTTGTTTACGCTGCTGTGGGAAGGGTATCCGGCGATTAATGAGAAGCAGGGAGAGTTGAATGATGCCGCGCTGACCGATCGGGCGGAGACGATTCACAATACATTTCGGCTTCCGGCGCTGAAGAGTCATTTGTTTGATCCGGCGCGGACGAGTTTATTGAATCGGGTGAAGTTTCGCAATGGGTCGTTGCGGCGGGTGCTGGAGTTGATGTCGTTGTCGCGGGGACAGTCAAAAACTCACGGGAAGCGGCGGCGGGGACGGATTAGCTATGCCCAGTTGGGGGTAAACCAATTGGGTGAGGTGTATGAGGGTTTGCTGAGTTTGTCGGCGTTTTTTGCGGAAGAGGATTTGTATGAGGTGAAGCCTGCATTGAAGGGAAGTAAGGATAGCAGTGAAATGGATGACGATGACGATGCGCCCGTTAAGGGGAAGGTCGAGTCGCGGAGTGATTTGGAAGTGGGCTATTTTGTGCCGTTGGCGCGGTTGGAGGAGTTTAAGAAAGAGGAGTTGGTGATTGACTCGGAGACGGGTCGGGTGCGGATGCATGAGAAGGGAAAGTTTTTGTTCCGGTTGGCGGGGCGCGATCGAATTAAGAGTGCGAGTTACTACACGCCGCAGTCGTTGACGGAATGCTTAGTGAAGTATGCGTTGAAGGAGTTGTTGCAGGGGAAGACTGCGGATGACATTTTGACGTTGACGGTGTGTGAGCCAGCAATGGGGAGTGCGGCGTTTTTGAATGAGGTGGTGGATCAGTTGGCGGCGGCTTATCTGGAGCGGAAGCAGGAGGAACTCGGGGAGCGGATTCCGCACGATCGCATCACGATTGAAATGCAGAAGGTGAAGATGCTACTGGCCGATCGGAATGTATTTGGGATTGATAAGAATCCGATCGCGATGGAGTTGGCGGAGGTGTCGTTGTGGCTGAATTCGATCTATGGGGAGCCGGGGTCGCAGCATGTGTTTGTGCCATGGTTTGGGTTGCAGTTGCATTGTGGGAATTCGTTGATTGGGGCGCGGCGGCAGGTGTATCGGCGATCGCAGGTGTTGGCGGATAGGAAGGGGAATGCGAAGTGGTGGGAGGCTGCGCCGGAGCGGGTGCAGTTGGGTGAGGTGTTGCCGGAGGATGGAATTTTTCATTTTTTGTTGGGTGATCCGGGGATGGCGAGCTATGCGGATAAGGTGGTGAAGGGGATGGAGCCGGATGCCATTGCGGCGATGAATCAGTGGGGGAAGGACTTTGCGAAGGCAGGGTTAACGGCAGAGCAAGTGGATTATGCGCGGCGGCTCAGTGTGAAGATTGCGGAGCTGTGGGATAAGTATGCGGCGAGTTTGGCAGATATTCGGCGGCGGACGACGGATGAATTAGTCGTATGGGGACAATCTGATGGGGCCGAATCTTCTGTGCCGACGACGTTGGAGACGAAGGACAAGATCTACGATCAGGAGAAATGGTCGATCGGGGTCGTGAATGCCAGTGTGTATCGGCGGTTGAAGCTGGTGATGGATTATTGGTGTGCGTTGTGGTTTTGGCCGATCGACAAAGCGGAGGAGTTACCGAGTCGGGAGGCGTTTTTGCAAGAAGTGGGGGCGATTTTGGGTGAGGTGGAAATGCTTGCGCCTGCGGAGTCGCAGTTGGTGATGTTTCCGGAGACGCAGGAGCGGCAGCAGGGAGAGTTGGAGTTACGTCAGTATGGGTTGGTGGATTTGAATCGGTTGCGGATGTTTTATCCGCGTTTGCAGGTTATAGAGGAGATCGCCCAGCGGCAGCGGTTTTTCCATTGGGAGTTGGAGTTTGCGGATGTATTTAAAGAGCAGGGTGGATTTGATCTGATGGTGGGGAATCCGCCTTGGTTAAAGGTGGAGTGGAGTGAAGGGGATGTCTTGGGAGACAGGAATCCATTGTTTGTGTTGCGGAAGTTGTCGGCGAGTGAGTTAGCAAAGCAGCGGGAGCACGAGTTTGGGAATGATGCAGGACTGAAAAGTGATTATTATCAGGAATATGAGGAATCAGCAGGGACGCAGAATTTTCTGAACGCGGGGCAGAATTATCCGTTGTTGAAGGGGAGCCAGACGAATTTATTTAAGTGTTTTTTACCGCAATCATGGAACTTTACAAAGCCAGAGGGCGTATCGGGATTCCTGCATCCCGAAGGCGTTTATGATGATCCCAATGGTGGAATACTCCGACAAAATCTCTATCAACGTTTAAGAGAACATTTTCAATTTCAGAATCAGTTAATACTTTTTCCTATTGGTGATCGCGTCAAATATAGTTTGAATGTTTACGGTAGAGAGCAATCGCCCAACTTCAACACGATTGCCAATTTATTTACACCTAAAACAATTGATGAGTGCTTTGAGCATAATGGGCAAGGTGAGGTTGGCGGCATTAAAGACGAATCAGATTTCTGGAATGTTAAGGGACATAAAAAACGAATATTGAATACGACTCTAAAAGAACTGGAAATATTCTCTAAGCTTTACGATTCACAAGGAACATCACCGGATGAAGCAAGACTTCCCACGCTGCACTCTGATCAGCTTGTAGCGGTTTTGCAAAAATTTTCAGGTTTGCAAATGAGGCTTGAATCTTTAACAGGACAATATGTTGCGCTGGAAATGTGGCATGAAACAAATACACAGAAAAATGGAACAATTCGGCGTGACACACAATTTCCAGATAAGACTGCTCAATTAGTTTTATCGGGACCCCATTTCTTTGTAGGTACGCCGATCTATAAGACTCCTCGCGCAATTTGCACTGAAAAAGGACATTACGACATTCTTGACCTAGCCACGATCGCCACCGACTACCTCCCCCGCACTAACTATGTTCCCGACTGTGACCCGATCGACTACCACGATCGCACTCCCAAAGTTCCCTGGAGGAAGAATCAACCTGTCACTGATTTTTATCGATTAGTTAGTCGAAAGATGTTGAGTCAGTCAGGAGAAAGAACACTGATCAGCGCAATTGTCCCAAAGGGGGTCGGACATATTGACGGTTGCTTCTCTCTTACATTCGAGGATGATCAAAAACTTATTCAATTAGCTACTCTTACTGCATCCCTTCCATTTGACTTTTTCATTAAAACAACAGGAAAAAGTAATTTTCGTGATGAGCTTGCGTCGCTTTTTCCATGTCCTGAATTAACTTCGGGTTCATATATTCGTACCCTCGCTCTCAACTGCCTCACCACCCACTATACCAATCTCTGGCAAACCTGCTGGAACCCAACTTACACCCAAACCACTTGGACAAAAGACGATCCACGCCTCGACAACCGCTTCTGGCAAACCCTCGCCCCGCAATGGACACACACCAGTGCCCTCCGTACCGACTACACCCGCCGCCAAGCCCTCGTCGAAATCGACGTCCTCGCCGCCCAAGCCCTCAGCCTCACCCTTGATGAACTGATCACCCTCTACCGCGTCCAATTCCCCGTCATGCAACAGTATGAACGCGAAACCTACTACGACCAAACCGGACGTATCATCTTCACCACCAGCAAAGGCTTAGTCGGCGTCGGCCTCCCCCGCAAAGGCAACCCAAAAAAACGCATCATCGGCTGGGAAGACGTTAAAGACAAGCCCTCCGGCACCGTCCAAGTCACCATCACCGACGACACCCTTCCAGGCGGGCCAGTCGATCGCATCATCACCTACCACGCTCCCTTCGACAAGTGCGATCGAGTCACTGACTACCGCACCGCCTGGGCACACTTCGAGAAGCTCCAAACCAAACCCCACTCAAATTTGGCAAAATAAAACTATCCTCCCGCTCAACTTGAAACCTCAGGAGAAAAAATCAATGGACGCAACGTTAATCAAGCAAAGAATCACCCAAAAACTCAACAACTTAGACATGACCCAACTCACCCTAGTCGATAACCTCCTCACCCAGCTCACCGTCTACCTCAACCCACCCAACTCGATCGTAGCCTCCCCCGACCCCCTAGCTAGCCTGCGGAACAGTGACTTTATTGGCTGTATGGCAGACGACCCAGACCTTGCCGCTAATTCTGAAGAACTCGCCCACCAAATCCTTTCGCAAACCCAAGACCAAGCATCATGATACTGGCTGATACTGGATTTTTTATCGCACTCGCCAATCGTCAGGATCGATTTTATCAATCCGCCCAACAACAGCTTAATCTACTGAAAGAGCCGCTTGTAACCACCTACCCAGTCATCATCGAGACCAGTTATCTGCTGTACGAGCGATCGGGCCAAACTGCGCAATTCCGTTTTCTCCAACAATTGACCACAGACAGTATTCAAATTTTTGATTTTCAAAAGCACCACTTAGAACGTGCGATTCAACTCATGCAGCAATATGCCGATCTACCTATGGATTTGGCGGATGCATCCTTGGTCGTGACAGCAGAAGTACTCCAAGAAAATCGTATCCTCACCACCGACATTCGAGATTTTTCAATATACCGCTATCTCAATAACCTAGCCTTCACGCTTCTCTTAATCCAATAAGTGCTCAAGACGAGGCCCCCTCCATCACCTACCATGCCCCCTTTGATAAGTACGATCGAGTCACCGACTACCGCACTGCCTGGACACACTTCGAGCAACACCAGTAAGTCTCTCCGAAATGATTCATCGATAGATTTCTACCCCAAACACAAAAAATCGCCTATCCTAAATACTGAGTGCTCAAATCAACATCCCTTTATTCAAAAATTCCTGGAATTTCCGTAAAACAATCGATATAAATCTATTGCTAGAAATTCTCGCTAGACTCGTCTCCCCAATCACCCCATGCTCCCTTCCGTCGTCGCTACCGAACTGCGCAACTGCGTAGCCGACTATCTCCGTACTACATTTAGGCCCACTACACCGGGCTTCGATACCCTCATCGATCGCTTCCTCGCCATCCCCGAGAACCTTTCCCGTGGTCCCTACGTCTCGATCGGGCTACCCTTTCGCTCGGGCACGCTCGGACCGACCTACTTCCGCGACATTCCCATGCAGTTCTCCCCTCACCTGCACCAGGAACGCGCCTTCGATCGTCTCGCCGCTCCCTACTACCAATCCACCCTCGTCGCTACAGGCACTGGCTCCGGCAAAACCGAGTGCTTTCTCTACCCGCTCCTCGACCATTGCCGTCAACAAGCAGGTACCCCCGGCATCAAAGCCATCCTCATCTATCCCATGAACGCCCTGGCCACCGACCAAGCCAAGCGCATCGCCAAACTGATCCACGACACCCCCTCCCTCAACGGAAAAGTTACCGCTGGACTCTACATTGGTGATCAAGACGACACCCCCAGCGCCGTCATGCAGTCGGATAAAGTTATCACCGAAAAAGCCACCCTGCGTTCCTGTCCGCCCGATATTCTCCTCACCAACTACAAAATGCTGGATTACTTGCTGATCCAGCCCGACACCCAAGAACTCTGGCGCGATAACGAACCCGACACGCTTCGTTACATCATCGTTGATGAATTCCACACCTTTGATGGTGCCCAAGGCACCGACCTCGCCTGCCTACTCCGCCGCCTTAAACACCGCCTCAAAACACCGATCGCTTATCTCACCTGTGTCGGTACTTCGGCTACCCTCGGCGGTGAAGACAACCGCGCCGAAATGCTCACCTACGCCCAGAGTATCTTCCAAGAACCCTTCAGCCCCGATGCCATCATCGAAGAAGATCGCGTTAGCCCCACCGAATTCCTTCAAGATGCCTTACTAAATGTTCTCCCGCTCCCTGGTCCAGAAGTCATCGACCAGCTCAAACCCGATCGCTACAGCACCCCCCAAGCCTACATTCGTGCCCAAGCCCAGCTATGGCTGCATAATTTCTGTTCTCAAGTAGCGCCCCCACTTAGCCTCACCCCTAACCAGCAAGGAACGTTCAGTCTCGACACCATTCCCCAGCAGCTTCCCCTCACGATTCCCGGCCTCCGCCCCGATCCGAACACCGATCTCAACGAAGATTGGTGTATCCACCTCGGCGACCAACTGCTCACACTGCCCATCATTCAAATCCTAGTGCGGACGATCGGCCTCCGCCCACTTAGCTATCCCGAACTTCTCGATCAACTCAGTCGTCGCCTTCACTTCCCTCCCAGCGACCACTCCGACTATCGCCACTACTTACTCGATAGCCTAATCGGTCTCATCGCCACCGCCCGTCGCCGCATCACCCTGCCCAACGGCGAGACACTTGTGCAGCCTTGGGTCACGCTCCGATCGCAGCTTTGGCTACGAGAACTTCGTCGAATGGTGGCGACGATCGCTGCTCAACCAGAATTGCAATTTTCCGACGACCTCACCTCTGCCCGACTCCGTAAAACATTGCCCGTCATGCACTGTCGCGACTGTGGCACCACAGGATGGGCAGGCATTCGAGCATCCCAAACGGGTAACAAACTTCTGGAGAACAATCTTCAGCAGTTCTACCGTGAATTCTTTGGACACAAACCCACCGTCACTTACCTATTCCCGACTCATGCTGACCAGCCTGAAGCCTTAAAACTTTGCCCTGAATGTTTATCTATTAATCCCTTGAAGGTCGATCGCTGTCAGTCCTGTAATCATGACTCCCTTATCCCCGTCCTCATTCCGGATCAAACCCGTGAAGAAACCCATCATGGTCAGAAACGAGTTGTGTCGCATAGTGACTGCCCTATCTGTAATAGCAAAAGCGGATTATCAATCTTAGGTGCCCAAGCTGCCAGCATCACCAGCGCAATGATCGGCGTGATGTTCACTACGCCCTACAACACTGATAAAAAGCTCCTTACCTTTTCTGACTCCGTTCAAGATGCTGCACACCGGGCCGGATTTTACAGTGCCCGCACCTATCGAACCACCCTTCGTACCGCGATCGCACACAATATTCGTGCCATTGCTCACCCTAATCTTACGCTCCAGGAGTTGGTACATAATTTCTCTACCTACTGGCGAAAGCAACTGGGAAGTGATGCTGACTTTGCTGCCACCTTCCTGCCTAATGACCTTACCTGGTTGCGTGAATGGGATGAATATGTCAAAAGCGATCGTCATGACCTCCCTGCTGACAGCCGACTGATTAGTCTCTTAAACGAACGTCTAGAGTGGGAAATCGTCAATCAATTCGGCCATCGTTCCGGTGTAGGTCCATCCCTCGAACGAAGTGCCACCTGTTCGGTCAGCTTTAATCCCGATCGTCTAGCCAGCACGATCGCTGCCCTCCATCCCATCCTCACGAACGAAATCGAATCTCTTAGAAATACTTCTCATGAGACCCTTCAGCAGTTTGTATTAGGACTCCTTCACCATCTTCGCCAGCGTGGTGGGATTTTCCAAAATGCCACCCGTGAATACATTCGCAACGGCGGAAATACCTTCCTATGGACGAAATCTATTTACATGCCGCGTGTGGGACCGAGAATTCCTGCGCCAATTTTCTTTGTTGATAACCGTGCCAAACTCGAAAACAATCGATTTGAGCGTATCCTCCAAACTGATAAAAAAACGACTTGGTGTGAAGACTGGACACAGCGGTTATTCGGAAGCACTAGCCTACTCTTGAAAGAGCAAGTCGAAGGCATTCTTACGCCGACCCTAGAAACCCTAGTCAGTCACAACCTTCTTCATGTCCATGATTGTAATGGAGGTCGTGCCTGGGCGATTCCGATGGAGGTTCTCCATCTTCATACGGCTGGAATAGTACTTGTCTGCGATCGCTGTAGCCACCAAATCACCACTTCTGAGCTAGAGCAAAACAGCTTGAATGGACTCACTTGTCTCAACAAAAATTGTCGCGGACATTATCATCCTGACCAACGTGCCGAACTCACCTACTACCGCCAACTCTATCAAACAGGTGAAGTCCAGCGCATTTTTGCCGCTGAACATACTGGATTACTAAACCGTCCCGATCGTGAACGGCTAGAAAAACAATTTATCCATCACGATCGGCGTTGTGATCCAAATCTACTTTCTGCAACCTCAACTTTGGAAATGGGGATCAACATTGGCGATCTATCCAGTGTCATCCTCTGCTCGGTTCCACCAACACCCGCAAATTTTCAACAACGAATTGGCCGTGCCGGACGACGCGATGGCAATGCCTTTGTGAGCACGATCGCAAATTCTGCTAATCACGATCTTTACTTCTATTCTGATCCCACTCTCATGCTAAATGGCAATGTCGATGCCGCAGGCTGTTATCTCGATGCCGCTTCCATCCTTCAACGACAACTCACAGCATTTTGCCTCGATAGTTGGGTTGCGACAGGCATCACAATTCGAGAATTTCCCCGGTTACTTAGTCATTCACTCAATGCGATCGAGTCGAATAAGCGACAAAACAGTAAATCCAATCACAACGATCGGTTTCCGTACAATTGGCTCAACTATATTCAATTACACCAAAGTGAACTACTGACTGCATTTCTGAATTTATTTGACGCTGAGATTGGACCACACACCCGTGAGCAAGTTCAACAATTTATGGAACTGGGTGAGAAAGATGAAGGTGGATTACGATACAAAATTGTCAATCAGCTCGATCGTGTGCGCCAAGAACGTACACGCCTCAGTAGTCAAGTGAAATTGCTCACGAAGAAAATTAAAGAGCTACAGGAAGCCCCGCAATCCCTACAAAATACCGATGATCTAGAGGAATTTAAACGGGAAAAAGCCGGATTCCAATCACTCTACAGTGACCTAAACCAAAAGCATATCCTTAACTTCCTGACTGATGAAGGTTTGCTCCCTAACTATGCCTTTCCAGAAACTGGAGTGACGCTTCGGTCGATTCTCTGGCGCAAATCGATGAAAGTAGACCAGGGTAACGGCAAGAGCTATGAAACCTTCACGTTAACCTATGAACGTCCTGGTGCTTTAGCAATCCGTGAACTGGTCCCGAGTGGTGTCTTCTATGCTGAAGGACGACGAGTCAAAATCGATCAAATTGATCTCAAGCTATCTCAGCCTGAAGAATGGCGCATCTGTCGTAGCTGTAACTATGCCGTACAGAATTTTGAAGTAGAAGCCAGCCAAAAGTCATGTCCACGCTGTGGCGATATCATGTGGAGTGATCAAGGACGGCTGCGCCGAATGCTGCGATTGCGCCAAGTCATGGCAACCACGTCAGATAAAGATAGTCGCTTTGGTGACGATCGTGAAGATCGCAATACCTCATTTTTTCAACGGCATCTGCTGGTAGACTTCAAGCCAGAATTCCGAGATCAAACTTTCCTGGTGGATGACAACGATTTTCCTTTTGGATTTGAATTTATTTCACAGACGAACCTGAGGGAAATAAATCTGGGGGAAGCTCAAGCGAATGGCGATACCCTTGATATGGCTGGTCGTCGCTTTAAGACTCAAGGCTTTCGAGTATGCAGTAGCTGTGGCAAGGTGATGCAAGGCGATGCAAAAAAAGACCATACTATTTCTTGCCAGCATCGGAATAAACCCGATCAAGCGAAGGCTCTTGATGTGCTTTATCTTTACCGTGAATTTGAATCGGAATCCATCCGTCTACTCATGCCAGGTGAACAATTCTGGACGCCTCAAGGCTTGCACTCCTTCGTCGCGGCGTTGCAGTTAGGATTGAAGTGTAAATTTCAAGGACGAGTTGACCATTTACATACTGTCATTAGTGAAGAACCACAGGCAAACTCAACCTTGCGAAAATCCTTTCTCTATTTGTATGACAGTGTTCCAGGCGGGACAGGCTACCTTCGCCAGCTTATCCGTAATCCGAATGAATTATTGGATGTCTTTCAGCAAGCTCTAGAACGTCTCGTTGCCTGCGATTGTGACGATGGCTGCTACAAGTGTCTTTTTGCTTATCGCGGACATTTTGACCAAGATCAAACTAGCCGTCGCAAGGCGATCGAACTATTATCGACTCTCGTGACCCATTGGTCTAAACTGAAAGAAACATCCCAACCACTGTCTGCAATTCGCTTGAATAGTAATTTTGAAAGTGAGCTAGAACGCCGCTTTATCGAGGCTATTAAACGCTATAAGGGCAAGATATATCAAGGGGATGCGCCCACATTACGTAAAGATATAGTGAATGGACATCCTGGCTATTATCTGCGGATTGGTGAGAGTGCCTGGACCATTGAATTACAAGTTGTATTAGATGAATCGGATGGTGTGAAAATACCTTCCCGTGCTGATTTTCTCCTACGCCCCGCTTCTAGCAGGACGAACAGTCTCCCGATCGTCATATTTACTGATGGTTGGGAATTTCACCGCGATCGCATGAGCCAAGACTTTCAGCAGCGATTAGCGATTCTGCGAAGTAGCCAGTTTCGGTGCTGGTCGTTGACCTGGGATGATGTAACCGCTCAAATTGATTCAGATCATCCGCCCCATCCCTTCAATGCATTGATTGAACAACTCAGTCCTCAATTTTCTCAAGGAGTTAGTCAAATTGTTCAACAATATCAATGTCAGACCATGATTGGCTTTGAGCAATTTAGCAGTTTTGAGTGGTTGATGTCTTACTTGGCGAACCCTGATGGGATTGCATGGCAAAATTTTGCCCTCATGCGGACACTTGCCCAAATCAATCCACAACAATCGATGAATCGGGCATTGCAAGATACTTGGCAAAAGACTATGGTTGAAAAAGCAGGTAATCTGGTTCTAGATAATTGGGCGATGCCCGATCGGGTGCTGTTTGGAGAAGTCGCTATCTCGTCTCTTGCTAAAATCTACTACGGTGTAGACCTCGATCGCCATCGGGTACAGGATGCCAGCGGCAGTTTAGTCCTGCTAGAATTGAATGATGTACCCATGAGTGATTCAGTTCTACATCGCCAAAGTTGGGTGGAAGTATTACGCTTATTCAACCTTTACCAGTTCTTGCCCCATTGCTATACAACCACCACTACTGCCATTCAGGAAGGATATGAGCTGCCCATAGCAATCAGCGCAACAGATTCTTCGCTCCAAGGTGATGTGTCGAGTAAGTCTGTTTGGACTGACATCGCCGATTTGGTCGATGAGGCTTTAATTGATGTTTTGATGGAAATGCAAACGGAAAACTGGCCTGTTCCAGAAGTTGGCTATGATTTCGCTGATAATCATGGCAAGGTCATCGCCATGGCTGAATTAGCTTGGATTGATGCTAAAGTAGCAGTTGCCTTGACACCAGACGATCGGGAAATATTTCAGGGTCAAAGCTGGTATGTCGTTGAGATTGATGAAATTTTGACCTCACTGAATGACATTCGAGGTCGGCTAATTGGAGGTTATCACTAATGTCACTACAGCATAATATCCGATTGGCAATTTCAGATAAATTCTTCGATTCCTATAGTCGCCTCCCTAGAAATGCTCAGAACAAAGTCTCTGAATTTATCAATCGGTTTAGACAGAACCCAGCTAGCCCTAGTTTAAACTATGAAGTGATTCGAGACAGCCGTGACAAAAATCTACGATCGGTGCGGGTTGACCAAGCTCATCGGGCGATCGTCCTCAAACCCGATGAGGGTAATGTGTACGTTTTACTGTGGGTCGATAAGCACGACGATGCTTACAATTGGGCAAAACGTCAGGTCTGTGTTGTCAACCAAGTTTCTGGGGCGTTACAAGTCGTTGACGTAGCGGATGCTGAACAAGTAACCCAACAGATTGCACAGAGAGGAGAATCTGAGAAGTCTCAAAAGGGGACAGGACGCTTCGAGGCATTTAGTAATGATGAACTCATGTGCTTGGGCGTTCCAGAAATTCTCTTGAGTGCTGTTCGGCAAGTGATCTCTGATGAGCAGGTAGATCAATTATTATTTCATTTACCCTCTGAAGCCAATGATGCACTGATGCTAGCAGCGGCAGGTTATGACTATCAGCAGATTCTGGAGCAGTTAGATAAATCTAAACTCATACCAGTCATTGACCCAACCGATCTGGAGACAGCATTACAGAATGAGGATAGCCTCAGTCACTTTGTTGTCATTACTGATGATACAGATCTGGAGGAAATGTTAGCAGCACCCTTAGAGAAATGGCGAGTTTTTCTACATCCCACTCAGCGGAAACTGATTGAGCGGGATTGGAGTGGTCCAGTCAGAGTCCTAGGGGGTGCTGGTACTGGGAAAACGGTTGTGGCGATGCATCGGGCAAAATGGTTAGTACAGAAACGATTTAAAGAAAATACCGATCGGATCCTCTTTACGACCTTTACTCGCAATCTAACGGTTGATATCCAGGCAAACCTGAGTGCAATCTGCTCTAGTGAACTTCTGAAGCGAATTCAGGTTGTGAATTTGGATGCTTGGGTGAGTGAGTTTTTGAAGAAAGAGGGGGTCGAAACTAAAATCGTCTATGACCAGGAGACCAAACCACTTTGGGAGAAAGCTTATGCATTGGCACCCCAAGAGCTTGGACTAAATCTCAATTTCTATCAAGAAGAATGGAAAGAGGTAATTCTAGGACAAGATTGCCAAACTCAAAATCAGTACTTAACAATGCGTCGATTAGGACGTGGAACCCGATTAAGTCGTCCACAACGAAAAGAGATCTGGCTTGTATTTGAGGAATACCGTAATCTTCTACGGGAGAAGGGGTGGCGGGAACCTGATGAAGCCATGCAAGATGCTGCAAGACTGATTACATCTAGGGGAAATATTTCATTACCTTATAAATCAGTGATTGTTGATGAGGCACAAGATATGAGTGATGCCGCTTTTACATTGCTACGGGCGATCGCTGGAGAGTCAAAACCCAATGATTTATTTATAGTAGGGGATGCACACCAGCGAATCTATGGCAAGACAACTGTTCTCAGTCGTTGTAATATTAATGTCCGTGGGAGATCTAAAAAATTGCGGTTGAATTATCGCACTACCGATGAAATTAGAAAGTGGGCCAGTGCTGTTCTTCAGGACTCTGTAATTGATGATTTAGATGGCGGTCAAGATAGCTTGAAGGATTATCGATCGCTGATGCATGGGGAAGAACCCATTGTTAAGAAATTTAAGAAATTTGAAGAAGAAGTTCAGTATATCCAACAAGAACTCCTGAATCTATCCCAACAGAGTAATGGAATTTGTCTTGTTTTTAGGACTCATGCATTATTACAAAAATATGAGACTAAACTCAAAGCCTTGGGTTTCACGACTCGTCAAATTCGCCGTGACCAGGCGGACAATCCAACGGGAGATGCAATTCGATTAGCCACCATGCATCGGGTGAAAGGTTTACAGTTTGACTATATCTTTATCCCTGGATTGAATTCAGAAGTTTTGCCACTCAAGGCAGCGATCGAAGACTGTGCCGATGATACGTCTCGTCTACAGGCTTTAATTGGAGAAAGAAGTCTACTCCACGTTGCGGCTACAAGAGCAAAACGTCAAATCTTTATCACTTATTGGGGTAATGCTAGTAGCTTACTTCCTAGATGAGGTCGTTCTACTCAAATTCTTGAGTATGACTACAAAAAATTGTTCTGCCTCTTTCCCTCGATCGTCTATCCCCCTCTTCCTTTAACTCGCAGATCGTCTGTGGATGGGCGATCGCGCTTCCGTCAAGAGTACAGGGCGATCGTCCTCCTGTTTTCCCTCTTCTTGGCTGCCTCGTTTCATGCCAGAAGTTGACGCTGTGGATAGACTTCATGAATTAATAAATCTCGCAATTCTTCTGCAATATCAGCGGGGGGATTACCGGAAAGGGCGCGACCAATAAGTTTTTCAGCCGATCGAAACTCATGACACTCGATCGCGAGGCTAGCGGCACTCCGATGGAGGACAGAACGACTGGGTTCTAGCGCCAGATCCAGCGCACTCAGGTCTGCGGCAGCTTTCTCTTGAATAAAGGCTGCATTCAGCAATTCGATCGCAGCTTCGGGTTTGCCTTGACGACGGCAGAGAATGGCTCGATCTACGAGTTCCATCGCTTCTTGGTGAAGGCGATCGAGTTCATTCATGGAATAACGATCGGTCTGGGGTTCGCGAAGATCTTGAAGGTGTAGGGACGGCAGGGATAGGCGATCGGTCATGGTCGAAGGAGAGTACATTTGTATTATGTCAATAGTATCGCACGTTCTCCATGCAACATTCACGATTCTGCATTCAAGGCCGATCTCACTTCCATCAGTGGGAACGGGCGATCGAACACCTGCTTTTCTTCATGCAGGGATGGTCTCATCTGCCGTGAATATTTTAATCATCTGGAATAATTCATTGATGACGTGAAGCTTAATGAGGATAAGTTATCGATATTAAGAGAGTCATGACTCGCGGGAGCAGATGGACCCATGGATGAGCAGCGAATTCAGGCATATGTGAGGCTCATTAAGGCGTTGTTGGCTTGTCACAGTGGGCAAGTAGGGGACGTGCTAGTGGCACAGTCTAATCTTGTGGATTCAGATCTGGTGGCGGTGATGGAATCCTATGCGGAGATGCTGCGGGGGCAGGGTCATGGGCAGAATGCTGTGTGGCTGCTGGGTGTAGCAGAGAAGCTGAAGGGGATACTGGGAATGTCGGAAGGAGGCTCACTCAGTTCGTTGTCTGGGGATGCGGCAGGATTTATGGTAGAGATATTGAAGATGATCGCACAAATGAATGGGGAGCAGGCACAGGTTTATGGGTTCTTGCGAGCGAACTTAGGGCGATTAAATGAGTCGTTACTGTTAGCGTTACCAGATGTCTTTACAAGTCTGATTCAGCAGATTGATCCGTGCATGATTGCGGCAATATTTAATGACTTTGGCAATTTGATTCAGCAGTTTCCGCTGGGAAATCGGATACTGAACTTAGAAATGGGCATCGACACCTATCACCAAGTGCTGCAAGTTGTAACTCTTGATGTGTTTCCAGAACAATGGGCAACGATACAAAATAACTTGGGGGCTGCCTACTCTAACCGTATCCGAGGGGAACGAGCAGAGAATCTGGAACGGGCGATCGCGTGCTTTGAGCAAGTGCTCCAAGTCCATACCCACGATGCTTTCCCAGAAGATTGGGCGATGACGCATAATAACCTAGCGGCCACCTATTGCAACCGCATCCGAGGGGAACGAGCAGAGAATCTGGAACGGGCAATAGTGTTGTACTACCAAGCGCTCCAAGTCTATACCCGCGACGCTTTCCCAAAAAATTGGGCGATGACGCATAATAACTTAGCGACTGCCTACAAGAACCGCATTCAAGGAGAACGAGCGGATAATTTGGAACGGGCGATTGCGTGCTATCACCAAGCGCTGCAAGTCAGAACCCGTGCTGCTTTCCCAAAAGATTGGGCAGGGACGCAAAATAACTTAGCGACTGCCTACAAGAACCGCATCCGAGGGGAACGGGCGGATAATTTGGAACGGGCGATCGACGCCTATGAACAGGCATTCCAAGTCTATACCTACGATGCTTTCCCAGAACAATGGGCAGGGATGCAAAGTAACTTAGCAAATGCATACTCTGTTCGCATCCGAGGGGAACAGGCCAATAATCTCGAACGGGCGATTGCGTGCTATCACCAAGCGCTACAAGTCTTCACCCGTGATGCTTTCCCGGAACGATGGGCGATGACCAAAAATAACTTGGCATCTACCTACTCTGAGCGTATCCGAGGGGAACGGGCTGAGAATATCGAACAGTCGATCGTGTGCTACGAACAAGCATTACAAGTCAGCACTCGTGATGCTTTCCCAGAAAATTGGGCGATGACCAAAAATAACTTGGCGACTGCCTACAAGGACCGCATCCGAGGGGAACGGGCTGAGAATATCGAACAGTCGATTGCGTGCTACTGCCAAGCACTACAAGTCTTCACCCGTGATGCTTTCCCGGAACGATGGGCAGCGACGCAAAATAACTTGGCACTGGCCTACTCTGAGCGTATCCGAGGGGAATGGTCGGAGAATATCGAACAGTCGATCGTGTGCTATGAACAAGCACTACAAGTCAGAACTCGTGATGCTTTCCCGCAAGATTGTCGGCAAACCGCTCAAAACCTAGGAAATCTCTACTTCAAAGAAGAATGCTGGGAAAAAGCGATCGATGTCTACCAACTCGCGACAGCTGCCAATGAAGACTCCTATCAAGAGTCCATTTCCTATGACGGCAAAGGGGATAATCTCAAATCCGCTGCTATCTTCGCCCGCAACCTTGCCTACGCCTATGCCAAACTCAACAACCGCCAAGCTGCTATCCTCACCCTAGAACAAAGCCGCGCCCGTGGATTGAGCGAAACCATCGATCGAGATCGTGCCGCCCTAACCCAACTCCAAACCCTCGCTAAAAATCTGTACCTCGACTACCAAACTATTACCCAGCAACTCCGTAACCGCGAATATCAACAACGTGATCGCATTATGATGAGCGATCGTAATAGCGTTGCCCCAGAAGCTTCGCCCGACGAAGCTAAACGTCTTCGTAAAAAGATGAAGGATACGATCTCTAACATCCGCCAGGTCCCTGGTTACGAACACTTTCTGACTCCAGCAAAATGGGAAGGTATTGCGATCGCCCTTCGTTCCGACAATCCCTTGATTTATATTGTCACAACCTCAAACAGCAGTATGGCTTTGATTGCGACTGACAATGCAATCGAAGTCCTATGGCTAAACGACCTAACACTTGAGGTTCTAAAAGAGTTACTGTTTGATCGTAATGATTATGGAAACTTCAATGGAGGATGGTTCGTTGATTATTATCGGTCTGCCTCAAATCGCGCTACCTGGCACAACACGATCGAATCCACCACCCGCCAACTCTGGGATCTCCTCATGGAACCGATCGTCCAACAATTGAAAACCCTGGGCTACGATCGCGCCACCCTAATCCCCACTGGATACCTTAGCCTCCTTCCCCTCCACGCCGCCTGGACGCCAGATCTCGACCGTCCCACAGGCAAACGCTACGCGATCGACGACATCCACTTTACCTACACCCCCAACGCCCGTAGCCTCACCGAAGCTAGAAAGATTGCCGATCGACCTTTCACCGATTCTATCCTTGCGATCGACAATCCCCGCCAAGATCTCCCCAACTCGCAACGGGAAATCGATTGCGCGATCGCCAGTTTCAGCGATCGCCATATACTCCTTCGCCATGAAGAAGCCAAGATCGACGCCGTAAAAGCAGGATTACAGAAAGCTGCGATCGTCCATTTCTCTTGTCACGGCACCGCCAACTTCACCGAACCACTGAACAGCGGACTCCTCATGAGCGACGGACTCCTCACCCTCAAGGACCTCCTTGCCCTCAACCTCGCCCAAGACAATGGCATCCGACTCGCTATCCTCTCCGCCTGCGAAACCGGACTCCCCGGACTCGATAACATTGATGAAGTCGTTAGCCTCCCGATCGGTCTTCTTCAAGCCGGAGTCGCCGGGGTCATCAGTTCCCTCTGGTCTGTCAGCGACCTCAGCACCATGCTCCTCCTCACCAAATTCTATGAACTGTGGAGAGAACAAAAACTACCCCCCGATCAAGCCCTCCGCCAAGCCCAAATCTGGCTCCGCGACAGCACCAACGCCGAAAAAGTCATTGAATTCAAAAATACGATCGACCAAACTCGAATGCCCGTATCCACTGCCCAGCAGCTCTTTGACGAACTCGCTTGGGAAACTAAAAATGAGCGATCCTTCAATCATCCGTTCCACTGGGCAGCTTTTAGCTACACTGGAATTTAAATCTATCCACTCACCCTTACCTTCTCAATCCATGACGCAATTCAAAGCCATCCTCGCGGCCCAAGCCATCCGCCCCGTCTTACCAGAACTCCTCGACCCAGAAACCGCCGCCGAAATCGATCGCAAACTCCAAACCCTGATCACCCAAACCGAAACAGGACAAACCCTCAACAACCAAATCACCGAAATACTATGCGAACACGAAACCACCCAAACCTGGATGCGTCGCTATCTCAAAGGCGAAACGCCTGCGGATATTACCCGATCGATCGTCAATCTTGCAGGTAACATGGACGCTCAATCTAGAAAACCCGCCTATCAATGCCCCGAATGTAACGCAACCAAAGCCGAACTCCCCCAAGGTCGCATCCCTAAATGTGACGCTCATCCCCACGCCACCCTACAACGCATCTCGCCTTAACTCACATGACTGCAAAAGTTCTAGAAGGATTTAGCGGCAAACTGGCCGAACAATGGGTTGCTACACTCCTCACCCCAGCCTTTGTCTTTTGGGCAGGTGGACTGGCCGCCTACACACAACGCATCGGCTGGGATACGCTCACAAAATGGTATACCCAATATCCCGAACCCTTACAAGTCGCTATTTTAGTCATCAGCTTATGTTTCGTTACAGCCTCCGCCTTTATCGCCCAACGCTTTGACACCGAAGTTCTCCGCGCTCTAGAAGGCTACTGGTATCCCGGAATCCGTCGCCTTCTACAACCTTTTGTCAAACGCCAAATCAAGCACCGAGCCAAATTAGAACAACGCTGGGAGCCGCTCAACACAAAAGTCTACGGCAACACAGCTACCTCGATCGAACGTACCGAATTCGTTAGACTCGATAGCGCCCTTCGCCAATTTCCCCGCGAAGACTACGACATGATGTCCTTTCCCATCGGCAATATTCTCCGCGCCGCCGAACGATATTCTGGCGATCGTTATGGACTGGATTCGATCGTTTGTTGGACGCGCTTATGGCTCCTGCTTCCCGACGCCACCAAAAAAGACATCCAAGATTCCCGCACCGAACTTAACAACGCCGTGCGACTTTTTCTGTGGAGCTTCTTATTTTTGGTCTGGACGCCTTTGACGTGGATCGCAATTCCGATCGCGCTTATCGCTGCCACTTTCGCCTATTGCTGGACGACCGACGCCGCAGAAGTCTACGCCAGCCTCATCGAAGCCACCTTCGACCTCCATCGTCATCTCCTCTATCAAGCCCTCCGGTGGGAAATTCCCAAAGACCCAAACGAAGAACGTCGCGTTGGCAGGCAACTCACAAATTATCTTTGGATTGGTAAAGTTGAGAATTAGGGACCTATCAAGACTAAAGTTGAAAGCCTAAATTACCTTCTCTGCCTGATTCATACGCCCTCGATCGCCCATCCTCTCATCTTGAATAACCCCTCGCATCTCC
>ENA-OFCD01000507-OFCD01000507.1-metagenomes-genome-assembly--contig:-NODE-507-length-24672-cov-5.861193_pt1 | contig 24672 bp, 23 predicted proteins | sample MGYA00153392_OFCD01 | MGnify analysis MGYA00153392
TCGCTTTCGTATGCGACGATCGCGCTCATCGTTACGGGCCCGACGTTCGGCGCGCATCGCGCGACGAGGCCGACGAGGGCGGCGGAGACGAGCGTCGCGATCATGAGACCCACGCGTGCTTCATGCGTGCGAGAGCCCCGTGATGCGCGCGCGAGACGCGCTTGGGCGAGATGCCGAGGCGACGCCCGACTTCCAGTTGCGTGAGGCCCAAGATGTAGACACCGGCGATGATCCGGCGTTCATCAATGCTCAGCGTACGGAACGCGGCGTCGACGAGGAGGCGATCTTCGGCATCGACTGCAGTGGGTGCGACGGCTGCACGCATGTCGGCAGCGTCGAGGTCGGCGGTCATTGTGGTTTCGCGCGTGCGCCGCAATTCACGTACTGCTGTGACGAGGATGCCGAGCTCGGCTGCGAGCTCGGTGTCGCTCGGTTCGCGGCCTAGGCGGCTAAGGAGCGCGTCGTACGCGCGCGTGTGCCGTCGCTCGAGCGACCGGAGCGCGCGCGGAAGACGGATCGGTCGTTCGTGATCGCGCACGTGATGCATCAGCTCGCCCACGATCATCAGCCACGCGTATGCCTCGAATGGTGTCCGTGTCTCTTCGTTATAACGACGCGACGCTTTGATGAGGCCGATCGCGGCGACTTGCTCCAAATCGGAGCGTTCGAGCCCCGATCGCCAAAATTTGCGGGCGCCACGACGGCAGAGATAATGGTACGCCGAGACCAATTGGTCGGCGGCGAGTGAGGGAACGGAAGGAATGATTTTCTTGAGAAAAACTGGTTCAACCACGTCCTGAAGACCCCCGACGAAGAATGGTGAGAGGCTGGGGTCGTTTAATTATCAGAAACAATTGTGACGAGAAAGCTTCCGGAAGTGTAAATTTTGTTAACAAGATGTGACGGCGATGGTTCGCGTCCCAAAGTGACGACTGCGGGCACTGAGTCCGACATGGGCAGCATCCGCGTCCTCGTAGCCGAAGACGATCGCGCCATCCGCGATCTTTTGGTACATCACCTCGAACGGGACGGTTTCGTGCCGGTCGAAGCGGGAGACGGCCTCGCTGCTCTACGCGCGTGCCGAGATGGCGTCGACCTTGCGCTTCTCGATGTCGGCCTTCCCGGGATCGACGGATTCGATATCGCTCGCACGTTGCGCCGTGAGGGATTCGAGACACCGCTCGTCATGATTACGGCGCGAGCCGACGAAGTCGATCGCGTTGTCGGATTCGAGCTCGGCGCCGATGACTACGTCGTCAAACCGTTTTCGCCACGCGAGGTCGTCGCGCGCGTCCGCGCGATCTTGCGTCGTGCGGGAATGCGTCACGAACCCGGTCCACAACTGTTGCGCTTCGGGCGCCTCGAGATTGACGAGGGCGCGCGCGAAGCGCGTATCGATGGTCATGACGTCGGCCTCAAACCACGCGAATACTCGCTTTTGCTTGCGCTTGTCGCGAGTCCCGGGATCGCACTATCGCGCGACACGTTGCTCGAGCGCGTGTGGGGATATGATTTCGATGGCGACGAGCGCACGGTCGACGTTCACATCCGGCGCTTGCGCATGAAACTCGAAGAACAGCACCGGCTCGATTCGTGTCTGCACACCGTGCACGGCTTTGGCTACAAGTTCGCGCAAGCGTAGCGAGGCCGCCGGCTTCGCGATAAACGACATCGCGACACTCGCGCGACGTCTACGCGCGAGCAGAAGTGTCGCATCCGTGCCGTTACTCGTGGTCCGCTTGCGCGATCTCGAGCGGATTGCTTGGCGCGAGGGGCGTCCGGCGGCTCGCGCCGTGGAACGACGAAGTCTGCGCTCATTTATCGAGTCGGCCACGCGCACGCTCCGCGCCAGCGACCTGCTCGCACACGACGATGAGAGCGAGGATTTTCTCGCCGCCCTCATTTCGCCGACGCGCCAGAGCGGTTCGGTTGCGACCCCAACAGATTGTCGAGCGACCCTCGCGCGGCTCGCGTCGGCGATGGAGGGAGCGGGTGGCGTTCGTGTCGAGACCGGATGGACGCTGCTCGACGGCATCGGGGGTGGTGTTCGCTTGCGACATGCGATCGAAAGCGCGCTCGAACGTGGTGCGCGGGAACGCGAACGCTACGATTTCTTCTCGACGATCGGCCACGAACTTCGCACGCCGTTGACGTCGATTCGGGGCTATCTCGAAACGTTGCTCGAAGAAGATCTCGATCCTGACACGACGCGTCGCTTTCTCGAAGTCGCGCGGACCGAAGCGATTCGGATGGGCCGCTTAGTCGATGGCATGTTCGATATTTCGATGCTCGATCTGCGCGCGACGAGTGCGCATGATGAGTCGTGCCAACTCGGGTCGTCGATTTCATCGGCGATCGATGCGGTCGCGCCGTTCGCATCGGCGCGCAAGACGGATCTGGCGCTGCTCGCGTGCGGCGCCTTCGTCGTTGCCATCGGCTCGGATCGGCTCACGCAGATTCTCATCAACATTATCGAAAACGCAATCAAACACGGACGCGAACGCGGGCGAGTTTACGTTTCGGTCGCGACGCTGGATACGCGCTACATTGAAATTCGCGTCGACGACGACGGCCCGGGCGTTGCGGCGCACGAGCGCGAGACGATCTTTTCCCTCGCGAAGCGCGGGAGTAACGCGACAGCACACGGGAGCGGTATCGGGCTCGCCGTCGTGCGGCTCATGCTCGAGCGCATCGGCGGCGAAGCGGACGTCGGCGAATCGCTTTTGGGCGGCGCACAGTTCCGCGTTCGACTCCCGCTCATGCCTGCGACGACGTCCGCCAAAGAGTCAACGAGCCGCTAAATCTTCCACGACGATGGTGTCGGCGGTCAAGACGACTGACGACACACCGCCGCGCACGATTATGTTTGCCGACCCTAGCGTCGCAATGCTCCAGTAATTCGAGGAGCGCGTGGTGTGCGGTCTCGGTATGGCGAGCGAGCGCGCTATTATCCGCCGCATATCCGAAGTACCGGCGCAGCGCCATCTCGGAACGTGTGCCGAGCAGTACCCTACATGCTTCGGCCGAGCCGCGCTTGATCGCGCCTCGGCCAAAGCCGACACTTACGAGCGCGTTTGCGCCGTCCGCGGATCGAGGGTACGGCTCACCTCGTCGCCGAGCGCCTCGAGATGGGCACGCGTGACGAGATCGAGGTCGTGCTTGCCGAGGCTACGATGTACGCCGCTTGCGAGCGCGACGAGTTCGTGCCGAGCGAGCGCCTGGGCGTCGTACGGCGTGCCGGGAGGCGGTGTCGTCGCCATTCGCTCGAGCATGCGCGCATAGTTGCGCTGCAGGTTGCGATGGATCGACGTCTTCGCGGGATTGCCCGAAGCGAGATCGCCGTAGACGCTGGATTGCGTCCAGGTAAAGAGATCGGCCATCGTCATCGGCTTGTACGAGGCAGCCTTGCTCGGAAGATCGGCGAGGCGCTGCAACACGAGCGGCGAGTACATGTACCCGAGCGCGGCGTTCTGGTATGCGGCCACGAGCGCCGAAAGCGAGAGGTCGTGACGTGGAACCTGCGTGTTGCCGAAATCGACGAACGCTTCGTATTCGCTATAGGTGAGACGACGCAACGTGGAAGCCGAGATGTTCCATGCAGCGTCGTTGAAGAAGTACGTGTCGAGATTCTTGAACGCACGATACTCTTCGTCGCGCGAGATCGGTGTGAGTGGCGGCGGCGCTTGCGGATCGCCTCGACGTGCGCGCGAGAGATGCTCGCCCGCGATGTAATGCGTCATCGCCATCGCACAACGACCGTACTGCTGAATGAGTAAGCCAAACGCGGCGCGTTCCTGATCCCACGGCATGCCCGGGCGCGGGTAGCGCGCGTCGATCGTACTGATGAGCTGACGGTCGATGCCGAGTTGGCTCTCGCACCAACCGATACTGTCGTTGGAGAGCATGAAGGCCGCGACGCGCGGATCGACGGCATGGCCGTTGTATTCATTATCTTCATCCGATGCGAAGGCAAACTTCGGATCGATCGAAGCTTGGGCCCATCGGTTGAGCGTCGGGACTTCGTCTTGCGGGCTCGCAGCACCGGCGATCGGCGCGTAACCCCAATGGATCGCGTGATAATCGTACGGTCCCAAAACGGTCTGATTGTAATCGCCGTGGGGCGAATTTTTCGGCCAGATATTAAACGGCGCGTATTCCATGAGCGACGACGCCACGCCGTTGACCGAGGTGAATGCTTTACTCTTGAGCTGCGCCATCGTGTAGGCGTTGTGGCCGATGAAGTTGTGCGCGAGGCCGAAGTCGTGCCCGATCTCGTGTTCGACGGCCGATTTGAGATAATCGTGCGAGAACGATGCCGGAACTTCTTCGCCGAGCAAGGTGAGCGCGAGGACGCCGAACGCCGCTTGCGCGCGCGCGCCGGTGTCGCGATGAATAAAGCCATGCGCGTGATGTTTTTTTGGCGAGAAGGTCGCGAAATCCGATGGATTCCAGAGTTCGCTCGGGCGTTGCGCGAGTTCGGCGCCGTCGACGTCTGTCTCGGTCGTGGGCGCTCCGGACGATGGGCCGACGACGTCGGCATATTCGAATTTTCCGTATCGCATGAAGTCGGAATCGATGAGCACGCCGCCGCGGAAGATCTCACCCGTGCGCGGATCCCACTCGATCTGCGCTTCGAGGAAACCGCCGCCGTTCGATTCGGTCAACCAGCGAATCGTGTTGTAGCGGATGTCGTCGGGATCCCAACTCGGATCGTTCGGCTGGTCGGCGACGCGGACGGCGTCGAGGATACCGATGCGTTCGAAAGCTTTGTTCCATTCCAGGACGCCCTCGCGAATCGCACCGCGATACTGATCGGGAATCGTATTGGTTAAGGTGTAAATGATTGGCTTCACGGCGGGCGACGGTTTCGTCGGATCGCTCGCGCGGACGCCCCAGCGTAAGGCGAGACGTTCGATATTATCCATCCGGTCGTCGCGCGTGAAATTGACGTGCGGATCTTGCCAGAAGCCGACGCGATCGTCCGCAAGACGCGGCACGTAGCCCGGCGTGCCGAGAACTTCGGCGAGATTGTACTTCACGCGCATCAGGATGCTGTGCGGGTCGGTGACCGTATTGATCGTGTCGGGTTTGCTCGAAGCAAACGTCTGGTCGGCTTCGATGACGACGTTTTTTGGAAACGCTTTGCTCTCACCGAAATACGTTCGCGACGTATCTTGATGGTACGCGCCTTGCGGATTTTTCGGATTCTCGACGATTTCGCTGAGACCGTTCGCGAGATCGAGCGTATCGCCGAGCATGAACGCGACGTCGACGAGTGTCTTTCCGGTCGCCTTGTCCTCGGCGACGACGGGAAGCACGGCGATGATCGAACTCGCTGAAGACATCTTCACCGCCGACGCAATCGCCGTGCCGGATTCGGCGTTGAGACGGTATTGCGGCAAAACCAGGGCGATTTGCTTTTCGCTAACCCGTTCGAATTTGACGATGCGTGCCGGTTGTTGAAAATCGTCACCGGAGTAGATGCCGTATCCGCCGAGGCCGTTTGCGGTCGTCGCATGCTCGTAAAATTCGTGATCGAGTTGCGCTTTCTGGACCCCGATATAGACTTTGCCGGCCTTGCGCACGATCGTAAAGAGGCCGTCGGTCACGTCGGCGCCTTTGACGAATTTTTCGATTGCGGGAAGGGCGCTCGAGTCGGCATCGGCGGGGCCGGATACTTTCGCCGCATCGGGTTTCGTTTGCGACTTCGCTTCCGGAGATGCGACGGGAACCGGGCTCGGCGCGGGCGTGGCCGTACCGGCGGCCGCCGCTTTTTCCGCGGTTCGAGCGTCCGTTGCGAAATGTGTCGGCGAGGCGAGAGCCGGGCCGGGCGATGCAAAGAGCGCCGCCGTCATGGCGAGCGCGAGGGGTCGAAGAGAACGCATGGTTAGAGATTGCCTCGTTTCGCTTGTTCCTCTTCGATTGAAACGAAGAGCGCCTTGAAGTTGCCTTTTCCGAATGAAAGACTCCCGCGGCGTTGGATTATTTCGAAAAAGAGAGTGGGCCTGTCTTGGAGTGGCTTCGTGAAGATTTGGAGCATGTAGCCGTGATCGTCGCGATCCACGAGGATGCTCAGATCGCGAAGTGTTGCGATGGATTCATCGATCGCCCCGATGCGTTCGGCGAGGGCATCGTAATAGGTTGCGGGCGTTTCGAGAAATTGGACGCCGTTAGCGCGCAGTGCGCGCACGGTCGCGACGATGTCGTTCGTGACGATCGCGACGTGTTGCACGCCAGGACCGCCATAAAAATCCAGGTACTCTTCGATCTGTGATTTTTTGAGCCCGCGTGCCGGTTCGTTGATCGGAAACTTCACGCGGTGATCGGCATCGGAGACGACCTTTGAACGCAACGCCGTGTATTGCGTCGAAATGTCGCGATCGTCGAACGAAACGAGTTGCGAGAAGCCGAACGTCCGGCCGTAAAACGCGACCCACGGGTCCATCTCGTTCCAGCCGACGTTGCCCACGCAATGATCGATCCCCAGAAGGTTCGGCACGTTCGGCGCCGCCGGCGAATTCGAGACCGCGACGAAGCCCGGCATGAACGCGCCCGCGTAGGCATCGCGTTCCACAAACGTGTGCACGGTATCGCCGTACGTTGCGATCGTCGCGAGGACGACGTGCCCGTTCGCATCGCGTTTTTCGCATGGTTCGTTCACGCCACGGGCGCCCGCGGCGATCGCGTTTGCATACGCGGCGCGGGCGTCGGGCACGCGTAAGGCGACGTCGCGAATCCCGTCGCCGTGCAGACGAACGTGCTCGGCGATCGGGTCGCCCGGTCCAAGCGAACTCGTCAGGACGAAGCGGAGCCCCCCTTGTGCGAGGACGTACGATGCGCGGCCGGGCGCGCCCGTCTCGGGACCCGCGTACGCGACGATTCGAAAGCCGAACGCGGTCGCATAAAAATGCGCGGCCTGCTTTGCATTGCCGACATAGAAGTGGAGATGATCCCAGTCGAGCGATCCCCGCGCGGGAATGCGGTCGACGAGTTGCGTTGTCATGTCCGGCCCTCTTTCGAAGATGCTAAATCTTAGCGGCCCAGGAACGGAAATACTGCGCGTCTTCGCAGGCGAGCGCGGCACGCGCGATACCGAGCGGCGCGAACGTATCGACCATGATCGCGAGTTCGTCCGTCGCGGTACGGCCGAGGCTCGCCTCGACGGCACCGGGTTGCGGCCCGTGCATGGCACCCGCGGGATGGAGCGTGATCGAGCCTTCGGAGATGCCGCGGCGGCTCATGAAATTTCCGCTGACGTAGTAGAGCACTTCGTCGCAGTCGGGGCTCGCGTGATTATAGGGAACCGCGATTGCGAGTGGATGGTAGTCGACGAGGCGTGGGACGAACGCACAAAACGCCGCTCCCGGCGCTTCGAACGTCGCGTGGACGGGGGGCGGTTGATGGAGCATGCCCGTGATCGGTGCGTAGTCGTCGATATTGAATGCGTAGGGATAGCAGTAACCGTCCCACCCGATGAGATCGAAGGGGTGATTCTCGACGATGTACCTGGCGCTACGTCCGCGACTCGTGACGCGGATCTCGTACTCGCCGCGTGCATCGATCGGATCGCGAAACGTCGGCGTACGAAAGTCGCGTTCGTAATATGGCGCGTGTTCTTCGAGTTGGCCCCAATCGTTTCGGAATCGCCGCGGAATCGTGATTTGTCCCGTGGATTCGTAGACGATCGTTCGGGTCGGTTCGCTTGGCTGGAGCCGATAGGTCGTCCCCGACGGAATGATGAGATAATCGTGCGCGCGATAGTGCAGATCGCCGAACGGCGACTCGAGCGTTCCCGCCCCGGCGTGGATGAAGAGTAACTCGTCGCCACCGGCGTTGCGATAGAAGATCTCGGTCGCTCGCTCGAAGCCGGCGAGCGAGATCACCATGTCGGCGTTGCCTAGGAGCGGGGTCCGGGCGTCGAGGGCACTCCGCCCGGCGGGGGGCTCGACACCGACGAGGCTGCCGGTTTGAAAATGACGGTTACGAAGCGGGTCATTTGGTTCGAAGACGACCGGCTCGCGCTGCCACGGCCGGACGTCGAGCGTCGCCGTCGGCGGGCGCAGATGGTAGAGGAGGGCATACGTGCTCGAAAAGCCTTGGCGCGAGAAGAGCTCTTCCGCGTAAAGTCCGCCATCGGGACCGCGGAATTGCGTATGCCGCTTTGGCGGCACGGATCCGGCACGAACGTACGAAGGCATCCGTCGATGATTCGCCCGTTTGGCGCGAGCCCCTTACCGAAGCGAGCGGCCGGGAACCCTCAGCCGTTTGCCTGCGTTATGCCGGTATCGACGCCCTGTAGGAGGACCCGATTCGCATGAAACTTTCCAACCGTCTCGTGATTGCCGCCCTTGCCGCCGTAATGAGCCTGTCGTTCGTCTCGCCGACGCCTGCGCGCGCTGATGGTGCCGCGAGCACGCGAAATATCATTTTTGGTGCGGCCGCCATCGGTGGTACGCTCTTGATCATCAATCACAACAAGAAAGTTCACCAGAAATACGCCGAGTACGATCGGCGTCAAGCCGAGACCGCGATGGAACGCAATCAGGCACAGGCCGCCTACTCGAGCCAGCGTCAGGCCTATCTTAACGAGGCCGCGCTCGTGAGCGATCTCAAGCACGAAGTCGCCTATCAGCACGGGGCGGTTCGCGAACGTGACAAGCAGATCGTCTCGCTCAAGCATTCGCTGATCGTCGCAAAATACGGGCGCGATAACCGGACGGCATTCGTGCAACACGTCGCGGGTCCGCGGCCGGCGGTCGTTCGCAACGCTCCGCCGCGCCGTGCCGACGTCGCCAACGGCGTGATGCCGCAGGCGGTTTCGTACGGTTGGGGCTCGTACTAGGCGAGATGCGCCTCCCGCCACGCAGCGTGCTCTCGGGCGCGCTGCTTTCGTTTGTCTTCGCGAGCTGCGCGACGCACACCGAATCGCCGGCCGATCTCGCGGATCGTATCACGCGCGCGGTTTACGCAAACGATCTCGATACGACGCTCGCGAGTTTCGATGAAGCAACGAAGCACGCGGTGACGCGCACCGATCTCGGCGCGCTCTCGGACCGCATGCACGCACTCGGCACGATCGCATCGATCAAAGAGCGCACCGGTAACGCCGACACCGGGCGGTACGAATTCGACGTTGCTTTTACGAATGGTTCGCTGCTCGTGCAGATGCGCGTGGATCCGAGCGGCCGCGTCGGAGCCTATCGCGTGATCCCGATCGATTCGTCGACACCGCCAACGCCTTCAGCGCACGGCTGAACGCTCGTCGACCATCTCCACGATCCGCGGTAATTCGAGGTTGTGCCGCATCATGTTGATGAGGATGCATCCCTGCTCGATCGCATCGTCGAGGGCAACGTGCGTGTGCGGCAAATTCTCGTCGATCCATTCCGCGGGATACTGGCGTTTGCCGACGTGACGGTATTGGCGTTTCATGACGGCGGCGGCGTAGCTCCGGAGGTCCAAACTCGCGAAGCCGATCGGACTCTCGCCGAGAAAACGCTGGAAGTAGTAGTACATGAAGGTGAAATCGAAGCCGCTGGGCGCGCCGACGATGATCGGCCGACCGAAGACTTTGATCTCGTCGAGCCACGATTTACAATCGACCATCGCGCCACGCGGCGAGACGAGACTCTCGCGCGACTTTGCGTAGGCGGCGACTTGATCGGGCTGCGCCCACCATTTCGACGTGCGTTCGTCGATATCGGCACCATCGAGAAGCTCGAGGTTGCGCGAAAACGCCCCGACGAGTTTCTTATCGACGGTGAATGCGGCGAGGCCGAAGCTCAACATCGAAAAAAGGCCCGGACACGGACCATCGGCTTCGACGTCGCAAGAGATGTAGAGTTCGGGGGCTGGTTGCGCTTGTTCGTGTGCGATGACGCCATGGATTAGCACGCATCGCGCGCCTGTCCTTTGCGGATGAGTCGGGCGACCGCGCGCGCAACGTTCGTCGTATGCACGAGCATGGCGACGCGACGACCGATGCCGCACTCGCCACGTGGGTGCCCGCCGGCGACCCCGACTTTCCAATTCAGAATTTGCCCTATGGTGCGATCGTGCGCGACGGCGAGACGGCACCGCATCTCGCCGTCGCGATCGGCGACTACGCCCTCGATCTCGGGGTGCTCGCGCGCGCCGGAATATTCGACGCGCTCGGCTCCGATGCGCGCGCGTTACTCGGCGGGTCTTCGCTCGATGTCTTGATCGCGCGCGAGCGCGCGATATGGCGATCGGTCCGCTCGGCGATCTCGGCATATCTGCGCGCCGATACATCCACGCGCAACGGTGAACTCGCGGCGCGAGCGCTCGTCTTACGTCGCGACGCACGTAATGTATTACCGTTTACCGTCGGCGCGTACGTCGACTTCTATTCATCGCTCGAACACGCGACCAACCTCGGGCGTATCTTGCGGCCAGGTGACGAACCGCTGCTTCCGAATTGGCGCTGGCTTCCGATCGGGTATCACGGCCGCGCGTCGACGATCTCGTGCGATTCCAGCGTGCGTCGGCCGCACGGTCAGATCGCCCGAGCATCCGGCGTGCCGGAGTTCGCGGCGACGCGCAAACTCGATTACGAGCTCGAACTCGCCTGTATCACCGGGAACGGGATTGCGGGACCCATCACCGCCGAGCGCGCGCGCGAATCCGTCTTCGGCGTCGCGTTGCTCTGCGATTGGAGCGCGCGCGATATGCAGGCATGGGAGTATCGACCGCTCGGACCGTTTCTCTCCAAATCGTTTGCGACGACGCTCGGACCCTGGATCGTTTCGATCGATGCGCTCGAACCGTTTCGACGCGCGTCGCGCGCGCAAGACCCGCCGCCGTTACCGCACCTCGCAGTCGAGCCACGTGGTGCATTCGATATCGTCGCGAGCATCTCGCTTCGCTCGGGTGCGATGTCTTCGCGCGGTGAAGAAAGCGATCGCGTCGCCGAGGTGAATGCAGGTGGCCTCTACTGGACGATCGGGCAACAACTCGCCCATGTCGCGAGCAACGGCACGACGCTCCGCGCGGGCGACGTCTATGCGTCGGGAACGATCTCGGAACTCGATCCGCAAAATAGCGGGAGTTTGATCGAACGCACGTGCGACGGCACCGTTCCGCTGCGACTTTCCGACGGCACGACGCGCACGTATCTCGAAGATGGCGATGAGGTAACACTAGCCGCACATGCGCGCGACCCGCACGCCGTCGCGATCGGATTTGGCAGCCTGTGCGCGCGCGTAATTTGAGGCAAAGCTAGAGTCGCATCTCGTTTCTTTCGCCGAAACCGAGCGACGCGTAGAGCGATCGCGCGCCCGAGGTCGGATGTACGACGAAATGACGCGTACGAAGCCACGCTCGCGTAAGGCGGACGCATGTGCGGCGCGGGCGTGGCCGTTACGGCGAGTCGGCGACGGCGGCATTGGCCGCCATAAATCCGATCTTCGAGTGCGTGCCGTCGCAAAACGGCTTCGTCGTCGATGCGCCGCAACGGCAAAGCGCGACGGTCGTCTTTCCCTTGAGATCGATCTCATTTCCGTCGGCGTCGCGGAGAACGAACGGGCCTTTTACGAGGAGCGGGCCTGCGGGGCGTAAGGAGATTTCGACGTCAGCCATATGTCGCTCTTACTCGCGCACCGAATCGGACCTTCAGAAAAACTAACGATCAGGTCAATCGCGCGCGGGTCTCCAGAATGGTACGGTCCCGTACTTTACAGGATCCCTGAGATCGAGGATCCGCTCTGCGAGCCGCTACCTGAGACGCGATCGAAGCCGACGTGCATGCGCGTGAGCGCGCCGAGTTCGGCCACGTGTTCCAGGAAGCGCCTAGCGGCCGCGGCGCTCGGCGCCCGTAGGACCGGCATGCGTCGGCCACCACCACGGCTCGGCTTGCGGTTCGTCGCGTTTGCCCGCGATCGCGAACGCGATGATGAGCGCCGCCAGTAAGACGTAATCGATATGGAGTGGCGCTGGCGTCGCGCGGATCGCATCGATCGCAGCCACGATGAAATATCCCGCCGTGGCGATCCAGGCGGCTTGCGTCGCTCGCGATCGTTCGCCCAAGACGCGTGTGCTCACGAGCGAGAGGATGACGCCGAAGACGCACGTGGCGATCCAGAGATATGAAAATATGGTCACGACCCCATGATAGCGTACGAGGCCCGGCGAATGCGACGCGCGATGCGAACCGGATCAAAACGTCTCCTCGCGATCGCAGGCTTCGGGCTCGCGACGATACTCGCTGCCTGTCAGGGGAACCTCGGCAGCGGGTCGGGTCTCGCGATTCCGCAGCAGCAACCCTACGGGCAGCCCGGCGGTCCGGGCGGTGCCGGCGCGCCGTCGTCGCAGAGTCGCCAACGCATGCTCGACGGCGCGGTTTATTTGACGAAAGATGCCGTCGAGATCCCGCTTCCGACGCTCAACGGGTATGGCGTGACGCTCGCACTTGGAACGCCGACGCCAACGCCGAGCCCGACGCCGCTCGCAACTGCGATGCCGAACGCGACGTCGTCGCCTTCAGTCAGATCTCGTCGTAAAAAATCGCGCGCGCAGGAGACGCATGTCGCCATCACGCCGCCGACGTCGTCACCGACCCCGAGTCCGATTTCAAGTCCGCCGACCTCGAGCGCGCCCGTCGTCGCAGTCTCGCCGTCCGTGACGGCGTCGGAGGCTTCGAGCGCGAGCCCGAGTCCCGCGCCGAAATTCGTCACCAAAACGATCGTCTTTCCCGATGACGCACCGCCCGTGCCGACACCTCAAGCGAGCGGTAACGTGCAAACCTTCAACGTTCGCAAGGCGATCGTGCGCGGGTATCTCCAGCCAGGCGCGCCGATCTCGCTCTACGGACTGGGTGCCGTGCGATTTATGATTCCGAAAGCCGAACAGAGCGCCGGACGCGGATATACGATCGCCGTCTTTACCGTCGGGCGTCGCCATCACGACGCGCTCGTGACCGTCGATTCATCGCCGGTGCTCGAGAAAGACATCGTCGCTTCGACCCGTTCGATTGACCCGGTCGTTTTGAAAAAAGGCACCGGCTATCTCTTTATGTTGTACGGTGATGAACTGCTCGCTCCGGCCGTCGCGCCGTCGGGCTATCCGGCGCCAGGTCAAAATCCGTTCGTCACGCCGTATCCATCTGGAGTTCCGGGAGCCGGATCGCAATCTGGCGTCGGCGTCGGTGTGGGGACGCGCGTGTCGCCACTCCCGAGCATCGCGCAACCGATACCGAGCGCATCGTAACGTTCTCTTCTCGTTGACCGCACGAGCGCGAGCATGGTAAGCTACGCGAGCGTTGCGTTCGCGTGCGACGTCGCCGGGAAGGAGAAGCGCCACATGGAAAATCGTCGAGTACGACCGATTCACTCTTCGCAAATGCGGAGTGCGTTTCTCGCGGGCACCACGATTGGTTCGCCCGATCCGCGGATTCACGAACGACGGTAGCGCCAGAGCGCTTCTCGATTACTCGTCGCCTCCGCTACAACACGCGGGGCTTTTTTTTGTGGGTGGCCGCGCCTCAACTATTTTTTGCTGGAGAACTATCGTGCAGACCGATCTCATCGAAATCGTCGCACGCGAACGCGTACGCGATCTCTTGCGCGACGCGAGCGATCGTCGCGCGCTTCGCGCAGGACACCGCTTGAAAAAGCGTACCCCGCGTCATCGTCTCGCCATCGCCATTCGCGCGATGGGCTACGCCGCGGTCTCCCTCGGCGACGCGCTCGCGGAATCGCGTTAGCATGACGTCGCCCCTCACGCGCGCAGCATCGCTCATCGTGCGACCGCGCGCGACGTGGGCGACGATTGCGAGCGAGGATACGTCGTTCGTCGCGATGCTCTTCGGATACGTCGTCCCACTCGCCGCGATCGGACCGGTCGCGACGTTCTTCGCGCTGCGCGTCGTCGGTATTCCGATCGCCGCGCGGCAGATCTATCGAACGTCGGCCGGCGTCGCGTTTGCGAACGCCGCGCTCGCATTCGTGCTCGTGCTCGGTGGTATCGTCCTTATCGCGACGTTGATTGCGATGCTCGCACCACCATTTGGCGCGGCACGCGATTTCGTGCGCGCATTTCGTATCTCGGCGTACGCCTACACACCGCTGCTCCTGGGCGGAGGACTCGTCTTGGTCCCGCGCCTCGGGATGTGGGAACTCGGCGCGCTGCAACTTCTCGCGGGGGCCGATGCGCTCGTTCTGCTCGTGATGGGCCTCATCGCGATCATCGGGGCTTCACCGCGTCGAGCGATCGTCTTCGCAGTCGTCGTCGTGACCGCGGCGTTTGGATGTGGTTACCTCTTCGGCGTCGCCGCGGCACTCGTTCGAGGGCCGATCGCCTAGGACGTGCATCGGGCGAACCCGTGTGTTATACTCGGGCTCGCCTTGTCGGGGGTTGGGCTCCGCGCAATGTCAACCTATCAACCCCGCCAGGACCGGAAGGTAGCAACGGTACGTAGGCCCTGATGTGTGCCGCGGTCCACCTGGCCTCCGGCGGGCTTTACGCGCACGCTGGCCTCGGCCCGAAAGGGTCCCCGTGCGGAGGACCAACATATAGATACCTCGATGCCAATTAGCGCCTTTGCAGGCCTCGTGTTCGGTGTTTCGGCGCTGACCCTCGGGCTCTATCACCTCGTCTTTGTCGCACCGCGATTTCGGGCGCTCGCCACGTTGATCGCGGGCGGCTCTGCGGGAATCGACCTCGACGGAGGCGCGCTTTCTTCCGTGCATGCGGCGAGTGCGGCCGCAACGCAATCGCTCGACGAGCGTCTCGGCGAACTCGAGCGCGCGCTCAAACGCGACATCCATCGTGTCGGATTTTTGCGCTATAACTCGTTCAGCGACGTCGGATCGGACCTTTCGTTCACGCTGGCGCTGCTCAATAATAATGGCGATGGCGTCGTTGTCACGAGCATTTACTCACGCGAAGAAACGCGCACGTACGGAAAAGCGGTTCGAAAGTTCGTTCCGCAACAGGGCGCATCGAAAGAAGAACAGAGCGCGATCGCGATGGCACGCACGGGCGTTGGGGTCTAACGCATCGTGAAATCGGGCTATCTCATCAAGATTGTCCCACCGATGGGCTACCGCGTCTTTCGGCTCGAATTCTCGAGGCGGCACATCTTGGTCGCGACGTTCCTCATGGTGCTCCTCCTCGGTGGCGTCGGCGGATTCTACGCTTGGACACTCCAGCACGCCGAAGCACGCGTACACGAACTGCGATCGCTCGCGAGCGATCAACGCAAACGTTTGCAAAAAATCGACGCGCAAGCAGCCAAACTCGACGCGCAGCTCCAAGCGCTACGCACGCAGAACGAGCAGATCCGCCGACTCATCGGCGATGGCGGCAAGAGCGCAGGTTCCGCCGGCGCACCGTTGGCAGGTCCCGTTAGCCACGGGCGGCCGCGCGTCGATGGCGCGCAATCCTACGCGCGCGACGACGCCTTTGATGTGGTTGCCGCGCGGATCGAGCGACTACGCAGCGATTCGAATCGCGTGCGTTTCGACGGAGATCGGTTACGCGGGGTCGCGCTACGTGTGCTCAATATGCATCGGCTCGAAGAACTCGCGCGCGCGCGCGTACTCGCGTCTATTCCTTCACTCAACCCTGCTGGTAATGCGGGGAACGCGGGAATCGCGTCGATCTTTGGGTGGCGCGCGATTCCTTGGCCCGAATTCCATAAAGGAGTCGATCTCGACGCGGATTACGGAGAGAACGTTCGCGCGGGCGCCGCGGGCACGGTTGTCGCCGCAGCGTACGATGGTGGTTACGGGAACAAGATCGAGATCGATCATGGCAACGGCTATCACACGTGGTATTGCCATCTCTCGCGAATCGACGTTCACCCAGGGCAATACGTAAAGAAGGCCGAGCACATCGCACTCGTCGGGTCGACGGGAGCATCGACGGGCCCGCATCTCCATTATCAGATCATGCTCGACGGCGCGCCCGTCGATCCGGTTCCCTATCTGCACGGCGTACCCGATCGGGTCCTCGCAAGCCTCAAATAACGCGCGCATGCAATGTGAGGCTCGAGCGCGAACGTTGCCTGTGTGAGTTTGGTATCGTGCGAGGCGTGGGCACTGCTCTTTTGGGTGCTTCAAATATTTTGGATCGCGATGTTGCTGTACGCGGTGGTCTCTTGGGTCCCCAGTCTCCAGGGTCGTTGGAGCGTGATCGTCGCTCGCATCGTCGAACCGGTACTGATACCGGTGCGGCAGATCATTCCGCCGATCGGTGGTCTCGACTTATCGTTTTTGGTGATCATCGTGCTGATCGGTTTCGTGAAGAATGCTATCCCCGGTGGCGGGAATTTTTCGTATTGTTCGGTGCTGTAGCGCATGGCGATCGCACCTGAACTCAAGCGCACTGGAAGCCGGACGGCACATAACGTTCGGAATTTCTGCATCATCGCGCACATCGACCACGGCAAGACGACGCTCTCGGATCGTCTTCTTGAGGTAACCCGCACCGTCGCGCAGCGCCAGATGGAAGCACAACTGCTCGACGCGATGGATCTCGAACGCGAGCGCGGCATCACGATTAAAATGCATCCCGTGACGCTAGATTATACTGCCGCCGACGGCCAGAAGTACGAACTCAATCTCATCGATACGCCCGGACACGTCGACTTCTCGTCGGAGGTTTCTCGATCGCTGCGTGCGTGTGAAGGTGCGTTGCTCGTGATCGATGCGGCGCAGGGCGTCGAAGCACAGACACTCGCGAATTACCACCTCGCGCTCGAGCAAAATCTCACGATCATTCCGGTTATCAATAAAATCGATCTGCCCGCAGCCGATCCGGAGCGTGTGAAGCGAGAAATCGAAGAACTCCTCGTCATCGAGGGCAGTGATGCGATCCTGTGTAGTGCGAAAGAGGGTATCGGAATCAAGGAGATTCTCGAAGCGATCGTCGCACGGATCCCGCCGCCGTCGGGCAACGACGACTACGTTCGCGGGCTCGTATTCGACGCGCAGTTCGATCCGTATCGCGGCGTCGTTTCCTACGTGCGCGTCACCGATGGCACGCTGCGCGCGGGTTCGCGCTTCATGTCGATGAATCAGAAGAAGGTTTACGAGGCAACGGAGGTCGGCGTCTTCAAGCCCGAGATGCGGAAAACGCAGCAGCTCGATATGGGCGGCGTGGGCTACATCATCGCGAATATCAAAGGCTTAACTGAAATCGACGTCGGCGATACGTTGACCGAAGCCGCGAACCCGGCACCGGAAGCGTTACCTGGATACAAACCGATCGTCCCAATGGTGTACTGCGGTCTCTATCCGAACGAAGGCGTTGAAGTCTCCGACTTGCGCGAGGCTTTGGAAAAGCTTTCTCTTAACGATTCGGCCCTGCATTTCGAGCCGGAAAGCTCGATCGCACTCGGCTTCGGTTTCCGCTGCGGATTCCTGGGGCTTTTGCACATGGAGATCGTTCAAGAACGCCTCGAGCGAAATTACGATCTCGATCTTATCGCGACGTCGCCCTCGGTCGTCTTTCGGGTGACGCTGAGCGACGGCAGCGTCGAGAATATCGACAATCCCGCAAAGCTCCCCGCGCGCGATCGTATCGAATTGATGGAAGAGCCTTACGTCAAGGCAACGGTCATCACGCCGCCAGAGTATGTCGGCGCGATCATGGAGCTCACGCAAAATCGTCGCGGCAATCTCGAAAATATGGAATATCTCGCGGACGGTCGCGTGATCCTGACCTACGAAATGCCGCTCATCGAGGTGATCATCGACTATTTCGATCGCCTCAAGTCGAGCACGAAGGGCTACGCGTCGCTCGATTACGAGATGATCGGCTATCGCGAAGGCGATCTTGTGAAGCTCGAGATTTTACTCAACGCCGAAGCCGTCGATGCGCTCTCGTCGATCGTCGCGCGCGACAAAGCGGCGCTGCGCGGCCGTGGGCTCGTCGAGAAACTCAAAGAGCTCATTCCGCGCCAAATGTTCGACGTGCCGATTCAGGCGACGATCGGTGGCAAGGTCGTCGCGCGCGAAACGGTTGCGGCGATGCGCAAAAACGTCCTCGCGAAATGTTACGGCGGCGACATATCTCGCAAGCGCAAACTTCTCGAGAAGCAGAAGGTTGGGAAGGAGCGGATGAAGCGCGTCGGCCGCGTCGACCTCCCGCAGGAAGCGTTCATGGCGGTACTCCGATTGGATGAAAACTAAGGCCGCGAGGGCGCGCGAAAAAAAGAGAGCCGGTCGTTTCGACCGGCTCTCTTTACGAGAACTGCTAGTGGGCGACTAGCCCGCTTTTTTCGCGTAGAGGTTGCAGTAGGCGAGCGGGGCGATTTGGCCGGAAACCGCTTGACAGGCGCCGTACTTCTTGCCGGGTTTAGCGGCGATGTAAAGCGCGCAGTTGGCGCAATTCTTGCCCTTTATTTTAGAGACTTTGATATAGCCGGCGGCTTTCTGCGTCATGCCTGCGGCTTCGGCTTCCTGCGCCTGCAACGCCGCGAAGGCCCCGATAGCGAACGGGGCGATTGCGATCTTCTGAAGCAGGCTTCCGCGTGAAATGTTCTGCTGATCTTTATCCACGAAATGACCTCAATATATGGCGTGTGCGTGATGTACGAAAGCGGTTACCGAGCACGACGGAAAACTCCGCTTCATTTGAAAGACGAATTCGCTGAGCATAACGTTTCACGAAGACGCGACTTAGGCCAAACTATATTGGAGTTAGGAGCGCCTCATTCAGCGCGGTCTAAATCCAGGGGTCGTGTGCACCGGCGAGTGTGTTAGAAAAAAGCGTCGCTGCTTCGGGGGAGGCCTCGGATTCCACCGCATCCGTTGTCGCGTTGATGAGTTCGGTAATCTCTTCTTTGAGAGCTTCGAGCGTGGCCACATCGGTTATCCCGCTCGCGATGAGACGACGTTCGAACGTGGGTACGGGATCGCGCTCGCGCTCGGCGGCCACCTCATCGAGAGTCCGGTAGGTTCGGTCGTCGTCGTCGGTAGTGTGCGAGAGAAACCGGTAACACATCGCCTCGACGAGCGTCGGTCCCCCTCCGGTTATCGCTCGGTTCCGGGCCATACGAACGGCATGATAGCTCGCGACCGGATCGAAACCGTCGACCACGACGCCTTGCATGCCGTATCCCGCGGCGCGCGAAGCGACTTCATCGACCGCCATCTGTTTCCGCTGCGGCGTGGAGATCGCGTAGTGGTTATTTTCGCAGATGAAGACGATCGGGAGCTTCGCGACGGCGGCGAAATTCATCGCCTCATGCCACTCGCCTTGACTTGTCGCACCTTCGCCAAATTGACAGAAGACCGCGCGATTTGTTTCGGCGCGGAACTTGACCGCGTATGCGGCGCCGACAGCGTGCGTACACTGTGCGGCGATGATCGAACTGATCGAGGCGATGCCGAGATCGTGTGCGGTGATGTGATTAATGATATTGCGTCCACCCGTGCGGTCGGTCGCGCGCGCGAACTGCGAGCGGAAGAGATCTGCGAGCGAGAAGCCGCATGCGAGGATCAGACCGGTATTACGATAGTATGGGAATAAAATATCTCGGCCGCGTTCGAAGGCGAGCCCCGTCGCGGCTTGAATCGCTTCGTGGCCCTCGGAGCCCATCGCGATCGCGATCTTTCCTTGTCTATTGAGCGCGAAGCCGCGCGTGTCGACGGCGCGTTGTACGAGCATGTTTCGTAACAAGAGGCGTAACTGTGCGTCGTCGAGGGCGATGGGAGCATCCGTTTCGCGGATCATAGATCAAGGTTGCCGAGCGATTCGCGCGCACTCCTGCTCCGGTGATTCGCACCTACTTTACAAGGCTCGCACGCGAGCGTATACTCACACCACGGCTCGAGTCGTACATTACCAAAGCATCCGAGGAGGGCGAAATTATTTCGCAAGATCCACCGGGGCACCATAGCGGAGCGTGTGAACGCGCCTAGGGCGCACACGAAATCCGCCAGAACCGACTTGAAGGGCGTTGCATGCTATGCGGCGCCCTTTGCTTTTTCGCACGTCGAAATGCGAATCGTGCGAGCTGTGCTACGTGCACAAAACATGCGGGTAACGGTTCGCCCGATGTCCAGTGCCGAATCCGAAGTTCCTGCGTTACGCTGGCGCATCGGGACTCGTTCCGTTCATTCGTGCGCTTTGTCGCTTTTAATAAAGGGAGATTTGGTTGTTTCTCGCCGATGCGAATCCGTTGATTTCCGCGCCCGATTTCGTCAATTCCGGCGACACCGCGTGGCAGTTGACCGCGGCGACGCTCGTCGGCCTCATGAGCTTGCCGGGCCTCGCCATTCTCTATGGTGGTCTCGTGAAGAAGAAGTGGGCGCTGAATTCGGCGGTCATGTGCTTCTATGCGTTCTCGGTCGTGCTCATCGTGTGGATGCTCTGGGGCTACAACATGGCGTTCGGGACGCCCGTTTCGGGTGCTCTGGCCGGCTACTTTGCCGTCCCGCATCCTGCTCTTGGTGCGGATCAAATGATGGGTCAAGCGACGATTCCCGCCGCCGCCGCGGGTTTGCCGCCGCTGCGCTACGCGGGCTCCGCGATGATCTACTTCCAATTCGTCTTCGCGGCGATCACGCCGCTCCTCATCGCGGGCTCTGTCCTTGGGCGCATGAATTTCAAAGCATGGATGATCTTCGTTCCGGTTTGGAGCACGGTCGTCTACAGCATCGGCGCGTATTGGATTTGGGGTGGTGGCTGGCTCTCGCAACTCGGCGCCGTCGATTACTCCGGTGGCTACGTCATCCATTTGGCAGCCGGCGTCTCCGGTTTCGTCGCCGCAGCGGTCGTCGGACCACGTCTCGCCGAAGATCGCAAAGATTTCGAACCCAACAATCTTATTATGGCCTTCGCGGGCGCCGGCATTTTGTGGCTAGGGTGGAACGGTTTTAACGGAGGCGATCCGTATACGGCCAATGCCGACGCAGCCGCAGGCGTGCTCAATACCAACATCGCGACCGCAGTCGCGCTCTTATCCTGGCTTGTTCTCGACATGTTTGCTACCGGGAAACCGAACGCGGTCTCCATGATCAACGGAATGATCACAGGACTTGTCGCCATCACGCCTGCCGCCGGTTATGTCGACGGCTATGGCGCGATCACGATTGGTTTCGTCGCATCGACGATCGCCTGGTTCAGCCTCAACAAGCTTGGCAATATGGCGTTTATGAAACGCGTCGACGACACGTTTGGAGTCATTCACACACATGGTGTTGCGGGTCTCGTCGGTGGGCTTATGGTCGGCATCGTCGGTAACCCCGCGATGATCATCTATCCGTCGACCGATAAAACGAAAAAGATTGCCGACGTCACTGTCGGCGGATGGTTCTACAACGGACACGACTTTGCACAACTCGGACATCAGGCCGTCGCTGCGCTCGTCATCATCGTTTTCGATGCGATCATGACGTTCATCGTGCTCAAACTGATCTCGTTCATCGTGCCGCTTCGCGCGAGTAACCCCGAGATGGAAGGTGGCGATCTCGCGATTCACGGGGTGGATCCGATGCCGCTCTATGCTCCGCCCGGTCTGCGCGGAGGCAGCGCTCCGGCGAACTAACTGTCACATAAGGGGGTCGGCTCACGCATTCATGAACACGCGTGTGTGCCGTCAAAAACCGTCTTTGCTGCAACTAAAAATCCGGGAAAGTACGCCGAACTTCGGGCCATCTTCGCAACGCGAGGATGGTCCATCGTTCTTTTTGGCCCATACGGTGATGTGGATGAGGGCGTGGAGTCTTATGTCGAAAATGCCGAGCTCAAGGCGCGTGCGTTGTACGCCCAGTTGCGAGCGGTCGGAATCGAAACCGACGTTATCGGAGACGATTCTGGCCTGGAAGTCATCGCGCTTGGCAATCGGCCAGGGGTGCTCTCCGCGCGTTACGGCGGTGACGCGTCGTGGGCGCAACGGCGCGCGCTCTTGCTCGCAGAGCTCGGTGACTTAAGTGATCGTCGTGCACGATTCGTCTGCGCGCTCCATCACATCGATTCCGAGGGTCATGAAACGAGCGTTTGCGTGGAGTTGACTGGGGTGATCCCGATGGACGAACGCGGCGATGGTGGATTTTCTTACGATGCGATCTTCAGCGAGGTGCCAGGCGGCCCGACCTTTGCCGAACTCTCCGATGCCGAGAAAAACGAACGGAGCCATCGCGCACGCGCGGCCGCCTTGCTCGTGGAGGCTGTACGCGCAAACGAAGCTAAGAATGCTATTGACGGGACGTAGCTCAGTTTGGTAGAGCGCGCGCTTTGGGAGCGTGAGGTCGCAGGTTCAAATCCTGTCGTCCCGATAGTGCGTCAAAGATGTTAGAGAATGGTCGCCGTTTGTCGCTATCGTGAGCCGACACCAGGGGGAGAACCGAAGTTATAGCGGAATCGGCTTCTTAGCGTGCGACCGCTTCGCCCGACTTCGTCACGGCGTTTCAAGCAGGTAGAGCTGCCTTGCGCCCGTGGTCTAACGGATAAGGCACGAGTCTTCTAAACTCGAAGATGGGGGTTCGATTCCCTCCGGGCGCATGATGGCGTGGCGTGGTGATTGTAGCTCAGTTGGTTAGAGCGCTGGACTGTGACTCCGGAGGTCGCGGGTTCGAGCCCCGTCAATCACCCCACGACTTCACATCTTAAAACTCGACAAGCTGAATTTCGGCCCTAGCCGTCATGCATTAGTTTCACGAAAGCGCGCTCGTCGTCTGCGCGAGTTCCCTTTTTTCGTCGTGCACGACTGCGCTAAGCGCGTTACCCGGGGACGATGGTCTGCTAACAGGTTTTGTCCATTAAGTTGACAGTCAGCTTACGATGTTGCGTTGCATTCAAGCAGCAAACTATCCCGAGGTCCGCGCGTTGGGTGCGCGATCAGGTGCTTATCGATGGAGAGCACAGTGACGGTGAGCGCGAAAATGTCGAGATGGCGCATCTACTGTTGCATAATAATAACTCTAAAACCGTGCGCTAGCTTGAACTAACAAAAAATCCATCGTGTATCTCGCTTTGCGATCGAATTACGTGTCGATTCCAACGAGCGGTGGCAATCGCATCGCCGATACGCTCTTGACAGCCGTCTTGATTTTCGAACTTACGACCGACTACGCGGCCCGGAGATGCTTACGGTCTCGGAGGGCCGGCGATCGCGAGCGGTCTACACGTCGCAAAGCACGTTCTGATCTGCGCGCTCGCGACGTGTCGCGCAATTATAGACGAGTGAACCTGGCGGAGATAATCGCGGGCGGATCGGCATATGCCGCGGATATCTCCAGCGCGAACTTTGAGAGCACGCGCTACCTCAATCACCTATGCGCGATCTGCAACGGTGCATACGCGATCTCGTCGACGTGACGAGTAAACCTACGGCGCCCTCGCGCGAAGTTGGTGCGGCGAAGATCGCCCTCGCCCGACGTTTGGGCGATGCGTTAATTTGGCCGCGTAAGCCGTGGAAAACGCGCCCGCCAATGTGATCAAAAAGTAGCTCGACATACGGTTATTCGACGAACGGCGCTTGAGACGTGGTTCGAAATCTTCGCGGCATACGCGAGCCTCATCGGCCAAAGCATCGCGCTCGGACTCGTGTATATCTTGCGCTCGCGCGCTTCGAAGCGAACTATCTCGCCGCCGAACTCGACGGTGAGCGCGTGCTGTTACGCGCTCGCCATGATGGAATCGCAAATCCGAGTTGTCTCCAGTAGCTCGAAATCCGAGTCACGATCCCCGATCACGGGGACCGGTCCTCTAGAGTAACCCATCGCGCCAAGAATGTTCTCGACGATCATCCAAGCTGTTTCATGAACCGTGGCAATCGCCTGGTGGGGTCGGCCCCGTTACGCGGCCAGTGATTTCTGTGGAGATTGGTTAGCTTCGTAGGTCGCGAGAAACTCTTGAGGGGTCATGTAGTTGAGGGCGCTATGGGCGTGCGTAGTGTGGTACGAATCGCGCCACTCGCTTGCGACGGTTCGGGCTTCGATCAGCGACCGAAACCAATGAGCGTTGAGAAACTCGGCACGAACGCGAGAATTGAAAGACTCGATGTACGCATTTTGCGTCGGCTTTCCAGGTTGAATGAAAAGCAGTTCGACGCCGTGTTCCTCGGACCACCGTTGCATGATTTTCGACGTCAGCTCGGTCCCGTTGTCAACTCGGATATATTTCGGATAACCGAATTCTCGCGCAACGTCATCGAGAACGTCGATGACGCACTTACTGGGAAACGAGTAATTTAGTTCGAGAGCAAGATCGACTCGAGTAAATTCATCCATCATCGTCAACCCGCGAAACGATCGGCCGTTAAAAAGCCGATCCTGGATAAAATCTAGGGTCCAGCCTTCGAAGGGCTTCGTCGCCCGACGCAAACTGCGGCCGCGCACGATTTTTGCACGACCTCGCCGGCGACGACGTCCTATTTGCAATCCAGCAAGGCGATAAATTCGTCGGAAAGCCTTGTAATTCATATATTCGTCGCCATCGACTGCATCGCGTTCGTAATCGAAGTAGAGCCGACGACAGCCGTGATTGGCGTGTTCCTGCGCGACGTGCGTGAGTCGCGTTGCAACCGAAGCATCACGTTGTGATTTCGTCGTCGTCGGTTCACTTGAAGAACGACGCTGTGCGTGAACAGATTTGCACGCTTCGCGTTGACTCAGGCCGAACTCTTGCAAGGCCTTCACGGCTTCGGCTCGCCGGGAAGGCTCCAGGAGTTTTTTCGCATGAGCTGCTCGATCGCGTCGATCT
>ENA-OFCD01000508-OFCD01000508.1-metagenomes-genome-assembly--contig:-NODE-508-length-24653-cov-3.179893_pt1 | contig 24653 bp, 23 predicted proteins | sample MGYA00153392_OFCD01 | MGnify analysis MGYA00153392
TTATCGTACGCCGAGATGCGCAAATAGTAAGCAGTTTCGATTTTTTCAATGGGCAGGATCGGCGTATCGCGTAACTGATCGGGTTGGAATGCCAGATGCGGCACCCGGTGTTCCGGATCCGATGTGAGCATGCGCGTTACATCTACCAAATCTGCAATCACCGCACTCGCCGTGGCTTCAGCGCCTGCGCCGCGCCCGGAATACAGTGTGGCACCAACCGCATCCCCTTTGACCAACACCGCATTCATGACGCCTTCAACATTGGCGATGAGACGTTTTTCAGGAATCAGGGTGGGATGCACGCGCAGCTCAATACCAGCTTTGGTCCAACGCGTGATGCCAAGTAATTTGATGCGATAGCCGAGCTGTTCCGCGTACTTGATATCTTTGTCGGTAAGCTTTGAAATGCCCTCGGTGTAGGCGCATTCAAACTGCACAGGGGTGCCAAACGCGATCGCCGAAAGGATGGTGAGCTTGTGTGCGGCGTCGATACCTTCAATATCAAAGCTCGGGTCGGCTTCAGCGTAGCCTTTGGCCTGCGCCTCTTTCAATACGGACTCAAAGCTGGCACCACGCGAACGCATTTCTGACAAGATAAAATTGGACGTGCCGTTAATAATGCCCGCGATCCACTCAATACGATTCGCCGACAACCCCTCGCGCAGCGCCTTGATAATCGGAATACCGCCGGCCACGGCGGCTTCAAAAGCAACCATGACCTGGTGTTTTTGTGCGGCTGCAAAAATTTCCGTACCGTGCCGGGCGAGCAGTGCTTTATTGGCCGTGACCACATGTTTGCCGTGCGCAATCGCCGCCAATACTAACTCTTTGGTACTGGTGTCGCCGCCGATCAATTCACAAATAATATCAATCTCAGGGTTGGACACCAGTGCATGTGCATCCGCAACCAGCTCGATACCGTCGAGCGCAAAATCGCGTGACTTGTCCAGGTTTTTTGCGGTCGCATGAGTAATCAAAATTTCACGGCCTGCGCGTCTGGCGATTTCTTCGCGATTGCGGCGCAGTACCTCAATGGTGCCGCCACCGACCACCCCCAAGCCAAGCAGACCTACCCGAATAGGCTTCATTTGAGCAATCCATCTTTGCGGAACATCTCTTTAATACCGCGTACCGCTTGGCGAATACGCTCGGAATTTTCAACGAACGCAAAGCGCACATGATCATCTCCATACTCACCAAAACCAACACCCGGCGAGACTGAAATTTTGGCCTCGGCCAATAATTTCTTCGCGAACTCAAGCGAGCCCATATGCGCATAAAATGCGGGAATTTTTGCCCAGATATACATGGATGCTTTGGGCTTTTCAGTGACCCAGCCAGCCTCGGTTAACCCTTTATGCAGCACATCACGGCGCTCCTGGTATTGCGCAACGATTTCTTTTACACAATCCTGCGGCCCGTCCAATGCTGCAATCGCAGCCACCTGAATGGGTGTAAAGGTACCGTAGTCGTGATAGCCCTTCATGCGCGCCAACGCAGAAACCAGCTCTTTGTTGCCGACCATAAAACCAATGCGCCAGCCTGCCATATTGTAGGATTTTGACATCGTAAAAAATTCTACCGCCACATCACGCGCACCGGGAACTTGCATAATCGACGGCGCTTTCCAGCCATCATAGGTAATGTCCGCATAGGCCAAGTCATGCACGACCAGGACGTTGTTGGCTTTGGCGAGTGCGATGATACGTTCAAAAAATTCCAGCTCAACGCATTTGGCGGTGGGGTTCGACGGGAAGCCCAAAATCAGCATTTTTGGTTTGGGGTAACTTTCTTTTATCGCTTTTTCGGCTTCCGCAAAAAAATCCACGCCATCAGTCATTTGCACATGCTTGATTTGCGCACCCGCAATCACCGCACCGTAAATATGAATCGGATAGCTGGGATTAGGCACCAGCACCGTGTCGCCGCTGTCGAGCGTGGCCAGCATCAAATGCGCCAATCCTTCTTTGGAACCGATCGTGACAATCGCTTCCGTATCAGGATCAAATTCAACATCGTAGCGACGCTTATACCAGTCACAAATCGCTTTACGCAAGCGCGGAATACCCTTGGAGACCGAGTAGCCGTGCGTGTTCGGGCGCTTCGAGGCCTCGACTAATTTATCAACGATATGCTGCGGCGTCGCGCCATCCGGATTACCCATAGACATATCAATAATATCTTCACCACGATGGCGTGCCGCCATTTTAAGTTCGGACGTAATATTGAAAACATAGGGCGGAAGACGTTTGATACGGGAAAATTCGTGACTCATGTGAGCTCTAGCAGGTGATGATGGTTTTATAATGGCAATAAGTGTTGCAATGCAGCAAGGATTTTAGCTGAGCCGCAGAGCTTGCGCCAAATAGCCCCACATGAGCCTCACATGAACCCCGCATGAGCCTCACATGATTAAAGCGAATATCGAAAATGAAACTTTATCTCAACACCACCCAGGGCCAAAACGCGATTACGGGACATGGCGATGGCTACATCGCAGTCAATCATCAGCCGATCAGTCATGCCGTGATTGTAATGCCTGAAAAATTAATCAATCCCTGGATCGTCGGCGATTTTTTGACCCTTACGATGGACGATTTCGCGAGTATTATCGAGCTGCAACCAGAGCTGGTGGTGTTTGGCGCGGGCCAGGTTTTCCGCTTTCCCCATGCCTCCATCATGGCGACTTTTACAAAGGCGAAAATTGGTTTTGAGGTGATGGATACGCCCGCCGCCTGCCGCACCTACAATGTGCTCGCCAGTGAAGGCCGCCGTGTGGCGGCAGCATTGCTGGTATAAGAAAATTTCTGCTTGGTCATTTCATCATTTCATTGGAAAGCACTATGTTAATAACGACGACAAGACTGATACTCATCCCTCTCATTTCGCTCATTACTTTAGGGCTTTCATCGGGCTTGTCCCCGGCAGTCGCCCGCGAAGCCGCACCACTCAAGACCGTTGAGCGCGTTGACCTCAAACGCTATGCAGGCAAATGGCATCAAATTGCGCTTTTACCCAACCGCTTTCAGGCGCAATGTTTAAGCGATACAACCGCCACCTATACCCTGCAAGCTGACGGTAAAATTGAGGTCAAAAATCGTTGTGTCATTGAAGGCGGCAAGACCGAAGAAGTCATCGGCGCGGTCAAACCCTTATCAGGCGACACCACCGGCGCCAAACTAAAAGTACGTTTCGCGCCTGCCTGGCTCGCCTGGTTTCCGCAGGTATGGGGCAATTACTGGGTGATTGATCTCGATCCGGATTATCAATATGCCGCCGTGAGCGAACCAGACCGAAAATTTTTATGGATCCTTTCGCGCACACCCACCATGGATGCGGCGAAATACAGCGCGTTGATGGCTAGATTAACCGCGATGGATTTTGATACCACCAAGCTCGTCGTGGCATCGCCGACTTTATCAAAATAATAAATGAAACTCTACCATCCAAGCGGTTCTTGAAGTCTTTTTGTGCTGAAACGCCCGTTAATTCTAGCGTTTGCCGGATCATTAGCGCTTTATTGAAGCTTCATTGGTGCTTCATTGGAGCTTCAATGGTGCTTTAAAGCCTCGGTCAACACCCGACCTTCAGCCGCACTCGGTGGCCGCGTGTTCAAGATCACGGACAAGGTGGGGGCAATATCAACCACCTCCGCTGGTTGCGTATAGCGGCCAGACTGAATCCATTTATCACCGCTGATCAATAACGGCACATTGGTGTCGTAGCTATATGGCGTGCCGTGTGAGCAGGCTATGGTGCGTGAATTTTTTGACTGGAAAAAATAAAATGGTTTGGGAATGACGACTAAATCAATCGCCTCTTGCCGGTTCCATGCCCGCGTAACCAGCGTGCCGATACGCGTCGCGGGCATGTTGCCGGCCTCAAGCTGGCTGCGGGTATAAACATAATTGATGCCAGGAAATGCCTGAATGGCGCGCATCGCCGCCTGCTCCAGCGCCTCGCGTGAAATGCCCTTGGTTTCGGCAGCAGCATAGTCGAGCGTGACACCGCCGGTCATGGATTGCTTGATTAGTTTAGGAATCGCAAACCGGCCTTCCAGTACGTTGTTCGCCGCTTCGTTTAGCTCCTTGTAATCAATGCGCCCTGCATCGAATTGCCTCGCTTCGCTATATTCAGGCACGTTCATAAAGCCGTGATCGGCCGTGAGTACGATAAGCACATTGCCTTTACCCGCACGGTTTTCAGCATGAGTAAATAAATCAGCAAGGGTGCGATCAAGTCGAATCAAATGGTCTTGAGACTGCATACTCTCAGGGCCAAAATTATGATTGATATAGTCGTGGCTGGAAAAACTCACTCCCAAAATATCCGTCACACCTGCGGGATTACGGCCCAGATTTTCATTATCGATCAGCGCTTTTGAAAAATCCGCAGTCATCTCGTCGCCAAATGGCCCTGCCAATAACTGACCGTAATAAACAGGATTCGGTGCATCCATGGCCACACCGTATTGCATGCCAAAGCGTGTCGATAATTTCTTGAAGCTGGTGGAATAAGCCTGTCCGTCGGGGACCGAGCGCTCATAAGCTTTCGCGGGGAGCAACGGCTCCCAAACTTTTTTGAAATATTTATCCTGAGGCTTTTTTTCAAAAAATCGGGTCACCCAATCCGGGTGCTGCTGCATATAGTAGGTGCTGCTTGAGAAAGTGCCAGAATTGCTCATGTACATATAGGCAGTGCCCGTTTTGCCAGCCAGCAAGATAGCACCACGATCTTTGCCTGAGACCGCAAACACCCGCGACAAATTATTGCTTGCGTACTTGAGTTCATCGCCTACCGTGCTGACTTTAAGATTACGCGGGCTGGTACCGTCTTCTTCCAGAGTCGGCGAGCCATCAAGGTATTTATAGCGGTCATCTTGTACGCAATACATGTATTTGCCGTCGCGATCGCGCCAATCATTGCCAATAATTCCATGCTGATAAGGATAAGCACCGGAGAGCACGGCAGCGTGACCAACCGCGGTCACTGTAAACGCATGCCCCTGATGCGCATCCCGGAACCACGCACCATGATCCATTAAACGACGGAATCCGCTGGCGGTAAAAAGGTCATAATTTTTGAGTAACTGCTCTTGCGGCAAGCCATCAATAACCACCACCAACACCAGTTTCGGCGGCGCAACCCCATGAGGAACATTGGCCGCGCCGACCTTTACCTTTGCCGCGGCGACGGCTTCCACTGCTTGCATAAAAATGCCTGTGCACAGCAGGCATGACACCACTCGGCTCACCGTGCAGAAAAATTTTTGAGTTGCCTTTAATTGGAGTGGGCGCATTTTTAGCTTCGCTTCGTTAAGTAAAACTGGTTTGCATAAATGACTGCCACGATTCAGTCGTCGTAAAAAAACTGAAAGCACAGTTTACCTTTAGACATAGTTAAGCTGCAAAATAGCAGCGCGGCTCAACATTTTTTGGAACAACATTTTTAAAACCAGTGTGCATTGCCCTATACCTTGCTATGCGCTTTAAACAGGATCAACAACAGGATTAACTTTTAAGTTATAACCTTTCATTCCCCGCTAAGGATTATTATTTTTGGAAATTAAATGGCTGGAAGATTTTTTGAGTTTAGCCGAGACCGGCAGTTTTTCGCGCTCATCAGCGTTGCGACATATAACCCAGCCTGCCTTCAGTCGCCGCATCAAAGCGCTGGAAAATTGGGTGGGCGCAGAATTAATTGATCGCACCACCTACCCGACTACCTTGACACTCGCGGGCGAGATTTTTCGGGAGCGGGCAGCTCTGATCCTGCATGATGTGTTTGAGGCACGCGCTACGCTGCGCGGCCAACGATCCGTACCGGCTGACACGCTGTCATTCGCCGTGCCACACGCACTATCCCTGAACTTTTATCCTAAATGGCTCACCAAAGTGGAGCGCGCTCACTTTGATGGCGCGCCTCTCGACACAAAATTGGTTGCCCTCAATGTTCATGATGCGATGATGGCGTTGGTTGAGGGCAACTGTGATTTATTGATGTGCTATCACCATCCGGAACAGCCGATACAGCTGGATGCCAAGGATTACGCCATGATTCCCCTGGGCACTGAAGGCTTTAGCCCGTATGCGCGTGCGCAGCGCGATGGCAAGCCGGGTTTTACCTTACCCGGCACCGCCACAGCGCCGATTCCGTATCTCGCTTATTCACCCAATGCTTTCCTGGGGCAAATGGTTGAAATTATTCTGGAATCGCGTCGCCGGCCTCATCACCCTCCGCATCATTTACGCCGCCGCTATGAAACCGATATGGCCGAAGCGCTTAAAGTCATGGCGCTGGAAGGACACGGCATTGCCTGGCTTCCGGACAGCACTGTCGCCCGCGAACTCAAAAGTCGCCAACTCGCACTCGCCGGCAATGCCTCATGGTGCAGCCAAATGGAAGTACGCCTCTACTGCAAGCGCCATGCGGCCCACAACGGTAATATGCCCGTCAAGCCGCTGCTCAATCAGCTCTGGATGTATCTCGAAGCACAGGCGCAATCTGGCCGTCGACAACGTGTTCGACCATGACTTGCTTTCGGCATGGACATTGCTTTTAGAAGTCAGGTAAACTGAATTTGCAGGGAATTGGTTTCAAGGCGTTACTACATTAGCCTCTGCAAATTATAAAATGTGCTTCGTTTTATGTATGTATTCATTTATCCATCCATTAGCGGCAGCATTGACTTTGAATATTCCAATTCAACAACACGAGGAGTACTAACCCATGACGAAGTTTTTAAAATTGTCTACGCTGGCTGCGGGCATGATTGCCGCCGCATCACTGGCGGCACCGTTGTCCGCCACGGCACAAGAGCTGACCGGCACGCTTAAAAAAATTAAAGAATCCGGTGTTATTACTTTAGGCGTTCGCGAAACATCAGCGCCATTTTCTTACCTTGATGAAAAGCAGCAGCCGATCGGTTATTCAATCGATTTGTGCTCCGCTATTGTCGAAGAAGTCAAAAAGCAATTAATGATGCCGACGCTAACCGTCAAAATGAATCCCGTCACTTCGCAGACCCGTATTCCGTTGATGGCAAATGGCACGATTGATCTTGAGTGTGGCTCTACTACCAATACGCTGACCCGTCAGCAGCAGGTAGACTACGCGCCCACCACATTCGTGACCGGCACTAAGTTGGTCGTGAAAAAATCGTCCAAGATCAAGAGCTACAAAGACTTGAAGGGCAAGACCGTGGTGCTCACGCAGGGCACCACCAATGAGCGCGTGATGAAAGCGCTGAACGACCAGGAAAAACTGGGCATGAAATTTTTATCCGCAAAAGATCATGGTGAATCATTCCTGACCGTTGAATCTGGCCGTGCGGTCGCCTTTGCGATGGATGATGTGTTGCTATACGGTTTGGTAGCAAAATCCAAAAAGCCCGCTGATTATGTGGTGGTCGGTGATTATCTCTCCTATGATCCTTATGCTGTGATGCATCGCCGCAACGATGCTGACTTTGCGTTAGTGGTCAAGAAAACCTTCTCGGCACTGTTCCGTTCCGGTGAAATCAACAAACTCTATGACAAATGGTTTGTCAGCAAGCTGCCTGATGGCTCGACCATTGGCATGCCGATGTCACCACTGTTAAAAGCAGGCTTCCAACTCCAAGCGCTACCGGAGTAAATATAGCCCGGACGGGGAATCGAAAAATCGGTTCCCCGTTTTTTATGTAAGGTTGTTTGTTGCTACAACATGATTAAAGCGTAACCGCCACCAGCCTACACGGTGAAATATAACTAGCGCGGCGAACAGGGAGCGGAGCATGGAGTGGAAAGTATTTTTTGAGCAAGCGCCATCTGGTGGTGTGACCTATCTGCACTGGATGCTGTCGGGTCTGATGTGGACACTGATTGTTTCAAGCTGCGCGTGGGTGATTGCATTTACGCTGGGCTCTGTATTGGGCGTATTACGCACCACGCCCATCAAATGGCTGAATTTTGCGGCCACCGTTTATGTAGAAATTTTCCGCAATATTCCGTTACTGGTGCAAATGTTCCTCTGGTACTTCGTGATGCCGGAAGTATTGCCCGCCGAACTCGGTGACTGGCTCAAACAAACCTACCCTAATCTGATCACTCTGCCCTTCGCGCAATTCAGCCTCTGGGAATTTACCGCGGCGGTGCTGTGTTTGGGCATGTACACCGCCTCGCGCGTTGCAGAGCAGGTGCGCGCCGGCATCGAGTCATTACCGCGCGGCCAGACTAACGCTGGCTTGGCCATGGGCTTTACGTTGCCGCAGGTGTATCGCTTTGTGATTTTGCCGATGGCTTTTCGTCTGATCATTCCACCGATGACATCGGAGTTTTTAACCATTTTCAAGAACTCATCCACCGCACTTACCATCGGCGTATTGGAGCTGACCGCACAAAGCCGCCAGATTGTGGAATACACCTTCGTCAAATTTGCACCCTTCGCCGCCGCCACCATGCTTTACATCATCATTACGCTGACGGTGATTTTTCTCATGCGCTTGCTGGAAAACAAAGTTGCAGTACCGGGCTATGTTTCGCAGGGAGGTCATTAACATGGGTGATTTTGATTTTGCCATTATCGTCAAGAACCTGCCCTTCCTCTGGAGCGGATTACTGTTCTCATTCAAGCTGTTCGGCATCGCATTGGCGGGCGGTATTTTTTTCGGCACCTTGCTTGCGCTAGGTCGCCTTTCCAGCTTTCGCATACTGTCGTCTGCGATTGGCGGCTTCGTGAATCTGGTGCGGTCCATCCCGTTCATCATGGCGATTTTCTGGCTGTATTTTATGGCCCCGGAAATCGTCAAATATTTTACCGGCCAGCAGGGCGAAGCAATTGGGCCTGAAACCTCGGCCATCATTGCTTTCATCATGGTGGAAGCAGCCTATTTTTCTGAAATTATTCGTGCCGGTATTCAATCGGTGCCTCGCGGCCAGCCTTGGGCTGCGTATGCGCTGGGAATGAATTATTGGCAGGCGATGGGCAATGTCGTGTTACCGCAGGCGTTCCGCAATATGGTGCCGATTATTCTCACGCAGGCGATTATTTTATTTCAGGATACCTCGCTGGTGTATGTCGTCGGCCTCAAGGATTTCCTCGGCGCAGCAAGCAAGGCCGGACAAATTTCAGGACGCATAGTTGAGCTTTATGTGTTTGTCGCAGTGGTCTATCTGGTGATTTGTTTTGGCGCGTCCCGCCTGGCAAAATATTTGCAGAATCGCATGGATCCGGCGCGCCAGGTTGCAATCAGCAAAGACCTCACACTGGCTGGCCCTGGCATTCGGCCGGACGGCGCATAAATTCGCAATCGCAAAATTCAATCGCAGCATTCGGAGACCTCATGAGCAACATGATCGAAATTAAAAACGTCAGCAAATGGTACGGTGACAAACAGGTGCTGGTCGATTGCACCACTCATGTTAAAAAAGGTGAAGTGGTGGTTATCTGCGGGCCCTCCGGTTCCGGTAAATCAACCTTGATCAAAACCGTTAACGGGCTTGAGCCGTTTCAAAAAGGCGAGATTCTGGTTAATGATATATCCGTCGGCGCAAAAAATTCCAACCTCGCCAAGCTGCGTTCGCAGGTGGGCATGGTGTTCCAGAATTTTGAGTTATTCCCGCATATGAGCGTGACCAAAAATCTGGTGATTGCGCAGACCAAAGTGCTGGGCCGCAGCGAAGACGAAGCGCTCGCCAAAGGCCTAAAACTACTGGAGCGCGTTGGTTTGAGTGAACACAAGGATAAATACCCTGCACAACTTTCCGGTGGTCAGCAGCAGCGTGTCGCCATCGCCCGTGCGCTATCGATGGATCCGATCGCCATGCTCTTTGATGAGCCCACCTCAGCACTCGATCCTGAAATGATCAACGAGGTGCTCGACGTGATGGTCGAGCTGGCCAAGGAAGGCATGACCATGATGGTGGTGACCCATGAGATGGGCTTCGCCAAAAAAGTAGCTGACCGCATCATCTTTATGGAAAAAGGCGGCACGATTCTGGAAGATTGCACCAAGGAAGAATTTTTTGGCTCGCCGCGCAAGCAGCGCACACAGGATTTCCTGTCGAAAATTTTGCATAATTAAGGCGGTATTTTTCAATACTGATCCCGCTTGTCAAAATAAAGGTCGCTGAGGGCGGCCTTTATTTTTACCCGGCATGTTCGCTGAGGTTTAAAAAGGCCGTTGTTACATTTTGCAACAACGCTTTCAGTAACAATTCAGTCTGAACCCGTAAAAGCAGGCCATAATTATCATATGAAACGTCTTTTTTTCCTCGTTGTTATCGGCTTTGCCCTTGCTTTAGCGAGCTGGCAAATTCTTAAGCCTGCCGATCTTGCCAAAGCCGATGCGGCTCAAGCTCCATTAGGTAAAAACAACCCTCAACCCGGTACGCAGACTATGGGCTCGGGCATGTTTGCCCCTAACGGTTTAAAACCTGCCAGCGCCCCGTCTAAGGGCAAAGCAGGCGCAGTATCGCTGCGGAGTGCCTACGCTATTGAGTTCGAGAGCGGGCTTAATCTGAAAAAATTTTATGATCGCTACGCCGCTAACCCGCAGGGCGCAGATGCAGAAACGAAATTTCTCGCCGCAGCCGCCCTGGAGACATGCCAATGGAAAGTGCGTAATCAGGTGCCCACCGAAGCGGCCAAGCAAAAGTTTATGGATCGCTTAAAGGAAAATGATCCTAATAATAACCAGCGTATTGAAGCCTATAACCAAATCAATGCGGCCTGCGAAGGTTTTCAAAATCTTGGTCTTACGCCTGCCGATACATCGCGGCTCTATGCGGAGGCCGCCGCTGCGGGCAACCCAGGGGCAAAGGCAGCCGTAGCGGCTGAGCTTTATCGAGAGCAGTCGCGTAACGCCCGCAATATTGAAGAGCGCCGCATGAGTGAGGATCAGTTGTCACTGGTGCGCGATGCGCTGGCCAGCGGTGACCCGTTTGCGATTCGCCGTGCGGGGCAATTGCTGACCTATGAATCAAGCCAACTCACCGATCGAAAATTGGGTGCTGAAGGTGATCTTTTCAATCCGCGTGATTTAGGCCCAGCTTGGACGTTTTTAGCCTGTGATCGCGGCGCAAACTGCGGGGCAGATGCCAATCGCGTACTTCAGGGTTGCGCAAGCCAAGGTGCTTGTGGCTATACGAGCCTGCAAAGTTACATGCAATTTAACGAGCTTTCGCCTAATGCTTATGCCAACGCCCAGCGCTACAACGCCATGATTGCTGATGCGATTGCGCAGGGTCGCTGGGATCTGCTGGGCATCGCGCCCGGCATGGGTCGTACTGTCGTGCCCGCCAATCCGGTGACGCCACGGGTACTCGTCCGGCAGGAACTCCTCCTCCTCCCCCGGGCCCTTCGCGTCACGGTGGCTAGTCACGATTGTTCCAGCAAGTTTGCTAAACTCTGATGATCAGTCGTTGCGTATTTGAACCATTCTGCACCGCCCTCCCCCCATTCACCATCCCCCGCCCCATTATTCCCGGACAAACTCATGCCTATTTTTGAAATCAAACATCCACTCGTCAAACATAAAATCGGGCTCATGCGCCATGCCGATATCAGCACCAAAAGTTTTCGCGAACTGACAGCTGAAATAGGTCGTTTGCTGGCCTATGAAGCCTGCGCTGATTTTCCGCTGGAAACCGTCACCATTCAAGGCTGGAACGGGCCTGTCGAGATTCAGCAAATCGAAGGCAAAAAAGTGACGCTGGTACCTATTCTGCGCGCAGGGCTGGGCATGCTCGATGGCGTACTCGATGTTATTCCCAGTGCTAAGGTCAGCGTCGTAGGAATGGCGCGCAATCACGACACCTTGCAGCCGGAGCCTTATTTTGAGCGGTTTGTAGGCAAGCTGGACGAGCGTATGGCGCTGGTGCTGGACCCAATGCTGGCCACTGCAGGCTCCATGATTGCCACCATCGATATGTTGAAAAAAAATGGTGCCAAACATATTCGCGGGCTGGTACTGGTAGCGGCACCTGAGGGTATTGAGCGCCTGGTCGCCGCACATCCCGAAGTTGATATTTATACGGCAGCCATTGATAGCCACTTAAATGAAGTCGGCTATATTATTCCTGGCCTGGGCGACGCGGGCGATAAAATTTTCGGTACTAAATGAGCTTGGGTAGCCAAGTCTAGAGACAATCGGAACGGGTTAATTTTAGCAACTCTTCTACTTCCGCTCGATGAAAATTCATGTTGTGCCGATGCCAGCGACCGATCACAAACATCGTGACCGCGACCAGTAAACCAAAAATAGTAATCGCGGCGTAGGCTGAAAGCCCGACCGATGTCAGTCCCACAAACAGCCCGCCCAGAAACAAAATACACGCCTGCTCATTAAAATTTTGCACCGCAATTGAGCGGCCTGCGCCCATCAATTTATGGCCACGGTGCTGTAGTAGGGCATTCATTGGCACCACCAGGAATCCGCCCAATCCCCCTACGATCATCAAGAACGGCGCCGCCAGCATAGGTGACGAAATGAAGTTCATCATGATCACGGTAAGGCCCATTGCGACGCCCAGCGGAATCACCGCCGTTGCGCGATCAAGCTTCATCCAGGCAGATGCCGCCACCGCCCCCACGCCCGTACCGATTGCCACCACGCCGACCAATGTTGAAGCCTGCGTAGTGTTATAGCCCAGCGCCACAGCGGCCCATGCCAGCACGATATAACGCAGGTTACCGGCCACTCCCCAAAACAAGGTGGTGGTAGCCAGTGAAATTTGGCCCAGCTTGTCTTGCCATAAACGGCGGTTGCACACCATAAAATCCGCCATCGTATCAAGCGGATTTTTTTGCACGGGGATCAGCGTGACACCGGTGTGCGGAATGAACAGGTTGAAAAATGCAGCCACAACATAAACAACCAAAATGGAAGCGATCGCCGCTTCGGGTGCGCTATCAATGCCGGTGTCAATAAAAGGAAAATCAAAGGCCAGCAGGTGCGGAGAAATTTTATCGCCGACCAATTGCCCGCCCAATACCACGCCCAGGATAATCGAAGTAATCGTTAAACCTTCAATCCAGCCGTTCGCGGCAACCAGTTTTGAGGTCGGCAACAGCTCAGTTAATATGCCGTATTTGGCCGGCGAATAAGCTGCCGCACCGAGGCCAACAATTGAATAGGCGAAAAGCGGGTAAACCCCGAAGAGCATTAAGACGCAGCCGATCACTTTGATGATGTTTGAAATAAACATCACTCGGCCCTTGGGCATGGAATCCGCAAACGCACCCACATACGGTGCCAACACCACATAAAATAATGCAAACATCGGCACCAGCGCGGCACGATGCCATTCCGGCACTGCGTTTTGCTTGAGCAACGCAATGGCGGCGATGAATAAAGCATTATCGGCCAGCGATGAAAAAAACTGCGCGGCCATAATAATATAAAAACTTTTAGAAAATCCGCCCCTCAAAATTTCTCCTCAACCGTGCAGTTTAAATATAAGTGCTTAACGTATAGACGCATAAACGTTAGACATAAAAATGCAGCCTCTTTAGAATTTATTTATAACGCATGGCCTCCAATGGTGGCATGCCCGTTGTCAATTTAATCTAGGCTGCATAAAGTTGCATCGGTCAACACAGTCGATCCGTTTTAGAAATCTTCTCGCACCCGCAGATAGCTGGCAAACCGTGGCAAGCCCGAATTGGTTAATCCTCGATAGGTGTAAGTCACGAGCGTGCCGATAGCGGGGGGGTTTTTGCGCACGCGATCGCTAAATCCGGTGCCGATGACAAAGCGTTTTTTATCCGGCGTTTCTACCCGGAGCCCACCCATCATGCCGCTATATTTGCCCTTGCCGGGCACGTGTCCGATGACGGTTGCTTCGGTGTCGAGAAGCGGTTTGAGTTTGAGCAAAACATCGCTGCGCCCGGTCACATAAGTTGCATCCGCCAAATGCAGCATCAAACCCTCAGCACCGCCGCGCACCTTCTCATCGAGCTGGTGTAAAAGCGTGGCACGGTCAGTCACCCGGCTCTGCGTGACCGCCACTAACTGCGGCCATTGGGCAGCGTCAACAATTTCCCGAATGCGCACCGCGCGTTCAGCGAAGGTTCCGACCGCATCGGGCAATTCAAAAATCATGTAGTGAAGCTGGCGCCAATCATCATCAACCGGCTCAGTTTTGCGCACCATACCGCTGAGCTGCTCAAATTTTTCGCGGGCCAGCCATAGCTCTCCATCGAGTTTATGCGGCGGTAGTTTGGCGATAAACCAGGCCGGTGCATTTACCGTTCGGCCACTTCGAAACCTGAGCACCTTGCCATCCCAAATCGCGCGTACACCGTCATATTTCTCACTCACCAAATATTGTGTGACATCAATATCGGGCCCAAGCACATTCGCCAGCAAGATCGGCGGCGCGCTGCGTGTAGCCGCCATCGACAAAGGCAGGTTTACCAGACAGCACATCAACATAAGCACAGTGGTGGATATGAAACGTACGCACGAAAAATTAAACATGTAGACCGCCAAATTAAATTTCATCAGTAGATTGAAGCATTCAATGCAGTTAACTCATCAGGTTTAATAGTAAAACTCCCCTCTGGGCGGGCATTTTGAGCCAAAAATGCTTTGAAAGTGCCGCCTGGCATTGAGTTTTTATATTAACAAGCTGCACGCTGGCTCTCCCAAGCGCAACCTAGATACGACTTGGTAGCCCACATTATCAGCATCATAGCTTGACTATTCGCAATCTAGCCAACCCTGGCCAACCATAGCCATTTACACAAACGCCGCTCCAAACCCAGATTGCATGCTAGCCATAGCAAGGAAAATTTATCGCGTGATCATTTTTGACGCGCTTTTCCGTAATACCCACTAAGCCTCAATGCAAAAACGAAAGGTTTGTCGATATCAAAACTTGAACAAAGTTTGAGGCGGCATAGGACGTCAAAAAGTTTGCTCGTTTTAAAGTAACGCAGCCACATGCGCGACCGCACTGCGCCCCAGTGCCGCAAGATCGTAGCCGCCTTCCAGCGCCGACACGATGCGTCCCTGCGCAAAGGTATCGGCTACCTCGCGAATGCGTTCGGTGATCCACACATAATCATCTTCATGTAACTCCAGATAGGCCAACGGATCATCGGCGTGCGCGTCAAAGCCTGCCGAAATAATAATAAGCTCCGGCTGGAAGCGTTCCAGCGCGGGCCACCAGGTGGCATCGATGGCACGGCGAAATTCTGCGCTGCCCGAACGCGCGGGTAGCGGGGTGGGAATGATGTGCCTGTTACCGGAATTCGCACCCGTGCCGGGATAGTACGGATGCTGAAAACTGGAACACAGCATCACCCGTTCGTCATCGTGAAAAATATCTTCAGTGCCGTTGCCATGATGAACATCAAAATCCAAAATCGCAACGCGTTCAAGCGCGTGCGCATTCAACGCATGCATCGCGCCTACTGCGACATGATTGAAAATACAAAACCCCATCGCCCGATTGCGGGTCGCATGATGTCCGCAGGGGCGCACGGCACAGAACGCATTGGTAACGTCCCCCCCTTCCATCACCAGATCAACCCCTTTGATAACCGCGCCAGACGCTCGACGCGCCGCTTCCAGCGAATCGGGGTTCATCGCGGTATCAGGATCGAGATAGGCGTAATCATGGGCGGGGGACGCCGCAAATATAGCGTCAACATAGTCTGACGAGTGCGCGGCAGCCAACTCGGCCTGTGTCGCCAGCGGCGCTTCTAACTGGATCATTTGCGGCATCAAACCCGAGGCCGCAAATGCGTCGTAAACAGCCTGCAGACGCGCCGGACATTCGGGATGATGCATGCCCATTTCATGCTTTAAAAAAACCGGATGCGTAATAAAAGCAGTGGTCAAAAAAATTTCTCCTATCCCATATGATTAAAACTATTTTCGCCTGGAGCAGACAGAATATATTCAAAGCCATAAGTTCAAAGCTATGAGCAGTAATGACTGCGCTCATTAACAAAAACAAACGCGCCTACTATAATCATCAACAAACAGCGCATCCGGGCAGCCATGCCAAACGTACCCGCAGTACCCAAGGTACAATCATGCATGGCGCAGCATTCATAAACAAGCGTTTAGCACGCACGCAGCAAAAGCTCAGCAGATTCGTAACAAACTTCTATCCGCATCATTAACAGGACCGTATCACGATGTTATTCGAGAAAAAAGAACACCTGACAGCAATTAGCAATCCACTTGCCGAAGTTATGGCGCGTGCGGGTGAAATAATTCTCGGCAAAGACCATCAAATTCGTCTTGCCATGGCATGCATTCTGGCGCGTGGTCACTTGTTGATTGAGGATGTGCCCGGCGTCGGCAAAACCACTCTGTCGCATGTGCTGGCGAGCCTGCTGGGCCTTCACTACCAGCGTATACAATTCACCAGTGATTTATTGCCGGCTGATATTGTAGGTGTTTCCATTTTTGATCGCGAATCCAGTACTTTTCGTTTCCATCCCGGCCCGGTTTTTTCACAGGTCATATTGGCCGATGAAATTAACCGCGCCTCGCCCAAAGCACAATCCGCTTTGCTCGAAGCAATGGAAGAGCATCAGGTAACGGCAGACGGGCAAACCATGCCACTGCCTGAACCATTCTTTGTGATCGCCACCCAAAACCCGTCCCACCAGATCGGCACTTTTCCGTTGCCTGAATCACAATTGGATCGTTTTTTAATGCGCATCAAGCTGGGCTATCCGGATCAGGCCGCCGAGAGGGCTTTGCTGAAGGGCGAAGATCGTCGCGAACTCATTTCAAAAATAAAACCCGCGATGACATTGAGCCAATTGCTTGAACTGCAAAAAGCAGTCACCGCTGTGGTTGTCTCGGACGCACTAATTGACTATGTGCAGGCGCTCATCAATCACACCCGCGATTCGGCACGCTTTGAAATGGGCTTGTCACCGCGCGCGGGTCTCGCGCTGCTGCATGCATCACAGGCATGGGCAATGATGGCGGGACGCCACCAGGTTTTGCCTGAAGATGTGCAAGCCATCGCGCCTTCTGTGGTAGGCCACCGTCTGCGGCCGGTTACGAATGGCGACACCAAAATTCTTGATGCCGCGCAGGAGCTGCTGCGCAATGTTGCCATACCTTGAGCGCTATCCTAAACGGCCATTCCTGACACACTGTTCTTCTAATTCATTTCAATAATATTTGAATAAACTTCAACCATCCTTCTATCCTAAAAATATGCGTAATTTTATTCAAATCACTCCCCTGACAACGCTCATCGCCATCGCTATCGCCTTTCCGCTCGCCAGCCTGTCGCATTCGGTATCTGCGCAAAGCTATAAATGCAAAGGAGCCGATGGCAAAATCGAATACAGTGATCGGCCCTGCACGCCCGACAAAGACGTACTGGCCAAGCCACAGGCGACCAGTAGCGTTTCTTCCAAGCCAGTTACATCGCCCATGCAGCAGCTGCAAACCCTGTTTACAGACTATGAAGAGCGGCTCTGCGAGCGCGAAAAACTCTCGATGGAACTGGACAAGGCAAACCGTAATGGCGATTCCGTAAAAGCAAAAGATGTCTGGAAACCCAAACAGGAGCGCCTTTATTTTTTGAACGATACCTTGATCGAATTTCAGGACAAAGCCGGCAAAGTTGTTAAAGTTGCCGGCACCGATAGTGAGGAATCTGCAGCACTGCGCAAGTATCAACGCCGATTGAAGGACTGCGATAAAAACAAGCGCGAGGAAAAAAACGCTGAAAAAAACGCGGAGAAAAATGCAGAGAAAAATGCAGAGAAAAATGCAGAGAAAAATGCAGCCAAACCCGCCGATCCTAAAGCTGCCCCCACATCGCCCAACCCTTCTACATCAAAATCACCCTAATATCCACAACGCATTGTTGGCGTTTTATGTGTCATGAGTAACGCGTTTTCGTATAACTTTCGTCAAAAAATTTCAGACTGGATTTTTCGCGCACAAACGCCCGAAACTGCGCCCGTCATTTTGGTGCAGCGACGTATTTTTATTATCCCTTCGCGCACCGGATATTTTTTTGCGTTTGTACTATTGCTATTGCTGATTGCCTCGATCAATTACAGCTTGTCGCTCGGATTTATTCTGACGTTTTTATTGGCGGGCATAGGCAGCATTTCAATGCTGCATACCTTCCGTAATCTGGCGCAGCTATCGGTGAGCCCCGGCAAGGTTGAGCCGGTGTTTTCAGGTGAGACGGCGCATTTTTCGCTGGTGTTGACAAATTCCACCTTGCCCCGTTTTGCCGTCGGCGTGAAACGCACCAAGCTCCGCGATGCTGAGCCCGGGTTCGACGATATCAAGGCCCATAGCAGTACCACATTTCTGATCCCGATGGTGGCAGAGCGTCGCGGCTATACGGGGTGTGGTCGCCTTGAAATTTTTACCGAATACCCGGTCGGCTTGTTTCATGCATGGTCATATGTCGATTTCGGCATGCGCTGTTTGACTTATCCAAAGCCGGATCCAGGCGCGGGTGTACTGCCGGCCAACGCACGCGCCAGTGGCGAGGGCAATGTGCCGGTAAGTGGTGATGAAGAATTCCAATCGCTACGCGCCTATCGCCCCGGTGACACACCGCGCCAGATTGCCTGGAAGGCTCTCGCTCGGGAACAAGGCCTGATGGTCAAGGAATTTGGCGCCACTGCCAGTGCCGATTTTTGGCTTGATTACGACAGTCTGCAAAATCTGGGTCAGGAAGAACGACTCAGCCGCTTGACTTGGTGGGTGCTGGAAGCCGAACGTTTGCAAATGCCCTACGGATTAAAGCTGCCCGATCAATCATGGCGCCCATCCATCGGGCAAGTGCATCGCGAACAATGTCTAAGGGCGCTTGCGTTGTTTGGAAAAATAGCGGAGGTAAGCCATGCTTAACAATGGCATTCTCACCCTAGGCAATATTACCTGGCTGCTTGCGGCCATGTCGTTCGTGATTGCGCCTCATGTAACGCGTCTGCCGATTTGGGTCACTGCCTGCTGTGTCGTCGCCGGTGCATGGCGCTTTTGGATCGCCCGCAAGGGCCTGCGCGCTCCATCATGGTGGCTGATGAGTGTACTCGCGGTCGGTATTACGGCGGGTACCTATGTTGAATATCGACGCCTGTTCGGGCGCGAGGTCGGCGTTACTTTATTGATCGTGATGCTGTGCCTGAAAATTCTGGAAATGAAAATGAAGCGCGATGTGATCATCGTGATTTTTCTGGGCTTCTTTTTGGCGCTAACCAATTTTCTGTATTCGCAAACCATTTTTATGGGCGCATACGTGTTTGGCTGTGTGTGGATTTTTATGGCCACCTTAATCGGTTTTCAGCGCATCAATACGGAGGCCACACTCAAAGAGCGTCTGGTGCCCTCAGGCTGGCTTATCTTGCAGGCGATTCCGATGATGCTGGTATTGTTTTTCTTGTTCCCGCGCCTGTCCGGCCCGCTTTGGAGCATGCCGCAGGATGATCAGGCGCGATCGGGCCTTTCGGATCGCATGTCGCCGGGCGACATCAGTAAACTATCGTTGTCCGATGCGGTGGCTTTTCGAGTGGAGTTTGAAGCTGCTGTGCCGGACAGCAAAGACCTTTACTGGCGAGGCCCGGTGCTGGGTCAGCAATCAGGCCGCGGCTGGACGCCCTATGCGGTTGAAGAACGCAGCCAGCTCGATTTTGATAAAAAATCCCCGCCGACCAAATACCGTGTGACCTTGCAGCCGCACAATAAACTTTGGCTGTTCGCACTCGATTTACCCGCCAGCCTGCCGCCTAGCCTGCAGAACAATGCCACTTTTCTGGCTGATTTTCAGATGCGTTCACGCAGCCCTGTCACCCAGCTCCAGGCTTATGAAATGACTTCATACATCGGCTATCGCACGCGCGGTGAACTTAGCGTGAATGATCGCCGCGCTTATCTAAATTACAACAACCGCCTGAATCCGCGCACCATCGCCTACGGACAAAAATTAGCCATCGACAACCCTGATCCCAAGGCGCTCGTCGAGAAACTATTTACGCTTTACAACAGTCAATTCACCTACACCCTGGAGCCGCCGCTGCTCGGTGAAAACTCGATGGATGAATTTCTGTTTGATACCAAACAAGGCTTTTGCGAACATTACGCGGGCAGCTTTGTATTGATCCTGCGGGCGGCGGGCATTCCGGCGCGGGTCGTCACGGGCTATCAGGGGGGCGATATTAACCCGATCACTCGGCAATTGATTGTGCGGCAATCCGATGCCCATGCCTGGACCGAGGTATGGTTCGATGATCTCGGTTGGCTGCGCGTTGACCCGACCTCGTTCGTCTCACCGTTGCGCATCAACCGTGGTCTCAGTGCTGCAGTGGGGCCGGTGGGCGCATTCAATACGCTTATGGATGCCGACAAACTCGGCATACTGCGCCAGCTGCGCTATTCCTGGGATGCGGTAAACAGCCAATGGAATCAATGGGTGGTGGGCTTTAACGCCGATCAGCAAAAAAGCCTGCTGGAAAATTTCGGTATGCGCGATGTTGATTGGCGCACCATGGGTATCGCCCTGATTTTCGGAGTAATGCTGGCCGGTGGCATCGTTGGCACATTCCTGTTTTTGCGCGCCTATCAGACACGCCGAGAACCGGTTGTGGCTGCTTATAATCGGCTATGCATCAAGCTGGCCAAGGCCGGTATGACGAGAGCGCAACATGAAGGCCCGCTGGATTTTTTCGCCCGCATCGAATCCTGCTATCCACACTTGGCCGCTGAGGTGCAACCGCTCTTTGAAAATTATATTGCGCTTCGGTATGGAGCGGCTTCTTCAGCCACGCCTGCGAATGCTGAACATCGAACGCTTCTGCGTAAAAAATTACGTCAATTTTTAAGTGCTGTGCGCCGCTTCAAGGCGCGCGCGCCAAACGGCAGCGCTCCATCGTAAATTTACGCGTCTGAAAAGCTCACCATGGCATGTCGAGAGATACAATGTAGAGTCTGTTCAATAGCGGCGCAGCATAAATGCTGCAGCACCGCGCACCACACACCACGCATCAGAAGTTCAATTTGAGGGGCCTGCGATGCAAACAATGCCATCCGTAAAAAATCGAGTCTCCGCTGATGAATGGCAAACCCGGATTGACCTCGCCGCCTGCTATCGGCTCGTCGCTCAATACGGCTGGGATGACTTGGTGTTCACGCACATCACCGCCAAAATCCCCAACGCCGAAAACCAATTTCTGATCAATCCTTACGGCATGATGTTTGAGGAAATTACCGCATCGAGCCTGGTGAAAATTGATCAAAAGGGGGCCGCCCTTGATACCGATAACCCCTACCCGATCAATCCGGCTGGCTTTGTCATTCACAGCGCAATTCATGCGGCGCGGGCAGACGCTAAATGCGTGCTGCACTGTCACACACCCAACGGTATCGCAGTATCCGCACAAAAAAACGGCCTGCTGCCGATTTCCCAACAATCCATTTTTGTGCTTGCCGGGCTGGCCTATCACGGCTATGAAGGAGTGGCATTAAACGATGATGAAAAGCCCCGTCTGGTGCGTGATCTGGGCGACAAGAATTTTTTGATGTTGCGCAATCACGGCCTGCTGACGGTGGCTGAAACCATTGCGGATGCATTTTTATTTATGTATTTGTTTGAATCAACCTGCATGATCCAAGTGCGTGCGCAGGCGGGTGGTGGCGAGCTAACGCTGGTGTCACAAGCCATTCTGGACGGCGCTACCGCGCAGGCAAAAGCCGTCACCCGGGGCTTGGGTGGAGGGCTAGCCTGGCCCGGGCTGCTGCGTAAGCTTGACCGCGCTGATGATTCCTATAAAAACTAGGCTTGGTGCACATGAATAATTCTAATGCCGCAAACCGCTTTGCAACACTCAAAGAGTTTTATCCTTATTACTTGACCGAGCATAAAAACCTCACCTGCCGCCGTCTGCATTTTGTCGGCAGCAGTCTGGTACTGATCATCATCGGTGTGGCGATTTTTACGCGCAATCCGTACTGGTTATTTCTCGCGCTGCTGTCGGGCTATGGCTTTGCCTGGGTAGGACATTTTTTCTTCGAGCATAATCGCCCGGCCACCTTCAAATATCCGCTCTACAGCTTCATCAGTGACTGGATCATGTACGGGCAAATCGTGCGCGGCAAAGTCAAAATCTGATGATCCCGAAAGATGCTAACCGGCGCCGTATTTTTCTCATGCGGCATGGCAGCGTGACTTATTTTGATCCAGAGGGGAAACCGCTGGCACCGGATACTGCCCCACTTAACGCTAACGGCGTGTTGCAGGCTAAAGCGGCAGGCCAATTGTTTGCGGGTCAACAGGCACACTTTGATCGGGTTATGGTCAGCGGGCTCAGGCGTACCGTCGAAACCGCACACCACGTACTGACTGCAACCGGACAGCAAATTCAATTGCAAATACGGCCTGATCTGGTTGAGCTCAAAGGCGGCCACCTTAGTGCGATTGCCGATGCCGAATTAAAAACCGTATTTCAAGGCGCGTTTGACGGCATGGTAAACGAAGACGCGCGTTTCCTTGGCGGTGAAACGGTTGGTGAGCTCCTGGATCGGGTCATTCCGGAGATTGATCAATTACGTGCTGACCCCGATTGGGATATTGCGCTGTTGGTTCTGCATGGCGGTGTAAACCGTGCCATCTTGTCCTACCTGCTGAGCGGACAGCGCATGATGATTGGTGGTCTGGCACAGGCCCCCGCGTGCATTAACGCGCTGGATGTGGGGGACGCAAAAGGCGATGTGGTGCTGCGCGCCATGAATGTTTCACCAACCGATTATCTGCAAATAGAAACCCGTAAAACCACCATGGAAGTGCTGTACGAGCAGTATGAAAAATATCGTAGTCGAATTGAAAAAAAACAGGACAAAGATCAGGATAAAAACAGGAGAGAAAATTGATGTCTGATGCAAAAAAAAACCTGGCGTCAGCCCAAGCTGAATCACAGAATTTTGAGCATTTTAAAGGCACCAAACCGGTTTCAAAGCAGCATGAATTTGATGTCTCAGCTCTTGCAAAATGGCTAAACACTAGCACTGGCGCGGACTTTGGGGCGATGCGCGTCGAACAATTCAAAGGCGGACAGTCTAATCCCACCTTCAAATTAATCACACCTGAACGCACTTATGTAATGCGTGCCAAACCCGGTCCGACTGCCAAGCTGCTGCCTTCCGCACACATGATTGAGCGCGAGTTCGAAGTCATGACCGGTCTCGCGAAAGCGAATATGCCGGTGCCCAAAGCCATTGCACTGTGTACGGATGAAGCGGTGATTGGCCGCTCTTTTTTTGTGATGGAAATGGTTGAAGGCCGGGTTTTGTGGGATCCCTCGTTACCGGGCATGACGCCACCTGAACGTGGTGCTATCTTTAATGAAATGAATGCCGTGATGGCGCGTCTGCATCAGGTTGACTATGCCGCAGTAGGTCTGGGCAACTACGGCAAGCCGGGCAATTATTTTGAGCGCCAGATCAGCCGCTGGATAAAGCAATATCGCGCATCTGAAACCGAGAAAATCGAGGCGATGGATAAGCTGATTGACTGGTTACCCCAGCATATTCCGGCAGGTGAAGAAACCAGCATCGTGCATGGTGATTACCGGCTTGATAATCTAATTCTGCATCCAACCGAGCCGCGTATCCTCGCGATTCTCGACTGGGAGCTTTCCACGCTAGGCCATCCATTGGCCGATTTTGCCTATCACTGCATGACCTGGCATGTGCCGCCGAGTGCATTTCGTGGCTTGGGCGGGCTGGATTTAGCGGCGCTCGGCATTCCCTCGCAGCAGGCCTATATCGCGCAATACTGTAAACGTACCGGCCGCGCCGATGGCATCGAAAATTTTGAATATTATCTGGCCTACAACATGTTCCGCATGGCGGGCATTTTGCAAGGCATCATGAAACGGGTAGTCGATGGCACAGCCGCATCTGAACAAGCCGTTGCCATGGGTAAAGCCGCGCGACCCATTGCCGAGCTGGGCTGGAAAGTAGCCGAGCGCCTGATCGGACGATGACAAATAACAAACAACAAATAGCAAATTTCCTAATCCGCATGGCCTAATGATTTAATGAAAGCACAACCTCATGAACTTTAACTATTCCGAAAAAGTGATCGCGCTTCAGCAACAAATGGAAGCGTTCTTCGCTGAGCATATTATGCCCAATGAAAAACGTTTTCAGGACGATATTGAGGCCAACACCAAAGCGGGTAAACGCTGGACGCCGGTGCAATTGTTGGATGAATTAAAACCCAGGGCCCAGGCCGCCGGTTTATGGAATTTATTCATGCCCGGCAAACACGGCGCAGGCTTAACCAATCTTGAATACGCACCACTCGCCGAAATTACCGGCCGTGTGCATTGGGCACCGGAGGTATTCAATTGCTCCGCGCCCGATACCGGCAATATGGAGGTTCTTACCCAATACGGCACGCACGAGCAGCAAGCACAATGGCTTGCGCCGCTGCTCAAAGGCGAAATTCGCTCGGCCTTCGCGATGACTGAGCCAGCAGTGGCATCGTCCGACGCTACCAATATCGCCACCCGCATTGAGCGCGATGGCAATGACTACATTATCAATGGCCGCAAATGGTGGATCTCGGGCGCTGGCGATCCGCGCTGCAAGATTTATATCGTAATGGGCAAGACCGATCCTGACGCCGGGGTGCATTCACAACAGTCGATGATCCTGGTGCCGTCTG